>Ga0224559_1000136_pt1 | contig 46964 bp, 41 predicted proteins | sample 714S33034metaG_FD_180676 | JGI IMG/M metagenome (GOLD analysis project Ga0224559, IMG submission 180676) | Peat soil microbial communities from Stordalen Mire, Sweden - 717 S3 30-34 | ecosystem: Environmental > Terrestrial > Soil > Wetlands > Peat | place: Sweden: Norrbotten County, Stordalen... | reverse complement strand
CAAGAACTAGCCTTACCTGCCCGGAGAATACAGGCGCGCCCGCTGCCCACGGATACCCGCAAGGGAAGCCGCCAGCGGGCCGTTCCAATGCGCCACGAATCTCCAACACAAGGCGATCTGCCAGCCGTGAATGTCAAAGAGCGAGAACTTAAAGCCTCCGGCTCTGCTGGAGGCTTTACCATAGCTCGTTGCAGATAGCTGCAAGGGATCAAAACGCAGGTTTCTTCGCTCGCGCCCAGAGCAGGCTTATGGCTTTGCGGAGCTTCGCTCAGAATAGCTGGCGATAGCCTGTCCAGAGCGTAGGTGAAGGGGCGGGGCATACACTCCCTTTCAAAGCCGAGTGGACGTTTATCCGCTCATGTTTTCAATAGCCCGGAAGGGGTACGTCCGCCCTCGCAGGTGGCTATAATTACACCTGAGAGATGGATAAGACTCTTTCCAGAATTTCTCGGAAGGGATTCCGCCAAATGGCCATCGGTGACCTTGCCCTGAGTCAACCACAGGGCGCATACGACGAGCGCAGGCGCGTTGTAAACGATTTCAGTATCAACGTGGCAACGGTGAACGGCTCCGGCTCGCAATCGGCCAACAGTGTGCTGATGAAGAGCATCTTCGAGATGGGCGTTCCGGTCAGCGGGAAAAACCTCTTCCCCTCGAACATCGCGGGACAGCCGACCTGGTTTTTGATCCGCGCCAGCAAGGACGGCTACGTCGCCCGCAAGCGCGACGCGGACATCCTGGTAGCGTTGAATCCAGAGACCGCCGGGGCCGACTTGCAGGCTCTTCCGGCTGGCGGCGTGGTCATCTGCGAGGAGGGCCTGAACGAGAGTTTGAGCCCGGAACAACTGCGCGAGGACCTGATCTACTACGCAGTGCCCTTCGACAAGATCACGGCCTCGATCTGCACCGAGATGAAGCTGCGCAAGCTGGTCAAAAATATGGTCTACGTGGGCGTCGCCGCCCAGTTGCTGGCCATCGATATGGGCGAAGTGGAGCGCAGCCTGCACGCGCAGTTCGCCAAGAAGCAGAAGGCCTTCGATCTGAACTTGGACGCGGTCAAGGCGGGTTTCGCCTATGCACAGGAAAATCTGACCAAGCAGGATCCATTTTTCATCGAGCGGATGGACGAAACGGCGGGCAAGATCATCATCGACGGCAACGCGGCCTGCGCCATGGGGGCGGTTTTCGCTGGTGTGACGGTAGTGGCCTGGTACCCGATTACCCCCTCGACGACGACCATCGACACGGTGACCGAACTGCTGAAAAAGCTGCGCAAGACGCCGGAGGGCAAGGCGACCTTTGCCGTGGTGCAGGCCGAGGACGAGCTGGCCGCCATCGGCATGGTGCTGGGCGCCGGCTGGGCGGGCGCCCGCTCGATGACCGCGACCAGCGGTCCCGGAATATCGCTGATGGCCGAGTTCTGCGGCCTGGGTTACTACGCCGAGCTTCCGGGCGTGATCGTCAATGTGCAGCGCACCGGTCCCTCGACGGGGCTGCCCACGCGCACCCAGCAGGCCGATCTGCTCTCGGCGGCCTTCCTTTCGCATGGCGACACAAAACACCCCTTCCTGCTGCCGGCCACGATGAAGGAATGCTTTGAGCTGACCCAGGAGGCCTTTGACCTGGCCGAGCGCTTGCAGACCCCGATTTTTGTGCTCACGGATACGGATTTGGGGATGAACCATTGGGTCTCGGAGCCTTTTGACTATCCCACCAAGCCGCTGGACCGCGGCAAGGTGCTCACGGCCGGGGATTTGGAGCGGCTGGGCGGCTTTGAGCGCTATCGCGACGTGGACGGCGACGGCATCGGCTGGCGCACGCTGCCCGGAACGCGCCACCCCAAGGCGGCCTACTTCACCCGCGGCTCGGGACACAACGACGCCTCCGGCTACACCGAAAAACCGGAGGAGTACAAGGCCATCATGGACCGGCTGGCGCGCAAGTTCGAGACCGCGCGCGAACTGGTTCCGGCTCCTGTCGTGGTTCGGGACGAAGGCGCGAAGATCGGCTTCATCGCCTACGGCTCGACCGATTGCGCTCTGCGCGAGAGCCTCGACCAGATTGAGAAGCGCTACGGGCAGCGGGTGGATTACCTGCGCGTCCGGGCCTTCCCGTTCACGCAGGCGGTGCATGAGTTTGTGGCCGCGCATGAGCGCGTTTACGTGGTCGAGCAGAACCGCGATGGGCAGTTGGCCAGCCTGCTCAAGCTGGATCTTCCCAATGGCCATGTCGCCAAGTTGCGCAGCATTCTGCATTACAACGGATGGCCGGTGGACGCCGAATCGATTACCGAACAGTTTGCGAACGCGGAGTTTGCGGCAAAGGAATTTGTCCCTCAGGAGGGCTTCTAAATGGCAACCTCTACCCCCACCGCCCCCAAGGTCAACCGCATCGGCCTTCCCATTCTGGATTATCGCGGCGGCAAGAGCACGCTCTGCGCCGGCTGCGGCCATAACGCCATCTCCGAGCGCATCATCGAAGCCATGTACGAGATGGGCGTCGAGCCGGAGCGGGTGGCGAAGATAAGCGGCATCGGCTGCTCGTCAAAGAGCCCGGCCTACTTCATGAGCCGTTCGCACAGCTTCAACGGCGTGCACGGGCGCATGCCGGGCGTCGCCTCGGGCGTGGCCGTGGCCAACCGGACACTGACCGTGCTGGGCCTCTCCGGTGACGGCGACACGGCCTCGATCGGCATGGGCCAGTTCGTTCACCTGATGCGCCGCAACCTGCCGATGATCTACATCATTGAGGACAACGGGGTCTATGGGCTCACCAAGGGGCAGTTTTCCGCCACCGCCGATCTGGGCGCGAAGCTCAAAAACGGCGCGGTCAACGATTTGCCCCCCATCGACACCTGCGCCCTGGCCATTCAGTTGGGCGCGACCTTCGTGGGTCGCTCCTTTTCCGGCGACAAGAAGCAGTTGCTCACGATGCTGAAGGCCGCCATCGCCCACAATGGCACGGTCATGCTGGACATCATCAGCCCCTGCGTAACCTTCAACGACCACGAAGGCTCGACCAAGAGCTATCGTTTCATGCAGGAGAACGATGAACCGGTCAGTGAGATCGGATTCGTACCCAGCTTCCAGGAGGTCGCCGTCGATTACGACCCTGGCCAGAGCCAAGACATTCAGCTCTTCGACGGCTCCAGCCTGCGCCTGCGCAAGCTGCGCGAGGATTACGACCCCACCGACCGGGCCAACGCCGTCCGTATGCTGATGGAGTCGCGCGACAAGCAGGAGGTGCTCACCGGGGTCTTCTACGTCAGCCCAGCGCAGCCGAGCTTTATCGATCAGTTGAATATGGTCGATGAGCCGCTGGCCACGCTGCCGGAATCGGTGACCCGGCCGCCCCAATCGGCTCTCGATGAGCTGATGGCCGAGTTGCGGTAATCTATAGCACACCAAAGAAGAGAAAAGCCCTGCAATCGCAGGGCTTTTCTGTTGGGACTGGCTGCTTTTGAGTTACATTCACGCTGGTTCCGCTATAAGCCTGGAACGGCCGGCTCTTACAGGTAGCGCGTGGGCTTTTGCGGCGGCGGCAGCGGCCGGTCGGCGGGCGGCGCGGGAAGCACCTGGCCGCCAGGGCGCATGCTGGCGGAAGTCTCCGCGGCGCGATAGTTGCGCAGGTCGCGCAAAATCTCCTGCTTCTCGCGGGCATACTGGCCCGCCAGACGGGTCAGCGAATAGGTGATGATGTCGCTGTGGTGCAGGTCGTGCATCGAGGGATCGCGGCGCATATTCAGCCACAGCCGGTGCACCAGTTGTACATCGTCGGGGCTCAGTGCGGGCGCGTGCGGCCCGATGAAGAAGACCTTGGTCGCGCCGGTGTGATCGATGACATAGAAGTTGAACTGCCGCTTGGCCCCGGGCAGTGCCTCCCAGGCCTGTCCCATATAGAAGGCCTGCTCTTCGGCGGTCAGTGAACTGGAGAGCCCGGAGACGACCGTGTCCATCTCGAGCGAGTTTGCGCCCTGCGCCAGCGCGGCAAAGACATCGCCGGCCGGAACCACCAGCAGCGAGACCTTCTTGCCGAAGCTTTCGGCCACCGCGACCGCCTTGGTGAAGAGTGTCTGCTCGTACTCGCTGAAGCTTTGCTGGTCGGCGCTCAGGTACTCGGGGCCGCCCACACCCATAATGCGCACGCTGACCACCACCACGTCCTGCTCGTCGGTGTTTGTGCGGGCCAAGGTCCACTTCAGCGCCAGGGGATTTTCGGCGTCGTGCATGGTCACCATCACGCCGCCAGAGCGGATGGCCACTGACTCGCGGCTCACCGTATCCTGGTGCTCCAGTTGAAACTGGTCCTTCATCTGCCGGGCGGTCAGAGCGTGCTTGCGCAGATTACTGCGTTCGGAGACAGTGAAAATGACGAAGAAGGCCGCGGCAAAGATCAAGCCGCTGACCGTGGCCACCGACTTGGTGAACAGGTTGACGATGGCCACGGAAAGCAGAACCAGAAAGACCGAGAGCAGCCCGAGGGGGATTTCGGTCTTGCCAATCCGAATGTTGGGTGGAACCTTCCAGCCGCGTTCGCCGTGATACTTCCAGCGCAGAACCAATATAGCCAGGCTGTTGAAGGTGAACGACCAGATGACGCCGAAGGCGTAGGCCTCGCCCAGGGTAATGATGTTGCCCCTGGTCGCGATAATGGTGACCATCTGGAGGATGAAAATCAGGTTTACGATGCGATGGCTGGTGCCGAATTTGGTGTGCGGCTTGCGGAACCAGTCGGTCAGCACGCCGTCTTCGGCTACGCGCATTAAAACGCCTGTGGAGCCGATCATCGAGGTGTTGATAGCTCCGGAGAGAATCACGAAACCCACCAGCACCACGAAGATGCGGAAGGCGATGCGCCAGATCATGGGGCCGACCATGTACATGGCCAGGCCGGCGATCAGGTTGTCCTGGTAGATGTGGGTCCGCTGCCAGGTGGGAATCAGCATCGAGGCCAGCAGCGTGGCGCCGCCGGTAAAAATCAAACTATAGATGGCGATGACAATCGCGGCGCGCTTCAGATTCTTGAGCTTGGGATGCTCGATCTCGCGATTGACTTGGGCCAGGGTCTCCTCGCCGCTCATGGCCAGCACGGAGTGGCCGAAGGCCATCAGAATGCCGAACAGGCCGAGGATCGGCACCAGTCTTGTCCCCTTCAGGAAGCCCAGGGCATCGGTGCTGAACTTGAGATTGGAAGCCGTGGGCGGCGGCGGAAGGTGCGCGCCACGCACCAGTACGGAGAAAACGCCCCAGGCGAGCAGGATCGCGACCATAATGGTGGTGATCTCCATGACGCGCAAGGCTTTGCCGCTGGACTCTTCAATGCCCTTGATGTTCTGCCACCAGTAATAGATGGTCACGACGGCGGCAATGACCGCCGAGGTGTAATTCATATTGAACTGGAAGGGGTTGTTGTACGCATCCATCAGGGCGGGTGGAAGCCAGTGGCTGTTGTTGGCCACTGTCATCAGTTCATTCATCAAGCCGGTAATATATTGGCCGGCGGAAACACCCGAGATCGGCCCTGTAAGGATGTAATCGAACATCAGCGCCGAAACGCTGATCTTGGCGAAGGTGCCTCCCAGGGCCTCTTTCACCACACGGTAGACGCCGCCACGGGTGAACATCGAACAGCTCTCGACGTAGACCGCGCGCACCGCGAAGCTGAACAGCATGATGCCCAGAATGAACCACGGCGCGGAAGCGCCGATGGCCTGCTCGGAAATGCCCCCGGCATAAAAGGCGGAGGAGCCAAGATCGCAGAGAACAATCGCCGCCGCGCGCCAAAAGGAGATGAACGTGAGCATCACCGAGGATGCCACGATGAGCCGGACACGGTTGGAAGGAGGAGCTACGGTCGTTCGGTTAGAGGCCATTATGAATTGTGCCGGCAAACCACCGGCTATCTCGCGTTGCGGGAGCTGAAAATCATTCCGCGCTGCGGAGAGTCTATTTCTAAATCAAACCAGAGTCAATAAAAATCAAAACGATCGCAAAATCGGGACGTCAATCCTGCGGCTCGTCCTTGCCGAACAGCTCTTTGCCGTCCTCGATGAAACTGAGAATAACGACCACGGCAGACCCCACAAGGCCGACAAAAAACATCACTTCTGCTACGCGCATTAAGAATATAGCCAACTGCATACGGAAATTGTAGCCTGTTTCTGCCCTGTCTACCGCATTCTTGCGGAGAATAATCTTTCTTCAATCCGCTTCAAATACGCTCTCTGGACGAGTTGCTCTGAGTCCCGCTGTTCGCGCCCGCGCGCCCGGCTGCGATAGACTCGGCGCAGGATGCAGCGCACATTCTGGAAATTGCGAGCCTGGAAGTTGTGGGCCGCGGCGGTCCTCTCCGCCGGCCTGCTCGAGCTGCCGTTTCCGCTGGCCGGTCCGCTGCCCGTCTGGCGCTCGCTCTTCGCCTGGGTCGGCCTGGTTCCGCTGCTCTGGGCGCTGCTCGCCCCCGGCGCGACGGCTGCTCCCCGTCCGCTGCGCCGCGGCTTCCTCATCGCTTATCTCTGCGGCGTGCTGTGGTACATGGGCAACTGCTACTGGGTGCGCGACACCATGCTCCGCTACGGCGATATGCCACCCTTGGCGCCGACGCTGCTGCTATTGGGATTCAGCCTCGTCCTGGGGCTTTACTTTGGACTCTTCGGCCTGGGCGTGGCGCTGGTTCGCAGGGCTACGGGCAGTACGCAGATGGCGCTGGCCGTTGCGCCCATCCTATGGACTGCGCTGGAACTGGCCGCCGCGCACATCACCTCTGTGCCCTGGGATCAGCTTGGCTATTCGCAGGTGGATAACGCCCTGGTGAACCAGCTTGCGCCCTGGACCGGGGTCTACGGCATCAGCTTTCTGCTGGTGGCCGTGAATGCGCACCTCGCCGGCGGGTTGCTGCTGGATCGTTGTGCTGGCAGGCGGCGATGGGGCATCGCCGGAGTCGTGTTGCTTGTTGCCGGAACGGCGGGCATCTTTCTTGCGCCGCCGAAACCTGCGTCCACGGCCACGGCCGTCCTGATTCAGCCCAACCTCGACGTGGGCGGGCAGAACGACTGGGCAGGACCGGATTGGGATCGTCATATCGCCGAATTTGCCCGGCTGGCGGAAGGGCCCAACGCCGCGCACCCCGATCTGGTGGTCTGGCCGGAGTCGCCCGCTCCCTTTGTCGAAGGCGATGCGCGCTTTCAGCAGGCTCTGACGGCCATCGCCCATGAGGCGCAGGCGCCGCTGGTGGTGGGCTCGATCGGCACGGATTTTTCGGCTGAGGATGGAGCCTGGCGCGACTACAATTCGGCGCTGGTCATCGCCGCCGACGGCGCGCGCGTGGGCCGCTACGACAAAATCCACCTGGTCCCCTTCGGTGAGTACATTCCCTTCAAGCGGCTGCTCTTCTTCGCCCGCAAGCTCACCGGCCGCGTCTCGGAGTTCACGCGCGGCGACGAACGCGAGGTCTTCCGCCTGAATGGCCGCCGCTACGGGGTTTTCATCTGCTATGAATCGGTTTTTGCCGACGAAGTGAGGCAGTTTTCGCAGTTGGGCGCCGAGGTGCTGGTCAACATCAGTGACGACGGCTGGTACGGCGACACCAGCGCCCCCTGGCAGCACTTGAACATGGCGCGGATGCGGGCCATCGAGAACCGCCGCTGGATTCTCCGCGATACCAACAACGGCGTCACCGCGGTCATCGACCCCTACGGCCGCGTCCGCCAGTCGATTCCCCGCCACCAGGTGGGCGCACTGGCTGCCCAGTACGGCTTCCGCAGCGACGTGACCTTCTACACCGCCCACGGCGACCTCTTCGCCTGGGGGTGCGTGCTGCTCAGCCTGGGAATTGCCGCCTGGTCGGGCAGAAAGCTGCTGCGCGATGCGGGTACCCCAACTCTGACCACCCCAAAATGATCGGGTGCCCCAGGTCCGGGGTCCCCACGGACAGGTCTTCGTCCGTGGGGTGGAGATCCCGTTTTTGGGACCTGGGATTGAGAAGGCTGGTGGAATCCCAGGTCCGAAAATCCGGACCTGGGGCACCCATTCATGGTGCTAGATTGAGATGTGGGCCACCCGCCCACCCGCTTATGGGGGATTCTATGCTCGTGCTCCTATCGTGGTATGAACTGCCTTGGTGGACCGAAACGAATGCAGCCTGGATTCAGTCGTTCGGCTTGATTCTGGCGTTTTTGCTTCAACTTTACTTGCTCTACTTGACGCTCCGAGAACAAAAGGAAGCGCGGCTTCAGCGGTACTATGACGAGATTAAGAGACAGAGGAGTGACGTTACTTGCGCAGGAGTTACATCCATTCTTCGTACGTTACCTGAAGATCAACTATGTCTTCACCTATAGGCGGGGCACTTCAGACACGCCGGGTTCGCCTTTGAAAAAGGATTGTATGCGCAACTTCCGGAATACCTAAGAAGAAAATGCGATCCTTTCATGGACGAGATTAGCAAGCCAATCTTGCTTCAGCAGAATCAAATAGCACGGTTTCTACTCGTGTTCATATTCCCTTATCCAAAATTTGATGCTGTACTCGAAGACGTTAACAGATTGAACTTCGGAAATGTCCACTTGGTTTGGGATGACAACGGCAAACCAATAAGTGTGCCCAGAAACTAGGGGCATCCGATGCCAAAGCTGGCGGGCAGGTGAGTGGCCCATGTCCCATAGCCAAACAAAATCGGGGTGCCCTAGGTCCCGACTCTGGGACCTGGGATGAGTTCGCTTGCGTTCCGCGCCGAAGGCCGCTGGCCCCACCGCAGGTGGTGATATTCTAGAAGCAGTTGAATTAACGCAAGTTCACAGTCCACACCAAAGTCAGGTCATCCGAGCCAAGCCATGTCGATCAACGATCTCGAATTCGCTTATGCTCCCGTGCGCGACCAAGTCCGCGACCTGCGGGAGTATCTTTGACCCGGCTCGCATCCGCCGGGAACTCGCTGAAATTGAAACAAAATTAGCCGATCCTTCGCTCTGGTCCAATCCCAACGCGACTAAACCTTTAATGCGCGACAAAAAGCGCCTGGAAACGCTCGTGGCCGACGACGAGGAGTTGGTGCGCCGCACGGGCGAGATCGAAACCTACATCGAGCTGGCCCACGAAGGCGAGGAGGTGCTCGGCGAGATCGAGAGCGGGATTCATGCGCTGGCCGCCTTCAATGAAGAGCTGGAAGCCCGAACGATGCTCAATGGCGAGGCCGACGCGCTGAATGCCATCGTCACGGTGCACCCTGGCGCGGGCGGCACCGAGAGCCAGGACTGGGCCGAGATGCTGATGCGAATGTATCTGCGCTGGGCCGAGCAGCAAGGCTTCAAAACCGAGATCAACGACTACCAGGACGGCGACGAGGCGGGCATCAAGTCGGCCACCTTCACCATCCAGGGCGAATACGCCTTCGGACAGCTGGCCGGCGAGAGCGGCGTGCACCGGCTGGTGCGCATTTCGCCCTTCGACTCGGCCAAGCGGCGGCACACCAGCTTCGCCTCGGTTTATGTTTCGCCGGAGATCGACGAGACCATTCACGTGGACCTGAAGCTCGATGACCTGCGCATCGACACCTACCGCTCCGGCGGCAAGGGCGGCCAGCACGTGAATACCACCGATTCAGCGGTGCGCATGACCCACCTGCCCACGGGCATCGTCGTCTGCTGCCAGAACGAGCGCTCCCAGCACAAGAACCGTGACCGGGCGATGAAAATGCTCCGCTCGCGGCTTTATGAATACGAGCTGGAAAAGAAGCGCGCCGTCAGCAAGAAGCTGGAAGACTCGAAGCTGGAAATCAACTTCGGCTCGCAGATCCGCTCCTACGTCCTGCAACCCTACCGCATGGCCAAGGACCATCGCACCAAGGTCGAGGTGGGCGACGTGGACAAGGTGCTGGACGGCTACCTGGAGCCCTTCTTGCGCGGCTACCTGCTGGCCAAGCGGCGCGGCACGGCCGTGGTGGCCGGGGCGGTCGACGATCTGGACGTGTAGAGCAGGGAACAGGTCGTCGGTTTCCTGTCCCAGGCCTCTGAACGCGTAAATTTCTGCCTTCCCACCCTCGCTTGTCATTCTGAGCGAAGCGCAGCGAAGTCGAAAGCCTGCCCTGAGCGAAGTCGAAGGGAAGCTGCTTCTTGAAACTTTGCGGCCAGGGTGGGATGCAATATCCCCTCTACAGCAACAGGAGAAATGCTCTAATTGCTGGCTGAATTCTGCTTGGCGGCTGGATCGTTGCGCAGGCGGTATTCGACCAGTTCGGCGATGCTCAGCACAACCATTTTGCGGCGCTCGGCAAATTCGTCGATCTCGTCGCCCTTGGCCATGGTTCCGTCGGGGTTGGTAATCTCGCAGAGCACCGCGGCCGGCTTCAATCCGGCCAGGCGCGCCAGCTCGACGGCGCCTTCGGTGTGCCCCTGGCGGGTGAGCACGCCGCCCTCGGAGGCCCGGAGCGGGAAGACGTGGCCGGGGCTGACCAGGTCGGCGGGCTGCGCGCCCTCTCGGATGGCCGCGCGGATGGTCGTCACGCGGTCCTGCGCCGAAACGCCGGTGGTGACGCCCTCGCGGGCCTCGATCGTCACCGTGAAGGCCGTCTGAAAGCGGCTCTCGTTGGTCTTCACCATCAGCGGCAGTTGTAATTTGTCCAAGGTCTCCTGCGGAAGGCAGAGGCAGACGATCCCGCTGCCCTCGCGAATGAACACGGCCATGGTGGCGGGGGTAATCTTTTCGGCGGCGGCGATCAGGTCGGCCTCGTTCTCGCGGTCGAAGTCGTCGACGAGAATCACGGGGTGGCCCCGGCGCATATCGGCCAGAGCCTGGGAAAATCTTTCTTCAAAGGGAATGGATGCAGAGCTGAGCAGGGTGCTGGCTACGGGTGAAGACGGCATTTTGGAAACGCTCCTCGTACGCAAGATCGACGAAAAAACGTTTCAGGGCAGAACCAACCGCTACGCGCGGCTCCGTGGAAGGAACCGGGGGAAAACTGGCGGTACGGCACATCTTCTTTCCTCCGGACTGTTACCGTCGGCTCTGGAATCTCACCAGATCTGCTGACCCTGCATAGGATGCAGGCGCTCGCGGGCTTTCACCGCCGGTGGGGAGTCGCACCCCGCCCTGAAGACGTACGCCAAATTGGTTCCATTATGCGCGGGCGGGCCGGGGTGGCGCAAGTGCGCGGGACTTCACTCAGAAAGACAGTGAGGGTGGGCCGCCCAGTGCATGGCCCTTGCAAGCGAATCAGCCCCCGCCGCGTTTCCCTGCTCGGATGCGGCGAATCTCTTCCATGCGCTGGGCGAGGATTTTTTCGCGGCCCTCCTGGGTGGGGTGGTAGTAGCTGCGGCCTTTGAGCGAGTCGGGCAGGCAGTCCATCTCGGCTACCTTGCCCTCTTCGTTGTGGGCGTAGCGGTAGCCTTTGCCGTAGTCGAGTTCCTTCATCAGCTTCGTGGGTGCGTTGCGCAGGTGCAGCGGCACCGGTTCCTGGCGGGTCTCCTCGACCTCGCGCTGGACGGCGCCGTAGGCCGTGTAGACCGAGTTTGACTTGGGGGCGAGGCAAAGGTAGACGACCGCCTCGGCGAGGGCCAGATCGCCCTCCGGCGAGCCCAGGAAATCAATGGCCTCCTTGGCTGAGAGCGTCAGATTCAGCGCCTCGGGAGCGGCCAGGCCGATGTCCTCGACGGCCATGCGGACGACGCGGCGGGCGAGATAAAGCGGGTCTTCGCCAGCGGCGAACATCCGCGCCAGCCAGTAGAGCGCGGCGTCGGGGTCCGAGTTGCGCACGCTCTTGTGCAGCGCCGAGATCAGGTTGTAGTGCTCCTCGCCAGACTTGTCGTAGACCAGAACCCGCTGCTGCACGGCCACCGTGGCCAGGGCTTTGTCGATGTGGTTCCGGGCGCGGCGGTGCCCCTCGGGGGCTAAAGCCCCCTCCGATTTTGCTGGGTTTATGTACGGGCTAAAGCCCGTACCCTCCGCCGAATCGAGCTTTTCCGCAGCCGGTTCCTGCTCGGCTTCCTGGGCCAGTTGCGCGGCCACTTCGAGCGTATTGTAGGCCGAGCGGCAATCGCCCGAGGAGTAGCTCGCGATCAGCTCCAGCGCATCGTCGTCGGCGGTCAGCTCCAACCCACCCAGACCGCGCTCCTTGTCTTCCAGGGCGCGGCGCAGAAGGGCCGTGATCTGCTCCTCGGTGAGCGGATGGAGGACGTAAACCCGGCAGCGGGAGAGCAGCGCCGAAATAATCTCGAAGGAAGGATTTTCGGTCGTAGCGCCGATCAGCCGGATCGAGCCGCGCTCGACGTAGGGCAGGAAGGCGTCCTGCTGGGCCTTGTTGAAGCGGTGAATCTCATCGATGAAGAGGATGGTCCGCGAGTGCATCTGCGAGGCCTGGGCGGCGGCAGCCATTACCTGCTTGATCTCCTTGATGCCGCTCATCACGGCGGAGAACTCGATGAAGGTGGCCTGGGTGGAGTCGGCGATGATCTTGGCCAGCGTGGTTTTGCCCACTCCCGGCGGACCCCAGAAGATCATCGAGCCGGGGCCCGCAGTTTCGAGACTGTCGCGCTCGATCTGGACGCGCAGAGGCTTGCCGGGGCCGACCAGATGCTCTTGGCCGCTGAACTCGTCGAGCGTGCGTGGCCTCATCCGTTCGGCCAGGGGCGCGGTGCGCAACGGGCCCTTCTGGCCTTCGGGTTCGCCGTCAAAGAGACTCATCGCAGACCTCCTCATGAAGCAGGGCGGGATAAATTGGCGGATTTCCAGTCAGAAACAGCAAGTTAGCCCCTCTTCGCGGGAATAGCGAGTTAGCAAGTTAGAGTTTGCCGCAATGGAGTTGGGTTGCATTGCCAGCCCGCTGCCGGGAGGCCTCGTAGAGCAGCACGCTGGCGGCCACGGCGGCATTCAGGCTCTCCACCGGGCCGGGGCAGGGAATCGTCACCGCTTGATCGGCTTGCGAAGCTACCTCTTCCGGCACGCCATTGCCCTCATTGCCGATCACCAGCGCCACCGGCCCGGCAAGGTCGATGCGATCAGCCGCTTCAGCTCCGTTGACGGCGGTCGAGAGAATCTTCACGCCGGCCGCGCGCAGGCGGGCAAAACCCTCTTCCGCGCTGGCGGAGATCAGCGGAAGCCGGAAGAGGCTGCCAGCCGAAGCGCGCACCGCCTTGGGATTCCAGGCGCTCACGGTTCCGGGCAGGCTGAGGAGGCCGGTAGCGCCGAAGGCCTCAGCGGAGCGCAGAATCGTCCCCAGGTTGCCGGGATCCTGCACTCCAGCCAACACGACAATCAGCGGCGCGGCCTGGGCCAGCGGCGAGGCGGCTTCGGATGTGCCGCCGAGCAATTGCTCCCAACCCCACTTCGGCGGTTCGACCAGCGCCGCCACCGGCTGGGGCGTTTCGGTGGCCAGCGCGGAGTTCAGCAGCTCCCTGGGCACGAGCAGCACATCGGCCGAGTCGGGCAGCCTCAGCCCTTCCAGCAGATGCTCCGCGCCCTGCGCGATGAAGACGCAAGCGACGTGCAGGCCGGCACGCAGGGCCTCTTCGAGCAGATTTGGCCCCTCGATGCCCACCAAGCCGCCCGCCAGGACGCTCCGGTCCCGGCCAGGGCTGGCCAGCGCGCGGCGCAACTCTTTCAGACGAATGTTCTGCTTACTCTGTACAATGCGAAGAGGCATCTTGTGCGAACCGGCCCTTCTCTGGCGATTCTGGCTTTGGCGATTCCCGCTCTAGCTGATTCTAGTCTGTCAGCGAGCATCCGGGCCGGGGTGGGCAGCTTGTGCCATCGCAGGGGCTGTGATAGCTTTCGTCTTGTCGGCGTCTGCATTTCGGGAACTGAGGTAGACCTTCTTGTCCGCGGAGATCTTGCGCGTCCATCCCGATGAACCCCAGCCTGACCGGATCGACTATATCGTCTCCTGTCTGCGCAAGGGCAATGTAATTGCCCTGCCGACCGACACCTTCTACGGTCTGGCCGTCGACCCGGTGAATCTGTATGCGGTCGAGCAGATTTATCAGATAAAAACCCGCCAGAAGCACAAGCCGCTGTCGCTGCTGATCGCCTCGCTGGCCCAGGCCTATGAGCTGGTCCGCAGCGCCGATCCCATGATGGACAGGCTGGCGGAGCGCTTCTGGCCCGGCCCGCTCACCATGATCGTGCGCGCCGGAACCAGACTGCCCCTGCGTTCCACGGCGAATACCGGCAATGTGGCCCTGCGCGTGCCCGACGCAGCCATTCCCCGCGCGGTGGTGGAGCGCTTCGGCCTGCCCATTACCGCTACCTCGGCCAACCTGCAGGGGGCCTCGGAATGCACCCACGCGGCCTGCGTGCGCGACCAGCTCGGCGACCGCATTCCACTCATCATCGACGGCGGTCCCACCGGCCGCCGGCAGCCGACCACCATCGTCGATCTCACGCTGGGCGAGGGACGCTGGGAGATTCTGCGCGAGGGCGCCATCCCCACCCACGAGATTGTAATGGTCTTGCAGCGGTAGGATGGAAGTTCGCTCGTGATATGCCAAGCCAATCCGAAATTCCGCCGCTGGGCACTTTGTGCCGTCCTGGTTCTATCGCTTTGTGCGGCGATCGGCCTTTGGGGCTGGTGCCGCTGGGTCTACACGCAGATTGAGCGCTACGCTGGCCAGGATCAGGCCGACCAGTTCACCCAGGCGGACCGGACTGCCCCAGCCTCTCCAGCCTCTCCAGCGGCGCAGGCCTTTCCCGCCGACGCAATCGGCGTCTTCGGCGCGGCCGAATACGATGGCCGCCCTTCGCCGGTCTACCGCGCCCGCCTGGACCACGCCCTTGACCTCTATCATCATGGCGTCGCCCCGCTCATCATCACCCTGGGCGGAAGCGGCGGTGACCAGTACAACGAAGGGGCCGTGGGCCGCGAGTACCTGATGGCGATGGGTGTCCCCGAGAGCGACATCATCGCCGAGACCCAGAGCCGCGACACCGAGGAGTCGGCCCGCCGCATCGCCGTCATCGCCCGTGCCAACGGGCTTCGACGGCTGGTGATCGTCAGCGACGGCACGCACCTGTTCAGAATCCACGAGATCTGCGCCGCCGAGGGGCTGAATGTGCTCACCTCGCCGCGTTCTCGCGTGGAAGTCGAGGGCGAGACAAATGAGTCGGCGGGGGAGTTTGAGCGCATCGCCCACGAGATTCTCAGCTATACGGCCTGGCGGATGGGTTTGCACTGAAGCGGAGTGCGGCCCGCACTGAAACAGGGTGGGCTGTGTTACTTGGGTTCACCGGCCGCCCGTCCCCGATATTCCCTTTTCGGAGCCACATCAAATCCCCGGTGGCCTGATTTACAATCACGGGGTAAGCAGGAAAGAACTGAATGAGGTTTTTCGCATGAATTTTGACCAGGCGCTTACGCGGTTGGTTCAGGTGGGCGCGGTCCTTGCGGCTGCCGTCCTGGTTGCCGGTTGCGGCGCCAACTACCGGCCCGTGGTTACGCCCACCAGCGGCAGCGGTCCCGCCGCGGAGCCGCAGTCCTTTGTGGTGGCGGTTTCAGCTCCGTCGGCCACTGTGCCCGGCATCGCCACCATCGTCGATTACTCCGGCAATTCGATAATGGCCTCGGCTGAGCTCGGCGTTAACCCTATCGCATTTACGCTGGACGAGGCCGGCGCCAACGGCTACACTCTCAACAACGACGGAACCCTCTACGGTTTTCCTGTTTCCACTTCGCTGCAGGAAAAACTGGTGACCCATTCCACGCTGCCCCCTACGGCGAAGCCATTGAACCTGTTTTCGCCATCCTCCGGGTTGTGGGTGGCCGATCTGTGCGGCGGCAGCCTGTGTGGCAGCGCCGCCGATGTTTTCGCCGGCAGTCCCGAGTCGGAGCAGGCCTCCGTTTCGGTGGCTACCACGCCGGTGATGGTGGTGGGGCCCAGCACCGTGGGCACATACGACTATGCCATCAGCCAGAACCTCTCCACTCACACGGGCGTGGAGTGCAACAGTTCACCCACGGCGCAACCCCCAGGCGCGGTGACCGTAATCGCGGTATCAGCCTCATCACCCTCAAACGATACGTCCATCCAGCCTCCGATTCCAGTGGGCATTTGCCCGGTCTACGCCGTCCTAAGCAGCGATTCCAACTCCAACGGCTCCCAGCGGCTCTTCGTGCTCAACCGGGGCAGCGACACCATCTCGGTGATCAACACCGCGACCCAAGCGCTGGACACCTGCACGCCGTTCCTCAACCTGAGCGGCCAGACGGTGACCTGCCATCCCACCCTGCCGCTTTCCACCACCGCCGGACTGGCGCAAGACGCCAAGAACGATGTTCCCGCGGTCGCCGGTCCGGTCTACGCCGAGTACAACGCGGTGACCAGCCAGCTGGTGGTGGCCAACTACGACGGCGGAACGATCAGCATCATCGACGTGGCCCTGGACAAGTACGGCAACGACAGCGCGGCCTTCGGCACCACCTACACCGTCAAGGTGGGCAACAATCCGGCCAGCGTAACCGCTCTTTTTTATAATGGCAGTTACGCCTACGTGGCCAACCAGGCTGACGGAACCGTCAGCGTGGTCAACCTCACCAGCCACACGGTGGAAGCCATTTTGCCCGTCACCGGCCACCCGCGCACGATCGTCTCCACCCAGAGTTCGGAGGAGTATGGCAAGGTCTACGTGGCCTCACCCGACAGCAACGAACTGACCATCATCAACGCTGGCGGCACCAATATGAACACGGTGGAAGCCACGCTCCTGCTGGATGGCAACCTGGTGGATGTGCGCGTGAGCGCGCAGAACGGCGTGAGCGGAAATAGCAACAACGTGAGCCGGCTTGCCGGTTATGGCCAGCCCTGCAACCTGCCGGGCACAGCGCCCACAGCATCGATTACTGCTTGCCGGGCGAGGCAGTAGAGTTTTTTTACTTGAGTTGATGGAATCAAGACAGCCAAAGGGCTTTTCCCTTCGGGAAAGGCTCCTTTGGCTGCTTTTGCGTCTGATTCTTCGGACTCCGGGGCAGTTTCATCTTGAGCGTGAAACGAGGGTCGAGATGGCCAGCAGCAAAAAAATGCGCATGGACCTGCTGCTGGTCGAGCGGGGACTGGCGCTTAGCTGCGAGCGGGCGCAGGCGCTGATTCTGGCCGGCCGGGTTCTGGTCAGCGAACAAAAAGTGGACAAGCCCGGCACGACGGTCCCCGCCGGCGCCCCTATCCGCCTGCTGGGCGATGATCCACCCTACGTCAGCCGCGGCGGAGTCAAGCTGGCTGCCGCGCTGGCGCACTGGCGGATCGCCGTTCAGGGCCGCTCCTGCCTGGATGTGGGTGCCTCCACGGGTGGATTTACCGATTGCCTCTTGCAGCACGGCGCGGCGCAGGTGACCGCCGTCGACACCGGTTTTGGCCAGATCGCCATGAAACTGCGCAACGACCCGCGCGTCCGCCTGCTGGAGCGCACCAACGCCCGGCTGCTGGAGCCCAAATCCCTGGCCGCAGAACTGGGAACTGTGGAGCCGGGAACGGGCGAACTTACGCTGCTGGTGATGGACGTCTCGTTCATCTCGGCCACGCTGCTACTGGGGCCGGTGCTGGCGGCCGCGCCGGGGCTCACCGAGGCCGTCATCCTGGTCAAGCCGCAGTTCGAGGCCGCGCGCGAACACGTCGGCAGAGGAGGCATCGTTTGCGACCCCGAGGTCCATCAGCTGGTCATCGACAAGGTGGCCGATGGTCTTCGCGCGCTGGGCTGGCAGGTGGTCGAGAGCATCCCCTCGCCCATCACCGGCGTCGAGGGTAACCGCGAGTTTCTGCTCTACGCGAAGCGGCGTTAGCTGACACGCGCCATTCGAGCGCGGGACAGGATTCCGCCTGGATGCAAAGGGATGAAACGCAGGTTCTTCGACTTCGCTGCGCTTCGCTCAGAATGACAGCGAGGGTGGGGCTCAGCGGAGCCTGGTCGGCCCCACCGCAGGTGCGTTGAGTTGGCTCCACCGCAGGTGGTTGGCCCCGCCGCCGGTGGTCCGGTACACTGAAACCGCATGGTTCACGTCGCGATTGTCTGCAAGCCGCAAAAAGAAGAGCTGGCCCGGATTCTGCCGGAGCTGATCGGCTGGTTGCGCCAGCACGGGTATGAACCGCTGGTGGACTGCGAGGGCGGCCAGTACACCACGGCCGCGCCGGCCGTCGATCGCGCGCTGATGCCCGAATACGCGCCGGGACTGGTGATCGTGCTGGGCGGCGACGGCACGCTGCTCTCGGTGGCGCGCACTTTTGCCGCTACAGGAACGCCCATTCTCGGCGTAAACCTGGGATTTCTCGGCTTTTTAACCGAGGTTCGCCTGGCCGACCTCTATTTGACGCTCGATGGCTGGCGCAGCGGCTGTCACAGCTTGGATGAGCGCGCCATGCTGCATGCCGAGCTGTGGCGCGACGGCGCGCTGCGCAGCGATTGCGAGGCGCTGAACGAAGTTGTCGTCTCCAAGGGAGACATTGCCCGCATGGGCGACTTCGCGGTCGAGCTGGACGGCAAGAGCGTGGCCCGTTTTCGCGCCGACGGCGTCATCATCTCCACTCCGACCGGCTCCACGGCCTACACGCTGGCCGCCAACGGCCCCATCCTGACGCCCGACGTGGATGCGATGGTGGTCACGCCCATCTGCCCGCACCTGCTCACGCTCCGTCCCATCGTGGCGCGCGGCGACGCGCTGCTGACCGTGCGGGTCGAAGGCATCGCCAACCGGGCCGCGCTCACCGTGGACGGCCAGAAGGCCGCCGAGTTGCTGCTGGGCGATGAGGTGCGCTGCCGCAAGTCCTGCTACACCGTCAACCTGGTGCGGTTGAGCGAGAGTGGATTCTTCGAGGCGCTGCGCAGCAAGCTGAGCTGGGGCGAGCGGTAAAGCGGTTCTCCAATAGCTATGCACTGAAAGCACGATGCCGAGTGGCTTTTTCCTCAACGGGGCCCCGCGGACAGGCCTTCGTCCGTGGGGTGGAAGTAAAAGCCACCTTTTCAAACTTGCTGGGGCACGTGAATTGGAGAACCGCTCTAAAGGCCTGCGCCGTGGCCTGCGTTTTCACCGCGTTTGCCGGTCTGCGTGGAGGCAGCCTGGAATCTACGTTCCGGTGCCGGCCAGAACCACGCCCACAGTGCGCAGAATAATCTGCAAATCCAGCCAGATGCTCCAGTTTTCGATATAAGTCACATCCAGCGAGATATAACTGTCAAACGAGGGGTTCTGGCGGGCCTGGACCTGCCACAGGCCGGTGATTCCGGGAGTCACATCGAGCCGGCGCAGATGGCTCAGCTTGTATTCGCGCACCTCGCTCCCGATGGGCGGCCGCGGACCGACAATGCTCATATCGCCGCGCAGCACATTGTAGAACTGGGGCAGCTCATCCAGCGAGTATCTGCGCAGGAAGCGGCCGAGCCTGGTGACGCGGGGATCGTCGGAAATCTTGAACAATACCTCCCGGCGCTCGTTCAAGTGCATCACGCTGGCGCGCCGCCTTTCCGCGTCGCGGATCATGGTGCGGAACTTGATGCAGCGGAAGACGCGGCCCTTCTTGCCGATGCGGTCCGAGAGGTAGAAGACCGGGCCCGGAGAATCCAGCTTGATGGCAATGGCGATGGCCGCGAAGGCCGGCAATAGAAGGATTAAAACCAAAGCAGAGAAGAAAATGTCGAGCGTGCGCTTGACCAGCAGTGCCGACTCGGAGACATGGGCGAAGTGCAGCGGAATCGTCGGAAACTGGCCAATGTATTCGATGGCGCTGTTAAAGGTAAGGCCAGCGTACATATCGGGCACCATGCGCAGATCCACGCCGTGAATGCGGGCCTGCTCGATCACATCCCGAATCACGCCGCCCTCACAGGGCGTGGTAAAGAATATCTCATCGACAAACTCTTTGCGGGTTTGCTGAAAGAGCGTGTCCAGGGTGCCCACCACATCGGCGCTGGCCAGGCCGCCCGAGGGCGCCTTGAAGCGGTTAGTGTAGCTTGCAGCTTTATCGGGGCGTAAAGCCTCGCCGAAGACGGGAGCTTCAATGAAGCCCTTGAATCTGTACCCCAGATGGCGAATGCTCTCCAGGTAATAGCGCAGCGCCAAGGCCTGCTGTCCGGTGCCCACGATGAGCACGTTGCGCGTGCCCACCCCGCGCTCGAAACCACGGTAGAGCAGAAGCCGGTAGATCAGCCGGCGCAGGCTGAGCGCGACGGTGACCAGTCCCACGGTGACCAGAACAATGCTGCGAGGAATGTCCTCGGCACGCACCAGGTAGAGCGTGCCGGTCAGCAGCAGGCCGGAGGTGAGGCAGGCCTGCACGCTGAGGCGCTGCTCATGGAGTATGTTGGAGAGCTTGGTGGGCGAATACAGGTTCAACCGCCGGCTGATAACCATCAGCGAGATGGCGAATCCGCACAGCAGGGCCAGCAGAATCTCCATCGAACGGCCGTGGATGAGTGTGCCGTGCCAAAAGCCTTTTGCGCCCATTATGGGGCTCGTGTGCTTCCGATAGAGGGTGGCAAGCACGGCGGACGCGAGAATCGTCATCGCATCCAGGAACATCCAGAAACGGCCCATGCCCCGCGAATCCTGCGCGGCGTCCCCGGCCGCCCCCCCTGCGCATTCCTGCGGGGAAGAGACTGAAGCGGATACTTTTTGCCAAAATTCCGTTGTTGCCATACGTATTCGCAGCCTTTAAAACGAACAACGCGCCAGGAAAAAGTAAACCTTCCACACCCGCGGAAAACTTTCCTTGAACAAAAGGCCAAACGCAGCAATAACCTCAGCCAGGGCTCTGTTGCACAGCCCCGCTTCTGGTCAAAGGTCGGCCACAAGATTCACCTTGTCCCGCTGGCTGCGAAGGTCAGCCAGGCGTAACCAAGGAATTATATTTTCTGACGCCTGGAGAAATGGTCTTGCCACTACGGAATCGACTCGGGAAATTAGCACAACCGCGAGCCGTTCTGGTTAAATCGAAAACCGATATGAGTAAAAGATAACAGCAACCCAATTATAAAGCACTCCCCGGCTGCGGCAGACCATAATCTTGAGATTTTCTCAAAACTGAGATTGGCTCAAACTCTTCCGTCAAGCCCCGGCCCGAAGACAACATCTTAAAACCGATTTTAATAGCATGACCGGTGGCGCCGATGCTCCGCAAGAGATTTTTTATCCTCCCGCTACGGTGTGAAAAGCTCTTATTCCGAAGGTAATAGGTAGGCGTCCAAATCCAGAAATTGCCGAATATGTGGATCGGAAGAGCCCAAAAAGCCCTCGAGCGGACCGAAAAACTGCGCCCGGCACTGATGAAGGAAGAGCACCTGGTCAGCCAGCCGCTCGGCAAAGCGCATGTCGTGGGTGACCACAATGCTGGTGAATCCCAGTTGCCGCTTGAGCCGCTGAATGAGGTCGCCGAGGCGGCGGGCGATGATGGGATCGACCATGGTGGTGGGCTCGTCGTAGAGCACCACCTCGGGCCGCGCGGCCAGAGCGCGGGCGATGGCCACGGCGCGCTTGCGCCCGGTGGAAAGGCTGGCCGGCAAGACATCGACCACATCTTCGGCTCCGACCAGGCCAATCAGCCGGGCCACCTCCTGCTGGATCTGCTCCTCGTCCAGGCCGCCGCGTTCACGCAAGGGGAAGGCGACGTTTTCGCGCACGCTCAGCGAATCGAAGAGCGCGCCATTCTGGAAGACCATGGTGACGTGCTTGCGGATGGCCCTCATGCCCTCTTCGCCGAGCGTGGTGATCTCCTGGCCTTCGACGTGAACCGAGCCCTCATCCGGCTTGAGAAAGCCCATCAGAATGCGCAGGGCCACCGACTTGCCCACGCCGCTGCGGCCCAGGATGCAGAGCGTCTGGCCGTGCGAGACCGAGAAGCTCACGTCCTCCAGAACCGGGTGGCCGTCGAAGGCAATACTGACGTGGCTGAAGACGATCATCGGCTCCCGCAGCGCTGAAAGAGCCGCGGCGTGCTCCCGTTCTTCGGCGTCTGCCGGAGCGAGCGGCGCGGGAGGATCCGCATTGGAAGAGGAATCGAACATGGCCGTAGATTCAGCTTACGCGACCGGAGCCGTGAAGTCAGGCCCTCTCGCAAAGTTTGAATTGCACGCGAGGGCAGAGGCACCCCCAAAACCAGAATGAAGCCGCTCGGCGCGCCGCAGATCCTCCGGCGTGTTCACGTTGAGGAACCAGCGGAAGGGCTGCAAAGCCTTGTCGGCCGCCATGCGGCTGGAGCGCCCCCCCCGGCGAGAACGAAGCCTACCGCGTCCTGGCCCGCTGTGCCCGGCTCCGCCGCGTCAGGGCTTTCGTCTGCAATGGGCCGCATCGCTTCCTCGTTTCCTTCCCGCTCGATCTTGCCGGTTCAAGTCTGCCGTTCCCCCGGCCCGAAAATCCGGAGCTGGGGCACCCGGCACCCGCGCCATCCGCCCTGCAAGTCTGCGTGGACAACAGGGGCGTGTGATTTATGACGTCAGAAGCTCCAGCCCCCCTTGGGGTTCCAAGAACAATGAAATGGATCTGTCCCTGAAGAATGAGATGGTAGTGCACGATATTTCTCACAGAATCTTTGAAAAATCGGGAGGAGCTTCCCTTTCGCGCACGAAGAAATCTCTCCTTCACAATATTTCTTCAGGCGTAGTCCCAATTCGCATGTGTCCAATTCCATCAATAGATCATCTAACCCAAAATCGAGATTTTGTTTTTTCATCCCAGTCTGAATCCACAAAGCTTGCTCTCCAAAATAGAGAAATGACATACGAAATCCATTTCCGTTTTCATCCTCGCCACAAATTGAAGTCCAACCCTTAGGCACTGAACGATCCAGTTTGTCAAAAAAGTCATGTATTGACTGTGTCGTTTTTTGAGAAAGCCAGTAAGGGAATCGTTTGACATTTGCACCCGGCTGCATAAAGATAGGATCAAAGGGCTCGTCCCATGGAATTTGTCCGCTTATCTGTGCTTCATTGAATGCTCTTGCTATATCTCGCACCTCGATGATCCATCGAAGAAGCGTCATACCATTTTCTAGTTTTGTTACATATCTATCATTGATTCGCAAAATGCCTAAATTGGCCTTCTGGCAAAGCTCGTTCTTGATTTCATCTCTTTCACGTTGTACTTTATCTTGAGCATGAATTGGACCATCATACTCTACAACCATCATTGGTCGATAAGCATTGTCTGTCAGCACAAAATCAAAATGACTTCTCGTATAAAAATTGAACTCACGCTGCGTTAGGAAAGACCTCCCTTTTTCGATTACATCCGAGAGTCTCGCTTTGGGAAAGACTCTCATGCCAGCATTTGATGCAATTCCTAGCAGCTCCTTGTATACAGCCGACTCCGAACGATTCAATAGAGAAGGAACGATGTTCATTTCATTTCTAACACGTCTCTAACACGTCACGTGCCAGCCTCCATAACCTCTGTATTGCTTGCCGGGCGCCGGGTCTCGGGTGCCCCAGGTCTCGATTTTAAGCCCCGGAACTCCACCTCAGCGGCCAGCTTCTTCCAAAAAGCGCACGATCGATTCAATCCCCAGCTCGAAGTTCTTCAGATGGAACTTTTCGTTGGGGGCGTGGATGTTGTCGTCGGGCAGGCCAAAGCCCATCATCACGCTGGGAATGCCCAGATGGCGGGCGAAATCGCCGACGATGGGAACCGAGCCGCCGGAGCGGATGAAGACCGTCTTCTTGCCCCAAACCTCTTCGAGCGCTCGCGTCGCGGCCTGAATGTAGCGGTTGTCGACGGGGATCAGGCAGGGCTCGCCAGCGCTGATCAGCCGCACCTCGACGTCAACGCCAGCCGGAGCAATCTTCTCGGCGTAGGCCTTGTAGAGAGCAAAGATTTTGGCCGGCTTCATGCCCGGAACCAGGCGCATCGAGACCTTGGCCAGCGCCTTGGCGGGGATCACGGTCTTCGCTCCCGCGCCGGTGAAGCCGCCGGGAATGCCGTGCACGTCCAGCGTGGGCCGGGCCCAGGTGCGCTCCAAGACGCTATAGCCGGGCTCGCCCACCAGGGTGCGCGAACCTACTTCGCTGATGCGGTACTGCTCCTCGTCGAAGGGCAGGCTGCGCCAGGCCTGCAACTCTTCGGGGCTGGGGGGGATGATGTCGTCGTAGAAGCCGGGAATGAGAATGCGGCCCTCCTCGTCCTTCAGCCGGGCCAGCATCTGCGCCAGGGCCATGAAGGGGTTGGGGGCCGCGCCGCCGTACATTCCCGAGTGCAGGTCGGTCTTGGCGCCGCGAACTTCAATTTCGGTATAGATCATGCCGCGCAATCCCACGCACAGGGTGGGCAGGCCGGGTGCAAAGAGCTCCGTATCCGAGATCAGGGCGAAATCCGCCTTCAGTTCGGGCGGTTTGGAGGCGACAAAATCTGCAATTCCCTCTCCTCCGACCTCCTCATCGCCTTCCAGAATGACGCGCACATTCACTGGCAGCTTGCCATTCGAGGCCATCAACGACTCGAGCGCCTTGATCTGCGCCCAGACCTGCCCCTTATCGTCGGCTGCGCCGCGGGCGTAGAGGTTGCCGTCGCGCTCGGTAGGCTCGAAGGGCGGCGAAAGCCACTCCTCCAGCGGATCGGTGGGCTGTACGTCGTAGTGGCCGTAAAAAAGGGCGGTCGGTTTACCAGCCCCGTGCAGCCAGTCGGCATAAACCAGCGGGTGGCCTGCGGTTTCAATCAGCCGCGCGTTTTCCATGCCGATGCGGGTCAGTTCCGATGCCAGCGCCTCGGCGGCGCGACGACAGTCGCCCTTGTTTTCAGGCAACGTGGAGACGGACGGAATGCGCAGCAGCGCCTTCAGTTCCTCCAAAAAACGGGGTTGATTCTGGCGGGCGTAGGTTATGGCCGGGGAAGGCATACAGGCCTCTCTTTCCTGAATCCTGTTCATCGAAAGTATAGGCCGTGCAAGCCCGTTGCCGCGAGAACTTGGAACAACTTAGCGGCGGCTCATGGTTGATTCGATCTGCCGGCTGAGCCTAGTTGTCCCGGTGGCGCGATAGCCGCTCTCCAGGCAACACGATAGTCTAAGGAGAGATGCCTCCCATTCTCAACGCGCAATCAGTCAGCAAGCAGTACGGCGCCAAGCCGCTCTTCCAGAACATTTCACTCACCGTCGAGGAGGGTAGCCGGATCGGCCTGATCGGCCCCAACGGCGCGGGGAAATCCACGCTGCTGGCCATTCTTGCCGGCCAGGTCGAGCCCGACTCCGGCGAACTGGCGGTGCGCAAGCGGGCCCGCGCCGCCTACGTGCCCCAGAACTCGAGCTTTGCCCCTGGCCTCACGATCCGCCAGGTTCTGGAGCGGGCTCTGGCCGCCGCCCAGGTCAACGAATCCGAACGCGAGGGCCGTTTGCGGGAACTCTCCGGCCGCGCCGGCTTCATGGACCTCGACGCCGAGGCCGCCCGGCTCAGCGGCGGCTGGCGCAAGCGGCTGGCCATCACCGAGGCTCTGGTCTGTGAGCCGGAGGTCATGCTGCTGGACGAGCCGACCAACCACCTCGATCTGGCGGGGATCGAGTGGCTCGAAGAGCTGCTCGCCTCCTCCTCCTTTGCCGCCGTCACGGTCAGCCACGACCGCTATTTTCTCGAAGCCACATCGAGCGAGATTATCGAGCTGAACCGGGTTTATGCCGACGGCCTCTTGCGCGTGAAGGGCAATTTCAGCCGCTTTCTGGAAGAAAAGCAGGCTTATCTCGAAGCGCAGAACCGCCAGCAGGAGAGCCTGCGCAACGTGGTGAAAACCGAAATCGAGTGGCTGCGGCGCGGACCCAAGGCGCGGACCGGCAAATCCAAGGCCCGCATCGACTCGGCCAACCAGATGATCGGCCAACTGGCGGCCATCGACGCGCGCACGGCGACGGCGACGGCCGGAATCGACTTCGAGGCCAGCCAGCGCAAGACCAAGCGGCTGGTCGAGTTCAAGGGCGTCTCCTGCGACGTGCCCGCCAGCATCGAGATTTCAGAAGGCGGCATCGAGACTTCTGAAGGCAGCATCGGACCCACTGAAGGCGTTGAGCCTTCTGAATCTGGCTCGGAACCGGCAAAAAGTCGCCGACTTTTCACCGATTTGAACTTTATTCTCACGGCGGGCATGAAGGTCGGCCTGGTGGGCCCCAATGGCAGCGGCAAAACCACGCTGCTGCGCCTGCTGCGCGGCGAAATCGAGCCGGCCGAAGGCTCCATCCGACGGGCAGATGCGCTGCGGCTGGTCTACTTCAGCCAGATGCGCGAACTGGACGAGAGCCTGACCCTGCGCCGCGCGCTGGCCCCGGAGGGCGACAGCATCATCCACCAGGGCCGTCTGGTGCACGTGGCCAGTTGGGCGGCGCGCTTCCTGTTCACCAGCGAGCAGCTCAACCAGCCGGTCCGCAACCTCTCGGGCGGCGAGCGGGCGCGGGTGCTGATTGCGAAACTGATGCTGGAGCCAGCCGACGTTCTCCTGCTCGACGAGCCGACCAACGATCTGGACATTCCGACCCTGGAAATCCTGGAAGAAAACCTGCTCGAGTTTCCCGGCGCGTTGATTCTGGTCACCCACGACCGTTATTTGCTGAACCGCGTCTGTTCGACGGTGCTGGGCCTGGACGGTCGCGGCCACACTGGCCTTTTCGCCGACTATGCGCAGTGGGAAGATTGGATCGAAGAGCAGAGCAGGATCGAGCAGAATCAGGCCGAAGAGGGCGGACGCGAGCCGCGCGGGTCGGAGCGCAAGGCGGACGGCTCCAGTTCCTCACAGCGAACCGGCTCAGAGTCGGCCTCCGGCGCGGGAGGCAGGAAGAAGCTCTCTTACCTTGAAGCCCGCGAGTTCGCGGCCATCGAGCAGCAGGTCGAGGACTCCGACGCCCGGCTGGCCCAGGCCCGCGAGCGCGTCGAAAGTCCCGCGATTGCCACCAATGCCGCGGCCCTCGAAGAGGCTCTCAAGGAGCTGGACGCAGCGCAGCAGGAAAACGACACCCTCTACGCCCGCTGGGCCGAGCTGACCGAAAAAGCTGGCTGACGCGGTTAGCCCCCGCTGGCGGCTACGGTGAAGAAGCCGGGTGCCCCACCCTCGATTGTAATTCTGAGCGAAGTCGAAGAAGCTGCTTCTTGAAACTTTTTTCGGTTAGGGTGGGATAGCAGGATGCGCGCCATACAGAAACGCTGAAACCGCTCCAGATGTTAGAAACGAATGGCTCCATGCCCTGGGTTACACTGAATCTGTGAAGATTGCACTGGCTCAGATCGATCCCACGGTGGGGGATTTCACCGGAAATCTTGAAAAGATTATCGCGGTCAGCCGTCGCGCCGCCGACCAGGGCGCGCGGCTCACCGTCTTTTCCGAATTGGTGATTTGCGGTTACCCTCCGGCTGATTTTCTTGAAAAACCGAGCTTCCTGGCCCGCTGCCGTTCAGCCGTCGAGGAGCTGGCCGCGGCCACCCGCGAGCTGACGACCGCCGTGCTGGCGGGCGTGGCCCTGCCGGCCACCCATGCGGCCGGGATCGAAAGCGGCAAGCTGGGATTCCCAGCAACAGGTCCAGGTTGCTGGGGGGGTAGACCGGCCGTCAATGCCGCGGTTCTGATGGACGGTGGCCGCCTGCTGCTCGAACAGCACAAGCGCCTCCTGCCCTTCTACGACGTCTTCGATGAGCAGCGCTACTTCATCCCCTCGCAACCCCAGCGGGTAGTCGAGCTGGACGGCGTGCGGCTGGCCATCACCATCTGCGAGGACGCCTGGAACGACAAGAACTTCTGGCCGCGCCGCCTCTATACCGTCGATCCGATGGAAGAGCTGATGCGCCAGCAGCCCGCCATTCACATCAACCTCTCTTCGTCGCCTTTCTGGCATGGAAAGCGCGCGCTGCGCCGCCAGATGCTGGCCGCCGTCGCCCGCCACGACGGCATTCCCGTGCTGCTGGTCAACCAGGTGGGCGGCAACGACAGTTTGATCTTCGACGGCACCTCGCTGGCCATCGATGCGCGCGGAGAGCTATTCGCGCAGGCCGCCTCCTTCGCCGAGGATCTGGTGATCGTCGATCCTTTTCAGGCTTCCGCTGGCGCTCCGGTCGAGTCCGCCCCACCGCTTGAGCCCGCTCAGAAAGCTGTGCCCGCACCCCTCGAAGTTGCGTCTGCGCCCCTCAATGACGACACCGAGGACGACACCGAGGCCGCCTACCGCGCCCTGGTCCTGGGCACGCGCGATTATGTGCGCAAGTGCGGCTTCCGCAAGGCCCTCGTGGGCCTCAGCGGCGGCATCGACTCGGCCCTGGTGGCGGCCATCGCCACCGAGGCGCTGGGAGCGGAAAATGTGCTCGCGATCGGTATGCCCAGCCCTTACTCCTCGACCGGCTCCATCGACGACAGCCGCCGGTTGGCGGCCAACCTCGGCATTCGTTTTGAAGTGATCGGCATCAGCGGCCTTTTTGCGGAGTTTACCGACGCTCTGGGGCCGCTTTTTGCCGGAACCAAGCCGGACATCACCGAGGAAAACATTCAGTCCCGGATTCGCGGCGACCTGTTGATGGCCCTCTCCAACAAGTTTTCCGCGCTGGTGCTCACCACCGGCAACAAATCGGAGATGGCCGTCGGCTACTGCACCCTTTATGGCGACATGGTGGGCGCGCTGGCGGTGATCGGCGACCTGGTGAAGACCCGCGTTTACCAGGTTTGCCGCTGGATCAACCGCGCGGGCGAGGTGATTCCCTGGGCAATTCTGGAGAAGCCTCCCTCGGCCGAGCTGCGCCCGGATCAGAAGGACACCGACTCGCTGCCCCCCTATGATGTGCTCGATCCGATTCTCGAAGCCTACGTCGAGCGTTATGAAACTCCCGAACAGATCGCCCAGGCCAACGGATTTCCTCTCGAACTCGTCCAGCAGGTAGTGCGCCTGGTCGAGCGCAGCGAGTACAAGCGCCAGCAGGCCGCGCCGGTTCTGAAGGTGACCTCCAAGTCGTTCGGCATGGGCCGCAGATTTCCCATTGCCGTCAAGGTTCAGGTGTAAGACGAAAATCAGGAGCATTTCCGCAATTTTTTGGGAGAGTTTCCGCAGTTTAAGGAGAAATAGCTTGATCCGTCTGTCCGCCCGTCTTGCTCGCTCGCATTTTGGTTTCGCCAGTCCACGTATTGGTTCTGCCAGTGCTCGTATTGGTTCTTCCAGTTCACGTTTCGTTTTTACCCGTTCTCGCCTGGCCAGTGTGGTTGCGCTGATCGTCTTGTCCCTGCCCGCTTTGCGAGTCGCGGCCCAGCAGGATGCGCCCTCGGCGCCCACGCCAGCGCCCACTGCTCCCGCGCCTGCCGCGGCGCCCGCGTTTCCCAAGCCCGATCCGGCAAATTTCACGGCGGCCGCGCCCACCAAGGAGGCCGTCAACGCCTTTTTGGCGGCCAGTTGGGGCTACGACAGCAGCCGCATCTGGCAGGTTCAGGCCATTCTGAAGACGCCTGTCGAGGGCGTCAGCAAGGTGGTGATCCTGGTCGGCGACAAGGAGGGCAAGGAAAAGCCAGCCGGGGTCCAGTTCTTTGTCCTTCCCGGCGGCAAGTACCTGCTCGCCGGGGACGAGATCATCCCCTTTGGCGAGCATCCGTACGCGGAAAACCGCGCCCTGGTGCGGCAGCGCGCCGATGGACCCTATCGCGGCTCAGCCTTGAAAGAGCTGGAGATTGTCGAGTTTGCCGATTTTCAGTGCCCCCATTGCAAGGACGCGCAGGCCAATATGGACAAGCTGGCGGTGGATTTCCCCAAGGCCCGCATCGTCTTCGAGAGCTTTCCGCTGGAGCGCATTCATCCCCAGGCCAAGCTCGCGGCCGCCTACGGCCTCTGCGTGGCCAATCAGGGTGGAAGCGATGCGTTCTTCACCTTTGCCGCGGCGGTTTTTGACGGCCAGGATGGGTTGGCGACCGCCGATGGCGCCACGCTGACGCTGAACAGCGCCGTTAGCAAGGCCGGTCTCGATCCAGCCAAAATCGCCGCCTGCGCCTCGACTCCGGCGACGGATGCGGCGGTGGAGGCCCAGGTGAAGCTGGCCCAGGATCTGAACATCCTCCAGACCCCCACGCTGATCGTCAATGGCCGCCAGATTCCCGCCAACGCTCCCTATGACACCATCAAGAAGATCATCGAATTCCAGGCCAGGCTGGACGGCGTAACGCGGTAAGGCTACTCCCATCCCCGCCAGAGCAGGATGAAAAAGCTCCACGGCCGCCGCGACTCCCATCAAGAGGATTGCGGCGGCCGTGGAGCTTCATTTTGCGCTTTGAAAGTTTTATTTCGCATATGGATGAATCCGCGGCGCGGCAAGGTTCAGCGCGCTTCCTGCCCGCGCTCCACGCGCATCATCGGCGAGTGGCCGGCGGCCTGGGTGCCGCGGATCACATGGGGCGTGATCAGAATCAGCAGGGTGGCATCGCTTTTCTGAGTGTCGTTGCCGGTCAGGCTGCTCAAACCGGGAATCTCGCTGATGCCCGGCGTTCCGCTGATGGCGCGGCTCTGGGACTTGTCGATCTCGCTGACCACCGCCACCGTCTCGCCCCGCCGCAGCGTCACCACTCCAGAGTAGGCGCGATTGTCGAGCACCGGATTGCCATTGAGCGAGGTTCCCGAGAGGGAGTCGATCTTCATGTCGATGGTGAGCGCGACGTCGTCATTGCGCATGACCTTGGGGGTCGCCTTCAGGGTCAGGCCCAGGTCCTGGTACTCCACCATCGGAACATTCGGCACACTGCTGGCGTAGGAGGCCAGCAGCGCGGACAGGGCGCTGGAGCTTCCCGCGGCGGTGAGCCCGGCAATGCTCGAGGCGCTCGACGAGAGGCTGGAAAACGATGAGGTCTGAATGGGGTAGCGCTCGCCCATGCGCACCGTTCCCTCCTCGCCGTCGCCCAGCCGCAGTTGAATCTGGTCGAGCTGGCGCGAGTCCGAGGAGTTCAGGCTCAGATTGGCCGTGACCGAGCCGGGCGCGAGGGCCGATTGCGTCAATCCGCCGCCAAACAGGGCAAGGCCGTTGGAGAACATACTGCCCGACACATCGCCGGCGGCGATCAAAATGCCAAGAATCGCCAGCGGATCGCTGGCAGAAGCCAGTCCCGAGGAGATGATCTGCTGCACCGTGGACGCATTGGCGTTGAGGATGGATTGTTCCTCGGAGTAGACGTTGATGGCCGAGACGCTCTGCGGCAACTGGACTCCTGTGTTGCGCGTGTTGGTGTGCGCAAGCTGGATCAGGCGCACCTCCAGCAGCAACTGGCTCTTGCCATCGAGCAACTGGCCCATGGTGGCGTTGAAGGCCTTCAGCCCCTGATCGGTGGCGCGCAGGGTGATCGTCCCCGCCGTGGGCTCGGCCACCGCCTGCTGCGCATTGAAGACGCTCTTGGCCAGGGTGGCCGCCTCGGTCAATTCAGCAGAGGTCAGCCCCGGCAGGTAGACCGTCTCCAGCTCCTGGCGCTGAAACTGCTGGCGGTTTTCCCTGGTGTCGGAGGCCACCAGCGCCCGGTGCGCATCGAGCGGCACATAGAAAGAATCCGTCGCCATTCCCAGGACGCGCGCCGCCGTCTCGAAGCCGACATTATCCACATCCAGGCGGGCTTGGGCGCCGCGGACGCTATCATCCACGGTGGTCTCAATTCCGTAAGCCTTGAATACCTGCCGGATAATCTGGCGCTGGTCGGCGCGCAGGTGAAAGCTGTGCACGCCGGCCGCGGGTTCCAGCTCCACTGCTTCGCCGGCCCTCTCCGCACCCTGCTCGTAGACGGGCCTTGACTGCCCGAGCAGGGCATCCTCTCCCAGCTCATACAGGTGTTCGCTCACCAGCGGATTTTTGGGGTCCAGTTCGAGGGCATGAGCCAGGGCCGCGCGGGCGGCCGCCGCATCGCCGCGCAGACGGGCCTTGGCCGCGGCCTGAATCTCTGCCGTCACTGCGTGGCCGCGCGCCACATTGGCCGCCAGCGGGTAGTCGGCATTGCCGGGGTCCAGCCTGGCCGCCTGCTCGTAGCCGCGCATGGCCTCTTCAAACCGCCCGGCCATAAAAAGCTTGCTGGAGGCAAGGAAGAGCTTGGCCGCTCGCCGCCGGTCGGCGTTGCGCACGGGGGGCTTGGCTGGCGTGGTCTCCTGGGCCTGCCCGGGGTTCAGAACTGGAGCGCCAGAAACTGGAGCGCTCGGAACTGGATTATTGGAGTTCGGAACTGCCGAGGAAGTCAACCCTGGGGGGGCGTCCTGCGCAGAGGAGATTACCTGTGCCGTCCCGCTCTGCACAACCTGGCTTTGCGCAACCTGACTCGGCGCGGCAGTTTCCGCCGTTTGGGCCTGCGTGAGGCCGGGAAAAACCAGCAGCAGCGTGGCCGCCCAGAAATTCGGCCATCGCCCGAACGGCCATTGCCTGAACGCGTGGAGCGGACGCTGGCGCACGGACACTTCGAGGGCCTGTGGGGTGGTTTGCATTGTTTTGAGAAACGCTGTCAGCCCTGGCGGAAGCCAACGCGCACGGCGTTATAAATGACAGGACGTTCGCTGCGCGGCGGACGCTTGAGGGTGGCGCGCACCTCGGCCAGGCTCAAGCCCAGCTCCGCCATGGCGCGGCTCAGCGTGTTGCGGTGCATCCCCAACTCTTCGGCAGCTTTACACTGGTTTCCCCGGTGTGCCATCAGCACCTCACGCAGGTATTGCTTCTTGAACTCACGCACGGCGTCTTCATAGCGGATGCCGCTGGAGTGCATTTGCGTCACCAGGCTGTCCAGTGCTCGTCTCACGTCCACCTCTGCTTGTTCTTGTTAGCTTGCCACATTTTTAGTGAATGTGCGTTGCTCAAATCACATTTTACTGACACCGGGGTGCAACCAGTGCGGCGACTCTTCTTCCAGAGTTCGGAGTCCCAGCCGAATGCGTTCGGCCAGTTGGTGAGGACTCATGTGGGCGCTCAAATGGCAGGCCCCGAAAAACAACCGGGGCAGCCGGGCTTTGGCCAGCCAGTGGGCCTTGGGAAAAAAAGCCACGGCCACCAGAATAACCAGCGTCACCAGTAGCGCGCCCTGAAAAAATCCAAAAATCGCACCTGCCAGCTTGTCCAGGCAGCCCAGGCCTATCAAGTGCAAGGCCCTGGACAAAGCATTGCCGGCAAAGCCAACCAATCCCATCACCACGAGCGCAATCAGCAGGAACCCAATGGCATTGGCGACCGGCTCGAAGCGCACCAGGGGTAAAACCAGCCGCGCGATGCGGCCATAGTTCCAGGCCGCCAGCACCAGGCCCAGAAACAGGCCGCCAAGCGCGCAAACCGAGCGAAAAAAACCCTCTCTCAGCCCTCCCAGCACGGAGAGCGCGATGATCACCACGATAGCCCAATCTACCAGCCCCATGCCGCGCTCCGTTTACGCTCCCAATGCTCCGCAAGCCCTATTCGTGCTCTATCAAAAGCCGGATTTCGCCCTGCAAATCCGCATCACGTCCTGCAAAAGCCCTACCACTTTTGGCAGATTAGCATCAAAACCTGCAAAAGTTAGGCAAACCCCGTTACGCTGCCTACAAGTCCAAATCCCGGCCGGTCAGGCGGCGGAAGGCTTCCAGGTACTTGGCCTGGGTGTGCTCCACCACCTCGGCGGGCAGCTCCGGCGCGGGGGCCTGCTTGTTCCAGTGGATCGCTTCCAGGTAATCGCGCACAAACTGTTTGTCGAAGGAGGGTTGCGCGCCGCCCGGCTTCCAGGAAGCGGCCTCCCAGAAGCGCGAGGAATCGGGCGTCAGCACCTCATCGGCCAGAATGATTCCCTCCGAAGTCCGGCCAAACTCGAATTTGGTGTCGGCCAGAATCAGCCCGCGCGACTCGGCGTGCGTGGCGGCCCTTTGGTAGATGGCCAGCGTGAGCCGCTTCAACTCCGCCGCGTCGGCCGCGCCGATGGCCGCCACCGTCGCGTCGAAGCTGATGTTCTCGTCGTGGGTTCCCACTTCGCCCTTGGTCGAGGGCGTGTACAAGGGCTCGGGCAGCCGCGAACCGTCCAGCAGGCCGCCGGGCAGCGGAATGCCGCAGACCGAGCCGCTCGCCTGATACTGCTTCCATCCCGAACCGGTCAGGTAGCCGCGCACCACGCACTCGACAGGAAACATTTTGGCCTGCTTGACCAGCATCGAGCGGCCTTCCAACTGCTCCGCATAGGGCTGCAGCGAGGCGGGAAACTCGCTCACCTTGGCGGTAATCAAGTGGTTGGGAACCAGATTTGCCAACAGGTCGAACCAGAACAGGGAGATTTGCGTCAGAATCTTGCCCTTGCCTGGAATGCCGGTGGCCAGCACGTGGTCAAAGGCCGAAATGCGGTCGGTGGCTACCAGCAGCAGCGCGTCCTGGTTTGTGCTGAGGTCCGCGCCGGGGACCGCATAGAGGTCGCGCACCTTGCCGCGGCCGAGCAGGCGCGTTGCGCCCAGATTCGTCGTCAAAAGAGCTGTCAAGTGGAGGTTTACCTCGGAAGAAACTGAATCTCCGATTCTCCAAGCCGCGGCCCGCTTTGTCAATCTCCGCTCCGCGGCCTTGAGAAGAAAGCGGTTGCGTTGCGCAGTGTGCGAACCACGGCGCGTGAACGCAAAATTGACCGGTGAGGAGTTCTTCTTCAGCCCAAAAAGTTTTCTTCTTCAGCCGGTGAGCGGATTTGCTCAGCAATCTGGCCGGGGTTGTTACAGGGCGCTGTGATGACCGTCACGGAACACCCTGTCCGCATCATAGACACTTCAATTGTCAACATGGTTCGGAAAGCGCATTCGTGTGCTCTCCTGGAGCCGGGCGACACGAAGTAGCCGTGGAAAGGGGAAGCCGCAGCTAACTTCGTTCTATAGGGACCTCCAGTAGCCGCGTACTACGACCTCCAGTACCGGCTACTGGTCCCCTTCCGCGGTGGCCGGCCCTCCTCTTCACGTTTCTCATCGCGTTTTCATCGTTTTGCTCCATGCTGTCTTCTGATTGCCGCAGCTTTGTGCTGATTGCCTCTGCGTTGCGCCGATTGCCGCTATTTTGCGCCGATTGCCGCGGCATTGCGCTGATTACCGGTGTTTTGCGCCGATTGCCCTGATTTGCGCTGATTGCCGGTGCGTCGAGAGCAAAGTTTTCTCAACATGTTTTTTTGAATGGTTTTACCATTGCTGTCGGGGAACTGGTTGCCCCTGACGGGCTGTTTCCCGGGCAGAAATCCAGTTGCCAGGGCTGGCCTCACTCTATGCCAGTTTCGGAAAATGCTTTAACGTTGAACGTTGTGTGCGGCTTTTGAGCGTAATGTAAAACCAAGGTGTAACCCATGCGTGCCGGCAGGCAGCTCAATATCAAGTACTACGTGGAACCGGATAAGGCGGCTCTGGCGCGCCGCGCGGCGCAGTATTTTGTGGAGATGGCCGGAGAAGCCGTCGAAGCACAGGGGCGGGCGCGGATTGCGCTGAGCGGCGGCTCGACACCCAAAGCCGTTTTCGAACTGCTCGCCGACCCCACACAGCCCTGGCATCAGCGTATGCCCTGGGAGAACCTCGAAATCTATTGGGTAGACGAGCGCTCGGTTCCTCCCGATGATGCTGAAAGCAACTACCGCATGATCCGCGAGGCGCTTCTGGACCACGTTCCGCTGCACCCTGGGCAAATTCACCGCATCGAGAGCGAGTTGGGGCCCGAGGCGGCCGCGCTGCGCTACGAAGCGGAGTTGCGCTCGAGCTTCCACATCGAGGAGGGCGGGAGCCCACGCTTCGACCTGGTGGCCTTGGGAATCGGCACCGACGGCCATACCGCTTCAATCTTCCCGCACACATCTGCCATCCACGATATTGACCACCTGGTGGTCGCCAACCACGTCTCCCAGCGGGAGGCCTGGCGCGTCACCCTTGCCTGGCCGGTCATCAACCACGCCCGCTCGGTCTTCTTTTTGGCCGCCGGCGCGGAAAAGGCCGCTATTTTGAAGGAAGTGCTGATGGGACCGCACGACCCGGAGCGGCTGCCCAGTCAATTGATTTGGCCTTCCAGCGGTATACTCACCTTGATCCTGGACAGGGCCGCAGCCGCGTTACTACCCTCGACCGATGAGGAAGGCTGTGGGGTTTTAGAAAGGGTAAGATGATTTTGGCGGGTGATGTGGGCGGCACCAAGGTCCGCTTGGGGCTGTATGACTTTGTCGATGGAAGGCTGGAGTGCAGCCGCGAGCGGCGTTTCGCAGCCGGGGAGTATTCCGGGCTGGAGGAGGTCGTAAAAGAGTTCCTCGGTTCGCATCAGGTGACGGCGGCCTGCTTCGGCGTGCCCGGCCCGGTGCGCGACGGCCGGTTGCGGCTGACCAACCTTCCCTGGACGCTGGATAGCCGCAAGCTGGCGGCCAGCCTGGGCATCACCCACCTTTTTCTTATCAACGACCTGGAGGCCAACGGCTACGGCGTGGCCGAGCTCTCTGCGGAGCAGATTTACACCCTCAGCGAGGGCGACCCCAGCCAGATTGGCAACCGCGCGCTGATCGCAGCCGGAACCGGCCTGGGCGAGGGCCTGCTGATCTGGAATGGCCACAGCCACATTCCCTACCCCTCCGAGGGCGGCCACGCCGACTACGCGCCGCGCAACGAAGACGAGATCGACCTGCTGCGCTATCTCAAGCAGAAGTACCAGGGGCGCATCAGCTTCGAGCGCGTCATCAGCGGCCATGGCCTGACCAACATTTACGAATTCCTGCGCGAGGTTCGCGGCCTCGAAGAGCCGGCTTGGCTGGCCGAGCGCATCGCCGCCGAAGACCCCAACGCGGTGATCTCCGAACTGGCTCTCGCGGCCAAGAGCGAAATCTGCGAACGGGCTCTGGAAATTTTCGTTTCCGCTTACGGCGCCGAGGCTGGCAACCTGGCTCTCAAGCTGCTGTCCGTGGGCGGCGTCTACGTGGGCGGCGGCATTGCCCCGCGCATTTTGGAAAAGCTTCGCGACGGCGCCTTCATGCGGGCCTTCACCGACAAGGGCCGGCTGAGTCCGCTGCTGGAGAATATGCCGGTGCGCATCATTCTGGAGAGCCGCGCCGCATTGCTGGGCGCCGCAGCCTACGCCGAAGCCCGCGCCGCGGAACTGAGCGGGATTTCACCCCGCGCCGCCTCGGTCAAGTTCTAACTTATTTTTACGAATAGCCTATGCTAATGGGTGCCCCAGGTCCCGCTGTTGGGACCTGGGATCCCACAATCCAGTCGGCGCTCAAGCCTGAATGCGGGCACTGTCTCCAAACCAGTTTCTTTTCAGCCACAGCGAGACCTGCACCAGTAGAATCAACGCGGGAACCTCGACCAGAGGGCCGATGACCGCGGCGAAGGCAGCGCCGGAGTTCAGTCCGAAGACGGCCACGGCTACGGCGATGGCCAGCTCGAAGTTGTTGCTGGCCGCGGTGAAGGACAAGGTCGCGGTCTTCGCGTAATCGGCGCCCGCCCGGCGGCCCATCCAGAAGCTGACGAAGAACATGACGGCGAAATAAATCACCAGCGGCAGGGCAATGCGCAGCACGTCGAAGGGAAGCTGGACAATCAGATTTCCCTTGAGGCTGAACATGACCACAATCGTGAAGAGCAGCGCGGCCAGCGTCAGCGGGCTGATGGCCGGGATGAAGCGCGTCTGGTACCACTGGCGGCCCTTGGCCCTGAGCAGCACAAAACGGGTCAGCATTCCCGCCAGGAAGGGAATGCCCAGGTAGATGAAGACGCTTTCGGCGATCTGGCTCATGCGAATATCAACGACTACGCTCTTCAATCCAATCAGCGGCGGCAGCACTGCCAGAAAGAACCACGCGTAGACGCTGTAGAAAAGCACCTGGAAGATGCTGTTGAAGGCTACCAGGCCCGCGGCGTAGTCGGTATCTCCCTTGGCCAGCTCATTCCACACGATCACCATGGCGATGCAGCGGGCGAGGCCGATTAGAATGAGCCCGGTCCGATACTCCGGGTAGCCGCGCAGAAAGATGACCGCCAGGGCGAACATCAGCACCGGGCCGATCACCCAGTTTTCCAGCAGAGAGAGGCCCAGCACCTTGCGATTGTGAAAGACCGCGCCCAGTCGCTCGTACTGCACCTTGGCCAGCGGCGGATACATCATCAGAATCAGGCCTACGGCGATGGGAAGGTTGGTGGTGCCCGCCTGGAAGCGCTGCAACAGCGCCGGCACGGACGGCACGAAGCGGCCCAGCGCGACGCCGGCCGCCATTGCCAAGAAGATCCAGAGCGTCAGATAGCGGTCAATGAATGAAAGCTTTGAAGCGCTGCCCGGTACGGCAGCCGAGCAGCAAAGTTGCGGTTCTGTCTGCATTCGATCTCTCCTCTGTGGCTTGGTGCGTCCGTGGCTTGGTGCGCGGTTACAAAGGCTGCTGCCCGATGGCGCGTATTTTTGTCTCGATGGCCATGCGGTCCAGAGTCTCCAGCGGCAGGCTGAGAAACAGTTGCACACGGTTCCTCATCTGACGCAGGGTGAGTGCGAAGACCGCGCGCTTCTCGTCGTCCGTGCCGCCGGCGGCCGCCGGATCCGGAAATCCCCAATGAGCCGTGATGGGTTGGCCGGGCCACAGCGGGCACACCTCGCCGGCCGCGTTGTCGCAGACCGTCACGGCGAAGTCCATCCGCGGCGCGCCGGGGGCGGCGAACTCGTCCCAGCTCTTGCTGCGCAGGTTCTCCACCGGATAGCCCAGCTCCCGTACTAACTCGATGGCAAAGGGATTCACCCGGCCGGTGGGATGGCTGCCCGCGCTGTAAGCCTGAAAGCGGCCCGCGCCCATGGTGTTGAAGAGCGCCTCCGCCATGATGCTGCGCGCCGAGTTGCCAGTGCAGAGTACGAGGATGTTATAGGGCTTCCGCATAGTTGTTCCCTTTTGGATTTCTTCATCCGTTGGGTGCTCCAGCATTGCTGTCATCCTGAGCGGAGCGCAGCGTAGTCGAAAGCCTGCCCTGAGCGCAGTCGAAGGGGACCTGCGTTTCGTCTCTGTCGCAAGGGCGGAATTCCACAACTGTTAGCCGCAACAGCCGGACGAGCAGCATCCGCCGGCCGATTTCGCTGCCCCAAGTTCTGCCTCCCCAGGTTTTGTCGCGCGGATAAAGGCGCTCATGAACCTGCCCTCGACCAGCGGCGCGACGGCGTCCACATCAACGCCTGACTTGGCCAGAAATTGCCGCGCATCCTCGATCGAGTACACGCGCGTCGGCGCGATCAAGACGCCGGCAAAGCCCGCCCGCGTCAGCTTCGATTTGTACTCCTGCTCCTCCAGCGCGCCGGCAATGCAGCCCACCCAGAGCAGCATACTCTTGCGCACCTCAGCAGGAATCTCGCCGCGGACGACGACATCGGAGACGGCAAAGCGCCCGCCCGGCTTCAGCACCCTGAAGGCCTCGCGCAGGACGCAGTCCTTGTCGGCCGAGAGGTTGATGACGCAGTTGGAGATCACTACGTCCACCGAGCAATCGGGCAAGGGAATCCGCTCGATTTCGCCTTTCAGGAACTCGACGTTTTCGACCTTCGCCTAGCGCTGGTTTTCGCGAGCCAGAGCCAGCATATCGTCGGTCATGTCCAGCCCGTAAGCCTTGCCCGTTGGCCCCACACGCCGGGCCGAGAGCAGTACGTCGATGCCGCCGCCGGAGCCCAGGTCGAGCACGGTTTCTCCTGGCTTCAGCTCAATCAGCGCCGTCGGATTGCCGCAGCCCAGCGAGGCCAAGACAGCCGCGGCCGGCAGCCCGCTCTTTTCGGCCTCGTTATACAGATTGGTCGTGACCGGATCGCAACAGCGCAGCGCCGGATCACCGCAGGCCACCGAGCCACTCTTCCGCACCTGCCGCGCCGCCGCGCCGTATTTTTCCTGGACCAAAGATTTCGTTTCCGCCTGAGTCTCCACAATCTCTCCTTACATCCGCTTAGGCGAATATATTAGCAGCGTTCGTATTTGTCAATCCGTATAATCAATTCATGAACCATGGCTCCAAATCTCCCCATTTGGCCGTCCTCTTTGCGGCTTTAGCTGACTCGACCCGCCTGCGCCTGCTGAACCTGATGGCCAGAGACGGACTGATGGCCGGCCGCGAGGTCTGTGTCTGCCATTTTGTCGAGATTCTCGGCCAGGCCCAGCCGAAGATTTCGCGCCATCTGGCTTACCTGCGCAAGGCCGGCATCGCGACCGCACGCCGGGAAGGTAAGTGGATGCACTACAGCATTTGCGCGCCAGCCGACCCTTCGGCCGCCTCTATTCTTGCCGCCGTGCTGGCCGCCTTTGCCAACGACCGGCAGATGAGAACAGATTTGAGCAAACTGGACAGGAGCAAATCGGTTCAGGGAAACGCGACTCAGTGCAGCGCGGAACTCAACCAACTGAAGCTGAGCAAGCCAGGGCTGAGCAAACCGGGACTGGCTAAACTAAACCAGGCCAGAACCGGCTGCGCCTGCTCGTCGGCGACGCTCCCGCCAGTCAGGCTCAAAGGGAAGAATTCCGCCTGTTGCGGAAAGGCTGAATCCGCATGATGCACTGCTCGAAGGCTTGCTTGCTGCGTTGGCTGCTGCGGGCCGTGGTGGTCGTGGCGGCGGCGTTTGTGGCCACCTACGCGGGCGATTGGGCCATCTTCAAGCTGCGCGGCTCGCCCCTCTCGACGGTCACCGTCAACCGCTACATGACGATTCCGCTCAAGGGCAACAAGCAGGAGTTTGACTATCTGGGCTCGTTTGACGCTCCCTGCTCGATCTCCTTGTTTCCGCAGACCGGGCAAGCCGCCTGCTGGCAGTTGCGCCGCCACCCCAACCAGGGGACAACCCTCTAAATCCAAAATTTCCCTGAAAAATTGGATTTCTCATCGGTTTCTTCCTTTTGGCGGGCGAACATCGACCAGTGACGCGGGTCACGTAGGAAAGCGGCAAAGCCATCTAACATCGTGGGTAGAGTATTTTTCATTTCACGCATAGCCCTTGCGGCAGCATGAAAGAAAGCTTTTGAAAGAAAGCCGCCTGATTGCCCGGTTTCTGCAATGCGGAAATGAAAATGCTGGAATTTTGCCAAACCATTCCGAGGAACGATGTATAGCCGCACTCAAAACGAGAACGGAAGTTACGATACCCGCTGCCTGTACTGCTTTATGACCATCGCCTCTGCCGTCGAGACAGAGAAGGAGCTGGATCAGTTGGAGGCCCGGCACATCTGCCCGGAGCGGGCGCTGGCGGAGTTGCTGGAGCTGGGAAAAGCCATCGAATCCCGCAGCCACCGGGCGAGCCTCTCCTGACCCTGCTGTAAGCTCCTCCTGATCTGGTAGTAAGTCTTTCCTGCCCCGGTAATCCCCGCCCAGTCGTACCTTGGGCCGAGGCCTCCGCGGTTGATCTGCCGCCGTCTCCTATACCGTGATAGTGTGTTTTTTGAATGCCGACGGAAAAGTTTGCGCGCCCTGGTCCCGTTTTCAGAGCCGAAAGTTCAGCAAATTCACACGGCCTCAATTCACACGGTCGCAGCCTCCAGAATGGTCTTCAAGCTTGCTGCCATTTGGGCAGCTTGGAGCCTGGCGTGCCCCGGCATCAGAGGTAAATCTGGCTTAGCTTCTCCGATCTGCCCTTCTTCCCTCGCAAAAGCGCGCGGGCCAGCCTTCGCGAACCCTCCCTGTTGCTGCCGCCCCCTGCGCTGCTACACTTTCGAGTCAGAGCATTCCAGTAAAATTGCTTGCGGCCATTCGGAGATCAACCGTGCCAGAGCCTCACCCCCCCGTCTTTCAACCTTTTGTTTCGCCCCAGGAGAGCCGTCCCGAATTCACCCTCCGCGCCCTGCTGCTGGGCTCGTTTTTCGGCATTGTTTTTGGCGCCGTCACGGTTTACGTGGGCTTGCGAGCCGGCCTCACGGTGGCCGCTTCGATTCCCATCGCGGTGCTCTCGATCAGCATTCTGCGCGCTTTTGGCCGGGCCTCGATTCTGGAAAACAACATTGTTCAGACCACTGGCAACGCCGGTCAGTCGATCGCCGCCGGGGTCATCTTCACCCTGCCGGCGCTGATTTTTCTCGGCTTTGACCTCGAGTACTCCCGCATCTTCCTGCTGGCCTTGATCGGCGGCTGGCTGGGCGTTCTGTTCATGATTCCCCTGCGCCGCCAGTTGATCGTCGAAGAGCACGGCAACCTGACTTACCCCGAGGGCACGGCCTGCGCCGATGTGCTGATCGCCGGCGAGCGCGGAGGGTCGCTGGCCAGCCGCGTCTTCCTCGGCCTCGGCCTGGGCGCGGTCTACACCTTCTTTCAAAATGAAAATCTCTTCGGCGCCTGGCCGGGCACTCCCGAATTCCAGCCTGATTTCGGCCCCCAGCACATCCTTAAAGGCGCCTCGATCAAGGCCGACGCCACCCCCGAATACCTTGGCGTGGGCTACATTATCGGCCTGCGCGTGGCGGGCGTCATCTTCGCCGGCGGCGTCTTCTCCTGGCTGGTCCTGATGCCGCTGATTTATTTTTTCGGCAAGGAGCTGCCCCATCCCGTCTACCCCGGCACGGTTCCCATTGCGCAGATGGGCCCCAGCGACCTCTGGGCCACCTACATTCGTCCCATGGGCGCAGGAGCCGTGGCCGCCGCCGGACTGATTACCCTCATCAAGACGCTGCCCACCATCTTCGGCGCGCTCAGTTCCGGCTTCAGGAAGCTCCGCCCCGGCTCGGCGGAGAAGGTCAAGCCTCTGCGCACGGAAAACGATCTCCCGATGAGCGTGGTTGTGGGCGGCTCCATCGTGCTCGTAATCCTGATGTTCTGCTTCCTGGAGTTCAAGCCTGTCCCCGGAGCCTACGTGGGCTGGGAAGCCAATCTGGCCGCCTCCTTGCTGATTGTCGTCTTCGGTTTTCTTTTCGTCACTGTCAGCTCGCGCATTGTGGGCCTGATCGGCTCCTCGGCCAACCCCATCTCGGGCATGACGATTGCAACGCTGATGGCCACTTCGGCCATCTTCCTCGTCAAGGGCTGGACCAGCCCGGCCTTCGGAGCGCTGGCCATTACGATTGGCGGCGTGGTCTGCATCGCCGCGGCCAACGCTGGCGACACCTCGCAGGATCTGAAAACCGGCTACATCGTCGGCTCGACGCCGCGGCTGCAGCAGATTGCGCTGATGATCGGCGTGGTCGTTTCGACCGTCGCCATCGGCCTTACGCTCAACCTGATGAACCGGGGCTTGCAGGAGTTCCACGCGGCCCCGCAGGCCTGGAATCTTGCCGCACCCCATCCCGGCGTCGCCATCCAGCAGGACACGCACGGCCTTGGCGAGCAGTTTCCCGTGATCGGCGCCGACAAGACGACGGCGATCCACCACAAGAGCGAGTACGTTGTGCTGAATGCGCTGGGTTCGCCGGAGCTGGCCGACGGAAAGTACCTTTACTCGCCGCAGACGGGCCAGATCGAGGTGCAGTGGATCTCCGGCATCGGCAGCGAGCGGGCCGCCGCGCCGCAGGCCCGGCTGATGGCCACCGTCATCAGCGGCATTCTGAGCCGCAAGCTGCCCTGGGGACTGGTTCTCTTGGGCGTCTTTCTGGTCATCGCGGTCGAGTTGCTGGGAATCCCTTCGCTCTCGTTCGCCGTGGGGGCCTATCTTTCCATTGGAACCACTCTGGCCATCTTCGTCGGCGGCGTGGTGCGCTGGATGGTCGACGCAGCCGTCAAGAAGGCCGGCGGCGAGGCTGACGCGGAGGGCGACGTCTCGCCGGGCTCGCTCTACGCCTCGGGGCTGATCGCCGCCGGGGGCATCATCGGCCTGCTCGGCGTGGCCCTGAAGCTCTACGAGACCACCTTCGGCAAGCAGGACCCCATCGCCTTTCCGCATACCTTCCTGGACCACTCCGGCGTCTCGGTGGCAGCCTTCCTGGCGCTGGCCTTTTCGCTCTATTACTTCGCCCGCAAGCCGCTGAAGAAGTGAGGCTGCAGCTTTCGCCCCGCAAGGCGGGAGCGGGGGCGGCCCACAGTTTCACGGTTTCACTGTTTGTGCGTTTTTGTGGAGACGGTCGGCGAAAATTATAGATTATAAGAGGTTTATTTGTAGGTCCACAGTTTCACAGGCAAAAACAGAAAAAACCACAACGCCCGCGCCTGGCGGGAAAGCCTGGACGCGGCCCGTTGATACGAAAAGGGCTGGATTTACCCGGCTCTATTTCTATTGTGCGGCAGCGGGAGGTCAATTTCTGCAAAATCCTGCAAATGGACGGGAGAGCCTGGCGTCTCCCAGGTCTCAAAAGCGGGATCTGGGGCACCCGGATTTCTTACTCATTCCTCACCTTGGTAACCTTGGTTGGTGGGGCGACAAAATGCCCGCCGAATGGTGATGCAGCGTGAATCTCCCAGAGTTCTGGTTCTCAATGCTCTGGCGGAAAAAGTGGTGCTCATACACCGCCCAGGATTTTTGTGTTTGACAAAGCCTTCGTCCTTATAGAGGTCCACCCGACTGGTAAAATGTCTTCACAAATCAATCGGAGGTCTGCATGTTCAAAGAAGAACGAGATCGTCCACTTTTCAAGTGGACCGACCTGGGGGATGTGGGGGAGGGCCGCCCGAACCTGGGGCCGTTGATGCCCGTGGTAGTGTATCGCCTCTTCCAATACACGCTGCGGGACATCTTGATTGTGGAACAGGGGGTCGAGTTCGCGAACCGGATATTACGCAGATCAGGATGGCAGGCCGGATGGGCATTCTGTGAGAACCTGCTGACCCCCGATCTTGATTTCAACGCCTTCCTCTCTCAGTTGCAGAGCCGGCTCCGGGAACTGAATGTGGGGGTGCTCCGTGTGGAAAAGGCAGATCTTGAGAAGGGGGAGTTCACCCTCACCGTCGCGGAGGATCTGGACTGCTCGGGCCTACCCATGACGGATGAAGTAGTCTGCACATATGACGAGGGGTTTATTGCTGGGATTCTGGAGCGCTACACAGGCAAACCTTTTAATGTAAAGGAAATCGACTGCTGGGCTTCGGGCGGAAGGACTTGCCGCTTCCAGGTCTTGGCAAAATGATGGATCGTTCGGCGATTCTCGGGGCCTTCGAGGCCCTGTTCCGGGGAACCATCCCTGGGGATATCCCAGTGAATGAGGTCTCGCCAGGGGATGAGCCCCTAGCCCAGGCCACCAACCAGCTTTTCACCTTCATGCGGGAGATCCGTGATTTCATTGTTCCCCTTGCCAAGGGCGAACTTTCCCGGCGTCCTCCTGAGGTCCGGAACTTCATGGCTTCCCCCTTCAAGGAGTTGCATTCGAGGCTTTCTCAGCTTACTTGGCAGGCGCAGCAGGTAGCGAAGGGGGACTTCAGCCAGCGGGTGGACTTTATGGGCGATTTTTCGGTGGCCTTCAACACCATGGTCATTGCCCTGGAGGCCAAAGAAAAGGCTCTGAATAAAACGATTCAGCGTCTGGGAGAGGAGGAGCAGCGCTACCGCCTTCTGTTCGAGGAGGAGCAGGACGCAGTGGCGATCTATGACATCGGATCCGGGCACTTCTTCAACGTAAACCGGACCGCAGTTGAGCGATACGGGTATACGCAGGAGCAGTTTCTCTCCCTTTCCCTCGCGGATATCTTCCATGGCAGGGCACTAGAAATGCCGCGGATGTGGGAGGAGGAGCATCCTGGAGAACCCCGGCTTTTCGAACTGGAGAACTGGCGCAAGGACGGTTCCTGTTTTCCGGTCGAAATTTCCGTGGGCGCTTTCTCTTATGGGGGAAAGTCCTTCGTCTGCCTCATTATTCGCGATATCACCGAGCGGAAGCGAATTGAAGCGGAACTCTTTCGGCTTGCGACCACTGATGTCCTGACCGGGTTGACTAATCGCGGGCATTTCCTCGACCTGGCTCAGCAGGAAACCTGGCGTTCAAAACGTTACCACCGGCCTTTGTCCCTGCTCATGTTGGACATTGACTTTTTCAAGCGAGTCAACGATACCCATGGTCATGGTGGGGGCGACCGTGCTCTCGTCGCGTTTGTCGAGGTCTGTCTGACCACCCTGCGAAAGACAGATCTTATGGGCCGTCTTGGGGGCGAGGAGTTCGCCATCCTATTGCCAGAGACATCCTTGGAAGCTGGGCGGGAGATCGGAGAACGTCTTCGCCGTTCCGTGGAGGCCTGCACGATTCTGTTCGAGGGGGCCAGATTCGGGATCACCGTGAGCCTCGGACTGGCGGAGTTGAACCCAGGGGACGAGAAGTTCGACGCCCTCCTGAAACGGGCCGATGGAGCATTGTATGAAGCCAAGGATCAAGGGCGGAATCGGCTGGTTCATTCGGGGTAACCATGGGCACAATCGCTGGGGTTGCGGGGCTCCTGGATGAACTTTTCCGGGTGCACACCCCTGATCGGCCTTTGGCCTTGCCGGAGGAATCGGAGGGGCAGAAGATCATGGCGGTGAACGGAAACGTCTATTCGACGGAGGCATTGCATGCGGCCATCCGGCAGAGCAAGATCGCATCAGCGCCCATGCACCTCATTCTCCAGAGCGACAAGCTGGTCACCGAGGCAGACCTGGACTACCATGGCGGGGAACGCTACCCGGCGCTAGTCCGCGTCGAAGGAACACCGGCCTACCTCGATGACATTGCCAAGCCTCTCGTGAACACAACAGCATCCACGGCTACTCCAAGTAGTAATTAACCCGGATTCTTCCGTGATCAACGGAACGGCGGCGATCAAAGCCGCCCTGGTCAGCCCGCTGCAACCACGCCGCCACGGCGTAGGCAGCTTGTTCGTCCCCGTCACCGCCTCCTTTAGGAATGTCTCGTCGCCGACGAGACTTCCGTGGCTGAACTTGTTCCGGTCTCCACCCAGCGAAAGCAGTCCCGTCCCAAGCAGCACAAGGCTCACGGGCGCAGCGATGATCGGCATCACTTATATTGGCACCTCGTGTAAACTCATCAAGGAGGATTATGAATGAGCACGAAACAACTACTGGCTGAAATCGAGCGCGGCATCAACGCCTTGCAGAAGGCACGTGCCTTGTGTTTGAAAGGTGAGGCTGTTGCGCCGGAGCAGAAGCCTTGGGAATAGAGTCCGATGCGTTACCCGCCGCAGGCGCTACACAGGTGAAACTGCTGGCAAGAGAAATCTTTCCCGTGCCCGAATACTGTGCGAATTGTGGATAGGGACAAAGAGGGCGCGTCCAGTT
>Ga0224559_1000135_pt1 | contig 46970 bp, 36 predicted proteins | sample 714S33034metaG_FD_180676 | JGI IMG/M metagenome (GOLD analysis project Ga0224559, IMG submission 180676) | Peat soil microbial communities from Stordalen Mire, Sweden - 717 S3 30-34 | ecosystem: Environmental > Terrestrial > Soil > Wetlands > Peat | place: Sweden: Norrbotten County, Stordalen... | reverse complement strand
CTATCCAGAGTTTCCGAAGGCTCGCGCACTTCAGTACAGTAAGGAACGTGGACAGGCTTATCTGCTGTGTTCGGGATGGGTACAGGAGTTACCCTGCCGCTATGGCCGCCATACTCTCCTATAAAGAGGATTTTTTATGAGGACAAAAAAGTCATGTATAAAACTACTGCATACTGAATTTCGCCTAGACCTGGTATGGTGAAGGAATGGATGGTTAGTTAACGCGGACTGAACACCTCGTTGCCTTGGTGCTTACATCCCGTTTCTATCAAACCGGTCTTTTACCGGAATCCTTAAGGAGGTCTCTTTTTAGGCCAGATTTCGAGCTTAGATGCATTCAGCTCTTATTCCTTGGCGCGTAGCTGCCCGGCGTTGCCCTGTCGGACAACCGGTACACCAGTGGCGCCGCTGCTTGGTTCCTCTCGTACTAAAAGCAGCTTACCCTCAGACCTCCGGCACCTCTAGTAGATAGTAACCGACCTGTCTCACGACGGTCTAAACCCAGCTCACGATCTCCTTTAATAGGCGAACAACCTCACCCTTGGCCGCTGCTGCACGGCCAGGATGGAAAGAACCGACATCGAGGTAGCAAGCTGCCGGGTCGATATGTACTCTTGCCGGCAACGACTCAATTATCCCCGGGGTAACTTTTCTGTCATTTTTGGCCCCCACCAAGGAGGCACAAAAGTTCGCTAGAGCCGACTTTCGTCTCGTCATCCACTGCTATGCTGAATAACGTCAGGCTGACTTATGCTCTTGCACTCTTCAGTGAGTTTCCGACCCACTTGAGTCAACCATTGCGCGCCCTTGATATCTTTTCAAGGGCGTCCCGCCCCAGGCAAACTGCCCACCTATCGGTGTCCTCTTCTCAGAGTTAGGGTCGTAGTCCCAGAAGGGTAGTGTCCCAATTGCGACTCCACGGATGCTAGCGCACCCGCTTCGACGTCTACTACCTACACTGTACATCCAGAACCACAACCCAACGACAGGCTGCAGTAAAGCTCCACGGGGTCTTCACTTCCCCCTAGAGGTCTCTAGACTGTGCACTAGAATGTAAGCTTCACCGGATTCCAGTTAGGGACAGTAGGGCTCTCATTGATCCATTCATGCAAGTCGCCAATTAAGCGACAAGGTACTACGCTACCTTAAGAGGGTCATAGTTACCCCCGCTGTTTACAGGCCCTTCTTCCCGTTGAACCGGGGTTTCAGGTACCTGCACTGAGCAGGATTCAGAGATTGTACTAGCCCTTACGGGTTTGCAATCTCCTATGTTGGTATTAGACAGTTAGAGCCCCCTGGTCACTGCGACCTGCTTTCTACAAAGCAGGCACTCCTTCTCCCGAAGTTACGGAGCTAATTTGCCGAATTCCCTTAACTGAATTACTCCGACACGCCTTAGCCTTTTCAGCTAGGGGCACCTGTGTCAGTTCTCGGTACGGACATTTAGCTATCCTTTTCACGGGTCCCTGGGTGCAGCCAGCTTACGCCATCACAGATTCACCCGCTTCTCGCCATTACGGCTCTCCACAGATTTCGCTGCTTAGACGGCGCGACAACACCGCCTGGCCTGCCCTGAGACGTCAGATTTATTGCTAAACGGTACAGGAATATTAACCTGTTTCCCTTTTGGCGTGCTCGAATTACGACACGTCTTAGGACCGACTAACCCTCGGCTGACGAACATTGCCGAGGAAACCTGGCCCCTTCGGCGGCAAGGATTCTCACCTTGCTTTGCTGCTACTATTACCAGGATTTTCGTTTGTGAACGGTCCACAGGACTTCACAGCCCTGCTTCTGCCCGAACACAACGCCTTCCTACGAGATTACCTTACGGTACTCCGTGGTATCGGTAGTCGACTTGAGCCCCGTCAATTTTCAGGGCCCCAAACCTCGACTGGTGAGCTGTTACGCACTCTTTAAAGGGTAGCTGCTTCTAAGCTAACCTTCCAGCTGTCTTGGGCTTGGGACGCCCTTTAGTGTTAACACTTAGTCGACAATTAGGGACCTTAACCACGGGCTGGGTTGTCTCCCTTACGGACTACAAGCTTACCCCAGTAGTCCGGACTCCAACCTTCTTAGATGACAGTGGGTTCGGAGTTTGACATGTGGGTGAGGGATTTCTCCCCCTGAACCACTAATCAGTGCTCTACTCCACTGACGATCTCCAGTCAGGTCATGCTGCGACATGTTTCGGAAGGAACCAGCTGATGCCGGGTTAGATTAGCATTTCACTACGAGACGCAGGTCACACGAATGATTTGCAGATCAAAACCGTTTGCGGTCCTCCACGTAGCTTTCGCCACGCTTCAACCTGCCCACGCCTAGATCACCCGGCTTCGGGTCGTACCCCAGTGACTCCACGCACTTGTATACGTCGTGCCTCATCCGTGAGGATTGCGCACATGTTGCTTTCGCTTCGGCTGCCCAAGTAAAAGGTTAGCCATTGCCACTAAGATACACTCCCTGGCCCGTTCTTCAAAACGTAAGATACGACACTGGCAGTGACATTCGTACAACATCCTCACGAATGCTTCCTTCATGTCAAAGATCCTTCTATGCCATATCGTTCTATCACTATCAGGTTTCAGGCACTTTGCACCTCCCTTCTCGGGGTACTTTTCAGCTTTCGGTCACCCTACTATTTCGCTATCGGTCTCAAGGAGTATTTAGTTTTGGAGGTTGGTGCCCCCCAGATTCCCGCACGATATCCAACGCACGGTACTCAGGGACATGTTCCCATCTTTTGGCTTACACCTACGTGACTGTCACACTCTGTGGTCTGCCGTTTCAGGCAAGTTTGATTTTGCCGCCAGACTTTTGAACAGCCCTACAACACCACATTTCCCTTGCGGGATTCGGTTTGAACTGTGCCGGTTTCACTCGCCGTTACTAACGGCATCTCGGTTGATTTCTTTTCCCGCTCCTACTGAGATGTTTCAATTCGGAGCGTTCCTGATCATTACTGATCACTATGGAGAGGTCCCATTCGGAGATCCTGGGTTCATTGGCTCCATGCACCTACCCCAGGCTTATCGCAGCTTGGCACGTCCTTCATCAGCTCTTGAGCCGAGCCATCCCCCTGATAGCATAATTCCTGTTACACCTAACCAGGTCCAGTAAGCGTCCAGTATACAGTATATATACATGACTTCATTTACCTGACAACCAGGTAATCAGTCCTTCCCTGATAATTAAATTATCAAGTGCATAAAAATGGACTTGCTGGGATTCGAACCCAGGGCCTCTGCCTTGCAAAGGCAGCGATCTTCCAACTGATCTACAAGCCCTAAGAAGCAGAGAAATGTAATCCATGACAGATTTCTCATGGAAGACTTCTTTTTTGAGGTTTTGTCGGTTTATCGGCATCTGGTTGGCGTGTTTATTGCTTAGGAGGTGATCCAGCCGCAGATTCCCCTACGGCTACCTTGTTACGACTTAACCCCCCTTGCAAAATTCAGGTTCGAACACAGCACGACGTCTGTGCCCTCACCCATACCTCACTCGGGTGGTTTGACGGGCGGTGTGTGCAAGGAGCAGGGACGTATTCACCGCGCTATATTGAAACGCGATTACTACGGATTCCAGCTTCACGAGGGCGAGTTACAGCCCTCGATCCGAACTAAGAATGGGTTTGTGAGATTACCAACCCTTTTCAGGGTAGGGACCCATTGTCCCATCCATTGTAGCCCGCGTGTAGCCCGGGAGATTCGGGGCATACTGACCTACCGTAGCCCGCACCTTCCTCCGATTTAACACCGGCGGTCCCCACAGAGTACCCATCGTCCCGGAGGACATGCTGGTAACAGTGGGCACGGGTCTCGCTCGTTGCCTGACTTAACAGGATGCTTCACAGTACGAACTGGCGACGGCCATGCACCTCCTCTCAGCGATTCAGGCAAGGTCTTCAGCCTGACCTACATATTGCTGTCGCCCCCGGTGAGTTGTCCGGCGTTGAGTCCAATTAAACCGCAGGCTCCACCCGTTGTTGTGCTCCCCCGCCAATTCCTTTAAGTTTCAGCCTTGCGGCCGTACTTCCCAGGTGGCTCGCTTCACGGCTTCCCTGCGGCACCAGACACGGTCGCGCCATGCCTGACACCTAGCGAGCATCGTTTACGGCTGGGACTACCCGGGTATCTAATCCGGTTCGTGCCCCCAGCTTTCGTCCCTCACCGTCGAACCCGTTCTGGTAAGACGCCTTCGCCACAGGTGGTCCCACAGGGATTACAAGATTTCACTCCTACCCCTGTAGTACCTCTTACCTCTCCCGGTTCCAAGTCTGGCAGTATCCCCCGAAAGCCTAACGGTTAAGCCGTCAGATTTCCCGGAGGACTGACCAAACCGGCTACGGACCCTTTAGACCCAATAATCACGATCACCACTCGGGCCGCCGGTGTTACCGCGGCGGCTGGCACCGGTCTTGCCCGGCCCTTGCTAACAGGTGTATTTTACACACCCGGACAGCCAGCATATGATGCTGGCACTCGGTGTCCCCTTATCACGGTTTCCCGCATTGTAAAGTTTTCGCGCCTGCTGCGCCCCGTAGGGCCTGGATTCATGTCTCAGAATCCATCTCCGGGCTCTTGCTCTCACAACCCGTACCCGTCGTCGGCTAGTAGGTACATTACACCCACTACTACCTGATAGGCCGCAGACCCATCCTTGGGCAGACGAATCCGTTTCACGCATAAAGAATTCCAGCATATATGCGTTATCCGGTATTATCCCCAGTTTCCCGGGGTTATGCCGGACCCAAGGGCAGGTTATCCACGTGTTACTGAGCAGTACGCCATGTTCACAAGGAACATATGACTCGCATGGCTTAGACGAACACCGATAGCAGTGACCTCTGGCAGGATCAACCAGAATTGTTAATAGTATCGCACACTTAAAGATCTTGGTCGCAGAAACTTGCACTAACAACTATCAATTCAGTTATTTTCAGTTTTGCGATAGATGTTTTTGTAAAACAACTACCAACCAGAATTAACCGAACCGACAAAATCCTCGTCAGACAGGAAAAAACTCCTGACCCCATTAGATAAAAGAGAATTAAGATAAACCTTGGATTATAATAAAGATATCCATTATAAACCAAATAATGAAGTTTATCACATCTCAAATGGAATTTGCATTTCAACTCTCACACAATTGCTTCATGCGAGGAATATATACAAGACAGATCTTGTATATAAAGACTGGGATTATCCCCCCGCATATTTCATTTGCGTGAGGACAATGTAGTAGGTTATAAAAGTATATAAATGTTATTATGCTAAGAAGATCAAACAAATTTAAAGAAAGGAAAATGGAATCTGAGTAAAGATTTCAATATAAACATACTTTTATAACTTTTAACTTTGTTTTTTTGAGCCATTACTAAAGTAACATCTCCATACACTATATTATTTCAGTTTCCAACTCTCGTTTTTCATCTATTTAATACCGTTGTAGACCCTGAAAAACAGCACTACTGATTGTGGACACTATAAATAATTATCCACCATCTAACACTATTTCTAGCTATTGTAAATTCGGAAATCATTTTTAGGAGCTCTAAAATTAAAAATTTAACTTAAAAATCTATTCTTTTTTCACCAATTATGTTCTTCAAATATATTTTTATTCGATAGCTACAACATCAAATTGTACAAAAGTTACTTAACAGGCTTATTCTTTATAGATATAGAATCAACGAGTTTACAGACATATGGGCAAAAATCTGGATATTTCTCATTTTTGCAGTGGAACTTCAGGTAATTAAAATATACTCGTCAGGACTTATGCACTGAGGTGTAAAATTACGTACAATAGACGTTGTAGTAAAACGTGTGCTTTAGGCAGTTGAAGGTTTAAGGGTGACCAAAGCCGATATTATAATCTTGTAGGTAACCTGCTTCATAACTAGCAATGCAATCATCGCGGATGTAATGCCACTAGGAAAAATGATATACTTGGAAGGGATTAAGTCATTGAAATTTGTTTCATACGGAAGCATTTGTTTGCTGTCAGCGCATCCTTGGGTGTTTCCAGCTACAACACCATCTTTTATCACCAGTGTGGTAATCAGCGAAAGAGGTGTTGAGTTGACCGTTCTGACCACTGCCATCGTGATCTCTGGGATTTTGGTTGTGTAAGCCTCTATGCTTGTGATCATTTTGAAGCATTTTGAAGCTTTGCGATCGCCTACGCGGCTGTCAAAGATACTACAAAAAGAACTGCAAAAAATAACTCGGACATTTTTAATCCTACATGATGATTGTTTCAATAGTTATTTATCTTATTTAGATTATTATTGCTTCATAAAATTAAAGCGGAGAAATGAGTGGAATTAAAATCCAAATAATCTAAAAAAAAACATTTATTGTAAGCCTATAAGTGTTTGATTTATCTCCTCAATGCGTAATTCCCAATTATTTTTACTTCTCCATATTGTTCAAATTTAACACTAAATTATATATAACCCACTTTCCACCGGCAGGCGACTGTGAAAATATCTACTTGTCAGCTTATTATCCAATTTGATCTTTTAATCACTAATTACATTTATAAAAGATATTTCCTGCGCATATATGAATTAAATTTTATTGCATTAGGTTGCTAGATTATTGTGGCTTAACTCTTATGATTTATAGAACAGGGATGATTACTATATATTTAATAATTTGAGCGTTCAAAATTAAATTCAAGGTGATTTTAATGCCGAAATAATATTTCTAAACCCACAATGACCCTTTGAATGTAATAACTTCTTTGAAAAATTGAAGGATATGAAGTACTCCAATCTCCACAAGTTGTATAAATCCTTTCAAACGAGTCACAGTGTTTTTTAATTAATTTATCAAGAGTCACATAATACATATCAGGGAACGGACCTGCCAATGATGGAAATTTTTGTCTCCTGATCGCATTTGAGAGATGATAAAGCTCCATTGGAAGTACATAAGCTTCCAATCCTCTTTCTTTAGCACTGAGACAGTAGTCTACTGCATACAAATGCCAGTCAACTATTATTTTTTCATCAAATTCAAAAACATCAAAAATGGATTTTGGAATTATTATCAAGCATTCGTCAAGTGTTTGTACTGGTTCAGGCTTTGATATTTGATTCCCCCATGGCCAAATTTCTGGAGGTTCCCCATGTGTTATAATATTTCTTCCTCTTTTCTGATTAGAACTGCCAGACTCAATCATACCAACTACACCAGCAATTCCTAAATTAGTTATAGAATCTAGAAATCTCTCAATCTCTTCAAGCCAGGAATTTGAAAAGAAACTCACGTCTTGATGAGCAAACATTATGTATTTGTTCCTGGCTTTTTTCCTCCATAGTTAAGAGCCTCAGCTGCAGACTTGAATTCATCAGAGGTATTATTAATCCCGATTAATTCAAATTTGACAGTTTGATCTTTCAAACTATTAAGCAGAAAATCGTTAAATATTTACTCATCATTATAAACACAAACAACAGAGATCTTCACTTTCAACCGCATTTCAAAATTTTCGTCTGAAGTTAATCTTTTAGCTTGAATATCTGCTTCTTTATGAACGATTAAAGAAAGATTTATTAGAGCATCAAGATTTTCCTTAATTATGGATTTAAATAATTTAAATCTATTATAACTGATTACATTTATTATTAAATATAGATATGTATCACATAGAAGAGATTTGATATTGGACCCACGAGTTGCATCTATTGATTTTATCTTTTCATTATATGGAGTAGATTTTTACGGAGTAGATACTGTATGCAATTTTTGAGAATAGGTCTTTGCTATTTTTGATAGTAGCATATGAGAATGTAAGTTATACTAGGTCCAAACATATTTAATATTTTAGAGTATAATATTAATCTATCCTTCTATTTTTATACTATATATCTCTAATTTTCTGGCTTTTGATCCAAAATAAACATGGAATTCCTCGAATAACAGGCATAAATATTTCATATGAGTTATCTATATATACGGAACCAAGGTTGAAGTTGACGTTTACACCCCCCAGGCTGAAGACCTAGGAGTTTTACTCTTCGTTCTATAAAAAAAGAGATATGATTCAAAAGAAAAAGAAATGAACCAATAAGCCACTTAGCCTTCAGCTGAATAGTAGTTCACACATTCTGACTTACAAACTTGGAATACTGAATAAGGTACAATAGACGTTAGTTCTTAAACTTTGATTTAATACATTTTAAAATGTAATGCTATTAATTTCTAAGTTCAACAGCATAAGTCCTATACATAAAACAGAATGCAGTCCGGTAATAACAATGGCTTTTAAAGTTACCATTATAATTCTCAATTGGAATGGTTGGGAAGATACAATAGAATGTTTAGAATCTGTTTATCAGATCGAATATCCAAATTACGATGTTGTTGTTGTAGATAATGGTTCAAAAGATCAATCAGTTGAAAAAATAAAAACATATGCTTCTGGAAGTCTCAGAGTAGAATCAAACTTTTTAAAATATAACTCGGATAATAAACCTCTACACTTAATAGAATATTCTCAAGAAGAACTCAAATTTAATGACAGCATAAAAAAAGATCTAGATAAGTTGCCACCAGAAAAAAAACTTATTCTAATTAAAAATAACCAGAATTATGGATTTGCTGAAGGAAACAACATCGCAATAAGATACGCATTGGAAAAGCTGAAGCCAGATTATATTCTTTTGTTGAACAATGATACTGTTGTAGATCGCTGTTTCCTGGATGAATTAATTAAGATCGCGGAAAGTGATCCAAATATTGGGATCCTTGGACCCACTATTTTCGACTATAAGTATCCCTGTTGTATTCAGTCAGCAGGCTTAAGAATGCGATGGAATAAAGGAGATGCTATTAGCTTCGTATTTGAGGGTGATTTCTCCGTATCTGCGCAGAAAGTTGATGCTGTACTTGGTTGTACCCTACTTGCAAAAAGTGAGTTATTGGACAAAATTGGCCTTTTAAATAAAAAATATTTTGCCTACTTTGAAGAGGTCGAATGGTGTGTGCGTGCACGAAGGGCATTTTATGAAATAGTATATGTTCCAAAGGGAAAAGTCTGGCATAAAGGAGGTGGCACCAGCAATAAGATCAAGGGATTTGCCCTGTATCAGTATACAAGAAATCAATTCTGGTTCATGAAACAATATGCTTCATGTAAACAATATCGGTTATTCATTGCTTATTTCTTTGGATTCAAGTTATTCTCTTTTGTTGGATGGGCTCTGCTCCACAAAAATAAGACGTTACTCATATATTTCCTCAAAGGAGTTAAAGATGGCCTATTGACCAGTGATTGAGAACTGTATCAAATTATAGTATTTGTTCGTGATGGTTGAAACTTCGATATTAGGATTTTTAGAGAGGATTTGAGTTTAGCTGCTCATATATTCTACGCATTTCTTCAGCTGATTTTTCCCAGTTAAATAACTGTGCTCTTTTGAGCCCTTTGCATATCAGGGCTTCTCTTAATTTTTCATCCATTAAAACATCATACATTGCGTTTATAAATGCATCGATGTCATGTGGATCTATTGTAATGGCGGAATCTGCTACTACCTCAGGCAATGATGTTACGTTGGAGGTTACTACCGGTGTTCCGCATGCCATAGCTTCCAGTGGAGGCATTCCGAACCCCTCATATAACGAGGGATATACAAAAAGGTCTGCAGCGTTATAGTACTTTGTAATATCATTCTCGGAAACGTATCCTACAAATATTACCTCTTCCTGCAAACCCAGCTTTTCAATCAATTCAAGAAGCCCCTCACGTGCACCTGGGACTTGTGAGGTTCCGACTTTAAGGAGTCTTATCCCTGGAATTCTCCTTTTCAGCTGGTTAACTGCTTCTAATAAAAAGGGGATATTCTTTCTCGGCTGTTCAGAGCCAACATATAAAATTACTTTGCTAGTATCCAGAATACCCAATTTCTTTATGATTTCTCGATCTCTTTTCACGTAATAGATATCATGGTCAATTGCTGGGTATACTATGCTAATTTTATTTTCTGGATATCCAGTATGTCGTATAATATCTTTTTTTGAGTATTCGGAAATTGTGATCATCCTATCTGCTTCCTTTAATCCCTTCATTTTCAGTCTTGAAGTAGGTAGTTGCTCATTATCATATACCCATGGGATAATGTCAAAGCAGGTAACAATTGTCTTTTCTAATTTTACCAGTTTTAGAATGTAAGCCAGATCCTGACTCGTTATATGTTTTATGTTGTTTTTTCTTATTCTTCTATTTACAATAAACGGATATACCAGATATTTAACTGCGTCATTTATGATTCTTTTTTTTGAGATCATAGGATACTCTATAGGATTTAGTTTTATGTCTATTATCCTTTCATGTATCTTCATCTGGTATTTTGACATCCCAAATATTTCATCAGTTTTTAGGCCGTTTATGTAATCAATTTCCATGTCTAAATTCTCCAAAATCTCAAATCTTCTTCATTCTAGTAAAATATCCCGCAACAAGTTGCGGGGATGGAAACTTCCCCAAGAACTGCTATTAACTAACTGAGTGATATTTTTAGCTAGCTTTGCACTATAAAATGAAAATATGTCGTGTAAACCATTGTATCTAGCAAATAAAATCGCACATAGTTTTTTTGTATGAAATATCGTGACAAATTTATTTTACACAATGGTATCATCAACTATTTGAATTATATCTGCTTTGAGATTGGTAAAAACTATTTTTTATAAGTTTGATGCAAAATCTACTAATTGTGATAATTTACACATTTTCGTTGATGCTGAATCAAAATATTTCCCTTCAAAAGTGATGTAGATTATAAAAAGTATCACAGCAAGAAAAATTCTCATAGAATATTCTTAAGAAGATTTCGATAAATCCTTAATTTTTATGAAACATATATATACTATTTAGAAATATCTGAAAAAATTTAGGATTTATCGAAATTCTCTAAAAAGTAGCTTTTGGATTTTAAACTTTGTAGTGATGGAAGCTACAATTGAACTGGGTAATGGTACAACTTTCGATGTCATTAAGAACCAGGTTGAAAATCAGGTAAACCAGGAAGAAAAAAAAGCAGGTAGGCGAATAAGGATATTTGATTTTAAATAATTTCTTTATTCAAGATCTTGGCTGAGAACATACCCAGTTGCTTGAGCGAGATATGCCGCCGCAACTTTTATTTGGAAAAAATATAATATGTAATTAGAGAAAAAAATCAACACAGGCTTAATGATATCCTTAAGAGAAAGAAAGTGAAGAGAAAATACAAAAAACCGTTTTATTTAATTTCTGATAATATTAAATATAATAAAGAGATATAATAAAGACAATTTTTTCTGTCGACAAAAAGAAATTTGGAGAAGTACTTCGACAAGAAAATTCCTTAATCAAGTCATCGAAGCAAACTTTAAACTGATAGTGTCTGGCATAAATAAAAATAGTTTAGAATTAATTTGGATTAAATCAAAGATTTCTACATAGCTTATTTCCCAAAAAAATTTTAATGCAAACTCTCATTTTTTATTTCGCTTCTTCCATCGGCAACGTTAGCAAATACGCAGCCGAAAATTAGATGCATAACCAGGGTTGAAGTTGATGCTTACATACCCTGGGCCGATGACCCAGTGATTTTACGTTTTGTCCTATAAAATTGTCTAAACACTAGTACAGAACTTAAATTGATGTTGAATCTGGAAAAAGATGTTCCATTTAATGAACTTTTTTCACTTGCCAATATGTTGAAATACAACTAATAAAAATATAATCGATGTTTTGAATTATGTACAACATAACTGCCATTTTTTTTAATATCCTTAAAATAGATCCTATCCAACGCCAGAGTATAATATCATTATTCTGGCAGATAGCATTCACAGGCATAGGTTTCCTGAGTACAATGTACTTCGCACATGCCGTAGGTGCTGCAATTCTCGGTGCATACTTTATATTTTAATCATACAACGGCATTTTTGGTTTGATTACAGATGGAGGATTTGGTGGAGCCGCAGTCAAACGTATTAGTGAAGGAAAAGAACCTGATGCATATTTTAGTGCATCTATTATACTGCGGTTAGCATTCACGATACTTGTAGTACTCCTTTTGCTCTGGTTTAAAAATTATTTTGTAGAACTTAATTACTCAAATATGTTTGTTTGGCTGCTTCTTTCATTGTTGGTATCAATGATTGCGGTTGCCATCTCAAGCAGAGTTGCCGGAATGGGGAAAATCGGGATACACAGCACCTGTGTAGGCATAAAAAATATCTCATGTGTCCTATTTCAGATCCCGGCAATATATCTCGGATATGAGACTGCAGGTATGGCTGGAGGTATGGTGGCTGGAGTACTAGTAGCGACGATCATTGAATTTCGTTTTTTTGATCTGCGTTTCGTACGTTTCAAATGGGTCCACATAAAAAGTTTATCGGCGTTTTAATTTTGGTTATTTTTAACTACTAGTGGAATGCTGGTGTTTTCACAGGCAGATACTATTATCATTGGACATTTATTAGACATGGCCAATGTAGGCATTTACAGGATAACGCTCCAGTTCACCATGGTTGCTTCATTTAGCACAAATGCACTACGTGACACGCTTTGGCTCCGTATCAGCAACTGGAGTAAAACTAATGAGATTGAGCTGGTGGAGGGATCTCTGTCGCGTGCTATCACCTATTCATTGGTACTGGCAATTCCTGTATTTGTGGGTGGTGTGTTATTGGGCGATCGCCTGCTACTTCTATTCTATGGTGCAGACTTTGCTCGAGGTTATAAAACATTAATAATACTACTTGCTGTGCAGGTGATTAATATATTCCAGTTTTTGTTTACCATGTATCTGGATGCTCTGGATAATCCAAAAGAATCATTTAAAATCACTGCCGTTGGTGTTGTAGCAAACATTGTGTTGAATATTATACTGATTCCAGTTATGGGTGTAAGTGGTGCAGCAATCGCAATTCTAGCAACAATGACAATAAATTCTTTACTCGCAAGACGCACGTTATCAAAACTTATAAAAATACGAATTGAGCAGCATAGCCTGTTGAATATTTTGATAGCTTCGACTGCAATGGGAGCACTGGTAGGTGGGTATCGTTTACTTATACCACTTTCCAATATATGGGTTACACTGGTGGCTGTTACTATCAGCGTGACGGCATATGGGGTGTTCTTGTGCTGAAACTTGATAGACAGATTTGTGATAATCTGCGAAAAATTGTAGAAACGATGGGTATGAGAGTTATATGGCCTGGATGGTTGTAAATTGGTTATTATTAATTTATAAACTGATTATGACAATTAGATAAAAGTTGACTTTGATATTTGAGTAAAAACAAATTTCTTTGTTTGTGCTATTTGATTCAATGAATACAAAAACAAAAAAGAGAGCATTTCCTATAATTCCTAACAAAAATATATGCATTCATATTAGATCTATTCTTGCCATTCAATCCTTTTATGAAAAACTTAATTTTGTGAGATTTTTAGAATTGGTACAAGAATCTGCGTTTTTCTGTGGGATGAATTGTGAAAAACATAATACGATACAGTCCCAGTGAAGCAATGTAGAAGGGCTTGAGTTGCTAGTTTGTGAGCCAACTTCTAGTGTAAATGTGCAACCTGCGATGATAAGCGTGAGGCATGAAATGACAGATGTGGGACATTGGATTAACCCAGTTGACATAGTCTATGGCACACAATTGAGCAACTTTTAACTAGATACATCTGCTTCAGCACCTGAAACCTTTGTCTATACTTCACCCTCAGAAACTGTATTAAATGCAGGTGATCATAAATTTCACGTTGACTTCACAACTGGATGTTATGGACTGCAGTAAAGGCTGTAATTAATGCTTTAAGGAATCAAGTTAGGAAGTAGGGATTATTTGGAATGAATATACAAAACACTTAAAAAACATCAAAAGTGAGGAGTCAAATAGCTTCGCTATATTTGGAAATATATATCAATAGGTAATTTTCTTAAGTTATTGATCAATATAGACAAACATTTACTGTCAAGGACAGTTTATAATTCTCCCCTTTCAGCGCTTTAAATTTCTTCGCCTTTTGATATAAATTCTACTCAATATTTCATGAGTTTTTCATCCTATTATTTAATTGATGTTTCAAGATTAAGTTTCCAGTGTAATAAATACTTGTTTTTCCATTCGTTGAAATATGTTTTCACCTATCTCACTGAAGCGCAAAACAAAAAAGCTGAGAAATGACAGTAAAACTATTCTTGAAATAACTCAATTAAATAATACAGAATGGCCTAAATGCCGTTGACAAGATTACATAAGATATGTTTCTGTTTTAAATTTGTTAATATATCACGATGTTTTCCTATGTTTTTGATAATTCGATTATTACATAACTTATAGGATGTACAAGTTTCTACCGATTATATCACAGTAAATGTAAAAAAATATTAGAAACATATAGCTAAAATCAACAAATACACATGATACCCATTTAAATTGAGAAAGAACCTTACAAATTTGCAATATTGGGCCATGCAAATAGAATGAAGTTTCCAGTTAATTCACTTTTTTATTTTTCATTAACAGGATATATAGAATAAGAATTAAATATTAAAAAGGTTATATTATATAATTATCTAGAAAAACTAAATAATGAAAAACAAAGTTATAATTAGGAAATGTTATCTCTTGCTTTAGTACATATCTAAAAAAGTTTATATAGTGTTTATATTCATTCCCTCTTTCCACCCCCTTCTAAATAATGCCTCCCCACGACTCTGTCGATAAAACCAATTCTTACTCCTGCTTCTTTCATTCTTCTCCACATATTCCAATCAGCGGGTTCTTCATATTTCCAAGAGTTGATATCGTATTTAAAGAATCTAAGTTTTGAATGATACAAAACAGAAATATGGGAAATTTTCCCGCATTCACAAGGATATGTACCTAGATCTGTCCATTCTTTAAGCTTCTTCTCCATCTTTACTTTCCCATAAACCATCTCATAATTCTTAGCCAGTGCACAATTAAGTAAAATTTCTATATGATCTTCCGAAAATTCATCATCATCATCTAAGGGTGCTATCCAGTCTCCAGAGCATAATTCTATAGCTTTATTTCGCGGAACAACACCAGCAACCATCCACTGATCGGAAAGATTTCTAGGATAATCTCCCCTTTTTGGTAAATTATAAAATTTTATTCGTTCATCAATGAGATTACTGAGAATATCCACTTGATCATTTGTACAATGATCTCCGACAATTATTATTTCAAAGTTTTGATATGTTTGCTTCAATACAGATGGAATGGCTCTTTCTACTAAAATATTTGCTTTACTATATGTAGGAATTAGGACTGAAACTAGAGGAGTTTCATTTTTAGAATCATTTCCCAGAGTTTCACGAATTTGTTTTAGAAAGAACCTATTACTCCTACGCTCAATCCAGTTTTTAAAATAATATCCAGATAAGATTCTTATTCTGAATGAATGAAGATAACAGAAAAATAGCTTAATAGCTCCCTTTGCTCTAAATTTCATTTTCAAACTCCGATTTGTTTTAGTAGTTTCAAGTCCTCTTTTGAAAGAATGCCAGAAATAAACAACATTGTAAAATATATAACTATAGCAATGCAAATCAGCAAAGACAAATTAATATCCATTAAATAAATTATAAATAACGCCATCACTAAATTTGATAGGAGTGTTTTTGTAATTAATTTAGAGAGAGCGAACTTGAAAATAAATTTAGAAATAAAATGATAACATAATATCAAAGAGACTAATGAAGTAATTACGGTCGCCAAGGAAGAACCTATAAAACTGTATTTAGGAATAAGTATCAAATTGATCACTACGTTCAGTAGCATACAAATAATGTTGATCTTAAAAGCTAATTTTTGTCTATTTATCGATGCTAACATAATCCCGAGTAGAGAAGATAAAAATATAAAAGGAATCGTCCAAATAAGGATTTGGAGAGCAAGTATTGATTGAACAAACTCGCCTTTATAGATCAAAAGCATAATTTTATCAGCTAAAAGAGTTGTTCCTACTGCAATAGGAAAAGCTATAATTAATAAATATTTAAATCCTTTTTGGTAAACCATTTTTAAAGATTCGGGAGAAGAGATAAAAAACTTAGAAATTGCCGGATAAATTGATGTTGCAAAAATTCCAGGAATAAACATTAAAGCTTCGAGCAATTTGTAAGCTGCGCTATAATATCCTACAGCAATATTTCCCTTCATGATCGAGATCATGATTATATCAACTTTAAAAGCAATGATATCTACAATTGCTGATAAAAAAAATGGCCAAGATTGTTTCATAATCGATTTACTGAAATCCAAATCTAGCTCAATATTTGGCACAAAAAATTTCCAAGAGAAAACAAAATAAGAATATATTAGAACAATCAAACTAGCAAAAAGATATATGGAAGCGAAAGTTGTAACGTCATATTTATGGTATATTGCAAATAAAACAGCTGCAAAAATCAGAAAACTGTTAAAAATATTTCCAACCGACGCATACTCCATTTTTTCAAATGCTTGGAAAATAGAATTAAAAATATTGCAAGCTGAGTTGAAGGCTGTAGACAAAGCAACAATATATATTACCTTAACTGTTTGCTCAGGATATTTAAAAATATTTATTGATAGAGCTATTAACCCAAATAAAACTATATACAAAATTGATTTTATTATTGCAATATTTCCAATATATTTTCTCGCTAATGAGTTATTCCTTGCAACTTCTCTAACTGTAAATGTGCTTAAACCGAATTCAGGGAAGACTCCAAGTATTCCAGTAAAAGCTAGAGCAAAAGATAAAATTCCAAAGCCTTCTACACCTAGATACCTACCAGTATACATAACATAAAAGAAACTAAAGAAGAAACTTACAATTTGTGCAAAAGTCAATACGCCAATGTTTTTTGCGATACTGCGCCCAGAATTCATACTATCTCCAAACTAGATGAATTTAAACAGTAATACTCCCATATTGGTATCCAATGTTCCACATATATGCACAGATGTAAAATTGATTTGCCTATTCCACTATTAAATATTAAAGCTAAAACGATTTTTAAGCTACTTATACATTGAGATAATTGATAGCATTTTTGTGTACATCTGTGGAAAATCGGTTGTATTACGTTATTTATGAATTTTCGAAATCAAGGTTTTTTGAATCTCAGTTTATTGAAATCCTCAGGAAAGCATTACCTACAGATTAAGAATTATGAGATGAACTACTTTTTGAAGATTTTACTTTTCGATATACTTGGTGACTAACATCCCTGCCCTCGATAAACCTTTAAAAATCTCGATATCGCTCTAAAACTCTCAAGTACTCCATATCCATAAACCCTGCTTCTAGTATCCCCACAATTTTTGCCTGCCTGAAAGGAGCTAACTGGTATTGAAGCCACCGAATAACTCCATATGAAGATCTGGATTCATTGTCCTGAACGAAGTGCACTCTTTTCCAACTAAATCTTTCAGATTCTTATTATTATAGCTTTCAAAAAAGAAGTAGTATCAGCCATCAGTGAACAACTTTGGATAGAGAATTAAGAGAGCTTTTATTTAGATTTAATCAGGTTCATTTGTTTTATCTCTCAAGCTAATTGATTGGAGTTCCAAAATAGGTTATTTTTGAATAATCGTACTTCATAATTCTTTGATTAATAATCACATCATACTTATCAACTTTACGCTTACAGTCATTTTTTGGATAATCACTCTTGTTTTTATTTGGATTATGAGACCTTTTTTATGATAATTATACAGTATAGCTTTCTCAAATAATATAGTCGTCCCTAAATCTAATGCAATATTATTATATTTTAAAATAGTAGATTATTTAACTCGTGAGTTTGGATGTTTTTACTACGCATTTATCACTAAGGCAACCATTAATTTTTACAACAATAACAAGCAAATTAGACTCCAAGCGCTATTGTTGGTAAAAAAATGGTTTAAGCCCATCTAAAGTTGCAGAAGTTTATCAGTGTATTGCCCAACTATCTACCGTTGGGTAAAGAGTACTGAAAAAGAAGGTTTAATCCGCCTTAAATGTAAGCATTGTATAGGAGTAAAATCCTTTTAACAACAGAACAACTTTTTGAGTTAAAAAAGCACTTTCAAAGCTAATACCAACAGATGATTCCTATTATATGGTTGGTAAACAAAAAAAGCAATTCAATTTGCCAAAGAGAAAATTGAAATATCTTATTCCGAATCAAGAATTATACAAATTATTAAAGATATAATATTAAAGATATAAGGTTTAATAAAATAACATATAGACCTAGATCAAAAGGCGAAATGAGGGGCTTACAACTAAATTAATAGCCAAAGTTCAAAAAAATCCTAATCCTAATATTTATTCGTCACCCATGATGAAAGCGGTTTTTGTGTAGATTCAAATAGATCCAGGTGTTGGGCTATCAAAGGCTCAATAACTATTAAATTTACAAGTCGTTCAAAAGCTAAAATCAATTTTTGAGGATTCTACACTGAAAATGGAGAGTTTTATGGATATGATTTGATTTAGAAACCACATAGAATGCAGACTCTTTCCTAAAATCAGTACTCTATTTGAAGAGAGATATAGTAGCAAAGATATTCCTTCTACTAGACAGAACTAGTTGGCATAAATCAAAAAAGGCGGAGAAATTTTATCAAAACAATGAGCAAGGGTTGCAAAAAGTATATTTTCCTCCAACTACTCCAGATAGGAACCCAACAGAGTATTGTTGGAAAACATTACGAAAAAGTTAACGTCAATAAAATCATTTAGAAATATAAAGAAAGAACTTGATAGCTTTTGGTAGGAGCATCTATTTGCATATAAAATGTTGAATTATTTTAAATCGTAACAATATAGAAGCAAAAATCATTCTGAAAATTTACTGAAAAAATTCTTTTTAAGAGCAGAAATATAGAAAATTGTAGTAAACTCATTAATTATACTTTGAAAAATCAATTGTAGTTTAGAATGTAAATATTTACGCTTAAGGATCATTAAGAATTAACTTAGGCACATTTTTAACACTACCATTTGGATCCGACTGTATTTAAAAAGTATAAAAGTGTTATTTATGCTATATATTGGGAATTATGTTGGAAAATCGCTACCGTTGGTATTCGAAGTTGTGAATAAAATTGATTAACCGGTGACAAAAAAGCTATAATTACGTTAACCTGCCAAATATAGGATAAAAGATCAGTGGTTTGATTAATTTTAGGGTTAACTATACAAATAGTTACAGAGAAATACGATCATGCGTGATAAATAAACATAATTTGGATTGGTTTGTTGGAGATTATATTTTATCATCTAGTAAGAGCTCTACCATACTGCAGTCAAATGTAGGTATACCGTACCTTTTAGAAACTTCTTTTCTTTCAGAGAAACTATCATCAATGAAAATGGAGTTTTCTGGATCTATGTAATCTGCTTTAGATTCCCCTTTATTAAGTAAAAGAATCTCATCGAATAGGCTTTCTAATCTCCATTTTTTAAGATATGTAGATAAATCATTTACAGTTTTAGTTATCAAGACTATCTTGCATGTTTTATTAACACATTGGTATAAAAATTGAACTAGCTTTGTATTCACTTTATTTTTTAGGATTAAGGTATCATCAAGATCCACATACACTTTATCAAAGGTTATATTATGCCTATATCGATTTATGAGAGCCCTGTCAATCTCTATATCAAAATTGTTTTGAGAAATTTCGATTTTTACTAGTTCACTTTCATAAATACTTAACAGAGGGAAATTAATCCCCTGCACTCTATGAGTTGCCATCGTTCCACTAATCCTAGGAGCAATTTCAAGCAATTTCAATACTCCGTTTTTATCTTCTTTGACCTGAAAAAACCAGGCTCCTCTAAGATCTATACATTTAGAGATTATGGTAGCATATTCTCTGAAAGTCTGGTTTAAGACAGCATCAACAGGCTTACTATGCATGGAAATTCCGGCCCTTGTTCTAATTCGTTCCCTTCCTCCACAGAACAGTAACCCCCTCTTTAAATCACTAAAGCAGTCAATGGTATATTCTTTTCCAGGCAGATATTCAAGGACAATGAGATCTGAATTAGCTTTTATTAAAGCTTTCAGGGTTTCTTGATCTGGTACGATATTAGCCCCCTGAGACCCCTGGCCTACATCGGGTTTTACGAATAAGGGGAATTTGATCATCTCAAACCCGATGTCTGATAGATCCTGAGAAATATATAACTCAGGAACAGGTAGTAGCTCCCTAAATGTCTTATATGTTTTTGATTTGGATCGACATATTCTGCAAGTAGCTACTGGAGAAGAGACGATTCTTGCATTAAGTTCGTTTGAGTTCACAGCTAAAGCCAGGACTACATCATCATGACAAGGAATTACGAAATCAATATTATTTTTGGAAATTACCTCATTTAATGGCTCAATCCAATTTTTTGAATGAACATCAGGCACAATAAAATGATTTGCAAAAACATAAGGTGCATGATTTGAGATGGCACTGCTAGCCGAAAATAAAGCTATGTCCTTGCAATCTCTTAAAGAGCTCCAGACTTCCATTGCAATCTCAGTTCCTCCAGGAAAAATTAGTACATTTTTAATCACGATTTAACTCCCTAAAAGATCCAGATATTTTTACATAATTCTGATAATTATAATGCTTACAAGCTAGAATATACTGCTTTTGTTTGTGCATTCTATAAGTAGGTTCTTTGTCTAGAACTTTCATATAAGCACATACCTTTTCAATTAGGATACCGTAATCTAGATATACAGTTTGAATCTCTCCAAAATTATCCGTAAAAACTTTGAATCAAATATATAGAACTTGTTTTCTCGGTCGTCCCCTTCTCAACGTCTGGTGGGTCGATATTAAATATATAGTGAGATATATTTGTAAAAATAGGTTTAGATATTTTCAGACTATTGCATTTGTAATTGCTGCAAAGGTAAAATAAGTTGTTATAACTTTTCTACTGATTTTAAGTGTTTTAAGCGCAACCTGAAGAACCAACATACCATTAGAAACGAATAATATATTTTTGGCTCCCAAATATTCTTCTAAATTCTGTTCAAATAACCGTACAAGTTCACCATTTTTATCAGTCATTTAATATCCATATTTCCCCGAGATATTTGATATAATCTTCCAAAGGTAGAAGATCTAATTTAGTGACATTTATCATTTAAGTACACCTTTACCTATATAAATCATTTTGATATCATAATCAAATTTTCTCTGGGATTTAAGCCATACTTATAAGACTCTTCCTCAATAAAAAGATCGTTATGATAAACGATATTTAACTTAAAGCCCGAAGATTTCAATTTTTCAAAAATGCCTAATCCATAAATTCGAACATGATCTTCTTGACCAAAATATGCTAATCTGTCCTTTTCATAGTTTATGGATTCATCTTCATAAGAATCAAACATTTCTTCAGAATAAGGCGTCTGCAAGATTACCTTTCCCCCTTTTTTTAAAACTCTGTATAATTCTTTCATTGCCTTAATATCATCTGGGACATGTTCTAAAACATGATTGCAAATAATGAAATCAAAATACTCGTTCATAAATTGTAAATTTGTAATATCCACTTTTTGTAATAATTTATTTTTGGGATCTGGGGATAGATCTCCAACTATATATTTATCAGTTTTTAACACCAGGATATCTTGTAGATGTTCTTCAGGAGCTATATGAAGTATGCTTTTGTTTTCCAATTCCTTCCATATATCTAGTTTATCAAAATAGAGAATTAGATGACGTAATCTATCATGTGATCCACAGTAATAACATCCAAAATTTTGAAGATTACTCCCTATAATATTATATTTTTGGACTCTTTGAGAAACAAAGCCTTTCCATGGGATAAAAGAGTCAAAATGATGCCCACAAACGTTGCATGTATGTTTGGAGCCAATAATATATTTAATATTATTAAATCTTAAATTTATGAGATTAACTGTTAAGTTTAAATAACGATTGGATTTTAACTTGAAAAATTTCATAAATAAATTCAACTACCTAGATTAATATTCTTCTCATTAAACTTCCCCGAATTTAATTTTCTAACGGTAAAAATCTGAATTAGGTACAATTCATTAAAATATTTTGCAACTGGTTTAAATTTCAGTTCAAAATAGGATTTTCACCCACATTTTATTTTCACACTTGTCATAAAAATAACAGCTGTTAGAATCACCATGTGGGGAAGGTCACAATTTATTGATAACTTCTCTCCAAATTAATTTTTTATCAAGCTTTCGCCCCCTAAAATAGTTAAAGTATTTAATACAATTTATATTGCCTGCATGTCAGATGATACAGCTCCAAAATCCAGTACTGAACGTAAAATTGAAAATCACTCGATTTTGTAATTGGTACAATCCTTTTGAATGTATTTCTTTGTTGAAGCCTTTGGATCTTAATATTGAGTTTAAACAAAGAACATTTTTCTCCTACAAATTCAGCGTTTCAGTCCAGAAATCCAAAAATTGCTAGATTTTGGACCAAACTCGTTCAGGTTCAAATGCAATATAATTTATATCCATCATCTGGAAGAAGTTTTATTCTTTTCCGATTGAGTCTTCCAGCTTCATTTTACCCTAATTTGATAGAAAAATGCATATTATAATGTATAAATTGGCTTCATGATTCTGGTTGCCCATACAATTTAAAGTATTATCTTTTGTTTTTTGATTTTTGCTATCTTCCATTTTTCTGGTAGATTCTATGCCGATAAAATGCGTTTTTTTAAGAGAATACTGTATTAATTAGTAGGATAGGTCAAATTAGGATTTTATTGCAACTTTCAAAGAAATAGCCTCGGAAATTAGTGAAAACATTTAGTCAGATAATTAAGAGATCTTTTATTTTAGTTTTAATTAGGTTCATTCGTTTTGTCTCGTTAGGTTCGATTTCTCAAGCTGATTAATTGGGGTTCAAAAACAGGTTATTTTTGAATAATCAAACTTCAAAAATCTTTGAGAAATAATCAAATCATCAAGTACTAATTTTATGCTTATAGTTTGTTTTTTGATAGTTACTCTCATATTTATGTAGATGTAAGAAATTTTTCATGATAATTATATAATATAGCTTTCTCAAAGAACTATAAAGACAAAAAAACTTTTCGAAAATGTACTGAAAAATATCTGTTTTAAGGGCAAAATATAGAAAATTGTAGTAAACTCATTAATTAATTATACTTTAAAAATCAATTATAGTTTAGAATGTAAATATTTACGCTTAAGGGTTGTTATGACGTAACTTAGGCACATTTTTACACTGTACTCAACAGTTTTCACAAACTTACTAATCGATTAAATTCCAAAATAAATATGTGTGACCCATTTGGATTCGGTTAAGATTTAAAAGGTCAAAAAGTGTTATTTTTTAGGTTATATATTTAGGAATTATGTTGGAAAACCACTGTTATTTTCTTTCACCTGGAAAAATCAGTCTCCTCTAAGATCTATACATTTAGAGATTATGTTAACATGATCCCGAAACTCTGGTTAAAGACAGCATCTACAGGCTTGATATGCATTGAAATTCCGGCTCTTGTTCGTATTCGTTCCGGAATCATGCGTATATATGGTTTCATCTTAAAACAAAAACAGTCATTTATTACGCATCAAATACAATAATCAATAAGGAAAGAGAAATTAGAAGAATAGACCACTGAGTCAATAAAATGGGGAAAAAGTAAGGAGATATCAACCAAAAATGGAGGCTAAACTAGTTTCCTGAACCATATAAAAATAATTGTATAAGTTTAGAAGTATCTGAAAAACTATAAAACCATAGATGAGTCATTCAAAGAACTATATAAAAAAGAGAAGAATGCGAAAGATCATGATCATATTAAGGATAACGTAAAATTTGATGTAATAAAGTAAAAAGAATAGTAGATAAATATATACACTCATGAACTTCGTCGCATATAGCTATTAATGCTTCCGAAATTACAAAATAAAGTTCAAAGCAAAAAATTCATTTGGAGGATATTTTTTAAAAAACAATTCTTAAATTAGATCAGAAATTTTAAGAGCTAATTTGATATCCTTTTATTGTTACTATTATAAAACAAAACTTTATTACCGAGAATCTTAGCTTCATTGAGAAACATGACTTAGGAACTTGTTTGCTATTAATCTATCCCTCGTTAACCCTATTATGATTAAGATGTTCAGTCCTAAATCAGTACAGATCCCTAATGTTGCGTCAATCACAAAGATTGAACGATTCTAAATAAGTCATATCCAATTTTACACGACATTTTACCATTGACGTGACACTAGTCATATCATAGAGAGAAATCGCAAATTAGAGGATGTCAAAACCGTCCACTACCAGGTATCGAGCAATAGAGATCAGATAAAAGAATCCTAAAACATAGATCCAAATCTGTGGAATCAGGAAAATTGTATTATTTAGTACTATTATTCTAATGGTGTCTACCATTCTGACCTCTTAATTGTTTTTTTGATTATATCAATGATTACATCAGTTGTTGCCATTTCCAAATCGGCATAGAGTGGAAGACATAATACACAGTTAGCGATATAAGATGCAACATTTAAATGATACTTATCAACTAGATTTTTATCCTGAAAATAAGCTGAACTTACTGTTAAAGGGAAAAAATATTTCCGGGCTTTTATTCCATTTTGGATTAGATTTGAGTAAACCTTATCCCTTTGACCGAGGCTTTCAAAAATCACAGGCATATAAATATAATTATACCTGGACGATATAAGTTTTTGAAATTGAATGTTTAAACCAGACAAACGTTCTTTATAATGAAAATATAACTCCTCACGTTGCTTTATTTTAGTATCAACATGCTTTAAGTTACATAGGCCCATAACAGCTTGAAATTCATTCATTTTAGCGTTTGTGCCTGCAAGCTCTACTTCTTCCTCCGATTTGATCCCATGATTTATCAAGAGCCGGATTTTGTCAGATACATCAGTCTTTTTTGCAACAATAGCTCCTCCTTCTATTGTGTGCATTATCTTTGTTGCATGGAAGCTGAGACAGGACACATCGCCATAATTCAGTAAAGATTCACTTTTGTATTGGACTCCAAAAGAATGAGCTGCATCATAAATTAATTTCAGGTCATACTTATATGCAATTTTCTGTAGTTCTTCCACATAACATGGATTTCCATAACAGTGAACGGCCAAGATTGCACTTGTATTTTCGGTGATCTTCTTTTCAACATCTACTGGATCGATGTTCCATGTTTGGGGATCAATATCTGCAAAAACTGGTGTAAGACCTGCCCAGATTAATACATTTGTTGTAGCTGGAAATGTGAATGGAGTAGTGATTACTTCTCCTGTAATCTCAAGAGCTTTCAATGCAACATTGAGAGCAAGTGTGCCATTTGTCACGGCTACGATATTCTGAACCCCTAAATACCCTTGTAATTTATTTTCGAAGGTTTGAACAAATTTGCCGTTATTGGTCAACCACTTACTTTCCCATATTTCTTCAAGGTATTCTATGTAATCCCCTATGGGAGGCATATCTACCCTAGTTACGTTGATTATGTTCATATTGTATAAAACTATAGGTATTTTATATAAATGTGACTCTAAGTTGAGTTATTTTCCAATGCAGTCTCCAATTATGCCCATTTGGATCTGAAGTAATATATGAGAAATATGAGAACATTCTTTTTGTTTGTTGCTTGCAAAGATAGTTCATTTAAAACCTCATGGAAAGGATTGAGAGGATAACTAAGCTCGCAGATACTCGAATTTTTGCTGAAGCAAACCGTGAAATTAAGGGCTCTTCGCTATTTCGAGTAGGCAATTTATAGACTTTTAAATATCTTCAGAGAATTCCAGAATTTACAATTAATCCCACTGACAACTGACTGCAATAAATCAAAATAATGGAAAATAATAGAAAATCTCTAACCTTAATTTAAAGTATTCCTATCTATACTGTACAGCTTAGCTTCTCATTCCCATTTTTGTAAAATTTAGAGTTGCATCTTTGCCTTTTGATGTTTGACATATTCCATACGTTTAAATAATTCTGTAACAATAAATATGTTTTTAATAAAAATATGATGGTATTAACTTATAAATTCTATCAAATTTAAGCCCTAAGTCAACATTGCCCTTTCCCAAATTGTAAAAATTGATTGAATTTAAGACCACTTGAAATGATTTTTTTAGAAAATATACATAACAATCATATTCTATTGGCTCAACAAAATTTATCTCCGCCCATTTAAAGAGCGACTCAAACATTGGAATTATAGTTTTTCTAGAATCTGTAAGTTAGTACTCCACCTTCGATGGTACCTGAGCATAAACTTTTCTCAGAACAATACTTCAACGGGAATTTTCAAGTATAGAGATTCATCTGAATGAATATTTTCCAATGCTATGAACCAAATTATGTAGTTACAGTAACTACTAAATCCACAATGTTATTCATGGATAACTGTCGCAGTAGTATTGGGTGAAATTACGGGTTGGTTATTGAATGAACAGGTTTCTATTTGAGAAATTGTTCACAGAACTTCCATCAAGATCTGCCTACGTTATTGTGTAGGCACCTGTTTCTTTAACGCTTTTATATGGATAAAGATACGTATTTGGTATAGAGGTTGGCCATTTCTGTTGTCTGTAATCACAAAATTTCCTTTGCTGCCCACATTTCCAGACTTAGTTACATAATAGGTGTATGACACCTGTTATATATAAATAAACTTATGGAGATGATAACGTAGTTATAGTCAAAGCTGGCCTTTATAAGGCTTTTACGGTTGCAGTATCACTAGTGATTCCTGATGTCGACTTTGGAATAGTTATACTCACTAAATTGGTTATAGAACCAGCATCAAGATCTGCCTGTTTTATTGTGTAGTTTGCCTGTCCTGTAACAAAAGGTAAAGAATATGTTCCACCGATAACATCAAGCTCTGGAACACCATCTGAGAGGACTACTAGCCCAGTTTTGTTGCCTGTAACATTAATAGATCCTGAGATCGGTGAAGATCCTATGTTGATCACAGTGTAGTCAAATGTGATATTTTGTCCGACAGCACTGTAAGTCATTGGAGATGCTGTTTCTACTATTAACACATTATATGTTTGTATTGCTGCAGCAGATGTCACAAATACCACAAAAAAAAAGGCTAACAGAACAGTGAGTAACCCCATTCTTTTGTATAATTTAAATTTTTCCATTTATTTACCCCCATATTTTTTGACAACCATTTTAACAATCATTGTGGATAAATTAAACAATTTTCACTATTAGTCTACGAACCAACTTTTTTAAAATTCATGCCTAAATTTATTCCAATAAGCATGTTTTTTCATATTTAAAAAAAATACACATCTACAAGCACATATGCAAGAACAGATATGTTTACTAGGTTAATATATGCTAAAATATATAAATACAATAGAATTTATTTTCCTTAATATAAATGTATTCTGTAACAATTATAACGATTTAGAAGATTATACTGCCACATATCTAAGAATACTGAATTACTATATGTAAGCACATAAAATAAGTAAATACAATCCTATTTTTAATAGCTATTTGGTTCATATAGTTACAATTCTATTCGTATAGGATTTTCAAATCCAAGTCTGTCTACTTTTACCATACCGAAACAATCTGAGGCACTGAAAAATATTGACCTTTGAGAACCTTCAACTCTACGACCTTGTGGAGATGTCCTGATTATAAGATACAGCTGGGGTGAGCTTAGCAAACGCATAAGTTTTGTCACTAAAAACTATACATGAAAATGAATGGTAGTCAACTACTTTATATCTTACGTGAGATAGTTGACTAAATCATTTGTGTAAATTCTAAACAAGAACTGAAAAAAGAATTGGGGATTTTATCTTAGAGGCATATATTAAGAAAATTAAATCAAAATGAAAGCTAAAGTCATGATTGTGATCTACTATATTCAGATTATTCAATTGGATCTAATGCAAGAGAATCCACTTGACTTAAATATGCTTCATCACAAGTTGTTACTTAATACCAACATTTTCTTTATTTAACTTTGCAACAGCCATATAGATATTGTTCTTTACTTATCTTCGCTCGACCATATAATAATGATAATGAAGTTTAATGCATGTATCCGAAGTTGATATTTGATTGTACTTAGGCCTTACGCACTTGAGGTATAAAATCAAGTACCATAAATACGGGGTTTAAATATACGCTTTAGATAGTTAAAGGGTTAAACCTATTGATATTTCGATTCAACTTTTTAAGTCCAATATAATTTAGGTAGAATAAATCTTCTACGATAAATAATTATAAAAACTGAACAATAAAAACTAAAGAGCAATCACTTTTTACCCTGAACTTATACTCGCTGCCCAGATAACCCCTTTTACGGAGCAAAACTTTATTAGCCGTACAGAAAAAATAATTCCAATTTAATAGTTTGTGTTTTTGATAAATTTTTGAAAAATTCAAAATTTATGATTATGGGAAGTGAAATTCATGATATATACATATCTGAACCCGAGAGTAGCACTCATGGGAGCTGGCTGCGTAAAAAGAATCGGCAAACAGGCAAAAGAACTTGGAGGCAATAAAGCTTTGATTGTTTCAGGCAAAAGTAGGCATGGAGAAGAGCTAGCAGAAGATATACGGAAAATCATTGAAAATTCAGGGCTGAAAGCAGCTATCTTTGCGGGAGCAGAACCGAACCCCACTGATAATTCGATTATGGAAGGGGCAAAAGTCTACAAAAAAGAAAAATGTGATATGATCGTTGCTGTTGGAGGTGGAAGCCCAATGGACTGTGCAAAGGCAATTGGCATTGTGGTTAAGAATGGGAGGAGAATTAATGATTACGAAGGCGTTGGGAAAGTTACAAAAGGAATTCCACCTCTTATTACGGTAAACACAACAGCTGGTACTGGAAGCGAGATGACGAGGGTTACAATTATTACGGATACAAAGAGACATATCAAGATGGCAATTGTTGACTCTCACATCACTCCTGACGTAGCAGTCAACGATCCCGAGCTGATGGTAAGTATGCCACCTGAACTCACAGCTGCAACCGGAATGGATGCACTTACTCATGCAGTTGAAGCTTATGTTTCCACCATGGCTACCCCAACCACTGATGCAGCTGCCATCAAGGCAATCGAGCTTATTTCGAAATACTTGCGGAAAGCCGTTGTTAATGGAGAGGACGTAAGAACAAGAGACATGATGGCACATGCTGAATATCTAGCAGGCATTGCTTTCAACAATGCAAGTCTTGGCTATGTACATTCAATGGCTCATCAACTTGGCGGATTTTATAACCTTCCACACGGAATCTGCAACGCAATACTCCTGCCCTATGTGGAGATGTACAACAAGCAAGTCTGTTTTGAGCGTTTTGCAAATATCGCAAAGTCAATGGGAGAAAATATTGACGGTTTAAGTCCGGAAGAAGCTGCAGATAAAGCCATCGGTGCCATCAAAAAGCTTGCAGATGAGATTGGAATTCCCTCTGGCTTAAAGGAACTCGGAGCTAGAGAAGAAGACTTTGAACTCCTGGCTGAAAATGCCATGAAGGATCACTGCCGCCTAACAAATCCCAGAAATTTCTCAAAAGAAGATATCATTGAGATTTACAGGAAAGCCATGTAACATGGAATTTAATGGCTAATTTCATTTAAGATATTATAACCATGGAAAGCGCATAAATCCCTTTGCTCTCGATTTCCTTCTTTGGCATTTTCCATACTTTTATAGGTTGTCTCTTAATGTGACATCAGTCAAGTAATTTTGGACTTAATAATTCATTACTTGCTATCTTTTTTGTAGTTTCAGCAGAAATTCATAACAAGTAGAAACAAATATCGTGAATTTTGTATGGTTCATGAGAAAGTTTCTATCTCCTGAGAATGCATTTGTAGAAAGATGTTCATCAAAAAGTGAAGTGGCAAATTAATGACAATGTTTGCGGTCATTAGGCAGGCAAATGTATTATATTCCTAATTAATCGACAACGGCACATGCAAAATGCCCATGTTCATAATGTCCATACGTGCGTCCTTGCAGGTAACGTCCTTCGATGTCTGTTGGGCTCAGGTCCTCATATACCCGGAATCCTAAACTTGCGAGCTCTTCGGCAAAGCTTGACGGATTGAAGCCTTTGCTTTCCATTGGTTCACCTATTTTACTCAAATACTCTAACAGCTCTCGCATTTGTGGAGACAATTTTTCGGGAATAAAATGAGACATCACTAGATTATGGAATTGTGTCTTCTAATATAGTCTGTTCCTAAATCGAGTCATTTCTCATTTTGAGTTAATCACTAGATTTTTGGACGGAGCCGATTTGGGCGCGCAAATATTTAAGAATACTTCAATTAAATTTAGGATAATAATTGAAGTTTTTATTTACATTAACATTGGGGTAAAATGGATGGCTAGAGTCTTAGGTGGTGCACTTATAGGTGTGGCTTGTAATGTTATTTTTTATTTCATCCCAGCTGTAAATGCTATAGCTCCTCTGCTAGGTGATATTTTAGCTGACTACTACGCAAAAGGAGATTTTGAAGGAGGCCTTAAAACTGGAGTTCTAATGACTATATTTATGGTCATTCCTGGGATCCTTTTAGGAGGAATGCTTGGATCAATGTTTATAGGTGCTCCCGTCATTGGGGCTTTGGTACCTGCCTCTACGTTTATATTAACACTGATTATTGTAGCACATGCCGCTATGATGGTATCATCGGTTCAGTACTTGGAGAAAAGAAGTTATTCTGACATTGGATCTGATTCTTAAATTTTGAATCTGGAAATCTAGAAGACATTTAAAAAATTTGATTAAATGCGATAGATTAATTCCAAAATGAACATGAAATTCTTCGAATTCTCCACTTGACAGTAGTGTGCCAAAAGTTCTGTAAAATATGATATTATGTATCCTTTTCTTTCACTACAAAAAGCAAAATATAGATAGATCGTTATACTAACAAAATATATGGCTCTATTGTTTTAATTGATGCACAGTTTTTTGCTATAAAACATATTTATATTCTCAGCGTAAACTCTCCACTACTATTTTATTCGCTAGTACTCCTACAACTCACAAACTTAAAAGTATAAAAAAAGACATGTCTAATAGATAACTCGATAAGCAAATTAATTATCAATCTAGTTTGCTTATAGATACACAAGTTTGAGACTATTGTAGCTCATTTTCACAGAATAATACAAGATGCCTATTGCTTCAGATGTATGATTATTAAGGTACAGAAATATATTTAGTATATTTTGATGCCAATTAGATATAAATAAAGAATTCACTAACTTATAATAGGTTGATGTATACGAAATTACAAAACGGATGAGAAATAATATGGTAAAATGTAGAAGCTGTCGCCAGGACTGGCTCTAACACCTCTGACCAGTGACGCTACTCTGCTATATTTACCGCCTATGTGGCTTGCACTTACTGCTGTAGCCACCAATGAAGCTACGATGAAGGCTACTAACAAAATAGTCATTTTCTTATTTTTACTAGCAGTTTTGTTATAGCATCATTAACTGTTGGAGCAGCAAGTGCATGCATTCGTATATACATCATCATACTTGTCATAGCTGTAGCAGTTATGGCAGCTCCCATTGTCACATCTGTAGCTACGGACACTACTGAAACGGGATCTATTGTTACAAATTAGCTGCAACGGCGAAACCATCTGTGAAAGCTAATTGGGGACTAATTGCAAGTTAAATCATATGCTAAACTGTTTGGATGTATGAAAATACCAGGTTACAATATTTGTTTGCGATGTAGACTACATCTATCTGTTAGTACCCATATACTCCCACATACTACTGAGCATCTATCACTCTCTAACTTTCAATCTGTTCGCTTTAAGCTACAATATGTAGTTACCCCCGCAATTATTTTAAATTAATTATACAAAAAATAGTTTCTGAATAAAATTTACGTCTCCATAAAATGTTTGAAAACTAAAAATAATCCCATATTATATTTTTCACAATCAAAAAACAATTAAATATTAATAATAATTTTTTTCCAAATTCTTCAGAATATAACATTATGCTTTTCCTGAAGAAGGAGCACAGATTAATTATATAAGCTCTTTGTTATTTTAGGTAGGAAATTATACTTTCATTTTTTAAATGGATGTGCAATATGATTAATCTTTCAAAAAACTTATTGTGAAAAAAAATCAAGTGTTCCATGAGTTCTATATGTTCTATGAGTCCCATAAGCTCCATAACTAATGGATCAGCAATGTTTTCTTATTCAGAATGGAACCTAGGAAATTCAGAGATTTTGGCACAAAATCTATGCATAATAAAGCTGTTCATACTCAAATCTGGATCCAGGAAAACAGTATTTTTAACGATTCAGCCTGGGTAAAACAACGTCTATAACCATTATTATCTAGGCCCAATTGACAAATATCAGTGAGCTTATTTTTTTCAACTGTGAACTCAGCATCCTTTTTAATGTAGTTTTTGGTATGGAAAAAGTAGAGAGCTTTAAATTTGAAAATCCTATACAAATAAAATTATAATCTACAAAACAAATAATTATTAAAAATATAGATCTAAATAGAATTATTTTGTGCATAATCTAGCTACAATGATTAATAAAAATATATCGATATATTTATCTAAATACATGTGTTTTTACTTATCTTCGCCCATTTTACTTCTGTATTTATAATACGAAAAAAGGATTCTATTGGTTATATATATCCAAAAATATAATACTATGTGCTATCTTCTCCTTTTTTTTCTTTTATATTTATATTACGAATAATGGATTCAAGCTATAGTAAAGCATATCTAAAAGAGCTCAATTACTTGCTGTAGTGTCTGGGTTTGCAGTAGGTACGCATATCGGATATTTTATAAGAAAGTGGTCTTGATATTGTGCCTATTTCAAAGAGATAGATGGAAGGGAAAAATGCCGGTTTATATGATAATCGAAATCAAAGTCATGGACAATGAACTGTATACTAGATACGTCGAGAAAGTTCCAGAAATCGTAAAAAAACATGGAGGCAGATATCTTGTTCGGAGAGGAAAGGTTATTCCAATGTTTGGAAACTGGAATCCTGAAAGAATAGTCCTGATTGAGTTCGAAACCGAAGAACAGTTAAGAAATTGCTTTAATTCGTCGGAGTACCTGAAGATTGCACCCTTTAGAGAGAATTCCACGATTACAAAAGCAGTAATAGTCAATGGATAGTTATCAGTCAAATAATTTTAACTGAAATTTCTAAACATATCAGTCTAAATAACCTTACTTATTTTTGATTTCAATACTCAAGAACATCAGCAATAAAACCAAAGTCGCTAAATAAAAAATATAAATAGGATTTCTTTTGAACTCATATAATTGATGGAGTAAATGACTGTCATAAAATCCGAAGACTGGAAAGCATAGAAGATCTCAAGGTCGATGTGAATCTGCTTGTTCAATCTGACACGTCTCTTAAAGTTTACAATATGCTTTTCCACAGGGTCAACGAAAAGCTGGGGGGAAAAAGGATATTATTCTATATGATCGTATATTTTGAGCCATGTTCTGGATAATATAAGTAATATATTTCAAAATATATATTTTTAGGATATACTGGTTTATGCACTGTTTTTGTGTGAAAAACTATTCATCTTATATTAGTCGATGCTTTTTTCTTTTTCTGCTGCTGTGAACCTAATAGTGAATTCCGTCCCCTTACTCCTTGTCAGCTCAAGTTCTCCAGCTAACTGATCTACTAGAGTGGTTACCAACTGTATACCAAGACTATTTGGATTTTCTAAATCGATACTTTTAGGTATACCTATCCCATCATCTGAAATTGCCAAAATAAAACTGGCACTTTTACAGCCATCACATTTGCTTTCTTCCTTGCTATTTATACGTTCTCCGTTTTTTTCTCTACGAAGATTGATATAAATTCTCCCGTTATCCTTCCCTATAAATGCATGTTTGATAGAGTTTGAAACTAGTTCATTAACAATTATTCCAAAAGGAACAGCTTCATCCATATTTAAGAATGCATTTTCTTCCTGATCCATGCCCAGACTAAAATTGTTGTTATTTAGTTTGTAAGTCTGGAAAAGGTTTTCAACCAATTCTCGAATGTATTTCGAAAAATCTAGAGTTTCTAATCCTTCACCTTTGTATAATTCCTCGTGAATAAGAGCCAGCTATATCACTCTATCTTGGCTCTCTCTGAAAGCTTCCAAAACTTCCGAATCTTTGATACACTCTAGATTTTTAAACTTCTCAGCCTGAAGATTAAGTAGAGAAGATATCACTTGCAAATTGTTTTTGATTCTATGGTGAATTTCTTTCTTTTTAGCTTTTTCAGCTTTCACTTGGGATTTTTCGCTCTCAATTCTCGGAATAATATCTCTAACATTAGCTGAGATAGCCACAAGCTCTCCAGATGCATAAAAAATCGGAGAAAGAACTATTGAAACATATATTAACTTATTATCTTTTCTTAACCTTGAAGTTACGTAGTGCTGGATCTTTTCTCCTAGCTTAACCTTTCCAATTAATTTTTTTGTTTCATCTTTGAGATTATCTGGTGCTGGTATCGATACACTTTTTCCTATAATTTCTTCCGATGAATAACCATAAATCTGCTCTGCACCCTGATTCCAGCTAGTAATAATACCATCAAGAGACATAGTAATAATGGCATCATTTGATGATTCCACAATATTCGCTAAGCTCTGAATTTTCTCTTCAGCTCTTTTACGTTCAGTAATATCCTGAACTATTCCCTTCACTCTAAGGGGGATCTTTATATCATCAAAAATAGCTTCGGATTTTATATGGACTGTGCGTTCGTCCCCATTATCTAAGAGAATTCTATGATCAATGCTGTAAGTTTTTCCATTTATAGCTTTCTTAAAGGTATTATCCACATAGTCTCGATCTTTGGGGTGCACATAACTTAAATATTCATTGTAAGTTGGAGCGAATTCTTGTGAACCACGTCTAAAAATACGATACAATTCGTCAGACCAATATGCCTTATCAGTTATAATATCCCATTCCCAATGCCCAATATGAGACATTTTTTGAGCTTCAGCAAGCCTTTTTTCACTTTCCTTTAACGAGTTGTAAGCTTTCTCAAGTTGATTTGTTCTTTCTTTAACTAACTTATCTAAATTATCATATGCTTTTTTTAAAGTTTCCTCTGCTTCTCTTCGCTCGTTGATATTGCGAGCAACATGAATGCACCCAGTGAGTTTTCCCCCATAATCATGCAGTGGCGAGACGCTTACTATAAAATAACCACCGAGAAAATCCTCACAAATCTCCACAGTATGTTCAAACCCATCACTAAGCAACTGCCTGTGCGGGCAAAAATGGGGAGGCTCCTCCATTCCATGTACAACCCTGTAGCAAGTCAATCCAATGCACTGTTCGGGTGTCATCCCCAAACTTGCTGCCATGGAGTTGTTTGCACGAACAATTCGAAATTCAGTGTCTAATATAACAATCAGGTCTGGCACAGCATCAAAGGTATATTCCCAATCCTTTGGTGGCATGAATAACTGCTTCTTCAGCTTTCTTTCGCCCGAAATTATTTATCTTCTCCCATTTTCCTTCCTTTTTGCTCAAAGAAAATTGATGGTTGGAGACCACTTCAACAATATAGATTGTGCTATACTTGTCGACAAGGTATGAGCCCAAAGCTATCATTCGGTATTTACCTATAATATCATCCAGTTTTCCCATATAATCAACAAAATAAACCCAATCTTTTTTTCCCACCCAAGAACTATTTCCACTGAACCTCAGCCCACTGTAGCCACTTTCCAGGGCATGATTGAGTTTTTCGATCCAGTAATTTATGATCCTTTCCGAATCGGAAATGTGCCTAGCTACTTGCACGCAAGTGTAAGAGATGATTTCTATTTACCCTTTAGCCAAATAATCATTAAAATCAGATACAGCACCTCTTAAAGCTTCTTTTGCGTCCTCGGCTTCCAGAGGTTGTGCAGTGATCCAGAGGCAGAACTCATTGTTTTCCAATCCCGCTTTGAAATAAGGAACCAGAATTTCCGTCAAATCTTCTTTTGAATTATAAAATTGGCAGATATGAGTTCCCCAAGGTACATCTCCAATAATATCAATACCAGATCTTCTCATGTTTTCGTTCATCAACTCCTCTCCAAGTTTGAGGGTATAAAACATAAAAACTCATTTAATTTGGTGTGTTTGATTCAGATTTGTTAGAAATTCTGTTGCCATATTAGAGAATGTTATCCTACTATTGTTATATACTACAGTAAGTATATATACTAAATAAATAATATTAATTTTAAAATTTATAAATAATATTCATTTGTAATTAATGAAGTAATCTATCAATGTTAAAGTGACTATAATCTCAATTTATCTCGATTCCTATTTGTAGGCTAAATTTTCTTCTTTCAATGTTGCCATTTGGAAGGAATTGTTCCATCATCAAAATATAATATTTTAAAATTTATTTATACTATTTATCGTAAAATTTGGAATTTAATAAACAGGAGATATTTTGCAACTAAAAATGTGCCTAAGATCACGAAATTATCATTAATTTTTGGTTTTGATGACTGATCGGGCAACAATCTAACCAAATATACCCATAGTTACAAAAATTAACTTGTTCCCCTGCTCTACAAAAAAAGAATAATTAGTATTTCATCATGTGTTGTAAGAATGTTAACAATATTGATTTATCAGTTGTATAAAAAGGATCAACTAATAAGTTAACAATTATCTTTTTATTTTTTTAATTTTATCAAAATCATTTGCTTACTCAAAATTACACAACATATAGGATATAGGACCGATTGCGTCTCAGTAAATGCAAAAAAAGTATTAAAGATGAGACTAAATTTTGTATTAAAATTGCAAACATTAAGCAAGTGAAGTAAAAAATCAAGCCAAATAGATATTGTGGTCAAAATCACAATTTAGGCAGTTGAAGGTTTAAAAGCTATAGATTTTCATTTCAACTGCATAAGTCCTAAATTTAACTCAAAAATGGCTTCTATTAAGCTTTGAGTACATCCAAATTATAATTTTTCAGCGTTTTTTTCTCTTATGCTTTCTCTTAGCAGGTCGAGAACTTCCTCGTCAGTGATATCGTACCATTTCGTATAAGCCTCCGCAACAGCCCTGAAGTATCGAGGAATTTCAAGCACTACGAGTTCGTCGACTTTATTGCCGATCTCTTCTGCCACCTCTCTTCCAGCTACAGGTACTGCGACCACAATTTTTCTAGTTGCCCTATTTTTGCAGAGTTCAATGGCTGCTCTCATTGTAGAACCCATTGCAATGCCATCATCTATCAGTATCACGGTTCTTCCTTTCATATCAGGCAAGGAATTTCCTCCTCTAAGAGTTTTTATACGCCTATCGATCTCTGCAATCTGCTGCTGTTTGATTTTCTCAATATTTTCTCCTTCGAGCTAGTAATACGCATTTTCAAAGATGATAGTGCTTCAGTCCTCGGCTATTGCCCCAAACCCAGCTTCAGGGTTATCCGGAAAAGGCAGTTTCCTTGCAATGATGAGGGAAAAATCCACTTTAAGCTTCCTTGCAACCTGCAATCCTACTTCCACTCCCCCACGTGGAATAGCAAGAATAAGAGGGTTTTCTGCCTTGTACTTTTCAAGAGCCTTGGCAAGCTTTTCTCCTGCATCTTTACGGTTTTTGAACATACTCCACCTGACATTCAATAATTGCTCCACTTTTATCAGTGCAAACGACAATTAAGTAATCCTGAAGAGCGCCTATAGCCCTCGATGAAGGCTCAAAACGAAGAGCTATTTTAGGTAAACATACTTCCAGGCTATTCATTTCAACATCTTAGGGTTTGAGAACAGATTTTTCCGAATATATCGATCAATACATATCAGCATTCAACTGGCAGAGCATATCTTATATTCATAAAAACGACTCTGTTTTCTTAATTACATTATTTGCCCCTCCTACTTGTAAATATATTCCATACTCAAGAGTAAAGAAGTAGAAAAGTCGTTAGTATCTCGCCAATCATTAATTGTCGAATAAATGATTTTTGACTAAAAAAAGGTTTCATACTAAATGCCATATTGTCAAACTAAGAATATTAAGGAATCACAGAGGAAAAGCAAAAGCTTAGTCTCAATCCTGTAAATTAAGGAAATCTGTCAAAAGCAGACTCGAAGATTTCTAAAAAAACGAGAGTGAGGCTAGAAACGTACTTTATCTTTAGGATGAGGCAGAAGCATGTAATTTGATCCTTTATTCCAACCAGCGTATGACCTCATCAACCGAAGGAAGAATAGAAGGTGAAAGTTCTTTGGCTGAATAGCCAACCGCGTATCCATTAAGTGCCCATTCACCCGGATTAATCCCTAGCATTGCACAGAATGATGGATTGTCAGCCAGTTGAGCTGTCGCAGAAATCAACTGGAATCCGAGATCAAGAGCTGTAGCTTTTAACCACCTATTCTCCAAACAGTGCGCAAGAGATTGCTGTTCTACCCTAGGAAAACCCTTTTTCTCAGCTATTATAATGAAGTAGGGAGTTGTGCCAACACCTGGAACCGTCCCAATTTTCTTGATCATGACAAGCCGATTTGCAAAATCAATTGCTTGTTCACGGAGCTGCTGGTCATTCTCCATAGCAAGTTCAAGTTTTGAAACCGTTGTCGAAATCTCTTCAAAGATAAGGGCCGCTGCAGTTGTCATACTTTTTGAACCCATTTTTAGGATGAAAAATCTTCGAAAATAATTCTTTGTGCTACTCAAAGCTGCAAATGGAGCATGAAGACCAGCGTCAATAATGCTCAATATATCTTTTTAGGAAGGGAATTCTTGCCAGAACCGCCTATGAGACCGTCTCTCAATGATTATTTGATCAAATATCATGTTTTTTTGATTCTGTATTTCCTTACTCATGTCTAGATCACGTCCTCAGTTGCACAATAACTGAATCTTTTTACGCACAGCGATATCATTCTTCTCTAATTACAATTAAAAGGAGTTCTCAAGAGACTAAGCTCTCACAGTATTTGAGACTTTTATTATAGCTCTTCGCTGTTTTGAGTGAGTTGAAAATAATTGCTTAGTTCTAAAGATACAAAACTAAAACAAAAAATATCAACCTTGAACTTGATTTTCAACAGCAGAGATTTTTAAATATTATAGCTATTACACCCACATTAGGAAGTGGCTCTAAATTACCTATTCTAAATAGCGAAGAGCTATTAAGACTTAAACTGCTGAATCTATAAATCAAGTGCATTCAATTTTCAGCACTTGAAACTAATGAAGTTACCCCATTTTCTTACAGGTTCTTTTCCTACATCTTTGGGAACCCATAGATTCATAGTTAAGATGAGGTGTAGGATAACGAAAATGCCAATTTATCCATTTTTTGAAGATAACTTCCTGCATAAATTACTACCAATATAAGGCTGAAGATTGTATTTCACCCTCTTGCTTATACATGCTTTTGATTCTTCGGTGGAGATTTTCTCTACATAGCTTTTTTCATTAACAAAAGATATTGTGAAAATTAAATACATCGATTAAGACAAAAAAATAAAAACTGATCGAATATATTATTAATTTTTCAAAATTTTCTTCTAATAAGGAGTTCTTTGCCTACTCGATTGGGATATCTCTTGCGCACGTAAAACGTTCTTTATAGGGAACTCGGATTGTGAGCATTCCCTTATTATTAACAGCGATAGCCTTTTCTGGATCTACCGGCCCATCAAGGAAAAAAGCTCCAAGATATTCCACGGTTTTACTGAAAGCCTTGAGATAAAAACTATTCTCATGCATTACAAGGGTTATATTCTCACTCCTTACATCGGGAAGTTCAACTTCTAGGGTCAGATTTTCGCGTTTATCATCATAATACATCGCTAGTATCGGAATTTTTAATATCCTAGGTACAGAATTGTTCATTCAATCTTCCTTCCGAAAGCTTGGTGTGTAGTTCATAATTTTATTTGTTTTTTACACACAAACTTTTTTTAATTTGATGCCGATAAGGTACTGCAACTTTAAAACACAATCTGATTCATTAGCAGCTGCTTTTTTCTGGCTTACCAGGCAGCAGATCGACTAAGTTTCTCATTTTCGACTCCTTGTTCGGTAGTTTTTACATAAATGCCATTTTCAGTAATCTATTTGTTTGATGTTATTTCCAACATGTACTTAGTGACTTGTATCAGTTTTTTGTTTCCACTTCAGTAAAATTGGAGTTTAATTGTTTCAATAAATGGAAACACAATTTTGTTGCACTATAAATATACATAATCACGAAAAAATCAACTATATAATAATAAGGCTTTTATTATAAATAATAATGATTTCACCAAAAATAAATTGCATTATACTTTTCTTAGGACTTATACAGTCGCAAGTTCTATAAATATTATAAATTTTTCTCCGGACTTTTTAGGAAGTTAAATTACACTACTATAGTCCTCAAAAAACACTTCTAAAAAAATAGATATATTTTTTACCGAATTCACATAAGTGAATATAATACCGATTTTTAAAAATTAATATTTTTACAGAATTTTAGAAAGCAATTACGTAAAAAGTAAAAAATATATAAAGAATTATTATTTCACGCCTATAATTTTGATAACTCAAACATTCCATATTTTCTAGAAAGATCTCTAAATCGATCTATTTATAGCCTACCGTGTTTAAAAAATAGGAATTAAGACATCGCAAAATTAAATGAATATTCTTGCTATCTATTTTTAATCTGAATTAATTTGAGATAATTCTTTTATACCCTAACTTGCCAGTTTATGTTTATGTTGGGAGAATATTTTCATATCTGATAAGAATGAATAATTAATAATTATGGTCAATAATTTTTTTACCCATTTTTTAGGATTCTATTTGACAGACGATTCTATTTCTCTGGATAGTTATTTTCTTAATTTTTGATCAAATTTTTGGTATTGAATTTAACAGATTGAATAGCTAACAGATTAAATCTAAATACTGTATATCAAAATATATCCCAAAAATTTTAAAAATGGGAAAAAATATCTACGCTTTCATTTTTTCGTGTTTATGGAGCTGAAAAAATAGCAAATTAGAAGTATATTTGATTAAATTTTTTCATTCTGTCAAATGATTTTTGACGAAAAAAGACGATTTCATACTAAATAGGATTTATACTGTATAAATAAGGTTATTAAAACTAATTTTGCTAGCAAAATATCGATTTTCGAGTGTAATTATATGTGCAACAAAAATGTATCGGCCTTTGACTGCTAAAAAGTTATTTTCCGATCAGAGTTTCCAGAGACAATCTTAGTACATTGGAGACATCTAGGAGATAGCATGGTGACAAAATGGATACATCTTATAATTGATCTCCTTTTTTCTCTAGCATGTCTGAAATAAAGAGAAAAATAGGCGCTTGAATTCCAGCTGCTTTATACGACGAAATTTAAAAAGATGGCTACATAAGCCCTACAATTATAGTTACAAAAAGTTTAGAGCAGCTATTTCAGAGAATAAACGAAAATAGTCCGGAGACTATCGGAGCTAAAGCATAAACAATTGGAAGCAATTCCGAGACTATCCGATCACAATTGGAAACAGAAAATAAGAACCTAAAAAACTAGATTGAAAGTTTAAGTATAGCCTCTAATTGGGACCAAAACCTGTGGGAATTGCACAGCTCCGCACCAGATCCAAAGAGTTTATAGGCACACAATGAAACACTAAAAGCTTAACTTGAGAAGGCAGACCAGTATAAAGAGGACCTCAAAGAAACTCATAAAATTTATCTGATACGAGTTCAGACATTCATCAATCAAAACGCTATAGAAACACTTAAAGCTAAAAAGCCCTGGTGAAAATTTTGGTAAATTAAGCATCTATGTATCTAGCTTCCAATAGAGGCCGATATCATGAAATAACATGTAAAGACCACGAGTATATGCCATTTCCCTATGTAACAGTTATTAAGAGCAACTGCTGTAATGAATTAAAAACCATTTAGAGGTGTTTTATCCCTCCCCCTTCCCGCAGTACCATAGCGTTAGTATGATATTCTCGCTGTTTAATCTCTTTTGTCAGACTTGATCAACAATCCCCATTCCATCTATCCATAATATTTTTACTCTAAGGAATAGTTCATCGATGAATATCAGAAATAATGTTTTTTTGAAGTCGCACAAATTACAATATTCCGAAAAATGATTTAAATAAAAAGATTAGCAGCATCAATAAGACAATCAAGAAAATTGCCAACCAAACCCCTAAGCTTAGCAATAATACGAAGAAAAGTACGCCCAAAAACAATATCATTAAAATAATATCCGTTATCAAAAACATTATCAATACCAGCAAATTAATATTTCTTGTTTATCTGGGGGGGAGATCATCTAGCAAAAACAAATTGAGTTTGTGTGGAGAATATTTTAACCTTTAACTCCTTTTGCTCTTCTTTAATCCTAACAACCTTGACAACTATCCCATTAAGAATGATTGCTAATTAACTTATTTCAAACTCTCTAAACATACATTTTCAGCTCGATATAAAGGGGAGAAAACATATTTTTGGAAAAATTATGGTAATATCTGATCATTCATCGTAATAAGGTACTTTGAAAATAGCAGGATACTTTTCTTTTAATTTATGAGGAATTTTTTATCTAATTTTGTATTATGAAGTGTTTTCACTTTAAAAAATTGGTTAAGTGATAAATGGTGAGCTCCTTCAAGTTTAGCTTCTATGAGGTTAGCTTCTTTTAGGTTAGTTCCTTGAAGGTCTGTTCTCTTTAGAATATTCCTAACCAATTTAATTTGTTTTAAACTACAATAAAAGTTACCATTTTTGAAATATATCTTCTTTTTCCAGGATTTGGTTTTTAAAATTGTATAGATTTTCCCTTTGGATTTCTAATTAACTCATACTTACGGTTTTTCAATTCACTTTCACTAAAATATATCCCATTTTGTAAATTTTTGCCTTCTCATTTTTGTTTCTTCTATTTTTGTCTTAAAACTGGAAAAAAGACATGGATTTTGTTGCAAAATATGCGTTGGATAACCTAGTAAGAAATATAGTAGAAATCAACAGAGCAGAAAGAAATTATGTCGAAATCTAATGTTTTTTCTTTATTTGATAAAGTATTGATTTTTATTGTGAAGATTATAATAGCAAAACAGATGGGAAAAATAACGAAGAATAAAGTTAAACAGGATACTGTATAGCCATCTCGAAAAACCTTTTTGTATTATCGAAAAGAAAATTATAACTATGAAGCAATCAATTGGTGCAAAGACTCTCGCATTTCCGACACCAACTTGGGTTGTCGGAACTTATGACATGAATGGAAAGCCAAATGCCATGACTGTAGCATGGGCTGGAATTTGCTGTTCGACTCCTCCATGTATCAGCATATCTCTACGAAAAGCAACCTATAGCTATGCCGGTATCGTAGAAAACAAGGCATTTACTGTGAATATCCCCTCCGAAAAATATGTAAAGGAGGCCGATTACTTCGGCATCGCAAGCGGAAGGGATGAAAATAAATTTGAGTTAACATGCCTCACCCCCAAAAAAAGCGAGCTTGTCCCTGCTCCTTACGTAGAAGAGTTTCCAGTTGTTATTGAATGTAAACTACTTCATACCATCGAAATTGGGCTTCACACCCTGTTTGTAGGAGAGATTATGGATATAATGGCAGAAGAATCCATACTTGACGAAAACGGAAATCCTGACATTGAGAAAATCAGACCTGTTGTATATGGGACAGGGAACCGAAGCTATTATGGCATCGGGTGCAATCTTGGAAAAGCTTTCTCAATCGGGAAAGAATGCTTATTAAAAAGAACGACAAAATATAATACTTATTCAAAATAGCGAAGAGTCATTAAGACTTACACGGCTGAATTGATAAATCAAGTGAATTAAATTTTCAATTATCTAAAAAATGAATCTTATCACAATGTCTTGTTGTAAAGTGTAGATTCAAATTCCCAATTATAGAACATGGTCAAGCTTTGATACAACCCGAAAAGATCATCTTGCTTATTTGGGATTTAAAATGATTTATAGTCGAGTATTATTTTTCAACTATATCGAGGTGAGGGATTCCTTATACGCGTAAGGGGTATGGTACTGAACGTAAACATCTTTTTCGATTTAGGGGCCTTTTAGATTCTGGGGCGACCGAATAAAGCTACATTGTACCCGGTAACTTCTGATCCCCTTTTTCCTTTGGCATTATCAATATCTTTCAGACAGATAAGCTCGAATCTGGCGGTTTGAGGTCCTCGAAAATCTAGTCGACGATTTATCTCTGTTCATTGTAGATGAGCCGATCAGCGTAGAATATCTCCTGTATCGTCTCAAACAGGTCGCGGTACTTGGTCTAACTCTCTCACAGAGTTTCATATGCTTCATGAAGCTTTTCTGACTTAGTCTGCAACTATTCTTTTTGTGATATCTTCGCCTGGATATCTTCGAACTGATCCTAAAATTCCTTGGATTTAACCTGGAGATTATCGTGTGCTTCCTGTAAAGATCCCTTTGCTTCCGCTTTGGTCATGGCCACAGTTAGATGATCCATCGGCCGTTCCAAAATCGCGATTGATTCTGTATTATTTTCATTCACTGCAAAAATTAGGATGCAGAGCCAATAGTTTTACTGACAAATTTTTTGTTTCCATTGTTCTTACTGATACATAGGTTTTAATGTAGAACATCTGTATATTCTCAACGTTAACTTCCAATTAAATTGTATTAATAGTATACCCCAAACTCACACACTTAAAAGTATAAAAACGCATACTTAATTGATCTTAAACATACAGTAATCACAAAAGAAGCATAAGGGATAGAGAGCAAATTTTACAGAGCTTTTGGTACAATATCAAAATCTTTCATCATTGTTTTTGATAGTTAGATCCTACTTTACAATGCAACTTTTCTTGGCTTTTATCTGAATTCAGAACAATTTTTTTACTGAATAGTTGCCTTGCAATTTAAAATATTATTGTACTGATGGGGCTTTAAAAGTTCTGATAAGTTCTATAAAAAAGAACATCGAAATTGGTTTTATAAGTGGGAAAATATGATTTTAAAGTAGGAATGTTTAATTTATATCGCGAGGTATTAAGCCATGTATAATTGCTTAGTTATTTTTCATCTTTAATATATAAACAAATATCAGGAGACTGAATATGAACAAAGCGACATATGAGAAAGCAAGTAGAAGGTATACAATCCTAAAGTTTCTAGAAATCACTTCATTGGTGGTTTTAATACTAGTGAGTATTGCCAGCGCTGGTCAATTTGCAGATCAAATAAACTCACCGAATTCTTCAATAAATCTGTATAATAAAGGAGTAGCCCTAGTAAATTTAGGTAAGTTGGATGAAGCAATAAAAGCATATGACAAAGCTATTGAAATTAACCCGCAGTATGCAGATGCTTGGTACAATAAAGGAAATATTCTATGCCAATTAGGCAAGTTCGATGAAGGTATAAAAGCATATGATAAAACTATTGAAATTAACCCTAAGTATTCAAATGCTTGGTACAATAAAGGAAATGCTTTAGATGATTCAGGTAGGCATGATGAAGCCATAAAAGCATTTGACAAAGCACTTGAAATTAACCCGAAGTTTTCATATGCTTGGAGCAATAAAGGAAAAGCGTTAAGCAAATTAAGCAAGTTCGATGAAGCCATAAACGCATACAACAAAGCAATTAAAATTAACCCGCAGGATTCAAATGCTTGGTTCCAGAAAGGAGTTTCTCTAAGCAAATTAGGCAAGTTCGATGAAGCCACAAAAGCATACGACAAAACAATTGAAATTAACCCGCAGTATTCAAATGCTTGGATAAATAAAGGCGCAGCTCTAGGGAAATTAGGCAAGTCAGATGAAGCTATAAAAGCATATGACAAAGCAATTGAACTTAACCAGTAGGATTCATCAGCATGGGATGGTAACGAGATTTTATCTAAATTGATTAAATAAATTTGATTTGTAGGTTGAATAGTTACATTAATTCTCATTCATTTTTATCCTTCGTAGGATAAATGTAGCAACTTTCTGGTTTTTAACATAACATATTTTTTAATAAAAATTATGCATTTTCTGGATGCTTAGGTAAAAATGTCATTTAATTTTAGCTGAAAAGTTGGGAAATACATAGATTTTATTAAAAAAATATACGCATTAGTAAAAACGCTAGAGACAAAAATTTTGTCAGTATAATCATTGACTTTGCATCCTGTTATATTTTACAAAACTTTTGGTACACTACCATTAAGATTGCAGTAGTCACCTTAACATTAACGGCTTACTTACAAATGAGTATTATTTATACATTATAAGATTAATGTTAATTATTTATTATATACATCTCATTGATATCACAACAGTAGAGTAGAGTTATCTAATATGGCAAAATAATTTCTAAAAAGTCTGACTCAAATAGCCTAACAGCAATTAGTTTTTTGCGTTTATATTCTCAAACTTGAAGGGGAGTTAAATGAATGAAAACCTGATAAATTTCGGGCGAAAGAAAGCTGAAGAAGTAGTTTTTCGAGATATAGATGATTTGAAACATACTTTTGATGTAGTGCCAGACCTGATTGTTATATTAGACACTGAATTTTGAATTGTTCGTGCAAACAACTCCATGGTAGCAAGTTTGGGGATGACACCCGAACAGTGCATTGGATTGACTTGCTACAGGGTTGTACATGGAATGGAGGAGCCTCCCCATTTTTGCCCGCACAGGCAGTTGCTTAGTGATGGGCTTGAACATACTGTGGAGATTTGTGAGGATTTTCTCGGTGGTTATTTTATAGTAAGCGTCTCGCCACTGCATGATTATGGGGGAAAACTCACTGGGTGCATTCATGTTGCTCGCAATATCAACGAGC
>Ga0224559_1000134_pt1 | contig 47071 bp, 39 predicted proteins | sample 714S33034metaG_FD_180676 | JGI IMG/M metagenome (GOLD analysis project Ga0224559, IMG submission 180676) | Peat soil microbial communities from Stordalen Mire, Sweden - 717 S3 30-34 | ecosystem: Environmental > Terrestrial > Soil > Wetlands > Peat | place: Sweden: Norrbotten County, Stordalen... | reverse complement strand
AAGCACGACACGAGGCTTGGAAGCAATTTCAAGCTTCTCTCAGTGCCCTGGGACGGAAGAACGCGCCTGAACCGTCAAGCCGGAGGCTTACTGTGAGTGGACTCTCGAAAGAGAGCGTTCGCATAGCTTCGAATTCGATGGGGCAGGGATCATGACTGATTCTTACCTCTTTGGAGAACGGTTCCTTGGGATCCCTAGCGGAGAGGCATTTGGGGTTCCCACAGGCCCGTCGAACCCGACGACCCTTCCTACTTCTGGTGTCTTCTACGGGAGCAGCCTCCTCTCTGGTAACCTCATCTATGTAGGGGATATCATCCTCTCCGGCACGTTTACTGGCCTGGTCACCATCACTTTGGAGAGGGTTGTGCGCGTCATCTCGCTCGACCCTGTCGTGTTTGGGGTCGGGGATCTCTTCTGGAGCGGCCCGCTTCCGTCGTACGGGGAGGGGTTCCTCTCGGCCTTCTACGAGATCATCCGAGTCCCCCGGCCTGTCTGCCCCCGCCCCGTCGTCAAGACGTTCGCGTACAACCAGACCCTCGGTCGAGGTGGCCTCGAACTCCGCGTCAGTGACGTAGCGGGTAACCCCTTCGCCCCCATCTCCGTCCTCTACTCGTTCTACCAGGTCGTGCGCGGGGGGCAGAGGATGCTCGTGGGGCCTCCTGACCGGCGTCCCGTGCCAGACCTCCGCGAAGGGAAGGTCGGCCGGTACTACGTGACCGGGACGGCAGGCGAGCTAGGGCAGCCAGGGGACTGGATCTGCGTCTGGCGCTTCCGTAGGTCGTCCTGGACGCCCGAGGAGACGGTTGAGGAGCCTTTCACCGTGACGTCCAGTACGCCGCAGGTCTGCTGTCGCAACCGCCGCAAGGGTTGGCTGTGAGGGTCTTTTGATACAAGCGCCTACATCGAGGGCAACATGATTCTCGCTCAACGGATTGTCGCTCGATACAAGGCTGCCTGCAACTGCGCGCTCCAAGAGAACTCGCAGAAGGACGAGGGTGAGCTTCAGGTCGCCGTGTCACCCCCTGGCTGGGAGGGTACCGTCAAAGCGATGCCCCCCGAAATCGAGAACCCGTACGCACTTGCTTGGTGGATGAAAAATCAGGGCTACGAGTCGCACAAGGAGTAGCCCGTGGCCGTCTCGTTCTTCAGAGGGCAGCAGCTCGGCAAGGGAGACCTCAACATCTTCCTCGATGGGTCGAACGGTACTCCCGTGAACGCGGCCGAGATCAGCTACGCCCTTTTCGACTTCACGACCGGGAGGGAAGCTCTCCTCGGTCCCCCGAGGCGCCAGCCTGCCAACCCGAGCGTCGGGGAATACTACGCAAGCGTCATCATCCCGCTCGACGCCAACCTCGGGAACTACCGAGTCCGCTGGACGTTCCGTGAGCTGGTCGGGGGGCCCGTCCAGCAGGTGCTCCAGGAGTTCGTCGTCGCGAACAAGTCCGTGGTGTTCCCCACAGGGCCGGAGTTCTCGGAGATCGAGAGGGATTGCATCCGAAGGTTGAGGATTCTCCTCCGAGACAACTGTGTTGGAGAAGAGGAGACCATCGAACTTGACGTGGACGGAGAGAAAATGGTTCTCTCCATGGGATATCTTTGGGAGGCTCTCCATGACCTCAACCCTCCACAGTGACTTGGTACCCCTGCTTGAGAAGCACGGAGTAACGTGGGGGCTGTTTTCTCGCAAGGGGAGACTGCCCAAGGATCAGCGATGGGTGGGTGAGAAACGCCGGGACATCATCACGGAGTTACACCTTTCTGGTATGTCGTGGACACGCATGATCGAGGTAACGGGTCTTTCGTTGGGGGCTATTGAACGGGGCACTAAAGCTACGTGGAATCCAGCCTCGAAGAAGAACCGCCAAGAGAATGCAGCCAGAGTAGGAGCATCCAGGAAGGGCGAGAAGAAGCCATGGTTGTCGGAGCGCCTCAAGAATGAGTGGGGGGCTGGCAAGTTCTACGCACTCTTGGAGAACCCCCATTCCAAGTTCGGGAAGTGCGGCGGGTACGGCACTTGGTGTGAGGTTGAAGCTACCAAGTGCTCCAACAGGGGCTCCCGATTTCGGGTTCGTAGCACATACGAGCGTCAGGCTGTCATCAAGCTGGAGAGCAACTCCGATGTACACTCCTATGAGTACGAGCCTCCTCTAGTATTGCCGGAAGGACGACGGATATATCCCGACTTCCTAGTGACCTATGAAGACCAGTCTGTTCAACTTGTAGAGGTCAAACCTGTGTGGGTTTTGACTCACCCCAAGGTTGGTAACAACTACAAACAGATTGCTCGTCTTATGGTGGCTGCCGAGCAAGCTAGACGCGTGTCTTGGGGGTTTGCAGTCTGGACTGAAAAGGAGCTTGGGTTATGATTTCAGATGTTCAACGAGAGCGTCTGCGAACCGCCTTTCAGTCGGGCCTTCTGCGGACGCATTCCGTCTCCCCTACGGGCTCCCTAGAATGGCGACAGGTGCTCAAAGTGCATCGCGCCGACGTGCGTCCAGAAACTATCTGGGAACTTCAGACAGAACATGGGAGGTCGGTAGTCACCGGAGGGCATCGAGTCTACACAACCCCGAACCCTCGTGACGCTTTGGATGCTGAGTGTTTCATAGCGGGGGACAACGTACTTGCTGTCGTCAAAGAACAGCTCAGTCAGGTCCGTTTGCTGTCTGTTAAGCAGGCCGCTCCCCGACAGTGGATGTACGACCTCACGGTAGAAGACAACCACAACCTCGTTCTCGTAAACTCTCGGATTTGTTCACATAATTCGCCCGACCGCAACTACCACTTCAGGCCGCCGGCTCACGAAGAGACCGTGAGTCAGTTCAACCGGGTCTTCGGCTACATCTGGCAGGACGAGGAGCTGAACGAGTACATCCAGGACTCGCTCAACGAGATCATCGCGTCTCCCCCAAGGACGCCTTTTGCCAACGTCGACTCGATGGTGTCCTATCGACGCGAGTGGACGACCCTGCTCCTCACGGGAGGTATGTGGTTCGCGCTGCACGCACTTCAGTTGAACTGGGTGGCGGATGAGTTCTCCTACAGTGTGGGAGGTGTCTCGCTCGATCTGGAGAAGTCGAGCAAGTACGAGTCCGCAGCGGCGAGCACGGCGGAGACGTTCGACAAGCAGTTGGAGAAGGCCAAGGCGTGTGTGAATGTAATAAAGGGCCTACAGCAACCTCGCTACGGTACGGGGATCCGCAGCTCCTTCGGGCCGTTTTCCGTACTTGGGTCGACCCAAGTACGGGTGTTTCTGCCAGATGACAGTGCAGTGGACATCGCCATCGAAGACTTGTTCGTAACGGATCGCCCTGAGATTCGTGTTCCCCTTGATGCTCGGCAGCTTCGTGTTTGTGCCGTGGCCTCTACAGGTGATGTTGGTCTTCATATCGTTGACAAAGTTGTTCAACACGCGACATTCCACAAGTCGTTGGTACGTACGGTTCTTGATGACGGTCGGGCAGTCACCACCACTTTGGATCACTCGTTGTTTCATCGAGTTGATGAGGCAGTCCTTCCACTGGAAGCTGGTTCGCTGCGCGGGGGGGACAAGATTGTCACGGTCGACGGCGGTAGCGTTGCTGAGGTTACCGTAGCCTCAGTGCTGCTACTTCCTCCGGTTGAATACACGTATGATCTTTCTGTGCCTGGCCCAGAGAGTTTCGTACTCACATGTGGGATACTCTCGCACAACAGCGGTCGGGGCGTTTTGTCTCCTCGAAAATTCGTAGGTTTGTGATAGCGATCATATACTGGTTACGTATCTCGGTCTCAAATTACAGTTGACACCGCCTAGCTATGTACCCATCACTCCGAGGAGATTCGTCAGCGGGGCATCGTCACGAACATTGAGCGTTATGGCACCGCGAATCCCTTTGCTGCACCCGAGGTACAGGAGAAGATTCGAGCGACGAACCTGGAGAAGTTCGGAGTTGAGAACCCGAACCAGTCTCCCGAGGTCATGGCCAAGCGGATAGCCACGAACCAGGAACGTTACGGCGCGAATCACTTTCTGGAGACAGAGGCGTTTGCCGAGAAGTCCAAGGCCACCTCGCAGGAGCACTACGGGACCGACCACCCCATGGGGTCACAAGAGGTTCGCGATCGTCTTTCGGCTACTCTGTCCGAAAAATATCGTCAACCCGTGCGTAGTTGTTTCGGGGTGAAAGAAGTACAAGAACGCGCATACGCCTCCTCCGTAGCGAACCATGGTGGGGTTCACCATCTCTCTGACCCTGATGTCATCGAAGCTCGCAAGAAGCACCTGCTCGAAGTCTACGGGGTCGACAACATCTCGAAGGTGCCTGCGGTCAAGGAGCGCATCATCGCTCGGCTCAAGGAGCGTTTTCGTGACGGGGCCATCCCGAGCATCACGACCCCGGAGAGAGCTTTCAGGGACATCGTCCCAGAGCGGGTGGTCTACTCGGGGGACTTCTCCTACTGGGTGACGTGGGCTAATGGGCGTCACAAGAACCCGGACTTCGTGGTGCTAACCAAGGAGCAGTACGCAGCTTACCAGGCTGGAGTCCCTTTGGGGGACTTGCGCACCCACCTCGTGGTGGAGGTCAACGGTGTGTTCTGGCACACCAAGCACAAGAACCTGACCCGAGAAGAGCGTGAGGCGGAGTTCATCGACGGGTACGCCTCCGTAGGCGTGACCTGTCTTGTCGTCTGGGAGGATGACTTGAAGGCCGATCCACAGGACATCCGTTCTCGTGTCGAGGACTTCTTGGCTCAGTCGAAGCCTCCTCGGGTCTAGGCTCTCCCGCCCATAGTCTTCTTGTACTCTCGCCTCACAGTGAGGCAGAGTTCATGAGGCGGTGTACATCTCTCGGCACGAGAATCTCCGTGCCGCAAGTGCGGCGGTGGAACTTCACCCTGCCCCGTCGTATCCACCCCTGCATCTGCGGCGCCATCAGCAAGACTTACGGCGAGATGCGTCGGCACAGGAACTCTTGCAAGGAGTGGCAGGACCGTCCTGACCCGAGGGGCCAGTCCATCCTGCGTCGGAAGGCAAGCAAGCAGGCGCGGCCCGAGGACATCCCTTGTCCCGTCTGCGGGGGCCACCGGGGGCGGCACGAAGATGCGTGCCCCCATGACTTGGGGGAGGCAGCCCGACTTGAAGCGCTCCTACGGAACGGCCTCGACCCCAGGTTCTTCAAGGTCTTCCTCCGGTACCTAGCTCGCTGCTACGAAACGGAGACTCTCGGCTGACCCGGCGTGAAGTTTCCTTCTATACCCCCTGTTTCGACGAGGATTGAGAACCATGCACCACGCCACTCCCCTTGCACAGAACGTCGTCCGCCGTTTTCTCTCCCGCAACGTCTTGTCGGATGACAGGTTCCAGCCTCCGCTCGGGGTCGTGAACGCGGTCGATGAGGGCAATCTCGACACGAAGGTACTCCTCATCTGGAAGGCGGTCATCGACAACCTTCTCACCGGCAGTCACCCGCCGAGCAATCGTGGCAAGCTGTACGGGGCAGCCACGGAATACTGGCGCAGCAAGTGCGCTAAGAACGGTATCGCGCTCCCCAAGGAGTTCCAGAAGGGCTCGATGGGCGGCGAAGGTGGCGAGGGCAAGTGGGCTTGCCGACCGGGTGACCAGGTCGAAGAGTGGGTCAAGCAGCGCCTCCTCTCCGAGGGCCTCATCTCGACCCTTGGAAAGTCCGTCGCCGAGTGGCAGATCGACATCAAGTCCCTGAACGACTACATCGCGGATGCGCAGGAGCGCGTCGCGAAGCACACCGAGGGCATGGCGAAGGCCAAGTCCCAGGCGGGTGTCGCGCAGAAGCAGAAGTGGCTCGCGGGTGCCAAGAAGGAGCTGGAGGACTTCAGCGCGCAGTTGGCCAAGGCCCAGACGAAGATGCAGGAGTTGCTCGACGCGGCGAACAAGAAGCCCGAGGTCGAGAACTACTCGATCGAGTTCGAGAAGGAGTTCCAGTTCATGATGAACCAGGCGCTCAAGGAGATGGACAAGAAGCAGGTCATCGACGCCGTGAAGAAGGCTACGGAGCGGTTCGAGCAGGGCCTGGACATCCCCGACACCGAGGTGAAGACGGCGGGTCTCCTCGACGCAATCTCATCCGTCCTCGTCAAGGCATGGAATCACCTCAAGGGCGCGTTCGAGCTGCTCATCGACTGGGCACTGGGCCTGGAGAAGGACACCAAGAAGATCGAAGGCCTGCTCAAGAGCGCCTAGTTCAAGGCGAGCACAGCAAGCACATTCGCTTCGGGAACGGGGTCAAGCCCCTTGGCCATGCGGTCGAGTCCCGTTCGGATGCGCCGGGTTGCGAGCGCGGTTTCTCTCAGGTACTCCGAGATATTGAGTCGAACGCCCGTCCCCTTGGGATCCGGCACGAGCGCGTAGTCGAAGTACCGCACGAGCCCTTTGCTGTCGGTTCCGACGAACAGGAAGCGGGTGAAGCCTTCGGGAGTCCTCTCTTTGGGGGTTTGCGCCCACATGAAGGGCGTCCAGTCGTTCTCCCGGCACCTGTATCGAAGAGCGTACAGGGCTCCTTGTGTAGCCTCGTCGATGGCAACCCAGAGGTCGCCAAGGTCGTGGCTGGTCTTGCGGGGCATGAGAATCTTCCTTTCATAGGCTATCCTTGTAGGGCTAGGCACCACACCGCTGTCGATCAACAGCCGGGAGATAAAAATGGGACAGGAATCCGAAAAGAAGCCGATACTTACGATGAACGACCCCGTGGACGCTGCGACTCTGAAGCGCGTTGGGGAACTGTTCACCCGACGTCACCAGCTTGGAGACATGATGCTCGACATCGAGCACGAGAAGGTCAAGATTCTCGTGGAGTCTCGAAGGGTTGAGGATGAGCGACGCAAGCTGTTCGCGCACATTCTCGCTTCGCGTGGACTCGACCCCGACACGGCGTGCGAGATCGACTCAGAGACGGGCAGGCTGAACCTGCTGCTCCCCCAGGCCCGGCCGGCGGCTTCACCTCCGGCCGAAGAGGCAGGCTCGAACTCTTTGGAAAGCGGGGGCCTTGCCGGAGGTGCGAGCGGACAGACGTAAGGTTTTGAGTTACGTTTAAGAGGTGACGGATGAGTTACGCCTCCAACCGAGACCGTTCGCCGACCGAGCTTGAGCTGACTCAGGCTCCGTGGCCTCTTCCTCCGCTCAACGTCTTCCTGACGGGCTCACATCCGGGAGTCTACGACCTGCGGTGGGACGACCCCTCACAACTCTCCCTCAACAGCCGTTTCATCCTCGTGGGAGTCAACATCTACCGGAGCTTCGACTCCGAGTACGGCCCTTTTGAGCGTATCACGGAGATGCCCGTGGGGGCGTCCTTCTGGCGGGACCGGACGGACTCCGAGCGCATCGTCGACGAGGACGTATCCGAGAGGTTCGTCCTCTTTGGTCGGGGAGAGTCTGCATCGGGTTCGGACGCGCCCAGGTACGTCTTCAAAACCGTCTATGACCCCATCGTCAAGTCGGGCTCGCAGGGCTACTTCGCGCACGAGCCCACCGATGTTCGGGTCTTCGTTGACGGCCAGGAGGCCAGGGTCCTTCGGGTCTACGGTCGCGTCGGGGAGGTCGAGATCGACGCTGGCTATCCGTACGACCCCACGGTTCATGGGGTCAACGCCGCGACCTTCGAGCCCGGGACGCAGACCCGGCAGAAGCACGTCATCCCGAAGCCAGGGAGCAAGGTCACATGCTCCTACGTCCGCCTGCGCAAGCTCCTGCGAACCGACCTCATCAGTCGTATCTTCTACCGTTTCACGACCGTTGGCATCCCGGTCAACCTACCGCTCTCGACCGTGCAGCCTCAGAACGTCATCGAGACGCCCCTTGAAGAAGCGACCGCGACCTCGAACTTCGAGCTGGAGAAGCTCGACTACATCTGGCGCGAGGCCGTCCGGCGCAACCGTTTCATCTTGGAGCAAGGGGGCGAGCGCGTCCGCGTCATGCTTCAGAAGAACAACGGCATCCCCTGTCCGTGTATCCAGGCAGATTATTTTGGCCAACCAATCAACGACTGCCGTATCTGTTACGGGGTTGGCTTCGTGCAGGGTTACGACGGCCCCTACGACATCATCATCTCTCCCGATGAAGGCGACTACAAGGTCAGACAGTCAGACATTGGCCGAACGGTCGAACACACGAACGATGTCTTCACTGGCCCCTCACCGCTTCTGCGGCACCGGGACTTCCTCATCCGCATCAACAACGACCGCTACAGCATCGGTGCCGTCCGGCTTCCCAGCAACCGAGGCATGGTCCTTCAGCAACACTTCACCATCGGGTGCTTCGACGAGAAGGACATCCGCTACTGCGTTCCCATGGACCAGCCGGCCAAGTACGCAGCGGTCGAGTTCAGGCCGACTGGCCCCGAGCACGAAGCCGAAGCGGAGCCGACGTTCAAGCCGGAAATCCCCGAGGAGGAGCAGCTCAAGGGCCGTACCCCCGTATGGTCAAACATCGAGTTTTGATGAAGTTCTTCACCTTCAAGACCACGAATTCCCCACCCAAGGCGTTGGTCGCGAAGCTCGACATCAAGGGGGCTCTTCAGCAGATCAAGTCGGACATGCTGAAGTACATCAAGGGCAAGCTCACTCAGGAGACATTCTCGGTCGAGGCTCACAAGACCCTCGCGAAGTCGATCGAGATTAAGGTCAAGGGGGACGGCCTTGTCATCACGCCCAAGGCTTCCGCGTGGGTCCCCTACGTCGGGGGTCAGAAGGCGGGGCAGATGACCTGGCTCACCAAGGCCAAGGCGCCCATCCCCATCGTCACCGAGAGCGGGAAGGTCATCTTCCGGTCGGCCACGCCGAAATCCATGGCGGACGGTAAGTGGATGCACCCTGGTCGCGCGCCCTTCACACTCATGGATAGGGCCGCGCATGAGGCCCGCAAGTTCATGAACGGGCACCTTGCCAAGATGTTCCAGGAGCAGCTCCGCAAGGCATTTCGTTAATCCATCGGTGCGCCCACGGAAAGTATGAGTCTCTCGAAGAGGGTCGTGTCGTCGTTTCTCAGCCGCATTGCCAGAATTGTTCTAGTAGAGGAACAGAACGGCACCCTGGAGGTCTCGGGGAAGTACAACGAGATGCAAGCCGTGATGCCGCGGCTCAAGAGCTTAGGCTTTCGGTGGGACCCTTCCAAGAAGGTCTGGTATGGGTCCACGTCCAAGCTCACAGCTTTGAAGCGGAAAAATCTGGACAAGCTGATTGCTGAAGCTAACGGGGAAGACCCTGCTTCAAATACACAGCCCGTGGATCCTGAAGAGGAGCGCAGACAGAAGGAAGAGCAAGAGAACAAGCGTAAAGAGCATGCGGCCAAGATCCAAGAGGCCTTGAGGAAGCACGGGGGTAAGTGGCCTCTTCAGGGGGTGTATGTTCAACAGTTTGAAGGGGCGTTTCAGTTTGCGGGGGACACCTTCCCCATCAAGGAGCAAATCAAAAAGCTGTTCCCCTTTGCGAAGTATGGGAACAACTCATGGGTCATTTACAGTGAGCACGCGACGGAGCGGGCCGTCGAGGAGATGTTCTCGTATCTGGACAGGCGTGAGGCTGCTCACAAAGAGCACGAACTCAAAATCAAGTCCGTTCTTGACAGAAACAAAGAAGGGTGGCCTTCTCTTGGCGTCAAGGCAGACTCCAACTACGTGGGTGGTTTTGTCATCGGGGGAAACACCTATCCGTACAAGGACACCATCAGGGGCCACTTTTCTGATGCCAAGTTTCAGTCCAGTGGTTGGTACGTTCCCTATGTGTCCGTCAGCGAACAAGAGGTGGGACGGTTCATCTCGATCATGGACAAGAAGGAGTCAGAGAAGGCTGCCGAGTCCCCGAGTGTGTCAGTGGGTCCCCGAAAAAAGAAGAATCAGAAGGGGGGTGAATGCCGAACGTGTGGGGCTTATGTGGCCCCCGAAGAGGGATACCTGTGGGAGAACTTCTCGTGGGAAGAAGGCTCTGACGAACCTCGTTGGTATGTCACCCATCAAGACAAGAAAGTCTGCGATGCTGTTATAGAGGAGGCTCGAATTCGAGCCAACGAGGCCCATACGAGAAATCAGGCCAGACAAAATCTACGGAACCTTGCGGCCAAGCCAGAGCACTACGTAGGAGGCACGGGGCACCAACCTCAAGGTGAAGAGATCGCCCTGGATGATGGCCATCTACGCATCTATGGTGGCGGTGAGTGGGTTGTCATCGAACCCGGAGGGCAGCACTTCTGGTACGTCAGAAACAATGGCGCTGATGGGGACGATTGGTCCCACAACAATGTCACGACGGGGGGCGCCGGAGCGATAGGATACCGGCTTCCGATGACGGAAGAGGCCCGAGTGCTTCTGGATGTGGCGACGGGAAAGACCAAGCTTAAGGTTGCAAAAACCGCTTACAACTACGACAGGTCAAATCGGTGAACGACGTTCGAGTCGTCAGCCTGATCGGGAGCACGGTTCACCTCTTGGACATCAGCTTCGATGTTCCTCAAGGGCAGACTGTAACTGTACCTGCTGACAAGGCCGCTCGGAGCAAAGACCTCTGGCGGCTCATCGCACAGAAGCAGCTCTTTCGGCTCAACCCCGGCCCGGGGGCTCCTGAGCCCCCTCCGCCACCGCCGATGTCGGATGCTGACCGGCTACGGGAGGAGAACCGCCTGCTCCTTGATCAGAACCGCCTTCTACGGCAGGCCATCGACAATCAGGGGGGCAAGCTTGACGCCATCCTGGCCCGCTTGGAGTCCCAGTCGGTCGTCGTAGCACCCCAGCAGGCTGGAGTGCCCGTCAAGGCGACTTCAGATCTCGTGGAAATCGAGACTCCGACGTACATTCCGACGGAGATCAAGCTGAAGGATGTGACGGGCCGTGTCGAGGTCAAGGCCGAGATGACCGAAGGCTCGGGAGTCGAGGGGGCGGGGGCGGCCCTGCGCAAGCTCCGTCGAGGGGGCTTACTGTGAAGGGACTCTCGAAAGAGAGCGTTCGCATAGCCTCGAATTCGATGAGGCAAGGATCATGACTGATTCTTACCTCTTTGGAGAACGGGAAGCTATGGCAGAGAGAAAGAAGCGACTGGAGCTCACGTGGATCGGCAAGGAGGAGCGGCCGCGGCTAGAGCCGCGCATCCTGCTGGAGGACGCTGCCCTTTCCTATCACGCCGCGAAGGGCGTCACCGAACACGACGTGTTCGACAATCGGCTAATTCATGGCGACAACCTACTGGCGATGAAAGCGCTCGAGCAGGAATTCACTGGCAAGGTCAAGTGCGTGTGCGTCGATCCGCCCTACAATACGGGGTCGGCATTTTCAGTATACGACGACGGGCTCGAGCACTCACTCTGGCTGAGTCTGATGCGGGACCGGGTTGAGCGTTTCCATCAGCTTCTTGGCGAAGACGGCAGCATGTGGATGTTCCTCGATGACAACGAGGCTCACTACATGAAAGTGGTTTGCGATGAAGTGTTTGGTCGGCACAACTTCGTCCAAACCGTCATCTGGCAGCGCAAGGCGTCGCCGGCCAATGACGCCAAGTGGCTCAGCAACGACCACGACTACATTCTCGTGTACGCGAAGAACAAGGACGTATGGCGCCCTTATCGCCTCGAACGCAACGCCGCGCAGAACAGCTACTACACCAATCCTGATCAGGATCCGCGCGGCCCTTGGAACTCGGTGACCTACACCTGCAACAAGTCGGCGGAGGAACGGCCGAACCTGTACTACGCGCTGGTCAATCCAAATACGGGCGAAGAGGTGTGGCCAAAGCGGACTGCCGTCTGGCGATGCGGACCGGATACGCACGCGAAGAACGTGGCCGAGAAACTGGTCTACTGGGGAAAGGACGGCAGAGGAGCGCCTCGACTCAAGAGGTTCCTTGAGAAAGCGAGCCCCGTCGTCCCTCGTAGCGTGTGGCTCCACGAGGACGTAGGCCACACTCAGTCGGCAATGGTGGAATCGAAGGCCCTATTCCCGAATGCAGCATTCCCGACGCCCAAGCCTGAAAGCGTGATTGCGAGAATTCTTCAGATCGCGACGGTGGAGGGAGATCTGGTTGTCGACTCGTTCCTTGGCTAAGGAACCACCGCGGCGGTAGCTCACAAGTTGGGGCGTCGGTGGATCGGTATCGAACTCGGCGACCACGCCATCACGCACTGCGTACCGCGACTGAAGAAGGTTATCGAAGGCAGTGATCCGGGCGGTGTCACCGAGGCCAGCGGGTGGCAGGGCGGCGGCGGTTTCCACTTCTTCAACCTAGCCTCGTCGCTCCTCGAGAAGGACAAGTGAGGCAACTGGATTGTCAGCAGGAACTATCACCCGGAGATGCTCGCAGAGGCGATGTGCAAGCTCGAGGGGTTCCGCTACGCGCCGGACCCTGAGGTCTTCTGGCTCCACGGGAAGTCGACTGAGCACGACTTCATCTACGTCACGACGCAAAATCTCAGCCGGGAGCAACTCCGGTTCATCAGCGACCAGGTCGGGAGCGAGCGCACGCTGCTCATCTGCTGCGCCGCCTTCCGCGCACGGAAGGATGATTTTCCGAACCTGACCGTCAAGAAGATCCCGCAAGCCGTGCTCACCCGCTGCGAATGGGGGCGGGACGACTACAGCCTCAACGTCGAGGAGCAACCCGCCGTCCATATCGTCGAAGAGGCAAAGGCCGCTGCGGGCGCGAACGGCGCAAAGGGGAAGTCCGCTGGACGACACAGGAAGGCGTCCGCCGTGCAGGAGCTCCCGCTGTTCGCAGGGCTCGACAACGAAGGAAATCGAAAATGAGCCGCCATGTGAGTAGCATCAGCGGGCGTCTGAGCCTGCGCACGCCGCAGCGCCGGTCGCTCGAGATCCTCCATCGCGTGATGGAAATCGCGCAGCCCCACAAGAACCGCGACCTCCAGGCAGCGCTGTCTGTCATCAGGTCCGAGTTCGCGTCGGTCGAGGACTTCGAGCGTGCATTCCCCAGCTTGTGCTTCGCTCTTGCCACCGGCGTAGGCAAGACGCGTTTGATGGGCGCGTTCATCGCCTACCTCCATCTCGAGCACGGCATCCGCCACTTCTTCGTGCTCGCCCCGAACCTCACCATCTACAACAAGCTCGTCGCCGACTTCACCCCGAATACGCCGAAGTACGTGTTCCAGGGGATCGCTGAGTTCGCTGTCAGAGTGCCGCAGGTCGTCACCGCGGATAACTACGAGCACAGCGAACTGCTGCTCAGGACGGATCCGTACGACGTCTCCGTTTTCGTGTTCAACATCGCCAAGTTTAACGCGAAGAACGATACCGCAAGAAAGGCGCGCCAATTCAGAGAGTACCTCGGCGAGTCCTTCATGCAGTATCTCGCAGGACTTGATGACCTCGTGCTGATCATGGACGAGGCGCACCGCTACCGTGCCGACTCCAGCATGAAGTCGATCGAGGAGCTGAAGCCCGTGCTCGGGCTCGAGCTAACTGCGACACCGCAAGTCGAGTCGGGCAACAAGCCCACTCGTTTCAAGAACGTGATCTTCGACTATCCGCTCGCCCAGGCGATGCACGACGGCTACGTGAAGGAGCCCGCGGTCGCCACCCGCGCCAACTTCAATCCTGCCTCGATGAGCGCCAGCGCGCTCGAACGCCTCAAGCTCGAAGACGGCATTCGCGTTCACGAATCGGCGAAGGTGGATCTCGACGTCTATGCACAGCAGAACGGCGTTCGCAAGGTGAAGCCGTTCATGCTGGTGATCGCCTCCGACACCGAGCACGCCAACACTCTCGTCAAACTGATCGAGGACGATCAGTTCTTCGAGGGGCGCTACAAGGGCCGCGTCATTCAGGTGCACTCGGGCCAGAAGGGGGCCGAGAAGGACGAGAACGTCGAGCGGCTGCTCGCTGTCGAGCGGGCCGACGAGCCGACCGAGATCGTCATCCACGTCAACATGCTGAAGGAGGGGCGCGGATAGTCCTTCTATTAGATGAGGGTGCATGAAGGAGATCGTCTAGTCATGCACCCTCGTCAAGCCGCCTTGCTCGCGCAGGCCGAAGATATCACCCACAAGCTCGCCGGCAAGCAAGCTGCTTCGCCTGTCCTCTGGAAGTACGTTGACTCAGATGGCGGTGGGGAGTTCTTCCTCCCGACTCGTCGCCAGAACGTCCACTCGCCGTACTCGGGCAAGAGTTGCCCGCAGCGCCCCGAGAAGTACCAGATTCCGGCAGTGGGCAAGGAGCTGAAGGAGCAGATGAACGCCCCCGCACCGGGTGCTCCCGGCCCCAAGACGAGCATCCCCAAGAACCGCCGCAAGCATGCGGACGACGAGATCCTCGCCTTGGAGAACCACGAGGCGGGAATGCCCATGCTCTGGGAGTACACCGACCCGGACGGCAAGAAGTTCTTCCTGGAGGAGCGTGTCCACACGGTCCGCAGCCCGTTCTCGGGCAAGACCTTCCCGGCACGCCCTGAGCGGCTCACGCCGTCCGGTGTCGGTCAGGAACTCCGTGAGGAGATGCACGCCCCGGACCCGAGTGACGTAGCCTTCTGATTCGAGGCCCCCATGCCGGATGCTGCCGACAACACAGTCATGGGCGCCCCGCAGCCCGTGAAGGACCCTTACTCGGGTCTGTACGCCGAAGCTGTCCAGACCATCTGGCATGACCCGACGACCTACAACCTCATGAAGCACGGACCTCCTTACCTACCCGAGGACACCATCAAGGTCGCCTCGGGCAAGGATGGGGCGGACTTCCTGACGACCCTGCCGGTCATCATCCAGACCATCAAGGATGACTACGGCCCCGCCCCGATGAGCGAGCTGGCTGTCCTCCTGGCGTTTCTCCGAGCGGAGGGGCTCATCTTCCAGGCGCATCACTGGCAGACGCGAGGGCAGACCTACTACGGGGATCACCTCCTCTTCGAGCGCCTCTACAACGAGGTCTCCGGGGACATCGACCCCCTGGCCGAACGCATGGTGGGCTCGGGGCACGTCATCCTCGCGCACCCTGTCCTGCATGCTCAGCACGTCTCGGTCATCGTTCAGACCTTCTACGAGGGGGCATCGGTTGACACCAGCCCCGATGAGTTGACCGTCCTCTCGCTCCGTGCGGTCATGAATACGCTCGCCGTGCTCAGGATCATCTACGACGCCCTCGAAACGTCCGGCCGTCTCTCGAACGGGACGGACAACCTCCTTCAAGGCATTTCGGACAAGCACGAGGGCTTCGTCTACCTCCTCAAGCAACGGACGACGAAGACGGCCAACTATGACCGCTCGGACATTGAACGCAGGGGCTGGGTCGAGAAGGCAGCAAGCACACAGACGGTTGCTTTCAACGATTCCCGTTGGAAGACGAAGTAGGGCTGCAAATCCTATCCACAAGGTAGAATATCTCTACCAAGACCCTGTCTACGTCGCGAATATCACTCGTGGTGTTAGAGCACACATCAAGAGCAAGACAGGCAAGAGTTACGAAGAGGTCTATGGGGCAGAGAAAGCGGCTGAGTATAGAGAGAAGCTCAGGGCGGCGTTTCCGGCGAGAATGGCAAAGTTCAAGCGGAAGGTCACGGAGCCTGAGTTGATCGTCAGGGGACTCCTTCAACAGTTGGGTGTCGAGTTTGTTGAGCAGTATCCTGTCGGCTATCACACAGTGGACTTCTTCGTACCGTCCAAACTTCTCGTCGTGCAGGCGGATGGGGACTACTGGCACGCAAACCCGTTGCTCTATCCCGATGAGGGACGGCTATCGAGCGCTCATCGGAAACAGAGGGGGGTCGACTGCTCGTGCAATAGTTACTTGTTGAACCACGGCTATAGGGTGGTTCGTCTCTGGGAAAATGACCTACACAAAAAACCTGAGTTTTGCGCAGAGGTACTGCGTGAAGCTCTCGAAATGAGGATCAAATGAGTGACCCCAAAGGTTACCGGCCTGGTTGTGGCATAGATTGTGGGACAATGAATATTTTGGCAGCCCGCACAACGATCGAAGGTAAGACCGAGACTCTTCGCGTCCGAGACGCTTTCATCGACCTCGATATCGAAGCCAAGAAGACACTCCGGCTCGGCAAGGTTGACTACGTTGAGAAGGACGGGCAGCTCATCGTCCTCGGGGACAGCGCTCTCAACATGGCCAACCTTTTCAAGCGTGAGGTCAGGCGCCCCCTCCAGCGGGGTGTCGTCTCCGCAGGGGAGCTTGAGGCACAGCAGATCCTCTCTCTCCTCGTCTACAACGTCCTGAAGGAGCCCACGGTTGCGAACGAGCACTGCTTCTACAGCGTGCCCGCGAGCCCCATCGATGACCCCGAGCAGGACATTGTGTACCACCAGGAGGTCTTCAAGAAGATCCTCCAGGAGCACGGGTACACCCCGCACCCGATGAACGAGTCGATGGCCATCATCTACTCGCAGTGCGCCCCGGAGAACTTCTCGGGCCTCGCCGTGAGCTTCGGCTCCGGTATGATGAATTGTGCCCTAGCCTACCAGACGGTCAAGGGGGTGGAGTTTAGTCTTGCTCGCTGTTTGTCGGACGACTTCCCGGTAGTCACGGACACCGGACTGAAAATGATGGAGGATATCGTGCCAGGGGACATGGTTCTCGACGCCACTGGTACTTTCGTGTCCGTTGAAGAGAAGTTGGACAACGGTTATCGAGACAGTCTTCTCGAAGTAGAGCTGGAGCACCTGAACAGCTTGCCTCACCGCCTCACTTCAGACCACCGTGTTTTTGTCTCTCGACGTTTCGGGTGGGAGTGGGTTCAAGCTGGGGATCTGAAAGAGGGGGACATGTGTGGTGTTCCCACGATCCAGTCCTCACAAACGAGCGGAGGCACGTATTACTTTGGTCGCAAAAACGGAGACAATATCACGGTTGCTACTGCTCGCAATTTAGGGCGATTCTTCGGACTGTTCCTGGGTGACGGGTCTTGTGGCCCCTACGCAGTTGATCCTGAATTCGTTCAGATCGCAATCGATATTAAGGATCGTAAAACCATTGACAAGACTTGTACGGTGCTTGCTACCATCTTCGGGGGGTTCGGTGTGCAACTTGTGGAAGATCCCGCTGAGGGGGTGTGTCGTATCAAACTGCATTCCACGGTGATTTCCCGTCACATGAAAGAGCGGTTCTATACGAAAGACGGTGAGAAGACTGTCCCTCTCCCTATCGACCGAATTTCAGACCAGATGGCTCTGGGTATCATTGAGGGCCTCTTGGATTCCGATGGACACGAGGAGCCTAAGCGACGGTGCATCACCAACACCTCACTCCCAGTGGTGATGCTGACCCATCATCTGCTTAACAGGTTTGGGGTAGAGCATTCCATTCAAAAGCGTCTTCCGCGTCAGGGTGGTGTGAACAAGCGAGGTGTTCGCATCGAAGGGAAGAAAGACACCTATGAGATTCGTGTAACGGGACACGTTGCGGTCGCCGTGCTTGATATGATGCTCAAAGTAGAGGGTCACTCTGTCCATGATAACCGTCCCTGTTTTGCAACCTACAAGGTGCAGTCGATCAAGATTGTGCCTTACGGACGATCCGTGTGGGATATCCGTGTAGGATCGGACCATCATTCGTTTTCTTCTCCCGGCATGGTTGTCCACAACTGTGGTGACTGGATCGACTCGCATGCCGCCAAGGCTCTCGGGTCAACCGCAGCCCGTGTGTGCTCGGCCAAGGAGAGGGGCATCGACCTCACGGCCTCGGGCAACAGAGAGGCCGAGGCCATCAGCCTCTACATCCGAGCCCTCATCCGCTACTGTCTGGAGAACATCGCCGTCCAGTTCCGACGCATCCAGAGCACGCTCAGCCTCCCTGACCCCATCCCGTTCGTCCTGTCGGGCGGTACGACCAAGGCCATCAACTTCGAGGCCGTGTTCAAGGAGGAGTTCGAGCAGGTCAAGAAGAAGGGCTTTCCCATCCTCATCTCGGAAGTTCGCATGGCCAAGGACCCCATGACGGCGGTCGCGGAGGGCCTGCTCGTTCTGGCTGGGGAAGAGTATGCCGGGTAGCCCCCCTTAGTGTGCTTCTGTGAGAAGGGAGGTGTCTGACGTACTTCTACCTGTGTAATTCTATGAAGAGACGACTCATCCTGGAGCTGAAGGACAGCTTCACCGGGCACCCGGTCTACAACAAGATCGTGCCTTGGATCGAGAACAAAAATTCTTTCACGGAAAGACCTCAGTACGGCATCGTTGTCAAGGGTAGCTCGGCCAACAAGGTCGCGCTCGCGGCCGACAACTTCATGGGGACCATCGAGAGCCACGTCATGCTGGCATACATCGGGGCCCCCTCGTATCCCCTAGAGTGGGTTCGAGAGGATCTCGACCGGGTTCGGATGTCGCCGGGGCGGTTCCCTACGGCGCCGGGCGTCTACTACATGGAGATTCTTCATGCGCCCACGAACAACAGCGAGCACGGGTGGTACGCCCTTGACCCGCTTCTGACGGTGACAGATGAGGCCGTCCTGCAGTTCGTCTCTGGAGTCGAGCGTGAGGCACAACTTCAGCGGCTTCCCGTGAAGGGCACCGTGCGTCTCTGGGTCGACCACCACACCCTTCTGACCGAGGGGGTGGACTACCAGGTCAACTACAACGACGGGGCCATCACGCTCCTTCGGTCGTTCTTCCCGAACGTCGTCCTTAATGCGGACTACCGTTACACGGCGCCTTCCGTAGGGCCTGTCGCGTTCCAGTGGAACCAGGCCGATTTCAAGGCGCTTCCCGGCGTCGTCCTGGCTTTTGGCAAGCGTGCCCGCAAGGGGGACAAGGTCGCCATCGTGATCTACCCCGACCGAGTGGACGCTGCAAACGCTTACGGGGGGAAGTTCGAGCTGTCCTTCGAGCTAGAGGTCATCTCGCAAGACCCCATCCAGATGGAAGAGATCACCGACTTCGCCATCATGTCCCTCTGGGGTGTCAAGAAGCCTCTCCTGGAGTTCGAAGGGATCGAGCTGACTGACATCTCAATGGGGGGTGAGTCCGAGGAGCAGTACGACGAGACGGCCGACCTCATGTTCTACAACTCGTCAATCACCGTGGCCCTCCGTGTTGACTGGGAAATCCATATCCCGTTGCCACTAACCATCAGCCGCATCCAGCAGACGATTCCTCGTCCAGAGCAGATGCAGGCGGCCAACATGTTCTTTGCGACCGCGCCACATATCGCTGGGCGCAACTCGAACTTTGAGAAGATCCTCTAGATCCAAATAAGGAGTAGCGTCGTGCCAAAGTATGTTTTTGAGTGTCAGCAGGAAGGTTGCAACCTCAAGTTCGAGCGAATGCTCAAGATGGGGGAGCACGGCTCTCTCGAGTGCCCGAGCTGTCATGAGCAGGCTCCGCGCGTTCTCGAAGGCTTCGCCTTCGGCTTCAAGGAAGACCCCACGAAGATCGGCAACACGGGCGTCCACAAGGAGGACTACCCGACCGCTGACCATGCCGTGGGTCGCGATGCCGAGAAGAGGTGGGGCTACTACAACGAGAAGGAGAAGGCCAAGGGTACGGCCCGAAAGGTCGGAGAGACACACGCGCTCGCTCGCAAGACAGGCAAAGACTACGTCGAATACTCCCCGATGCCAGGCCCTGCGCGAGAAGCGCGTAAGAACCTCACGAAGACCGCCCTGGCCCGACTTCAGGAGGCTCGCTCGGCACGAAGTGAACGCTAGTCATCCGGCGGATGCGTTTTCCTCTTGTAAAGCGACAGGGGAGAAGAGGCAGACGCAGACCCCGATGCAAAGCAGGCCCTAGACCCCGACTCAGATCCAAAACACCCCCGCTGGAAACCCGAGGAAAATCATGAGTTTGGGTCCGTTTTTGACTTACGTCCCGCCGGGCGCCTACACTCGGACGCTCACCGAAGCCAACGTTGCCAACATCGTAGCCGGGCTTCGCATCCCGTTCGTCATCGGGGTCGGGCAGGAGACCTTGGAGCAGGACGACCTCGAACTCGTGCGCGGAAGTTCTGCGACGCTCGACGAGCAGATCGTCAACGAGGACGTGAGCCTCCAGTGGGTCGTCAACTCGACGAACCCGAACAACCCCGTCCTCGGGGCGCAGACTGGGGGTCTCTACCAGTTCGTCGTCCGCAACGGTCCCATCGTGGACGGGTCGGGCATCGGTCGAGTGACCAACAACCCTGCGACCTTGACCGTTACGGTCAATGGGACGCCGGTTGTTGTGGCACAGGTCAAAGGTGCCAAGGGTCTCGTCACCCTCCAGCTCCCGACGCAGCCGACCGATCACGTCCTCGTCAGCTACTACTTCCATCGTGGGGACACAGCCTTCACGGATGATGTGTCCAGTCAGGTCACTTCGACCTCCGCGACCCTCACCAGCCCAGGCTACGGACCCTACGCCATCACGACGGGCTCGAACGACCAGTTCATCATCATCGTGAACGGGGTCTCCAGCCAGGTCACGCTTCCTGGAGGCACCATCTCGGCGGCGTTCCTGGCGTCCACGATCCCGTCTGCGGTCGCGAACCTCAGCGCGTCGGTCTTCACCGACAGCCAGGGCCTGACCTACCTCCAGCTCACGACCCCCCAGTCCCTTCAGATCGGAGCGGGCACGGCGAACGGTGTCCTCGGGTGGAGCAGCGGTACCAAGACGAACCGCAACCAGACCTTCCGCGTCTTCCAGCGTCCCATCGTGGACGGAAGCGGGGGCGGTGTCACGACGACCGACCCGAGCAAGGTCGTCGTCAAGGTTGCTTCTCCTGGGGGCACGGCCACACAGGTCATCCCGACCGCCGTGGACGGCACCAACGGGCTCGTCACCCTAGCTTTCGCTCCGTCGCCTGGCAGCACGGTCACGATCAACTACTTCGCGAACACCTGGCAGAACACGTTCGACTACCTGCCGAACAGCCTGGTGGCGACGGTTTTGCGGTGTGGTATCGCGCCGTCCCGCTCGGACTACATCCAGAATACTGATTTCGTGGTCTCCAACCCCACGGCGGACTCCAGCATCATTTCGTGGGGCACGAGCTTCACGGTTGCTGCGGGCACGACATCCTCGTCGAGCACCACGCCGTTCAGCACGTCCCAGATCACCGGCCTGCTCGTCGACAACAAGATGTGGCTCGCCGAGTGCTCGCCTGTCACCAACACGACGGTCATCCCGGCGGTCGTCTCAACGACGCAGTTCATCCTGCCGGAAGTTCCGACCACGGGCAACGGCCGGGACACGACCCTCGGTTCGGCCCTCTACTCGACGGTCACCAACTCGCGGCAAGACCTCGTCACGAACCGTCCTGACCTCGTGATCGCCTATGCGGGAGAGAACCTCCGCGACGCTCTCAACCGAGGCACGCAGGTCGTCACCGCCGTCGATGGTGCCAGCCGTACCATCACCCTTCAGAACCCGTGCCCGCCCGACTGGACGGTCTTCGCGACGTTCTACTACAACGACATCTCCGACGACACGTACATCCTGACCTGCGCGACCCCTGGAGCCGTAGGCACCGGGCAGTACACGGTCCAGGACACGGCGAGTGGTAACCTGCTCTACCAGGTCCGCTATTCCGGCAAGTCGGGCATCTCGCAGGTCCTCCAGTGGCCGCGCGGGTCGGAGACGATCCCCGATGCGTGCTTCTCGGGAATCGGGACGCCGGTCTCGGAGACGGTCACGGTCACGTTCTCATCGGCGCCCGCTCAGAACGCAGTTGTCACGAACCGCAACTCCGAGCCGTACAACCTATTCGCATCCTCGGCCAACTGGGACATGGGGGTCAACGGGGGGACTCCAGCCGTCACGAACCTCCTGGGCCAGGCCAGAGGCTACCTCGTTAGCGGGCAGGTCGAGCTGAGCGGTGGGAATATTACCATCCCGGCGTCGCCCAACAACGTCCTCAACCTCGTCATCGACGGGACGGCGGTATCAGCTACTCTCACGACGGACACCCCCACGAACATCGTGGCCGCCATCAACCTGGCCATCGATACGGCCATCCCGGTTGGGGCTCCGCACAGCCTCTGCAAGTACGCGCAGATCGGCTCGGGGAACGTCTTCTTCCTCATCAAGAGCCTCACGGCTCCTGCGGCCCTTCCCGGTGGCTTCGACGCGGTGTCTAGCGTCTCTATCGCGCAGGGCACGGTCGAGTCCCACCTCGGGTTCAAGACCTACCAGAAGGCGCTGGGCACCTCTGGAGCCATCAACAAGCCGGCCACCCTGCTCGGTAGCGTCGCAGGTTCGTTCAGCTTCATGGCAGGCCTCAACGACGTGTTCGTCCTCTCGGTCGACGGCATCCAGTACCAGGTGCCCTTCGGAACCGCAAGCCTCACAATCGATCAGGTCGTGACGGCCATCAACGGCGTTGTCACGGGTATCGCGTCGAACGGTACCCTGGCGAACGCGGGCTTCCTCCGGCTCACGAGCACGACCAACGCCGCCAAGTCGAATATCACCATCGGGGGTGGCTCGGCCAACGCGGTTCTCGGGTTCGTCCAGAACCAGATGGGCAGCCAGACGCAGGTCACCGCACAAGAAGTCGTGGACGAGCTGTTCTCGCAGGACGTGTCCTGGCCGCCCACGGACTTCGTGGCCTACGTCGACAGCATCAACAGCCAGAACTACATCACCATCGAGTCCCTCACGACGGGCGTGACCGCATCGAACATCAGCTTCCTCTCGACATCCAACTCGGCCTTCAACCAGACAACAAACATCGGGTTGACCGCGGGCGTGGACGGGGACAACGGCGAGGATCCGCAGGAGATCTTCACGGTCAGCTCGTCGGCTGGCTCATCCGGTTCGCACGGCACGGGCATCCCCGGCCAGACGTACACGGACACCACCACGGGGCTCCGGTTCACCATCCTTCCGTCGCAGACGGGGGCCTACGACACTGGCCACTTCACCCTGACGGTCTCGCAGACCTTCCAGGTCGACCCGAGCCGCCCCTGGTACTCGATTCCCGGCCTCGAAACGACCGTCTCGAACACGGCGAGCGTCTTCCCGACCGACACAGGAACCATCCAGACGGTCAATCCGTCGGGTGTTTCTCCGGCCATCGGCGACTTCTACTTCCTGTCCTACCAGTACCAGAAGCAGGACTTCTCGCCGGCCATCTACCGCCAGCTCTCTAGCATCGAGGCCGCCTTCGGTGACGTGTCCGCCACCAACCGCGTGAGCCTCGGGTCTTACCTGACGATCCTCAATGGGGCCCTTCTGGTCGGTGTCCAGCAAGTCCTCAAGGTCCCGGGCACCAACCAGGCGAGCGACTCGACCTTCATCTCGGCCATCCAGGGCCTTTCAACGCCGCTCCCCGGGGGCATCAAGCCGGACATCCTCGTGCCCCTCGGGACGAGCACGGCCATCTACTCGTACCTCACGCAGCACTGCGAGACGATGAGCCTCATCCAGAACCAGTCGGAGCGCATGGGCTTCATTGGGTTCGCCTCGGGCACAATCCCATCGGCGGTTCAGACCATTGTCCAGAGCCTTGTGTCGAACCGCATCGCGGCGTTCTACCCCGATAGCTCAGTCATCACGCTCACGGACGAACTCGGTAACACGAGCGAGTCTCTCGTGGACGGCACTTTCTTCTCGGCAGCCGTCTCCGGTGCGGTCGTCAGCCCCAGCGTGGACGTGGCCACTCCGTGGACCCGGCGTCGTCTCCAGGGCATCACGAGCATCCCGCGCATCCTCGACCCAATCACCGCCAACCAGACGGCGGTGGCAGGTGTCACCCTCATCGAGAACCTCACGAACCTCATCCGCATCCGGCAGGGCCTCACGACGAACATGTCGTCAATCCTGACCCGCCTGCCCACGGTCACCCAGATCGCCGACTTCGTGCAGCAGCAGAGCCGGAATACCCTCGACCAGTACGTCGGGACCAAGTTCTTGTCCCAGAGGACGAACGAGGTCAACGTCTCGATGACGAGCCTCTTCAAGCAGCTCGTCCATGCGGAGGTCGTCGGTGGGTTCACGGGTATCTCGTCGAACGTCGATCCGAACGACCCGACGACACTCCAGTTCGAGGCTTACTATCAGCCCATATTTCCTCTCGAATATTTGGTTCTCACATTCAACCTTCGGGCACAGATTTAGCAATGATTTCAAGCACTTAGCTCACATGAGCGGAGTGTTTGGATGGTAGGCTACCTCAAACGTAAGAGAGGTTGAATCCCAACATAGTCGGGTCATTGGGGCTCCCGGAGATCGACTGGCAACTCTGAGCCGCTTGTCCTCTTATGGGGAAGACTAGGATGATGAACTACGACTACCGCCGCGCAACAGACGACATCCAGGAGGAAGCGTTCAACGAGCTGGAGGTCGCGGACTACCTCGTCTTCATGTTCGCGCTCGATGTCTACGCCCGACACCTCAAGGAGACGGGCCAGGGGCCGGACAACATCTTCTCGAAGGGCCTCTCTCTCTTGCGGCGGATGGACCAGGACCATCTCGACCGGATGAACGGCGTCCTTCAGGCGGGCATCAAGAACCCTGGCAGCCTTCACATGCTTGCGGCAGCCTTAGCTCTCCCGGTCACGGCCAAGGGCATCTCGCTTCGAGCCCTTCGACTCCGCACGGTGCTCACTCGGGGCGGAGTCGGGACAGCTAAGCACATCTTCGGCACTAGCCTTCGCGCTCGCAAGGCGGTCACGGACGCTATCTCGGCTGCAACGAGTGACGATGCCATGCTAGCCTTGTCGCAGTTCGCGAGCATCTCGCTCAAGAACAAGCGGTTAGAAGGCTGGATCAGTGCCGCCGCTGACCGGACGATGGAGGCTATGGGTGAGCAGCTCCTGAGCCCACAGAACCCCGTCCACGAGGCGTCCAAGCAGGTCGGTGAGGACTCCGACGTCCTGACGAACGAGAAGATTGCCCAGGATGCCACGTCCCCCTCGACGCCGGAGCATGGGGCGAGCAACGCCAACCAGGCAGCCATCCTCACCAAGGTTGAGGCCAACGCAACCGCCGCAGCCTCCAAGGCTATCGAGGCTGCCAAGCTCCCCGACGAGCCCCCCAAGAAGTCCGAGGTCATCGGCATCGCCACGGCGGTTGCTACTGCTGTGGCCAACGATCCGAAGGACTTGAAGAACATCCCTCCTGCCTTCGTCGACAAGGGCATCTCGCTCGACCCCGAGCAGATGGATGCTGCGCTCACGAACGGTAGGGTTCTCGTCGCTGCAGGGGCAGGAAGTGGTAAGAGCACAACGTCCGTCAGTCGTGTGGCTTATCTGGTGGACAACCAGAACGTGAATCCTAGCCGCGTCATGATGGTGTCGTTCAATCGCAAGGCGGCCAATGAGCTTCAAGAGAAGCTCCAGAAGAAGCTCGGGAACGAACGAGGTCAGGCCGTCATGTGCGACACGATGCACACGGTCTTCCGAAAGTTCATCATCGGGGACCCCAAGAGGGGAATCCCGGCCTTTGGCACGCCCGAGGAGCAGCGGATGATGACGACGGACCTCATTGCGCCTGCCGCTAAAGGCAGGGCATCGACTCGGGTGAAGCCGGGAGACGTCTCTCGTACTATCAACACTCTCTGGAACCAATGCAAGCCCGAGCAACTTGCTGCCTACACCGGCTGGCCTCTGAGCACTTTCAAGGAGGGAGCACCGAAGTCGAAGAAAGCAGCCCTGTACATCAACAAGTGGGCGGGTAACGGTGTCTCCCTTGAGCAAGCAAAGGCGGGGGCACGCTCGAACAAGGAGCGCCTCGCTGCGCTTTACTACGAGTTCTACCTCGGACTGAAGGGGGACATCCCGGGCTGGCGTCCCCAGTGCGGACAGAAGGCTTATGAGACCTTCATGGGGAAGTTTCGCAGGGGTGGGGAACGTCTCGGGGACATGGATGACATGTTGAAGTTGTTCAAGGACATTCTTGAGCGAGACCCCAAGGCAAAGGCCACTATACAGGGGATGTACGATCACTTCATCGTAGACGAAGCACAGGACTGCAACAGTGTGCAGTCCACAATCTTCGACCTTCTTTCTGAGCAGGTTGAGCCGGACGACAAAAAGAAGTCTATCTGGATGGTGGGTGACCCGTCGCAGGCAATTTATGGCTTTCGGGGGGCACGTCCTGAATTGTTCACCGAGAGACACGGTAAGCCTGGGTGGAAGACCAAGACGATTCGTACCAACTATCGTTGCGCTCCTGAGATCGTCGAGACGGCCAACCGGCTTCTTGGGGAGAGACCTATCCCAATGGATGCCGTTCCGAGTCCCTACAAGGCACGAGGTGTGGCAAGCGTCAAGCTCACGACAGAACCCGACAATGCAGTAGCAGCCATCTCAACGATGCACGACATCCGCAGGGACTTTGACGAAGATTCAAAGAACCGTCCAGAGGACTACGCTGTCCTCTCACGCACGAACGCCGAGTTGAACAACTTCGAGACGGCCTGCATCATCAACGAGATCCCCTACACTCGACGCGGCGGACATGGGTTCTTGGACGCCCCTGAGTCCAAGGCGGTCATCGGGTATATTGACCTCGCGTCGGGAACGAGCAACGAGAAGAAGCAGAAGTCCCTTGTCGATGCCCTCATGAAGCCTGACCGCGGGCTTTTTCTCGGCCCCGACAAGGTTGAGGCGGCGGTTAGGGACGCCGTGGACGACGTCGCTCGTAGTGAACGCAAGGACGTGAAGGACGTGGACCCCGGGGTCCTTCTCACGGATCGTATGTACGCTCGGAAGCTCGCGGAGTACCTGAAGGGAACGTACCGGAATCAGTTGACCGCAAAGGGACCATGGCTCTGGAACAAGGTTGTCGGTCAGCTCCAGGACCAGATCCTTGACATGGGTCAGGATGTTCAGGACGTTCGCAAGATGACCCAAGACCCCGAGGCCAAGACATCCGACTTGCTTGGGTTTGTTCTCGACAACGTGAAGGGGACAGTGACCAGTTGGGACCCCACTCTTCGACGTGAAGTAACTTCCACACAGAGTCTTCGCGAGAACATCTCGGCGTATCTCAAGCTCTCCGACGATGATGATGACGATGAGGTCACGGAGGACGAGGACAAGCCGGAGTTGGATGCGGAGGGTCGCCCGGTGGTCAAGAACGTAGAGCACCCTGCGAAGGGCCTGGGGGCCGTCCAGTTCCTCTATGCTCTCTCGGAGCCCAACAAGAACGACCACGAGTTGGGGATTCTTCCTGACAAGGCTTCGGGGTTCACCAAGAAAATCGAGCGTTACAGCAAACTCGCGGACGGCCTCCGGGTAGACCTGCGGAAATGGGAAGACGAGCAAGCGAAGATCACAGATCCCGCGCTCAGACAAGAGAAGCCACCCGCGGTCACGCTTTCCACGGGGCATTCCACGAAAGGGCTTGAGTGGCCGCACGTCACGGTGCTCATGCCGAAGGGCATCTTCCCGATTGAAATCAAGGTCAAGCCAGGAGAAGAGCCCCCTTCTGATGAAGAGGTGCAAGAACACGAGGTTTCCGAGCGGAACCTCGCTTATGTGTCTCTGACCAGGGCGGCTCGAACGCTCAACGTGGTCTCCATCCCAGACCCCAAGACCGGGGAGATATCTCCCTACATCGCTGACACAGGCCTCAAGGAGGGGGAGAACGTCCCCAAGCCCGAGGGTACCCCCGTCTCTCCCTCGACACCTTCGGTCGTGACGGCCCGTCAAGAGGAGGGTTTGTTCGAGATCGCTCAGTGGCCCGTCTCAGGGGTGTCCCATGAGTACGACCGGAGGCCCTCTTGAAACACACGGGCGCAGCAACCTACACTGAGATTTCCGTCGAAGAGCTTCGCAAGTTCCTCAAGTCGGCGTTTCACGCGCTGGAGCCGCAGCGTGAGGACACCGTGCGAGGGGAGCTGACCATCGATCTGCCCCTGAGCGACAAGGTGGTCGTCAAGGTCTTCACGTCGGTCAACCTCGGGAGGGAGCAGGCCGCCGGGGTAGGAGAGGACGCCATTCGGGTTGGGCTCTATCGCAAAAATCGCCCCTTGCAACAAGGCAAACTCCCCATTGTGAAGCGTACTCAAGGTTGGAGAAATTCACTTCGAGAACGCATTGAGGACATGATGGAGAAATTCGATGCGGATCCCGCCGTTGAAAATGGGGGTTTCGTCACTTGGCCGTAGAAGATCGCGAGCCCTCGTCCTCTAGGCCCTGCCCTGACGACGAGCCCCCCTCCCAACGCCCCCAGGCGCTCGACGGAGTCCTTCAGCGCGGCTGGCCGGACATCGAGCTGTACGACCTCATCGACTTTTCGATGCCGGTTGGCCAGACGGGCCTCGTGTTCGTCGCGGGGCTCACCGGCTGGCGTGAGTCCAACGGGACGGCCCTCTTTGTCCCTGGGGCCATCGAGGCAGCTTACCGGCGTGCGGCCTCGACCTTGGCGTTCATGGCCCTCGTCCACGGGCAGACGTTCATGTTCCTGCGGCTCGCACAGAACATGAGCACAGTGCAGGCAGCCGCCCTCTGCGGGGTGTCCCCGAGCGAGGTCTCCGACTGGGAGGACGGCACGCTCCCTGTTCCGGTGTCCTGCTGGCAGTCGATGGCGGACTCCGCCTGCAAGGCGGACATGCGCGCGGGCATCACCGTCACGCCCCTGCCGTACATCGACATGCGACCTCGCAATATCCGTGTCTACCCCGACGTTCCAGGCCAGCCGCAACCCCCTGTCCCCCCTCACCCTGCTAGGAGCTGAACATGCCTCTTCCCGCTGATTGGAAAGCCCTCCGTACTCAATTCGACAAAGCCGTCAACCTGATCCTGGACGGGATGCGCGAGTACAAGGACGTCATGCGCACTGTTGAGCACCTCAAGGGGTCACGACGGTCGAGAACGACTACAAGAGATGGCGTTCCATCATGGACGATTTCAACGTGATGGAGGCGAAGATGCAGGACGACTACGATCGGCGTACCGCAGGCACGGGGGACATGAACAAGAGCGTTGCCGAGTTCAAAAAGTTCGTCACGCTGCTCAAAACGAAGGCTCAGGCAGCCGAGCATGAGCTGGAGACGGCAGGGGAGCCCGGAATGCACACGAGCGACTTCGTCGGGTTCATGGGCGGCTATCAGTCCGAAGGCTGGTACGACCACTGGTATAGCTGAGCCTGGTGTAGGGGGCCTGCGTGGACCTCCAGATCCTCATCGAGCCCAGCCTCCCGTCCGTGGTTCCCTACGCCATCGCGTTCGAGACGGGGGCTACCCCCGCAGAAGTCACGCCTGATCCCGACAGGTTCGTCTACGAGCACCATGGGGATGGCTTTACGGCGGAGTCTTCGGGGGCGCTCACGCGGTTCTACGAGGACGTGGCCCTCGGGCGGACGCTCCCGGTGACGTTCGCGACGCACCGAATTCGAGACGTGGACACCGTGGTCGCCCTGGCGATATTCCTGAATCGTGACCTCGTGCTCGTCCCTGGAACCGTGGGGCTTGTGGCGCAGATCGACCTCATCCACCGTAGGTCGGTCATGCTCGCACACCTTGACCCCTTCCTGGTCGCCTTCGTTCGCATGCTGCGAGCTTTCTTCCCTCAGAACCTCAACCGTTCGGAGATGAAGTCCCGCATTGAAACATCGGCGGGGTGGGTTCGTGACTACATCAAGGAGGGCATTTTTCCTGCCCTTGGAAGGGGTCTTCCCGAGGTCACCATCCTCGACACGGGCACGCATGGCTTCGTCGTTGCGGAGACGATGGGCGACCTCGTGGAGGGCTGGGTCGTCCTCTTCTCGCAGGGACTCGTTCGAGGTGTCCTGGTCAGTCCCGAGAAGGAAGGACGACGACAGGTCATGGCCGCGCGCAAGAGCGTCTACATCCCCCTGAACCTCGCGCTGGCCTGCAAGCTCTTGAACGATGTCGAAGCTGCGATGGGTGAGCCCCCTGAGTGGACGTGCCAGGAGGACTACTTGCGGAGCCCTTCTAGGGGCACGACTCTCACCCTGCCCCCCATGCTTGAGGTTTTCTTGCGGGTCTGAGCTATCTGACAGCTAATCCTCTAGTGCCCCGCCTCTAGCGTGAGTAGGATCAAGACGGTCGGCATCAGCACGGATGGGCTTCGGGACTACGTGACCATGCCGGACGGCGTGAAGGTCATCGTCTCGCAGGTCGGGATGGCGCGACTCGTAGCCGAGTGCTCACGGGACTCACGAGATGCTCGTCGAGCGCTCAACGAGTTCCTGAAGTACGGGGAGTCGATGATCCCGCTCGACCTCGACCGACTGGCCGAGTTGACCCAACCACCGAAGGTTCGCAACGCCTTCGCGGATTCACTTGTAAATCGGGAAGGTCAAGTGACCACGCCCTTAGGGAGAGCAGAAATGGACAAGTTCTCGCAGGATACGCCGCAGGCCGACAAGGCGACCAAGGATGCGATCTCGAACCAGATCGCTCGGATCGAGGAGCAGATTCAGCTCATCTCGAGCCACGCCAGTGAGGCCAGTGCGGGCTCCATCGGCCAGAACATGCAGAAGGACGAAGTGGCCCGCCTGAAGGACCTCGTCGCGTGGCTCCGCAGAGGAAGTCCGTACGGGGACCAGTCCAAGAACAAGACCTACTACGGTCTGCCGGGCGGTACTCCGGGCAACGCCAAGTCGGCGGCCCAGCAGGAGCCTGCCCAGCAGGAGCAGGAGCAGGAGCAGGACAAGCAGGGGTCGTTCTCGGCTCTCACGGAGAACTCCCTCATCGCCGATGTGACCCTCGCGAAGGTCGATGCCGCGAACACGAAGATCGACCTCCTCGTGACCGCGGGCAAGAGGTTCGACTACGTCCGCGCCAAGGAAGACCTCTTCAAGGTCGCCTCGGGCGTCCATGACATCCTCCACGATGCCGACCTCGCTCAGCCGTGGGTCAAGGACGAACTCACGAAGTTCGCCAACCAGGCGCAGGAGCTTCACGGTCTGTTCGCTCCGGCGAAGGTCTGAGGTGTAGGTAGGCGGCCTTGCCCGACAATTCGTAACCTGCTAGACTTCTCACCGTGATCCGCACCTTCCGCTACCCCCTCTTGCCGAACAAGGCTCAAGAAGCCCGGCTCGACATGTACTTGTGGAGGTGTCGCCAACTCTACAATGCAGCGCTCGGCTTGAGCGCGCTAGAGAGTTGCTGTGAAGCAGCTTGAAGCGAAGTCCGAATTGTCTGGCAAGGCCTATGCCTACTCCGATACTTGTCGGCAGAAATACTCGCAAGACAACGACGGAGTTCGTGGAGCAGGTAGCTGCGCGTTGGCTGTAGGACTTCTCCGAGGTCAGGTACAGGCCTAATCCTCTTGTAGTTGCTTCTCAGTGAGGCTCAGTCAACCCATCGCCAGTGTAGGATAGGTAGGTAAACGTCATGCCTGTGGATACATCTAACTACATCTACCGAATGGGCACAGCCCCGAATACACGTACGGTGGTGTCGCAGAAATGCAAAGTGTATGGGTACGCCGTAGGTGCCAACGGCTTCCAGCAGATCGGGGCCATCTCCGAGTTCAGCCACGAGGAGTCGAGGACCATTGACCCGGTGCGTGGTGTCGGGTTCGGTGACCAGATCGCCGAGCTGGTGCCGGGTGTAACCGAACCGATGACACTCACCCTCAACAAGACCATGCTCTACACGGCCAACATGTTCCAGGAGGTTGGCTACCTGGGTGGCATCGACGGACTCGTTCGCTCCCTCCGTCACCACCGTTGGCCGTTCGACATCCGGCAAGAGCTGGTCATGTCCGAGCTGGTTGGCACTTCGGGGGCGCTCTCCGCCTCTTCTGGGGGAACCGAGAACCAGCCGGCCATCGTCCAGCCGGGCTCGGGCCTTGCGGGTCCGGGGGACGGCATTTCGAACATCCAGGCCCTCTACACGTACTTCGAGGGCTGCTGGTTCAACAGTTACTCCGCGAGCTACACGTCGGATACTGCCCTCGTCGCGGAGACTAGTTCCGTGACCGTGACGGACATCATCGACGGCCTGTCGTCCTATGGCGAGTTCATCAACTCGGGCCTCTCCCCGACGAGCGCCAACGGGGCTCCGGGCGCAGGCTTCTCCATCCGCTTCGCGGGTGGCTCCAACGCTCCTGCCGGTGCGGCCATCGCTGGCCTGTAATCGAGATAGAACGTCGACCTCGTGTCGGTGACGAAGAAGCAGCAGATGCAGATGGGATCAGATCAAACCACAACCCAAATTTGTTTCAACGGAGTGCAGTCCGATATCTGCAACTCAGATCAGACCCAGATGTAATCCTTCTGCGCTCAAGCCTTCGTTGCCGTCTCAGGGTTGACCTCACCACAACAAGAGAGGAAGACCGAGATGGGAGTCATGTTAGCTCGCAACCTTCGCGAGGCACTCAAGAAGGCACAGAACGTCGGAGTCGTCGAGGAGCGAGTTCAGCTCTTCGACGACTGCGAGGTGGTCGTCCGCAACCTACGTCCCGACGAGTACGAGGCCATCCACGCTGAGATCAAGGAGTTGGATGGGATGGCGTACCTGTTCGGCTTCCAGCTTGGGCACGTCAAGCGAGCCATCGTCGAGCTGAACGGCCAAGACTTCCGCGACGTGCAGTTCGTGGATGACGAGGAAGATGACCCCAAGAAGCCGGGCCAGACCAAGATGGTCAAGCTCGAACTCTCCGCCTGGCTCGCCAAGAACATTCTATCGTCGTGGGGTAAGGAAGCCGTCTACATCACTTACCGCAAGGTCGAGGACGCGGTGGCCAGGGCCGAGAAGCGGGCCAAGGATGGCATCGAATTCATCACGCCCGAGGAGTCTGACGAGGACAAGTACCGTCGCCTCCTTGGGGAGCTGAAGGAAGCTGAGGCCAGCCTCCCGGACAAGCTCGTCGAGAACATCCTCGACGAGAAGGGCTACATGCTCAAGACCACCGCCGAGGAGGCCAAGCGAGCGATGGAGCGTATGGATGCCATTGCGCGGGAGAATGCAGCCAAGGCTGCTCCTCCGCAACCTCAGCCTGTTCAGGCTCCGGTTCCCGTCCAGGCGCAGCAAGCTCCCGCTCCGCATCCCGTTCAGCAGGCTCCCGCACCTACGACCGGACCGGATCTCGAAGCTCTCATGCGGGGGCGTCAGCCGATGAACCAGATGGTCGAGGACGTGCCACAGCCGGTCATCATTTCCCCGATGCCCCGGTACGCTCCCGTTCCCGCAGGCAAGCAGTCCCCGCCACCGGAGAACGTCCACCCGTCCCTTCAGGGGGCGATTGCTGGCCCTGCGCTCCACGGGTCAGCCGCCATCCGAGGGGCCAGGCAAGCCGCTCTGGAGGCGGATGCCGACCAGGTAGGGGCGCTCGAGGCCAGTACAGGGCAGCTCCCTCCCAAGCCGGCGGAGATTCCGATCCTGGAGAGGCGGCAGGACCCCATCGATCCGAAGGTCGCAGCCGCGATGATCGACCGCAAGCCGCAGGGCGGCTTGAACCCTCACTACCGAGCGTTTCAACGTCCCAAGCTGTAACCAAGCGAACAAACCCGTTAGCCCATGCCGTTCTCGTCCGAATCCAAGGAGAAGTGGAACGCCGCCCGAGCAGACCTGCCCGAGCAGGAGAAGCTGCGTGACGAGTACGAGAACGGACGCAAGAACATCAAGATCCCCGCGCCGAAGGAGCCTGAGGTCAACCCCGAAGTCTATCGGGATGTAACCCCTCTCCTGATGCGCGGGTTTCTGACGCAGGCGGCGGAGATCAACGACGTTCTTTTTGTCTTCAAGTCCCTCAACCATCACGAGTTCGAGATGGTGCGGCTTGTTGGGGGGTTCCGAGACGACCAGAGGCCCACGCAGCGCTTCTGGGACATCTTCCTCGCCTACGGCGTCTTCATGGTCGAGGGACAGAACACCATCATCGACCGGGAGCGCGCCATTCCCGAGATCGCCAAGACCTTCTCCGTCTTCCCCATGGACGCCAAGCAACGGGTCGTCCGGCATCTCTCCGAGCTGAACCGCCGCGCGAGCGTGGCTACGGTCCTCACGGAAGCGTACGCGATGGAGCCCGCATCCCGCTATCGTTGGTCGCAGGTCATCGGGCTCGACCTCATGTCCCCGACCCTGACGGGCGTCGCGGGCACCGACAAGCTCGGGATGAACTACGCGCAGTTCACCTGGAGGAGTCTCAACCACTATGAGGACCTGCATGAGCAGATCGAGCGTGAGTGGGAGAACGCGAAGTTCATCGGCTCGTGCATGGCCGGTAAGGGCATCCAGAAGGTCTATACTCAGGACGTGGATCGTCGGCGTAAGCGCAGGGAGGACATCGTAGCCCGCAAGGACACCATCATCCGGTACGCCGTCTTCGGGGAGGAACCTGTTGACAGCAAGTATCAACAGGGTCACGCGGTCATGGTCACGGCTAAGACGACTGAGGAGCTGGCCGCACAGCTCGAAGCGTCTCTCCGAGGCGAGAAGGACTGGCACGACGAAATCATCGAGGCGCATGAGCGCCACGTTCGCGAGACCTACCAGCAGCAGCAGGAGCACCTGAAGCAGCTCGTGACGCAGCGTGAGATGGAATTCCAGGGGCTCTCCGTCGTCGGGGGCACGGACCTGGGAAGGTCGCTTACGCCCGCGGAGGTTCAGGAACGCATCGTTCGCAGCAAGCAGGTCAGGGCGCAGCAGAACCAGCGGCAGATGGTCTACCCGCAGCTCGACGAGAAACTATCTCGATTCCATCAGAAGTGGGGACTCGATCCGTCCGTCGAGTCCACTGTAGGAACGACCGACCGGGACCCATCGGACGCGCGGCCCCTCCCCAGCCGGACCACCGGCAAGCCCTTCAGGAAATAGCCCATGGCCGCCGCACCCCGTCTTCCTCAAGCCGCTAAGGGCGGAGACGATGTCAACCTGAACGTCAAAGGTGAGGCTGACCTCTCGCATATCCTCGATTCCGTACGCCACATGGGCTCCGAGTGGAACCGAAACATGCGCGTCATTGAGAAGCAAACCGAACGCGCAACGGATGGGATGTTCGGGGACTTCAAGAAGTTCTACTGGAAGGTGGCAGGGGCTAAGAAGGCTTACGAGAAACTCTACGAGAAGACTCTCAAGAAGGAGAATGAGCAAGAGGCCAAACTCAACGAACAATTAAAGATCAACAAGGAAACCATCGAGGAGACAACTAAAGAGCTCAAAGAGCTTCAGGCAGTTATGGGCAAGAAGCTTGACCCCGAGGCGATTGAGAAACTGAAGCGAGAACTTGAAGGGCTGGAAGACAAGAAGGTCGATATCGAGATCGCCAAGGGGGAAGTCCACGAAGGGTCGAAATCCATCAAGGAAAAGTTCGAGCTTGACCCTAAGGATATAGACGAGACAGCTTCTCGTCTAGGCGAGGTGATTTCCGATGTGGTCGTCAAGCCGATGGAGTTGGTCTTCCGAAAAGACCTCCCTGGAGCCATCAAGGGACTGTCATCCCAACTAGGCAAGGGGATGATGCGGGGCAGTGGTAAGCTCGGCGAGTGGGCGGAGAAGCTGTCGGCGAAGGCAGCCAAGAAGAAGGATGAAGGGGCAGGGGGTCAAGCCTACATGCTGAAGTCGTTGGGCGGGGCGCTTGGGGACGTGGCAGGCGTTCTGAAGTCCATCGGCCCCATGCTCTCGATGGTGGGGGGTTTGGTGGTCGGACTTGTTCAGATGTTCCTGGAGGCTGACGCGGCGGTCAAGGACTTCAGCAAAGACATCATGGCGACCTCGGGGAGCGCCGAGTTTCTCAACCGTAGCGTCAGTGGCGGAACTGAGGCTGCCGGAGAGTTGCAGAGCACTCTCAAGGAGATATACCATCAAGCGACGAGTCTTGACAACCTGAAGTGGGGCATCACGAAGGAGCAGTATTCCGCGACCATTTCGGCTTTGACGGCAGAGGGCCAAAGCCTCCTGATGCTTACTGACAAGTACAAGACTACCCAGGGAGAGATCCGCAACTTTGGAAGTCTCGTGCGGACTTCCGTTGCGTACTCTAGCGCGTTCGGTGTGAGCCTTCAGGAAATCTCCCAGTTCGAAGGCGAAATGATGACCCAGATGGGGTCGGACTTCGACGACGTGGAGTCGTCCTTCCAGTCCATGCTTCGGGGTGCTGAGGAGGCAGGCATTGCCACCAACAAGTTCTTTGAGGTCATCCGCGGCTTCTCAGCCGACCTGACCATGTTCACCCTTCGCATGGAGGACATTACCCATGTGATGACCGCGCTCGGCAGGGCAATGAGTCCAAGAGAAGCGCAGAAGTTCCTCCAGTCGGTCACGGGGGCCTTCAAGGGTAAGGGTCTTGCCGATTTGTCGAAGGAAGTGCTTATGGCGGGGGGCACCAAGAAGGTCGGTGGGGTGCTTCAAGAGTCGTTCGATAAGAAGCTGATAGGTCTGGCCGCGAAGATTGCCAAGGAGACGGGGAAAACGGTCGATCCCAAGACGCTCAAGAAGTACATGAAGGGGGACCGTAAGGAGCTTGCCAAGTGGCTCAACGAAGACATGATGGGGGCTTCGGAGGACTCTAGGAAGGCTGTTACCGACGCGGCGAACCAGCAAAGCAGATTGACCAAGGGTGGCTTGGTGGACGTGGCTAGCGCACTTTCCGAGGCCGACCCCATGACGGCCATGAAGGTGATGGCGACGAAGGTTCAGAACTTCACGGGCAAGAAGATTGAGGACCTCACCAACATCGAGCGCCTGGCGGCTGAGAGCGCGCTTGGGATTTCCGATGAACAGCAGAAGGGGTTCGCAAAGATGAGCGCGGGCGTCGAGGATATGCGAGCCGGACTCATCGCGAAGCTCAAGAAGACGGATGAACTGAACAAGGAGCTTACCAAGACGAAGGATCCTACACGGGTGCGTGATATCCAGAATCAGATTAAGGCACTCAAGCTGACGAAGGACGAGAAGACCGCCATGGAGAACCTGGCGGCGCAGAACGCTCAGGAACAGGCGCTCTTGCAGGAGCAAATTACTGCGACGAAGGACCCCAAGCAACGGAAGGCTATGGAGGACAAGCTGGCGAAGTTGAAGGCACTACAGGGGGCCTCTTTGGTCGAGGCTAAGTCAGCCGACGACGTTTGGGCTGCCATGTCTGAATCCCAGAAGACGCTCTTGGCTGAGGGCACTGAGCAAGTCAACTACGCGAAGCAGACTGCAGGGCTTACGACCAGCATCAACACCCAACTCCAGATCATCGCCGACTTCCTGATGGGCGTGTTCTACAACACCGTCATGAAGATCAAGAGCCTCATCGTGAAGTTCACGGGGGGCCAGGACGAAGAGGACGCGGAGATGGCCAAGCTGGAGAAGGAGGCCGTCACCAATAAAGACCAGCAGATGTTGAAGGTGCTGCGAGAATCGGGAGGCTCCCTGGACGGCGTGCGCGATGCCATAGCGAAACAGTGGCAGGAACAGCAACGAACAGCACTAGAAGGAGTGAAAGACAAAGACGAGCAAGACAAAATCCTGGAGAACCTGCAGAAGCAGTGGGAGCAGAAGACCGGGCCGCAGCTCAAGGCTATCGTTGATGCACAGAACAGAGTTGAGAAGGCCAGTGCTGCGAACACAGCCGCACTGGTTGGCGGTGTCCTAGCTGGCCCCATCGGCTACGAAGTGGGTAAGACGCTTGGGCCGGTGCTTCAAGATATGGCGCACAACTCGGGGCTCACGGAGAGCGGGGGTGGTGTCACGGGTGATATAGGCTACACGGCGCCCGCTTCTGGAAAAGCGCCGAAGCAAGTAGAGTACTCAGGTGGAGATGACGATACTGGGCAGGCTGTGACGGACGCCATGCAGTCGGTGGACCCCGACGCCGACAAAGCGAGTCAGGCCACGATAGATCAAACGAACGAGATGACGCACGGGACGTCCATCTACACACACGACGTCCACCTGGAGAAACTCTTCAACCAGTCCTTGAATCAAGACAACAAGGCCGCTAGTGCTAGTGAAGAATTCCAGGAAGAGACTGAAGACCAGGGCGGAACCCTGGATGACATCTGGAAGGCGCTCAGGGTCAGGGGCATCAAGATCGACAAGCCCTTCCTCGAAAACACCGTCAAGGGCGTCATCAAGGATGCCGTGTACGACGCCGCCGGAGACGCCCTGGAGGATTACTACATGCTCACGCATGGGAACGAGGCCGCTGTCAAGAAGTTCCTCCAGGGGGGTGGGAAAAACGCTGGGGGGATGCTGCGCAACGCGAGCGGGAAGACCGACCAGGAGGTCCTCGACCGCAAGGCCAGTGGTGGCTTTGTCACGGGCATCCACGGGGGCCTTGCGCAGGTCAGTCCCGCACCTGGAGAGGGGCTCACGTCCATCGGAAAGGGCGAAGCCATCGTCCCCGCTGGGGGCAGGGGGGGCGGGGGTGGTCAGGTCATCGAGCTTCGCCTGAAGGGCGATCTCGCACGCATCATTGACGCACGGGCTCAGAACGTCGTGTCCAATCACGAGACGATGAAGACGAAGCGGTAACCTCATGCCCTCGATCCCGAGTGCCAACTATGACTTCAATCCGAATCCGTCGCCGACGACTTCGCCGTACTACCGACATCCGGCCACGGGACGGTTCGGGTCAATTCCCTTGGCTTTTCAAATTACTTCGCCGCTCAACAACACGATCGCCCTCTTGCCCCACGCGCTCGTGATGCACGTCAACCCGGCTAACTTCAGCGAGACGCACACGAAGAAGAAGGAGGTCATCCAGACGCGTGGGGGCTTCGTCGAGCAGCACTGGGGAGATGAACTGTCCGAGATCTCCTGTGACGGCTCAACGAGTGCGTTCATGAACCTCTACTCGGGGCTCAGCTCTGTCCTGCGGCAGCAGACGATTGCCTGGGACCGCTACCGCGACCTGCACGACCTCTACCGGAACAACGGTGACGTGTACGACCCCTACGGCAACATCGTGCTCAGGGGCAACGTCATGCTCATGTACGACAAGGGGGTCTACATCGGCTACTTCACGACCTTTGAGAGTGAGGAGACGGATTCGTCCCCCTTCACGTTCAATCTCACTTGGGCGTTCAAGGTCGAGCAGATCATCACGCAGATCCCGAACGACACGCGGCCTAACTTCGGTACGGGCAACGCGGGTTCGATGGTCGGCCCCTACCCCGTGTTCCAGACGCAGAACACGACCACGCCCGTTGCGGCTGTCTCGTCGTCGTTTGTGGGTCCTACCCAGGCACAACTGGCGTCCATCGGCTTGTCCGGTAACGTCCCCCCGCCAACCACCTCGACAGGCGCGATCGCTACTCCCTCTCCTTCTCCGGCTCCAAGCCCGGCTTCGAGCGGTACGACCCCTGTGCAACCCTCGAACGTGCCCGCCCCCGTCGTGGGTCCTGTGGCCAACGCGCCCCCGTACAGTGGGCCTCCTGTCCCCGTCGAAGGCCCTCCCGGTGCCATTGGTCAAAACCAGGATGGGACGTGGGTCTTTCCGCCATCTCAGTAAAGCTTCCTCCCCGGCCTACGCACTTACGTGCAGGGCGGGGTTTCCGCTCGTGAGGACAGATGAGCAACTCTTCCGACATCGCCCAGCAGCTCCAGCAGACGGCAGGCTTCTACCCGCCGTCCGTCTATGACCTGCTCACGCGGTTCAGCGTCCTGTTCACCACGAACGACCCTGACTCGGACGGGTACGTTCCGTTCACCGACGTTCAGCCAGGGTCTACGACGACAAGTTCGTCCCCCTTCTCTCCCGGCACGACCCCGAACATCCCGTTCGTCATCGGTTTCCTTCCCCCATCTGGCCCCCTCCCTAGCGCTATCTCCAGGGCGGGCAACAACGCCGTGGCCAGCTCGTTGGCCAACAGCGCTCTCGGCAACGTCAACAACAGGGCGCAGTTGGCAGACTCCAGTGGGGGCGCCCTCCCAAGCACGACCCCGCCTGGGGAGAATGGGGGTCCGCCGACGTACCAGAAATACTCGGAGGCTCAGATCTCTGGAATCATCTACCAGACGCTTCTCGCGCAGAACGGTACTCCTCCAAGTAAAGAAACTGTGTGGATGCTGACTGCTCAGTCTTTCAAGGAGACGAGTGGGAACTGGCCCGACAACAACCCCGGGTTCGTAAACAACACCTCAGCGGCTCGTGTGGGTAACCCCACCCCCGACTCGTTTGTCGTCCATGGTTACGGACAGGCGTTGACATTCGCCTCCTTTAGCAGTCCTCAAGCAGGGGTGCAGGCATTTGCTAACACAACACTAATCTCAGGTGCAGCCAAGAAATCTGCCGCTTCAGGGGACGTGACGGGGTTCGTGACCGCCCTTGGAAACGAAGGGTACTACGGGGCGTACACGGATAAAACCACAGGTACCTACTACGACAAGGCCGCCGCAGGTGCTCAGTACCAAGCTGGCTTTGAGGGTCTCTATGCGGGCGCCAAGAGCAACGCTCCAGACCCATCAGCCATTGATGTCAGCAGCCTCATAGGAGGCCCAGGTGCGGCTCGTCCTGTTATGGGGGACGTTCCCAACCCCAATGGGTGGCAGAGCGGGGCAGGTGGAGCCAACGCGCAGACCGCCGCTCAGCAGAATGACGCCTTCTCCACGACGACCCTGAGCCCAGCAGCCATCGCGACTCAATCCTTCCAGCAGAAACAGGCCACCTACGCCAACGACATCACGCAGCGGATCAACCAGATGGCCACGACGCCGCCCCTGCGGCTCTTGGTCAACCCGAGGTCGTTCAAGAACTCCCTGGAGAAGATCACCTCAGACGGTAACTGGGGACGCAACGGCCCCATCATCGAGCACTGGGGCGAGCAGCTCGACAAGATCGAGGCGTCAGGCAAGATCGCTGCCTTCTACGCTCTCGACTCGAACCCTCCTGGTGGTATGACCGAGGGGGGTCCTGGCATCACGCGGATGGCTCGGAACTTCTCGACGAGCTACCAGAACCTCCTGTCACTGTACCTCATCTACCGCAACAACGGGGGTATCTGGACGCAGGACTACATCAACCCGACGAGCACCAGGGACAACCTCGCGATGATGGGCTCGATCTATATCTTCTACGACAACATTCTGTACGTCGGGGGCTTTGACAACTTCACCATCACAGAGGCCGACGAGACGCCCTACTCCCTGGAGTACAGCTTCACGTTCACCGTGCGCGCCTGGTTCGAGATGGACCAGCAGCAAGACCCACGCCTCGGCTGGCAGGTTCCCGCAGGCACCATCCCCGTCCAGAACCCCAACAACACCTGGATGTCGAGCTTGGGCCAGGGGGTCGCGAGCGCCTACACCACGGGGGTCCGTGCCGTAACAACCACTCCCGGAGCTGTCACGGGCGCCATCTCTGGCGCCTTGGGGACGTAATCATGTCAAGGGGCCCGTTCCAAGGCACGTTCAGTCCGAACCTTCGTCCGGTTGTCGTCACGGCGCCAGATGCGTTCGTTCTCATCAACCAGAACAGCCAAGTCACCGGATGCCCGACGTGCAACCGGACGTTTGACATCAACAAATACATCACGAGCATCACGGTAGACCTGTCCGTAGACAGCGCCCCAGGCTCCGCGTCTATCAACCTTTCAGTCCCGAGGCACTGCATCGACGACTTCTATTTCGACAACAACCCTGTCATCTCCCCGATGATGGAAGTGAACATCTACGGCAAGGGCTACTACCTCATCAACGGGATGACCCAATACTACCCCATGTTTTGGGGGCTCATCACGGAGGTCAACGACTCCTACTCCAGCGGCGAGCACACGGTCTCTCTCCACTGCGCGGATATCCTTAAGTGGTGGGAACTCTGCCGTATGAACATCAACCCGGCGTACACCTCGCCGGTCCCGTCCCAGATGGGGCTCACGCTCAACGGCAACACCTTCTCGGGGATGAATCCGTTCGACATCATCTGGACGCTCGCCCAGAACGCCTTCGGGGACATCGTGCAAGGGGGCGGGTCGCTCGTCACCCTGATGCAGCAGAAGAACCCGCAGCAGAAGTCCTTCATGGCCGCGCTCTCGGACATCATGGCCTACTGGACGCAACGCTTCCAGCTCATGAGCACGAACCTGCTCCTGTACGGCTCGACTGGCACCCTCGTTCGAGGCGACCAGCTTCAACGGCAGATGCTGAAGCAGAAGTCCGCGAAGGGTGTGCCGAGCAACATGGCCTCCGTGAACATCGCAACGGGAGGTGGTGGCCCCGGTGCGGCGCAGGCCGGCTACGACCCACAAGACCCGAACGTCACTGCGTTTCGCACGAACAACTCGAACCTCGCGGTCAACTTCTGGCAGAGCGAGTACCAGACCAAGCTCGAGATCGCCAACGCCGCGAAGGAGGCCATCGGTTACGAGTTCTTCATGGATGTCACGGGGGACATCGTCTTCAAGCCGCCCTTCTACAACCTGGACATCCTCTCGAACAAGCCGGTGAGCTGGATTCAGGACATCGACGTGATCGAGTGGGACCTCTCGGACAGCGAAGCCGAGGTCATCACCATGCTCACGATAGGGGGCAACTTCACAGGTAACACGGACTGGGGCTTCCCCGCAGAGATGACCCCGTTCGCGAACGTCGTGGACTACCACCTCCTGCGCAAGTACGGGTGGCGCACGCAGCAGTTGAACTCCGAATTCTTGGGGTCGGGCACCGACACCCTCTCGATGTTCTACTTCGGGCTCGACGTGCTCGACAAGATCAACGCCAAGAGACACAGGGGCACGGTCACCATCCCGTTCCGTCCCGAGCTGCGTCTTGGGTTCCCTGTCTATCTCGCGTCGAAAGACCAGATGTGGTACGTTCAGGGCATCTCCCACAACATTGCGTTCGGGAGCCGTGCGACCACGACGCTCACCCTCACGTCTCGACGGGAGAAGTTCAAGGCTCCCCAGGGCATCTGCACGCTCCAGTTGACCAGCTACAATCCGAACGCAGCGGTCACGGTACCCGGCTCCGGCACTGTGGTGACGACGGGAGCTGCGAACCCTGGAGGACAAGCGTTTCAGTACACGGGTAAACAGCTTTCGGATGGGGGCACCTTCCAGCTCAATGTGCCCAACGACCCTGCCATCTCCCCCATCACCCAGAACATGACGGGCACCGCCCCGTCGCAGAACCCCTACACTCCGCTCATCCTGCGCAATCCGCAGACTGGGAGGATCCTCGGCTACCCCAACGTCGTGATGTCCTACTTGCAGCCCTACGCACCGGACGTGAAGTCCTGGGAGGCCGCAGCCGGGGCCAACCCCAATGTGACGGGGCAGTATGAGAAGGGTAAGAACTTGAGCAAGACTGCCGCACAGGACGCTACGAACACGTCAGGACAGGTCATCTACAACACCGTGCAGGAGTTGAACCTCAAGCACCTCGTGGACCGAACCCAGTTTGGGTTCACGTCGGCAGGCTCGTTTGTCTACGCCCATGACATCGGCAAGTTGGGCTCATCCCCCACGCTGAAAAACATCGGGGTCATCGGGGACCTAGTGCTCATCCCTGCCGGGAAGCTGACGACGACCCCGATGCTCCCGGGGCAGACCAAGCCGGTGAGCAACGCGACCATCATGATCCGGCCCGTCTCAGACGAGCGAGGCTTCGAGGTCATCGGGCACTACCGCTACGGTCGCGGGCTCGCGCTCAGCGATGGTCAGTTCATCACGACGGGCAGCAAAACGCAGCAAGCCAGCGTCGGAGTCCAGATGGCCCTCTCGGGGGATCTCTATGCGACCCTCACGGCGCAATCTCAGGGGCTCACCCCGCAGTCGGGTGCTCAATACAACCCGTCCAACGTCATCGCGAACCTCCAGCCGAGCGACTTGCAAACGTCCGGTTTCGTCAACCCTGGCTCCCCGAGCCCTCAGTACGGGAGCACGGGCACGAACTTCCTTCCCACCGGCCCTCAATCGGCACCTCCCCAGGGCATCTACTCCAGCGTCGAGGCCGCGCAGCTCTCGAACGGACTGACGTTGGCTGAGATGACCGTCATCGACCCCGTGGGGTCATCCCAAGACGGAATTGACTCGACCAAGCCACAGTGCATGTGCCTCCTGGGACGCTCCGACCTGGCCTTCATGAACCAGGGCTACAACGTGCAGAACCTCATGCCTGTCATGGGAGACGATTGGAATATGGGTACCTGGAGAGGTGCCGTGACGCCCGGTATTACTAGCACGGGGAGCAACATCGATCTCTCTCTTGGCATCATACCAGACGCCCAACTCGATCAGGTGACCACGTCGGTCGACACGTTCCTCTGGAACTTGTACTCGTCGCTCGACGCGCCACATCAGCAGTACGAGCAGCAGCTCCGTGGGGGCATCTACCAGGCTCCGCAGAACAGCCAGGGGCAGGCGGTCAACCCCACGTCTTTGAACACCGGGGGCACGGCTCCTCCCTTTAATGCGGCGACTCGCTATGCCGTGGGGGACCCCCTCGCGGCCATCCAGCAAGCCCAGTCTTCCGTAGCGGGGCTCAGCAAGGCGTGGAACACCTTCGGGCAGACCCTCCAGGCTACCATGAACATCGGACAGCTTTCAGCGCAGATTTCGGCCGACCAGGCCAACCTTGCGATCCTTCAGAAGCAGCTTGCTCAAGTTCAGTCTGGAGCCCTCGCTGGGTCGGCATTCTACAATCTCGCTGGGGCGGGCAATACACCCACGACGGCTGCCGAGCTACAAACCAGCATCACACAGCTCACGCAGAAGATTGCGAACGAGGAGCTGCAACTTGGACAGGCTCAAAACCAGCAAGCTCAGGTAGGCCCTGTTCCGGGCCAGTTGGTGAGATAGTCCATGGGCCTCGCGCAACAACCGAAGCACCCGGCGGGCTCGTACCACGGCAAGGACTTCCTAGATTCCAACGGGATCTCCGGCGTCACGATAGGCGTCATCACGCGGGTCGACGAGATCCACATGAAGGCCGACGTTCACATCGTGAACGGCTCCGACAGGACGGAGATTGACCTCACGCAGGCGATGTCGGGGCCGCGTTCCTTCTGGGGTGGCTGCCCCGAGGTCAACAGCGTTGTCGTCCTGGGTTACCGTGCGAAGCACAAGAAGCTCAAGGACGCGATGATCCTGGGCTACTTGCCGTCGAGCATTCTCGCGGGGATGAAGTTCGACCCCATCGCCACGGACGACTCGTCGAACGTCACGGCAGACGAGCAGGAACTCTACAACACCCTCTACAGCCCCACGGTGCGAACCAAGAGGCTCAAGCTCCGTCCAGGTGACGTGGGGGGCATGTCCGCAGACGGTTCTGAGCTGGTGCTCAACAAGAGCATCCAGATGGTCAACCGCGCAGGCGACCTCATCGAGCTTCGAGACGCGGAGCGCCTGTTCATCACTCAGGCCGTCAACTCCTTTCACTCGGCGTCAGGCGTCAAGGAGCAGTACGGTCCCGTCCGGCGCGGGGCATTCTACCTCCCTTACGACATCTTCCAAAACCAGGACCCAACCAAGCCCCTGCTCGAAGCTCCTGGTGGAGATGCCACCGCGTCTCCCAACGCCATCACTTCGAGCGTTCCGTCTCACTACTTCGGCCAGAGCATCCTCGAACTGCTCGGACCTGGCAATCCCGGAGACCCCCAGAAGTTCGCGAGCACGAGCGGAGTCGTCAACTCGTTCTTCAACAACTCAGAGTTCCCGTCCGTCACCTACTCGAACGGGAAGAAGACCTTCTTCGCCTCGAACACCCCGTACGCGAATCCCGAGAGCATCAAGACGCCGGGAGATATGTACACGGAGCACCGCATCGAGCTGAAGCACGTCACGGATGGCGTCCAGGACATGCTCGACGAGATTGACGGCTTCAATGTCGATACAGTCAATCCGCGTGTCTACATCGAGCACGTCATGGGCACGGTGGTCGGTAACCGGACGGATGACTCGGATTCGATGAACCTCTACGGGAAGGTTCTCAAGCCAACACTCTTCTCGAACTGGGGCCAACCTGGCGCGGGTCATTTTAAGCTCGTCGAAGCCATCAGGACAGCGGGCGTCGCGGACTACGAGGTCAACAACCAGGCGGGAGCCTATCTCTTCCGCATCAACCACCCCGAGGCTAACGTCGAAGAGAACCCCTTCGGCATCTGCGTCGCCAAGCAGGGTAAGGTCTACGTCAACGTCCCTGGCTCCGTCGCCGAGGACACCTACGACGGCACCAAGAACGTCAGTGTCGAGGCCAGCTTCGGCGGGGGCATCAAGGTCTATGTCGGCAGAGAGGTCAGCACCGGGGAGAGCATCCGTGCCTTCCTGGAGGGGGGCATCGAATTCGAGGTTGGCAAGAACGCCGTCGGCAAGAGCATCGGCCCCATCTACCATGGCTCGGTGGACAACACCTACATGGGGAACGACAATGAGGGCTTCGCCCTGTCGAACGTCGTCCGAGGTAACGAGCGGCGAAGCATCACGGGCGACTACACCCTGACGATCAATGGATCGTCCTACACCGTCACCGACGGGACGTTCGGGGCGCACGCAACTAAGATCCTCCTCAACTCGACGAGCGGCTACACGCTCAACAGCAGCAACAAGAGCGAGACCATAGCCGGACAGTCTCAGTTGAACTACGGCCTCGCGGTCATCGAGACGATAGTGGCCGGTGGCAAGGTCGCGACCATCCTTGCAGGCGGCTTGGTTCAGACTGTCCTTGCGGGCGCGATGTCCACGAGCGTCCTTGGCGGTGCCATCTCGAACTTCGCAGGCGGGGCCTACTCAACTGTGGCTGGGGGTGCCTGCTCGACCAGCGCGGGGGGCGCCATCACCCAGGCGGCAGGTGGGGCCATCTCCCTGACGGCCGGTGCTGCTGTTTCAGTGACTGCGGGTCTGGCCATGACGCTCACCGCAGGCATCGCGGTCAGCCTGATCGCCCCGCAGATCCTCCTTGGAGGCCCGGCAGCGGTCTACGGCATCGCTCGGGGCCTCCCAATCCTTGGGCCAGGAGTACCCACACTTGACTACATCACGGGTTTGCCGTTGATGGGGTGCGCGGTGTCGAGGTCGTGGTAGGGTACGCAACTGTAGCCTCTAATAGCAGGAACCTGTAGGAATCGGTAGGAAGCTGCCAGCATGAAATCACACGTGGGGGCCTTGACAGCAACTCAATAAGCCGTACTATGTCATACGTGAAGCAGGTTCCTCCCGCCATGTTACGCCTCAAGGCTGAAGAGGAAGAACGTATCGAACGGGTGCGTGTGGCGCTCTCGAAGAAGATGGGTGGGGTGTCAATCACGAAGTCCCACGCCATGCACGTCATGTTGGCCAAAGGATACGAGGCTTGGAAGCAATTTCAAGCTTCTCTCAGTGCCCTGGGACGGAAGAACGCGCCTGAACCGTCAAGCCGGAGGCTTACTGTGA
>Ga0224559_1000133_pt1 | contig 47210 bp, 46 predicted proteins | sample 714S33034metaG_FD_180676 | JGI IMG/M metagenome (GOLD analysis project Ga0224559, IMG submission 180676) | Peat soil microbial communities from Stordalen Mire, Sweden - 717 S3 30-34 | ecosystem: Environmental > Terrestrial > Soil > Wetlands > Peat | place: Sweden: Norrbotten County, Stordalen... | reverse complement strand
AAAAAGGCCTGATCATGAGCGACCACAACACCCTCCCCGACCCCAGCCGCCGCAACTTTTTGCTCACTTCGGCACTCGCAGGCGGCGGCCTCGTTCTCGGCTTCTATTTCAAGGCCGCCGATAGTGCTGTAGATCAAGTTGCCAAGCCGGACGCAGCACCGTCCGCAGCCGAGTTTACGCCCAACGCCTTTATCCGCATTGGCACCAACGGTGTCGTTACCCTCGTTTCCAAGCAGCCGGAAATCGGCCAAGGCATCAAGACCTCCCTGCCGATGGTGATTGCGGAAGAGCTGGAAGTTAACTGGAAAGATGTGGTGATCGTGCAGGGCGATCTCAACCCCATCTATGGCAGCCAGAGTGCCGGTGGTTCAACCTCGACACCGACCAACTACGAGGAATTCCATCGCCTCGGCGCCACTGCCCGCACCATGCTGGTCGAAGCCGCCGCGCAAATATGGAACGTGCCGGCCGGCGAATGTAATGCTGCCGACAGCGCCGTCCATCACCGCCCAAGTAAACGTCAGCTGCCTTACGCCAAGCTGGCCGCCAAGGCCGCCACGCTGCCGGTGCCGGATGCCAAGAGCGTACTGAAAAAAGACCCCAAGGATTACAAACTGCTCGGTAGCCGTATTGGCGGCGTCGACAACCCATCAGTGGTTACCGGCAAGCCACTGTTCGGCATCGACGTGCAGTTGCCCGGCCTGCTCTACGCTGTCTATGAAAAGTCGCCAGCCTTCGGCGGCAAGGTGGTCAGTGCCAATATCGACGCCATCAAGGCGCTACCGGGTGTGCGTGATGCCTTTATCATCACCGGCACCAACAATCTCAACGGCCTCGTTGCGGGAGTCGCTATCGTTGCCGATTCCACTTGGGCCGCCTACTCCGCGCGCAAGCAGTTGAAGGTGGTATGGGACGAAGGCAAGGTCGCCAGCGAAAGCTGGGATGGCTTCGTCGCCAAGGCCAACGAACTTGCCAAACAAGCTGGCGCGCAAACACTGCGCCACGACGGCGATGTCCTCGCCGCGCTTGCCGGTGCTGCCAAAACGGTAGAGGCCGCTTACAGCTATCCCTTCATTTCGCACGCCAGTATTGAACCGCAGAACTGCACCGCCTGGTGGAAGGATGGAGCGCTTGAACTCTGGGCACCCACGCAAAATCCCGCCGCCGGCCAGAACCTCGTCGCCAGCACGCTCGGCATTGCCAAGGAAAAAATCAGCCTGCACCTTACCCGCAGCGGCGGCGGCTTTGGCCGGCGTCTGTCGGCTGACTACATCGTCGAGGCGGCAGCTATTGCCCAGCGCGTAGCAGCACCGGTCAAGCTCACCTGGAGCCGCGAAGACGATCTGCATCACGACCACTTCCGCGCTGGCGGCTTTCACTTCCTGCGTGGCGGCATCGATGCTCAAGGCAAACTGATTGCTTGGCACAACCATTTTGTTACCTTCGCCAATCGCGATGGACAGTCGGTGTTGCAACCTGGTAGCGGTGCCAGTTTGAGCGGCGACGAGTTCCCCGGTCGCTGGATCGCCAACTGCCTGCTCGAACAAACGCCGATGGAATGCGGCATCCCGATGGGGCCGTGGCGGGCGCCGGGCAGCAATGTTTTCGCCTGGGTCTTCCACAGTTTTATCGACGAACTGGCGCACGCCGCCGGTCGCGACCCGCTGGAGTTTCGCCTGGAAATTCTCGGCGACAAGGAGGTCATCCCCGGTACCGGTGAACGCGGTGTGCCTTACGATGTCAGCCGCATGAAGCATGTATTGCAACACGTTGCCGAAAAATCCGGCTGGGGCAAAAAGAAATTCCCGCGCGGTCAGGGGCAGGGCATCGCTTTCCACTTCAGCCATCGCGGCTACATCGCCCAGGTGGCCGAAGTCACCGTCAGCAAAGATGGCGTACTGAAAGTTGATCGCGTCGTGGTCAGCACCGACATTGGCGCCCAGATCGTAAACCCCAGCGGTGCCGAAAATCAGGTCGAAGGCTCGGTCACCGACGCTATCGGCGCGCTGATGTTTCAGGAGTTGAACATCGAGCGCGGGCGCATCGTGCAGAGCAACTTCAATAATTATCCGATGATCCGCATTTCCGACGCGCCGACCAAGGTCGACGTGCATTTCCTTAAAACCAACTACCCGGTAACCGGCCTCGGCGAGCCCTCCTTCCCGCCGTTGGCACCGGCGGTGTGCAACGCCATCTTCGCCGCCACCGGCAAGCGTGTGCGGCAGTTGCCCCTGTCGCGCACCGATTTGCGCTGGAGCTAAGGCCGTTGGACAGCCTTGATCAACAAGACTTTATCTCTGCCACTGCAACGCTTCAAACGTTTCAATCGGAACAGTCTTTCCAGACAAATACCCTTGATAATGTTTGGAATCCGCATTTTCAAGTATTTGTCTCTGATCTTCCGTTTCCACCCCCGCGGCTATAACATTTCAATGTTTAATGCCAAACTATAGTGAGTAGGGAACAATTATGAATTTACAAGAGATGCGGTACATTGTTGCTTTGGACGATACACGCCATTTCGGGCAAGCTGCTCGCGCCTGCTTTATCAGCCAACCCACCTTGTCCAGCCAGATAAAAAAACTCGAAGATTATCTTGGCGTGGCATTGTTTGATCGTAGCCTGAAGAATGTCACGCCAACGGCTATTGGCCGCGAAATCATAGCTTCGGCGCGCTTGATCGTGCAGGAATCAAATCATATTTTGGAATTGGCGCAGGGTAGTCTGAATCCTATGAGCCGTGATGTGCGGCTTGGTGTCATTCCCACACTTGGCCCCTATTTTTTGCCACGCATTCTTCCTTGGCTACACGATACATTTCCTTCGCTAAAACTGTTGCTCCGTGAAGAAATGACACCCCATATATTGGCTGACCTTGCCAATGGTCGGCTCGATGCCGGTTTGCTGGTGCTTCCTCTAAAAGATCCGGCACTGGAAAGCATTCCTCTGTTCGTTGAACCATTTTTTGCCGCAGTTCCTGCGGATCACCCACTGGCGGAAAAGGCCGCGATCAACATCAACGAACTGGCACAGGCCAAATTGCTACTATTGGAAGAAGGACATTGCTTGCGTGATCAGGCTCTCGATATATGTCAACTTGAGCGTCCGGAAAACGAGGAGATGCGCGCCACCAGTCTGGAAACGTTGCGTCAGATGGTCGCCCTCGGATATGGCGTTACTCTCATCCCCGCGCTTGCTGGTGATACACCGCAGGATTACCGCAACCGGATTCGCATTATTCCGCTGAATGCTTCAGGAGCTTCGCGCACTGTTGGCTTGGTTTGGCGTCGGCGCTCATATTTAGATCAAACTCTTGTAAAGCTTGCCGAAGCCCTGAAAGCACAATTGCCTGCTTGTGTATTCGCTGCTGCCTGATTCACAACATCTATCGACACCATCGAAACTTTCAATTTCCCCTATAGCAGATAAATATCCATAATATGAGTGTGGTTATAACCCACTATTATTGTCTACTAATAGGAGAAATGTGATGAAGTTTCAAATGAGTACACTTGTTTTATCATTGTTGTTGGTAATCCCGCCAGCTTTTGCCAAAGAGGATCTGTCTGATTGGAAGCTTCCCTCTGTCCCGGTTCCTGCGGACAATCCGCAAACTGACGCGAAAGCAAAACTTGGTCAAAAGTTGGCTTTCGATATTCGCTTGTCGAAGAATGATTCGTTGAGTTGCGCCAATTGCCATCTTCCCGCCACCGGCGGTGCCGGCCCAACCCCGCGCGCTTTCGGTCATGGAGGTGAACTGGGACGCTGGGCTCCGACTTGGGTGAACTCCGGTTACTACACTTCATTGTTTTGGGATGGGCGTGCAACTTCTCTTGAAGAACAGACCGGCGCACTTCCGGGTCACATGGGGCCGATTTCCGCCCCGGGTGAAATGGGCGGAGACCTGACCGAAGTGGTTGCCAAGTTGAACGCAATTCCAGCCTACAAGAAAGAGTTTAATGCAGCCTTCAGCACAGATGCCACACCTGTCGCTATCGCTCAGGCAATTGCCGCATTTGAGCGAACTATTGTCGCCAACCAGTCACCGTTCCAGCGTTATGTTAACGGCGATACCAAGGCGCTCAGCAGTTCGGCAAAACGCGGTTTTGAAATATTTCGAGGCAAAGCAACTTGCATCACTTGCCATTCTGCCCCAACCCTGACTGATAATAAATTCCACAACATTAGTGTGCCAACTGCGGGTCCATTGGCCGATGATGCAGGCCGTGCCGATGTGACAAAGAGTGCCGACGACAAGGGCGCTTTCAAGACCCCCACGTTGTACAACTCCGCGTCGTTAGCTTACTTCATGCACAATGGTGCATTTAATCATTTGTCTCAGGTTGTGGCACATTACAACAAGGGTGGAAACTTGAAGAGCCCTAATCAGGACAGTCTAATCAAACCGCTCAATCTAAGTACAAAAGAACAAGGCGACTTGATCGCTTTTCTTAAGTCACTCACGGATAAACGGTTGGATTTAATCAGCGCACCGGTTGATTTACCCTGAATTTAGTAACAAAACAACAGAGGGAAGGCTCCCTCTGTTTTTCATTCCCAATACATTATGAAGTTTTTACACAAAAATCATAATCACCACAGATTACGGATACTCTTTTAGTGAGGCAGTGTGCGCGCAAGTACCCAGGCGCTGATTTGTACAGCCCCGGCCTGGCGCAGTGATCGCGCTAATTCCTCAATCGATATTCCGGTGGTCATCACATCATCAACGACAGCAATATGCTTGCCGCTTAGGTCGGTAGAGCAGGCGAATGCTCCGCGCATATTTTTGTCACGTTCTTGCCAGGGTAGCGATGACTGTGGCAGGGTGTTTCGCGTGCGCTGGCACACATCGGTTAACAGGGATACATTCAAATTTTTTGCAAGACGTTGGGCCAGTAAGTGTGACTGATTAAAGCCGCGTTCGCGCAGTCTTAACGGGTGTAAGGGCATGGCGATGATGTGGTCGGGAAGCGAGACGATGCGCGATGCAAGTGAGTCGGCAAGTTGATCGACCAAAGCAAGGCGTCCCGAAAACTTGACGGCTTGCACCAGTTTGTCGACCGGAAAGGCATAAGCAAAAGCGGCCTGAGTAGCATCAAAGCTTGGGGCATGTTTTAAACAACTGCCGCAGATGTCACTGTTGAGAGAGGGAAGTCCGCATATCGGGCAGTGAGCATTATTCAAGCGCGGCAATTGAGCGTCACAAGCGTTGCACCAAACCCCGTCGCGGCTAAAAGTCCCGCATAAAATGCAAGGTTGCACGGGCAAGCTGCGCTTAAATAATAAGCGATGGTTAAATATTTCAGGCGGCAAAATTGACAGGCATGGCTGTTTGATCGAAAATGTCGGTTGTTAATTCCATCCATTGTGCCATGCAAACTCAAGCAGTGAAGCTTTATCGTCCTGAACAGGAAATTGAAACTAAAGAACAACGTTGGTCTGTAGCCGACATCGAGCAGTTGTTTACGCTGCCTTTTGCCGATCTTCTTTACCGGGCACAACAGACACATCGCGAACATTTCGACCCGAATGCCGTGCAACTTTCCACGCTGTTATCAATTAAGACCGGAGGCTGTTCGGAAGATTGCGGTTATTGCCCGCAGTCGGCTTTTCACTCTGCGGGAGTTGAAAACAAAAAAATGCTGGATTTGAGCGAAGTGGTGAAAGCGGCCAAGGCGGCGCAGCAAGCGGGAGCCTCTCGCTTTTGCATGGGGGCTGCCTGGCGCGAACCATCAGCGGAAGACATGGGCGCGGTTGTCGAAATGGTCAAGGCGGTGCGCGATTTGGGAATGGAAACTTGCGCGACTCTCGGGATGCTGAATGATGATCAGACAGAGCAGTTGCAAACAGCCGGGTTGGATTACTACAACCATAATTTGGATACCTCGCCGGAATTCTACGGTGACATTATCAGTACACGCGACTATCAGGATCGTCTCGATACATTGGAACGAGTACGCAAAGCGGGGATGCACATTTGCAGCGGCGGTATAGTCGGAATGGGTGAAAGTCTGACGCAGCGTGCCGGATTAATCGCGCAACTGGCGAATTTGGAGCCGTACCCGGAGAGCGTGCCGATCAACAATCTGGTCAAGGTTGAAGGTACACCGCTGGCCCAGACGGCGGAGCTTGATCCGTTTGATTTCGTGCGTACCATTGCTGTCGCTCGTATCACCATGCCCAAGGCGCAAGTTCGGCTTTCTGCCGGACGTCAACAAATGAGCGAAGCAACTCAGGCACTGTGTTTCTTGGCCGGCGCAAATTCCATCTTCTATGGTGAACAATTGCTGACCACCGGAAACCCGGATGTGGAACGTGACCGTGCTTTGATGGATAAGCTGGGTATGTATCCGTTTGCTGAAAAACATTAATTAGCCACATAACCAGCCACTTGGTCACCGTTGTTTGGTAACTTAGTGGATTGGTTAGTGGTTTTATCAGAGAGCACAGAGTACCCAGAGAAAAGCAAAAACAGAGTTTGGTATCTCTCTGTGGTCTCTGTGTACTCTGTGGCAAAAAATGCCTTTCACCAAACTTCAACACCAACTCGATGAGCGCGCTGCACTAGGCCTGCTGCGCAGTCGGCGCACGCTAACCAGTCAACAGTCGCCGCACATCAGTGTGGATGGAAAACCGTATCTTGCTTTCTGCAGTAACGACTATCTCGGACTGGCCAATCATCCTCAACTTATCGCTGCGCTTCAGCAAGGCGCACAGCAATGGGGTGTAGGCGCAGGGGCTGCCCATCTGGTGAACGGACATTTCGCCTCGCACCACCAACTTGAACAACAACTTGCCGGTTTTGTGGGCAAGCCTGCCGCATTGCAGTTTTCGACGGGCTATTTGGCAAATCTGGGTGTAGTACAAGCACTGGTCGGCAAAGGCGATACCGTGTTTGCCGATAAACTTAATCATGCATCCCTGAATGACGCCATGCAACTATCGCGTGCGGATGTTAAGCGCTTTCGCCATGGTGATGTTGCACAGTTAGCGCAATTGCTGGCAAAGACACCTAGTGGCAGAAAGCTGGTCATTACAGATGCAGTATTCAGCATGGACGGAGATATAGCGCCGTTACGCGAGGTGCTAGCGTTGTGTGAGCAGCATGATGCATGGCTGTATGTGGATGACGCCCACGGCTTTGGCGTGCTTGGAGCGCAGGGGCGAGGTTCGCTGGCGCATTTTGGCATTGCGTCTGAACGTATTATTTATATGGCGACCTTGGGAAAGGCAGTAGGAGTATCCGGTGCCTTTGTGGCGGCAGAACAAGTGGTAATTGACACACTCGTTAATCTTGCACACAGCTATGTGTATACCACGGCCTCGCCGCCTGCCTTGCCCGTGGCAGTATTGGAGAGTTTGCAATTGATAGCGCAGGGAGATGGCTTGCGTACTCATCTCTTTGGGTTAATTGAACAATTGCGAAAGGGACTTTCCAACCTTCGCTGGCAATTAATGCCATCTGATACGGCTATTCAGCCATTACTGATTGGTGACAATAAAGAGGCTCTGACATTGAGCGATAGCCTGAAAGAAAGAGGCATCTGGGTAGCCGCAATTCGGCCGCCTACCGTGCCTCAAGGGACCGCACGGCTGCGCATAACACTGTCTGCGGCGCATACCGACGCGGACGTGGATAATCTTATCGGGGCACTGCATGAGCTTGCACGTTGAAAGCAGCGGCAGCGGTGCGCCGCTATTACTCATTCACGGCTGGGGCATGCATGGCGGTGTTTGGAACGATGTCGCGCAGAAACTGGCAACGCATTTTCGCGTGCATTGCGTCGATCTGCCGGGATATGGATATTCAAAAAATGTAGGATGGGTGGAACGTAGTGATACCCATCATCACGCTAAAGATGGGTATCACTACGTTCCACCCATCCTACTTGATGGGATTGTGGATCAATTGTCGGCCAGCTTTGCCGAGCCGCTTACGGTATGCGGCTGGTCACTGGGCGGGCAGATTGCTTTGCGTTGGGCGGCGCGCGAACCGGATAAAGTATGCCGTTTGATTCTGGCTGCGAGTACGCCATGTTTTGCAGTACGCGACGATTGGTCGTTCGGAATGGACAGAGCTGTGCTGCAAAAATTCGCCGAGGATTTGGAGCAGAATCACGCAGCCACCTTGCGCCGCTTTATCACGCTACAATTGCGGGGTAGCGAGAATGAGCGCGAATTATTGGCGATGTTGCGCGAACTTTTGTTTAGTCGCGGCGAGCCGGATATGAACGCTTTACGCGCGGGACTGGATATTCTGCGCGATACCGATTTGCGGGAGGATTTACAGAATGTGACCCAGCCGACCTTGGTGATTGCGGGTGAACGTGACAAACTGACTCCGCCACAAGCATCGCACTATTTGGCAAAGACAATTCCAGGAGCGTCACTGGTAGAATTAAAAGGTGCGGCACATGCGCCTTTTCTGTCTCACCCGGATGAGTTTGTGATGCAACTGAAAATATTTATGGAAAACAAAATCAAATAGCCACAGAGATCACAGAGCACACAGAGAATTCTGCTGGGCTATGCGAACCAATGGTTTCTCGGTGTTCTCAGTGGCAAAATGTTTGTGAATTTATGAACGAATTCGAAATAGACAAAAAACAAGTTCGCCGTGCTTTCAGTCGTGCCGCGCAGGATTACGATGCTGCTGCAATTTTGCAAAGAGAAGTTTGCACGCGCATGCTGGATCTGCTGAGTTGCATCAAGTTGCAGCCGTCGCGCCTAATCGATATCGGCAGCGGAACAGGTTGGGGAACCCGCCAATTGGCAGAGCGGTATCCCAAGGCGGATGTCACTGCACTGGATATCGCTATCGGAATGTTGCAAGTGGCACGCGGTACCTCAAGTTGGTGGCAAAAATTGTTCGCGGGAAAGCGTGAAAATTTTGTGTGTGCGGACGTCGAGGCTTTGCCTGTGGCATCCGACAGCATGGACATGGTGTGGTCCAATCTTGCGCTGCAATGGTGCAATGATTTGCCCTCGACCTTTATCGAGTTGCAGCGCGTGCTAAAAGTAGAAGGATTGCTGATATTTTCCAGTTTTGGCGTGGACACGCTGCAAGAATTGCGCGTCGCCTTCAATGATGTGGACGGATACAATCACCTTAATCGTTTTGCCGATATGCATGACGTCGGAGATATGTTGGTCGCAGCCGGATTCGCCGATCCCGTTATGGAAATGGAGCGGATTACCCTGACCTACAATGATGTCCGCGCGGTGATGCAAGATTTGAAAAGCATCGGGGCAAACAATGCCACCGCCGGACGTTCTTCCGGGATGATGGGCAAGGCAGCCTGGCAAAGAGTCATCTACAATTATGAGAAGTTGCGTCGAGATGGAAAGCTACCGGCAACCTTCGAGATTATCTACGGGCATGCTTGGAAGCCGGCACCCAAGAAGTTACCAGACGGGCGCGCGATTATCAAAACTGATTTCAAGCTATGAGCTATTTTGTTACAGGCACCGACACCGGAGTGGGCAAAACACTGGTGAGTTGCGCCTTGCTGCATGCCTTTGCCGCGCAGGATAAGCTCGTGGTTGGATTTAAACCGGTAGCATCCGGTAGCAATGAAAATGATCGTAACGATGATGCAGAAAAATTACGCGCCGCGAGTAATGTTCTGACTACGTACGGACAGGTCAATCCGTATTGTTTTGTTCCGCCGATAGCCCCTCATCTTGCGGCGCGCCATTCCGGCGTGCGCATTCATTTGCCGCGTATTCTTACCTCTTTCCGCGAGCTGTCATCCCTGGCAGACGAGGTCATCGTGGAAGGTGCCGGTGGTTTTCTGGTGCCGCTCAATGAGAAACAAGATAGTTCAGACTTGGCACGCGAGTTGGCATTGCCGATTATTGTGGTTGTCGGTATACGTTTGGGCTGCATCAACCATGCGCTGTTGACCATGCGGGTTATTGATGATTGCGAGTTACAATGTGCCGGTTGGGTGGCCAATGTGCTGGATGCTGAAATGCCGGCGCTACAGGAAAACATTGAGGCACTGCAACTGCGAATCGACGCGCCATTGCTGGGTGTGGTGCCGTATCAGACTAAAGCAGATGCGCGCGCACTGGCGGGTATGCTGGACTTGAGTTTATTGGGAAAGGGCATTCAATTTGATCCGCTTGTCTAAGCTGTGTTGGTTGGTTGGCTTGCTCGCACTATTGGCGTGTACAAAGCCAGACTACCCCGTCCCGATAAATGCGATAGACATTAGTTGGCAACATCCTCACCCCGATTTTCAATTGCTGGATTCAGGGGGCAAACCACACAAATTAGCGGATTATCATGGCAAGGTTGCAGTAGTGTTCTTCGGTTACACGCATTGTCCCGAAGTATGCTCGACCACGCTCGCCGACATGGCACGGGTAATGCGCTTGCTGGGCCGGGATGCGGTAAAAGTTCAGGTGTTGTTTGTTACACTTGATCCGGAGCGGGATACGCCTGAAGTGTTGGCAAAGTTTATTCCTTCTTTTGATTCCGCATTTGTTGGATTGTACGGCGATGCGCAAGCTACAGCGCAAGCGGCAAAATCTTTTGGCGTGAACTACCAGAAACAGATCGACAAAAAAGGGGGCTACACATTGGATCATTCCGATGGTACATATTTAATCGGCCCGGATGGTAACCCGCTGTGGCTGGCGCGTTACGGACTGGGATCAGACCTGCTGGCGCAAGATATCAAAATCCTTTTGGCGATTACCCGGTGAAAGAATATATGGGCAGCTCATCTTTATGGCTGGAAGCAATTAAATTTCAGATCGACACAAATAATCTGCCGATTCGTGCCGAGCAAACTCGCGAGAGATTGCGCTTCTTCCCCACAATGGTGGGGAGTCAGTTGATTATAGAGCCTTTGCTGGTGGGGTTGCTGTGGCATCAGGTGTCCCATCAGGCAATATTGATTTGGCTGGCAACACTGGTGCTGATGCATATTACCGAGATGCGCTCCTGGTGGAAATTCAGACATGAAACACAGACTGTTGAGCAATGCCGCGCATGGCGTTTTCGTTTTATTCTGTACGCGGGGGGCATAGGCGCAATGTGGGGCTTGGCAGCGGTATGTTTCTTCCCTCCAGCGTTGGTGTATCAGGTGCTAATAATTTGCGTGGTTTTGGGTCTCTCGGCCGGCGCAGTAACCATGAATCCAATATACCCGCCCGCACTGTATCTTTACCTGGCATCTATTTTGTTGCCAACAATATTTCGTGTCGCTTACGAAAATGACGCGATGCATTGGATACTCGCTGCGATGCTGTCATTGTTTACGATTGTGGTACTTGATTCAGGTCGACATTTGGGCCGGACATTTTATATTTCTCTTAGTCAGCGGTATGAAAATCTTTCTCTGGTAGAGCAGTTAACCAAAGAAAAATCGCGTGCAGAATCGGCCAACCGGGAAAAATCCCGCTTTTTGGCAGCGGCCAGTCACGATTTGCGCCAGCCCTTGCAGGCACTTATGTTGTTTAGTGACGCCTTGCAGGATGTGGCGCAAGAAAAAAACACCAAACAACTTTCCGGGCAGATTGGGAAATCGGTGAATGCTTTGGTAGAAATGTTCGATGAATTACTTGATGTATCAAGGCTGGAAGCCGGCATCGTAGAAGCACGTTGGCAAAATTTCAAATTACAGCCCCTACTTGATCGGCTGTATGTGGATTTGATTCCGCTTGCCAACAGCAAAGGTCTGGATTTTGATTTACCCAACGGGGATTGGGTAATTTATAGCGATCCATTTTTGTTGGATCGTATTTTGCGTAATTTGATCTCAAATGCCATTCGTTATACCGATACAGGGAAAGTACTTGTGCGATGTACCCCATGCGGGGAGGGTTTGCGCTTAGCCGTAGTTGACACGGGAATTGGCATCAGCCAAGAAGCATTGGCGCATATATTTGAAGAGTATTACCAAGTTGATAATCAGCATCGTGATCGGCGCAAAGGACTTGGATTGGGGCTGGCTATCGTGCGCAGGGTTGAAAATTTACTGCACTGCACCGTAGAGGTTAAGTCAACACCGGGTGTGGGTTCCGAGTTCAGTTTTGCCGTTCCTTTGGGAAGTGTGGAGCAACAATTGGCACAACCTTTTGTGGAGACATATTCCCAATATGATTTGGCCGGAGCGACGGTGGCATTGATTGAAGATGATTTGGATATTCGTCAGATACTAGCCGGATTGATGAAAGAATGGGGTTGCGATGTTTTTGCGGGAGAGCATGCAGAAGATGTAATGCGCAAGATAGATGTTGCAGGCGCACGTCCGGATATCCTAGTATGTGATTATCGTTTGCCGCTTGGAATGACCGCTGTTCAGGTGATTAATCGCATGCATGAACTCTGGGGCGACGGCGTACCTTCCCTGATATTGACCGGAGATACGGCACCGGAAGTGCTGCAAAATATTCACGCCAGCGGAGCTATATTGCTGCATAAGCCAATCACCCCCCAGCGCTTGAAAGCCATGATGCACCTTTCCATGCATGGAGAGAGTTGAGATGGCTGTTGGGAATGGTATGATTGCGTGCCAAAAATAAGGGGGCAGGATGAAAATTAAGGTTTTGATGGTCGATGACCACGCTCTGTTTCGTGACGGGATGCGCTACGTGTTGCAGCAACTCGCCGATGAAGTCGAGGTGATAGATTCCGGCAATTTTGTGGACGGGATGAAGCAGGCAGCCAATAATCCCGATATCGATTTGGCTTTGCTGGATTTAAACATGCCCGGAAGCGAGGGAGTAAAATCCATACTGGTTTTTCACGAAACCAATCCCGGAATACCTTTAGTGGTCGTGTCCGGCTCGGATCAGCGTGAAGATATCGAGAAGGTGATGGAATACGGCGCAATGGGATTTATCTCCAAATTGTCTTCGAGCAAGATCATGCTGGCTGCATTGCGCATGGTGCTGGACGGCGGCGTTTATTTGCCGCCCCAGTTGTTGCAGCAGGCTATGGCAGGTTTGGATCAGGGCGGTGTTGATAAACGATCTGTGCGCAGCAATAAAAACTGGTTGACGACGCGGCAAATGCAAACTTTGCTGCTGCTTGCCGAGGGTCTGTCGAATAAAGAAATTTCTGAAAAATTAAATCTGGCCGAGGGGACAGTGAAGATTCATACTGCTGCCGTGTATCAGGCTTTACGCGTGAATTCCCGCCTGGAAGCGGTAAGTGCAGCAAGACGTTTGGGCTTCCTCCCCGCACCAGAATCGGAAGTCAATGAATCAGCTGGCAAATAATACCGTGTCACCGCTGGCAGAAAAATTGCGCATTTTATTGCGCGAATCCCGCTGGCTATTGTTGGTGGCGGTTGCCTTGTACCTTATCCTCATACTTTATGGTTATGACCGTGCCGATTCGGCCTGGTCGCACAGCGCCAGCAAAGCTCTGGAAACTCACAATCCCGGTGGTTTAGTTGGCGCATGGTTATCCGATCTTTTGCTTTATGCATTTGGTTTTTCCGCATGGTGGTTGGTGGTATTGATGTTGCAGCGTGTGTGGGCGAGCTACCGCAATATTCGGGTGGACAGCCTGTTTGCCGAACGCGCAGTGTGGGTCGTCTCTGTGGGTTTTTTCATACTGCTTATTTCCAGTAGTGCCTTGGAAGATTTGAGGCTGTACACTTGGAAAATAGCCTTGCCGCTGGCACCGGGCGGTATGCTTGGCGCAGTTCTGGGCAGTTTGCTGGCACGCCTGATCGGATACACCGGAGCGACTTTATTCTTGCTGGCATTAATTGCGGTAAGTTTTAGTTTGTTTACCGGATTGTCGTGGTTGCGCTTCATTGATCGCCTGGGCGAAGTAATCGAAACAAGTTATCTGTGGGCGCGCAACGCTTGGCAGACCAGACAAGATAAGCGCATCGGCGCGCAGGCAGTCAGCGAACGTATTGCGGTGGTGGAAGTGGAAAAAAAACGCGTGGTAGATCATCAGCCCATACGTATCGAATTGCCGGTTGTAGAGGTGCAGCGCTCCACCCGCGTGGAAAAAGAAAAGCAGGTGTCGCTGTTCGACGATATGCATGATTCTGCACTACCCCCGCTGCATTTGCTGGATCAGCCACGGCATGAAGTTGAAGTACTCTCTGCCGACACGCTGGAATATACCTCGCGTTTGATCGAGCGCAAACTCAACGATTTTGGTGTGGAAGTTAAAGTGGTTGCGGCGTATCCGGGGCCGGTTATCACGCGCTACGAGATCGAGCCAGCGGTGGGAGTGAAGGGAAGCCAGATAACCAATTTGGTGCGCGATCTGGCGCGCGCATTATCAGTGGTTAGTATTCGTCTGGTCGAAACCATTCCCGGAAAAAGCTATATGGCTTTGGAGTTGCCCAATCCAAAACGGCAGATGGTGCACTTGTCCGAGATACTGGGTTCGAAAGTATACGCCGATATGGGGTCTGTGCTGACGATGGCGATGGGTAAGGATATTGCCGGAAAACCAGTCGTGGCAGATTTGGCCAAGATGCCGCATGTGCTGGTGGCAGGCACGACCGGCTCGGGCAAATCGGTGGGTATCAATGCCATGATTCTCAGTATTCTGTACAAGGCGACACCGCAAGAAGTGCGCATGTTGTTGATCGATCCCAAGATGCTGGAACTCTCCGTCTATGAAGGCATCCCGCATTTGCTGGCGCCCGTCGTGACAGATATGCGCCAAGCGGCATCGGGGCTGAACTGGTGCGTGCAGGAGATGGATAAACGCTACAAGCTGATGTCCGCACTCGGTGTGCGCAACATGGCGGGCTATAACCAGAAAGTGCGCGAAGCGGTCAAAGCGGGCAAACCACTGACTAACCCGTTCACGCTTACGCCGGAGAATCCGGAAGCGTTGGAAGAGTTGCCGTTCATCGTGGTATTCATTGATGAGCTGGCCGACCTGATGATGGTGGTGGGCAAAAAAGTGGAAGAACTCATTGCCCGGCTGGCGCAGAAAGCGCGCGCTTCCGGTATCCATTTGGTGTTGGCAACGCAGCGCCCTTCGGTGGATGTCATCACCGGACTCATCAAAGCCAATGTGCCGACACGTGTGGCGTTTCAGGTTTCGAGCAAGATAGACTCGCGCACGATTCTGGATCAGATGGGCGCGGAAGCCTTGCTGGGGCAGGGAGACATGCTCTACTTGCCGCCGGGTACAGGCTACCCGCAACGCGTGCATGGCGCTTTTGTGTCCGATCAGGAAGTACATCGCGTCATTGAACACCTTAAGTCGCAGGGTGAAGCCAACTACATTGAAGGTGTACTGACCTCGATGGAAGAACAAAGCGATGGCGGCGACTTGGATGGCGGCGCGGATGCCGAGACTGATCCGCTGTACGATCAGGCAGTAGCTGTCGTGCTTAAATCGCGCCGGGCTTCGATTTCCTTTGTACAGCGAGACCTGCGCATTGGCTACAACCGTGCCGCGCGCCTTATTGAGCAAATGGAAAAAGCCGGGATCGTGACGGCGATGCAGCATAATGGCAATCGTGAAGTGATTGCTCCGAACCGGGAAGGGTAAGAAAGTTAAGGGATAAGGGCAAGGCTTCTGCTCCGACGTTTACCATGACTCTTTTTTCTTCTCCAATAATCAGGTATTGAATCATGCTGAAAAAAATTCTAAGTATTACTTTCTTGTCGTTATTCGCGACCATCGCGCACGCAGCCGCAATCGACAAGCTCAAATCATTTGTCGCAGCCACGCATTCGGCACAGGCGAATTTCAGCCAGGAATTGCTGGATAAAAACGGTAAGCGCATCCAGTTCGTTACGGGGGTGATGCAGTTCGAGCGTCCGGGAAAGTTTCGCTGGGAATATCAAAAGCCGTATGAACAAATTATTGTCGGAGATGGCAAAAAGTTTTGGTTGTACGATGTTGATCTGAATCAAGTGACGGTGAAAAAATTGGATGCGGCACTGGGCAGCAGCCCGGCTGCATTGCTTTCGGGAAGCAATGAAATCGAGCGCGGTTTTAATCTCACTGATACAGGCGTAAAAGATGACCTTGACTGGCTGCAAGCCGTGCCAAAATCAGCCGAAACATCATTCACCAAAATTCTCATGGCGTTCAACGCGAAGTCGGAGCTGGTGGTGATGGAATTGCATGATTCGTTTGGTCATCGTACAGTGTTGCGATTCTCCGAACTAAAGAATAATCCATCTTTGTCATCTCAACAGTTCAAATTCGTCCCGCCACAAGGAGCCGATGTACTCGGTGAGTGACGCCCATGAGTAGCGCCGACTTATTTGCTCCCAATCAACCTGCCGCGCCACTGGCCGAGCGTTTGCGTCCAAAACATATTGACGAGGTGATCGGTCAATCTCATTTGTTGGGTGAGGGTAAGCCGCTGCGTCTTGCATTTCAGTCGGGCAAGCTGCATTCAATGATTCTGTGGGGGCCTCCCGGTGTGGGTAAGACTACGCTGGCCAGATTGATGGCGTCAGCGTTCGATGCCGAGTTCGTGCCGTTATCTGCGGTATTGTCAGGCGTGAAAGACATACGCGAAGCCATTGCGCAAGCCGAGAGAACATTGCAGCAAAACGGTCGTCACACAATTCTGTTTGTGGATGAAGTGCATCGTTTCAATAAGTCGCAGCAAGATGCTTTTTTGCCGTTTGTGGAACAAGGCTTGGTTACCTTTATTGGCGCGACAACTGAAAACCCCTCGTTTGAACTGAATAGTGCGTTGCTGTCACGGGCACAAGTGTATGTGCTCAAATCACTATCGGAAACAGAGATAGGGCAATTATTTGAGCGTGTGCAGCAATCTGCAATGCAAGGCATCGCATTCGACGCGGCAGCGAAAGAGCGCATTGTCGGTTACGCGGACGGTGATGCGCGCCGCTTGCTTAATGTGCTGGAACAATTGCACACAGCCGCGCATGCCTACGGAGTCAGCAATATTGATGTAACATTTCTCGATAATACTCTTGCCCAGAAATTACGCCGTTTTGATAAAGGCGGCGAGGCGTTTTATGACCAGATCTCCGCGCTACACAAGTCGGTGCGAGGCTCCAATCCGGATGCGGCACTATATTGGTTTGTGCGCATGCTGGATGGCGGTGCCGACCCTCGCTATCTGGCACGGCGTATTGTGCGTATGGCTTGGGAAGACATCGGCCTTGCCGACCCACGCGCGATGCAATTGACCAATGATGCCGCAGAAACCTTCGAACGTCTGGGTTCCCCCGAAGGTGAATTGGCGCTGGCGCAAGCGGTGATGTATCTCGCCATTGCAGCGAAGTCTAACGCGGGTTATGTCGCGTATAATGCCGCCCGCGCCTTCGTCAATCAGGACGGTTCGCGCGAAGTGCCGTTGCACTTGCGCAACGCGCCGACAAAATTGATGAAAGAATTGGATTACGGCAAAGACTACCGTTATGCCCACAACGAAGAAGGCGGCTATGCGGCTGGCGAAAATTATTTTCCCGACGACATGCCCGAAGTGAATTTCTACGAGCCGACGGATAGAGGGCTGGAAGCGAAGATTGCAGAGAAGCTAGCGCATTTGCGTGAGCTGGATGCTAGAGCGAAAAAAACTTAGCCGCAGAGAACACAGAGGTCACAGAGATAGCAGTGGTAGATCAACTTACAGAGAAGATAATTGCTGCGGCTATCGAAGTACCCAAAACTTTGGGCTCCGGGTTGCTTGAGTCCATTTACGAAGAGGCATTATGTTTCGAGCTGGGTTTGATGAAATTGTTATTTCAAAGGCAGTTGGCGATTAACGTGTCGTACAAGGGGCATGTGATACAAGGGCAACGTTTGGATTTGTTGGTTGAGAACGAAGTGGTTGTTGAAGTAAAGTCCTTGCGTGTTCTTCCAGAGGTGGCGACGGCACAATTACTTTCCTATCTAAAAGCCACTGGACTTAAACGTGGTCTGTTACTGAATTTTGGAGAGAAACAGTTGGTCTCAGGTGTTAAGCGAATTTCTCTGTGATCTCTGTGTTCTCTGTGGCAAATTGTTTTTGAATTGAGGTTTTCATGTTAGACATACAAACATTAAGAAATGACTTGGCAGCAGTAGCAGCACGATTGGCAACACGCGGATATGTGTTAGATACCGCGAAGTTTGAGCAACTGGAAGCAGAGCGCAAAACTATTCAAACGCGTACGCAAGAGCTGCAAGCCAAACGCAATGCTTCTTCCAAGTTGATCGGGCAAGCCAAGGCCAAGGGCGAAGATGTCTCGGCTATCATGGCGGAAGTAGGCGCTTTGGGCGATGAGTTGAAGCAGCTTGAATCCAGCTTGCCCCAAGTACTTCAGGATTTGGATGCATTTTTGTCCATCATTCCAAATACGCCACATGCGAGTGTACCTGTTGGAAAGTCGGAAGCGGATAACCTTGAAATGCGCAAAGTCGGTGATATTCCAAAATTCGCTTTTGAAGTTAAGGATCATGTCAGTATCGGTGAAGGATTGGGCGGTTTGGATTTTGAAACAGCAACCAAAATTGCGGGCGCTCGCTTTTCCTTATTGAAAGGCTCGCTGGCCAGATTGCATCGTGCACTTGCCCAGTTCATGTTGGATACGCACACCGAGAAGCATGGCTACACCGAGACTTATGTGCCTTATTTGGTTAATGCCGAGTCGATGCGCGGCACCGGGCAGTTGCCAAAATTTGAAGAAGATTTGTTCCGTGTGCCGAGAGTGGTTGGTGATGAAGGAGAGAAGAATTTCTACCTGATCCCTACCGCCGAAGTCCCCGTTACCAACATGGTGCGCGATGAGATCGTGCCATTGGAAAAACTACCCCTGAAGTTCGTGGCGCATACGCCCTGCTTTCGTAGCGAAGCAGGCTCATACGGTCGCGATACACGCGGCATGATCCGCCAGCATCAATTCGACAAAGTAGAACTGGTACAGATAGTGCATCCGGAAAAGTCCTACGAGAAGCTGGAAGAGTTGCTCGGCCACGCTGAAACGATTCTGAAACTGCTCGGTCTGCCGTATCGCGTGGTGAAATTATGTACCGGCGACATGGGTTTTTCAGCCGCGACCACTTACGACATCGAAGTATGGTTACCCGCGCAGAATACCTACCGCGAAATTTCTTCATGCTCCAACTTCGAGGCATTCCAGGCGCGTCGCATGCAGGCACGCTTTCGCAACGCGCAAGGCAAGCCAGAGTTGCTGCACACGTTGAATGGTTCCGGCTTGGCTGTTGGCCGCACGCTGGTCGCTGTGTTGGAAAACTATCAACAGGCTGACGGTAGCGTGACCGTACCGGAAGTGCTGCGTCCTTACATGGGCGGGCTGACAGCGATTAACGCAAGCTAGGAATTTGGGGGCGCGGGCGCTTTAAGCCAAGATTGGAAGAAGAGGAGTCCGACCTTTCTTCAAGAGCCAGCCGATTGAGCATGTCGTAGTAAAGGCGCACCGTCTCAACTAGAACAACTGCTTCCCCGCCGCGTGCATGACCGTGTTTTGCCTGGTCAAAATATGCGGGCCGGGAAAGTAACGGCATGACCTTCCTCACGTCAGACCAAACATCAGGATTTAGGCTCGATTTCATCGCCAGCACTCGCGCGTCTTCCAAATGTCCCATGCCCTGATTGTAGGCTGCCAACGCCATCCACGTGCGTTCCTTGTCTTCGATGCGTCCGGGTAAAGACTCTTTCAGCAGTTGTAAATACTTCGCTCCGGCGATAATGCTGGCATGTGCATCCAGCCGGTCATCAATGTTCATACGATCTGCCGTTTCTTCGGTCAGCATCATCATGCCGCGCACATTGGTGTAAGAAGTGGCGAGTGGTTCCCAGTGTGATTCCTGATAAGCCAAGGCGGCGAGCAATTGCCATTCGATACCGGTTAAAGTTGCAGCCTCTTCAAACCATTGCTTAAAGTGTGGCAACACAGTTTGCGCTTTGTTGACGAAAGTGACCGCATCAACCGGTTCCAGGCGTTCATTATGACCGTAATGACGGTCTATCAAAACGGCCAAGGTGCCGTCATTTTTTATACCGGCAAAAAAATCATTGGCAGCATCGAAAAGTGCCGTATCGACATTGTCCGCAAATGCCCATGCCAGATGAGATTGGGTGTTCAAATCGAACGCATCGCCGAGTTGCGGATAGAAGTTACGTGCCGACGCGATCTGCTCTTCGTTCGCCACGGTACAATCAAGTTTGCTCTCAGCTACTTCTTTTAAGAGTCCGGCAACAGGCAGTTGATGCCTTACGGCCCAATGCAAATTGGGTTGGTGTTCAGCAATGGTGCGAAGCGCATTTTCCTGTGCGGATTCGGCTAATACTTCAATTGACCGATTCGCCAGATCGTCAAGACGTGTTGGCGTTTTGTCTTTGCAGACGACTTGCTCACTCAACGTATGATAAGACGTAGTAAAGTGTAATGACGAAATGGAATTGATGCGCAGCCCGGCGGCAGCCAAATGGACTTTATGTGTGGCGAGAGCTTGGGCAATGTGATCGGAATCCATCGGAACAGGCTGAACTTTCAGATGCATCCGCTGCGCAAACAGGGTTGCCAACTCCAACTCAAAGTCAATATCGTCATTTGATCCTGCTGGTGGTAGTGCAACGTACAGCTCTCCATCATGCCAATCGGGCGCAGCCCAAGTGGCAATAAAAATCGCCCACAGGCATACACCAATGGCGATAAAAGCGACGGTTTCCCAGATTATTACTTTAGGCATGGAAACATTCTGCCCGATTTTTATGTCTTGCTGGTAAAATGCGCGCCGCCATGCCCTTAGCGGGGCTACGGAGAGGTGGCAGAGTGGTTGATTGTACTTGACTCGAAATCAAGCGTACCGTAAGGTATCGGGGGTTCGAATCCCCCCCTCTCCGCCAAACAATTTAATATAACTTTATGTTTATATTAAATATATTAACATATAAAATCGGTCAACAACGCCCTAAAATGGGCATGGAATGACATGTGTTGGGCAGCTTTTGGGCAGCTTTTTTTACACCTAAAACGATCCGTTTAGCTAATGTATTGCGGACATTTTACTTATTTGTAAATTTGCATAGAAATTGGCGCTTAACCTAGAGCAACCCAATGGGATTTTTTAACGCCATGCAATGCAAACGAGTAAGATCGCCAGTAAGACCAATAAATATTTAGCATGAAAAAAGCCCACTATTACATGGGCTTGGTTCACTTCTTTGGCGGAGAGAGAGGGATTCGAACCCTCGATACAAGTTTAAGCTCGTATGCGCCCTTAGCAGGGGCGTGCCTTCGACCTCTCGGCCATCTCTCCGAAGGCCGCGGATGATACTGGGTCGGTCCTTTTCGGTCAAACTATTTTTTGGGTTTTTACAAATAAACTGCTCAAATTGCTAATGTTTTTAGATTTTTCGCTGATAGTTCACGAAATGATATGCCAGAGGTTGAGGCGTCTCTTGGGTTCGTATTTCCCGCGAGGTTTCTTGCCACCGGCTTTTATCGAAATCGGGGAAGTGGGCATCACCTTTGACCTCTTGCTGAATTTCCGTGACGTAAAGTGTGTCAACAAGCGCGATTGATTGAGCGTAAAGTTCCGCACCACCAACTATAAATATTTCCTCATCGCCTGCACAGGCATTGATTGCATCTTGTAGCGAATGCGCGATCTCACAGCCTTCTATGGATAGATTATTATTGCGCGTAACAATCACTGTCGTGCGCCCCGGCAAGGTCTTACCGATAGAGTCGAAAGTCTTTCGCCCCATAATCATGTGATGACCCATTGTCAGCGCTTTGAAATGTTTAAGGTCTTCAGGGCAGCGCCAGGGCAAAGTATTGTTGACGCCAATGGTACGATTCTTTGCCATTGCGACGATAAGGGAGATACGACTCATATTGCGACAGGGGCTTTAATCGCCGGATGCGGATCGTAACCCTCCAGCGTAAAGTCTTCATACTTGAATGAGAAAATATCTGTTACGGCAGGATTGATTTTCATGGCCGGTAATGGTCGAGGTTCACGCGACAACTGCAAATGCGTTTGCTCCATGTGGTTGGAATACAAATGCGCGTCGCCGAAAGTATGGACGAAATCACCCGTCTTCAGTCCGCACACCTGTGCCATCATCATGGTAAGCAAAGCGTAGCTGGCGATGTTAAAGGGCACTCCGAGGAAAATATCGGCGCTGCGTTGATACAATTGGCATGAGAGCTTGCCGTCTGCCACATAAAACTGAAAGAAGGCATGACAGGGCGCGAGTGCCATTTTGTCGAGTTCGCCTACGTTCCACGCTGAAACAATGATGCGGCGCGAATCGGGATTGTTTTTTATCTGATCAACAGCAATTTTGATCTGGTCGATGACTCGGCCATCTATCGTTGCCCAAGAGCGCCATTGTTTGCCATATACCGGGCCAAGGTTGCCATTTTCGTCCGCCCATTCATCCCAGATGCTAACGCCATTTTCTTTGAGATATTTGATATTTGTCTCGCCCTGCATGAACCACAACAACTCGTGAATAATTGAACGCAAGTGACATTTCTTGGTGGTAACCAGCGGAAAACCATTCTCTAGGTTAAAACGCAGTTGGTAACCGAACACGCTGGTGGTACCGGTTCCGGTGCGGTCAGACTTTAGAGTGCCGTGGTCAAGCACGTGTTGCATGAGATCAAGGTAATTACGCATGGTGAATGCCCGTATAATCGGGTAATGAATGGCTAAATTTTGAGGACGTAATGCTAGCACAATTGACCCTGATTCCCTCCCTGTCCAAGACATCAAGCTCTACCCATTTGCTGGTGTTGTTGCCCAAATCGAAAACCCTGCCTAAAGACACTCCACACGCAGAATTACTGGCTGCCGTGCTAAAGCGTCGGGAATTGAAACCGGATGAGTTGGCAAAATCCGCCATTAGCGCGAGTGCGGACCATGGTTCGCTTGTGGTGTGGGCGATGATTGATTTTGACAAAGATACTTTCGCGCAACAGGTGCAGGTACGCAAGGCTTTGCAGTTACTGCTGGAAGAACAACCGAAGCAGCTCACCATAGTGGTGCAGGGCGATGATGTGCAGCGTCAACGCTTGGCAGAACTGGCGGTGTACGGTGTCTGGGTGAATGGAGCGTTGTTGCCGGTGCTAAAGAAAAAGGACGAGCGGAAGCCATTGAAGAAGATCGAGCTGGTCGGCCTTATGTCCCTTCCCCCTCACAGAGGGGGAGAGCGAAGCGAGGGGGCAACTAGGATGGGGGTAGCGCAACAGAATATAAACGTTTCTACCCCCACCCTAACCCTGCCCCTTAAAAGGGGAGGGGATGTTGCGATATTCGATGCCCTCAAAGCGCAGGCCAAAGGCAATCTATTATGCCGCGAATTAACGGTGTTGCCGCCCAACACCCTGACGCCTGCCAACTATCGTGCCCGCATCGGAAAACTGGCCCAGCAGCATGGTTGGGCGCTGGAAGAGTTTGATCTGAAAAAACTGCGAAAAATGGGTGCGGGTGCTTTTGTTGCAGTAGCGCAAGGCAGTGCGGATGAAGATGCTGCGATTGTGCATCTCTCATATAAAAATCCCAAGGCCAAACAAACCATTGCGCTGGTAGGCAAAGGTATCTGTTTCGATACGGGTGGGCACAACCTCAAGCCTGCGCGCTACATGAACAATATGCATGAAGACATGAACGGCTCTGCCGTTGCACTGGGTATTTTACTTGCCGCAACAGAGAGCAAATTACCCGTGAATATAGATTGCTGGCTGGCCTTGGCGCAAAACCATATCAGCCCCAAAGCGTACAAACAAAATGACATCGTTACCGCGCTGAACGGCACGACCATTGAAGTAGTTCACACGGATGCAGAGGGGCGCATGGTGCTGGCCGACACGCTCACGCTGGCTTCACGCGCCAAACCGAATTTAATGATCGACTTTGCCACACTCACCGGCAGCATGGCGGCGGCGTTGGGGGCCAGATACAGTGGCGTGTTTGCGACCAGCGACGAGTTGGCGCAACGCGCAGTGAGCGTGGGCAAGCAAAGCGGCGAGCGCCTTTGCGTATTTCCGCAGGATGAAGACTACGAGGCTGCACTTGATTCCAAAGTGGCTGATATCAAGCAATGCACTTTAGATGGGGAGGCAGACCATATTCTCGCCACACGTTTTCTAAAACGCTTTGTGGAAAAAAATGTGCCGTGGCTACATGTTGATTTGTCGGCCAGCCGTTGCGAAGGCGGGCTGGGTATTATTGCGCATGAAGTGAACGGTTTTGGCGTGGCTTGGGGTTTGGGAATGTTGCAAAAATGATGCCGATTTGACTAGCTATCTTTCTAATTAAGGGGGAAAAAGACGGTTGATCATCAAATGGTGAAGAGTTCAAGTTGCTAAGATTCAAGCTATAGCCGAATTGTTATTTGGCAAATTATTTATAACTCACACCAAAGGATACAGGTATGAAAAAAACACTTTCTAAAATCGCATTCGCCCTTTCCTTAACTGTCATGATCTCGACCAATGCTCAGGCTTCGGCCACCCAAGAATCAGTTGGGTGCGGTTTGGGTACCATGATTTTTCAAAACACGAATGGCCTGCTGTGGAGCTTGTTCGCATTGACAACCAATACAACAACTTTCCAAACAGTTTCAATGACGTTTGGTCTGCTCAATTGTCCCGCGGGCGCATCGGTCAGAGGGCGGATTGCCAGCTTCATTGAATTTAACAAACCTGAATTGGCCATTGAAATTGCACAAGGCAAAGGTGAGCGTCTACTGGCGCTGGTGGAAATGTATGGCGTGAAAGAATCTGATCGTGCCGCAGCTATCTCTGCGTTAAAGTCAAATCAAGTTGCAATTTTCATACACAAGTCTTCTGATGATATTCAAGATGAGATGGATAAGACGCTGCAACCCTTTGTTTCTTAAAATCGAGCTGGCTGTCAATAAAAAACCGGGGTAGCTTACCCGGTTTTTTATTGACCTAAAGCAGACCAAGCCGATGCGCATTTATGTTAGCCTGACAGTTGCAGCCATAAGTGCTGCATAAATTTACTCATACTGAAGGGATTTAATATGAAAAAAGCACTCTCAAAGGTAGCATTGGCACTTTCCCTAACTGTGATGGCTGCAAGCGGAGCACAAGCTTCTTCCACTCAGGATGCTGCAGGTTGCGGCGTGGGAACGCTGATTTTTAAAGACCAGCATGGTTTGATCTTTAATCTGCTGGCTACCACCACGAATGGTATTTTGTTTGGCACTGTTTCCCAAACTTTTGGAATCTTGAACTGTCCGGCAGATGCATCGGTTAGCGGCAAGATCGCCAGCTTCATCGATTTCAACAAACAACAATTGGCGATTGAAGTTGCCCAAGGTAAAGGTGATCGTCTGGCAGCATTGGTTGAAATGTACGGTGTAAAACAGGCTGATCGCCAAGCTGCAATTGCAGCATTGAAGGCCAACCAGATTGCTATTTTTAGCCAACAGTCCACTTCTGCTATCCAAGGCGAAATGAACAAGACGCTGCAAGCTTTCGTTTCCTGATTTAATTAATCGCAAACAAAAAACCGAGGCTAGACCCTCGGTTTTTTGTTGACTATTGAGGTTCCCATAATTGAAGACAGCAATGTATTGTAGGGTGCACTTTGTGCTGTCCATTTTCATGCAGCTTTGCTGCATAGAAAGTTGCGTGACTTTGTTGCACCAGGGTGCATGGAATGCACCCTGCGAAATGCTGTGTTGGAATGGAATATGAAGTGCCGATTTATTTTTGTCTATTTGTTGCTGTTTTTCTCTGCATCAGCAGTAGCAGATGAGCTGCCCTCAGCGCATGCGGCAGACATTGCCAAGATGCTTGAGCTGGCGAATCACGCACAACTTTCGCAGCGCCCCGAATGGCGCAAGATCAATTTGTATCAATCCACGATGGGAGGTATCACAAGCCATGTGGACGATCCCACCTATTTCCTGGCGCCCAATGGCAAGCATGACCCGCAAGCTGAATTAGAGGCCGACATACGCGGTGCGTTTGATGATTCAATGGCCAAAACGAGTCGCCAACCCAATGTGTGCCGTTTTATTGCGCGTTATCAATTTTTGAGCCGCAGCATGAAAGAGCTTGGCTTCAACTACACGCCCATGAGTTGCGAGGGCTTTGAAAAGTGGAAGTCGGGCATCGCCAAGCACCGCGCCACGCTTATTTTTGCTTCTGTTTATCTCAATAGCCCCGCGTCTATGTATGGGCATGCCTTTATCCGTCTCGACAGTGACAAGCCGGGAGAATACAACCGGCTTAACGATGCAACCCTGGGCTATTCGGTGCAGGCAAGCAGTGATGCCGGTGTGATGTTTTTGGTGCGCAGTCTGTTTGGTGCATATCCCGGCTCGTTTGTCTTCGTGCCGTACTACATGAAAATGCGCGAATACTCTGATCTGGAAAACCGCGATCTGTGGGAATATCAAACCAATTTAAGCGGCGAAGAAATTGAACGCATGCTCGCCTTCGTTTGGGAGCAAAGTTTCACCTACATGAACTATTACTTCTTCGATGACAATTGCGCTTTTATGTTGCTGGCTACATTTGAGGCGGCGCGCCCGAGCCTGAATCTGATCGACCAGGCCAAACCCTGGTTTATCCCTTTGGACATCGTCAAGATTGTGCAAGAGCAACCCGGCCTCGTTGAACAAATTCATTACCGGCCATCGCAATACAATACACTGGTGCAAAATTACAATGCAGCATCCAAACAAGAAAGGCAAGTGGTATTGGCGCTACTGGACGACGACAAACCCCTTGCTGATTTGAGAACCTTGGGTGCGCCACAACAAGCGCGGATTCTGGATTTAACTTTGGGGGTCTCCGAATATCAGCGCAACCAAAAGCATTCCGAAGCCGAGGCGGCTGCTATTAGTGAGCGTCAAATTAAACTATCCGGCGTGCGCAGCAAGGTCGATGCCGAATCCGGCTACAAAGATAAAGTGCCTCCGGCGCAACGGCCTGACGAAGGCCACGGCTCAATACGTACCGGCCTGGCAGAGGGGCAGGTGGGGACGTCTTCCTACACGCAACTGAATTTTCGTGGCGGCTATCACGACAGTCTGGACCCGCAAAGTGGCTTCGGACTGGGTGCTAGCTCCAAGATGGTCGATCTGTATCTGCGCGTAAATTCGAATCAACTTCGTTTTCAACGGCTGGATCTTTTTGATGTGTTTTCACCTTCGGTACAAACTGAATGGTTCAAACCGCAGACGATCAAGATGAATGTTTCAATCCAGAGGCAAGTTCTGCAAAACGACGGACTGTCACCGACTGCGCTGCGCTTTCAAGTTGGCGCGGGCAACAGCTATTCGCTGAGTGATGATGCGCGTGGCTATATTCTGGCCGACAGCTTAACCAGTTTAAATTCGTCATCCTCTTTGGGCGTTGGCCCCACAATAGGCGCGATATGGTCGATCACGCCAAAGTTGCGCACAGAGTTAATTTCAAATACTTACTGGAATACACTGGGCACTTCGCTGGGCGGCGAAAAAGATGTTTGGTCGTTTAAAATAACCGCGGGTCTGGCGTGGGATGTATTCAATAATCAAAACAACCTGCGCCTGAATATTGTCCGTCAGGGACAAAGTAGCAGCAGCGATCCTTCAGTCAATTCCACGGATGCGCAGTTGGCTTACTTCCATTATTTTTGATTTAAATAACGTCATCCCCGCGCGGGGATGACGGTTTCAAAACCTGTTAGTTTAAAATTGGATGTTGGCTCCAAGCGTCAGCCCGGTCCAACTGTTTACGTTGGCTTCAACGTTGATGTTCGATTTCACGTCATATTGCACTCCGGCGATGAAATAGATTCCGCCGACTGAAGGGCTGGCAAGCCCGTTACAAATATTGCCCGAGCAAGAGGTGGTGCCGAAACCCAAACCCAATCCTGCAAAGGGATGAATCTTGCTATCCAATTTCAACGCTTTGTTGAAGTCATAGTCCGCACTGGCATAGAAGTCGTTATATCCCCACGAATAGCTTGAGGGGCCGTTGTAGTCCCTGGAGTAGCGGTCATAACCGAAACGCACTTTAACCGGCTCATTGTTGACCTGATCCGAAACATTGTAATCAGCGTGGATAGCAAGCACACTTGTATAATCAAACCCGACACCGACACCCGCACTCCATTTAGTTTGATCTGCGGCAATGGCGGGTGCGGCAATCGAGGCAGACAGTACAAAAGCTAACAGCGTTTTTTTCATCGTTACTCCTTTTTAAAAAATTGATGGGATTATGCGGGCGGAAATATACCAAAATTATGCGGATAAATTTGTTGGCAGTCAGCTTGACGGCAGCATAAAAGCAATGGCCGCATAACGCGCGAATTTACCGATCATCATGAACAACGCGGCATAAAACGGATTAAGCCTTAACCATCCGGCGGCGACACAGAGCGGATCACCGATAATCGGCGCCCACGCGAACAGCAGCGCGGGAGTACCGTACTTTTGAACTTTGTCGACATGTTTGAGTTTCTGCGTAAGCGGTAGCAATCTCCCCATACCGAAAGAGATCATCCCGCCCAGCGTATTGCCAAGCGTACCCAGAAATAGCGCAGGCCAGAATAATTCCGGATGAAGTTTTAACACGCCGACCAGCACCAACTCAGAGCCTCCCGGCAACAGTGTTGCTCCGAGCAAACTGGAAATAAATAGTCCCCATAGACTGAGATCGTTGGAGAAGAAGTGGGTAAAGGTGTCCAAATGTTATGACGAAGGTAGAGTTACTTTTCGCAAATTCCCTCTCCCGCAGGCGGGATAACCAGCGACTTAGCTGCGGTTTTTTGCAGTTTAGTCGAATGGCTAGTTATTCCATCCAGAGGGTTAGGGTGAGGGGCGTTGAGTATTAAATATTCATTTTCATAGCACAGCCCCTCATCCCCAACCCTTCCCCCGCCTGCGGGGGAAGGGAGTGACGAGTTAGCGTTTTTTCTTCGGAGCCAGTAGATCAGTAATCGTACCCTCAGCCATTTCCGCAGCGAAGCACAGTGTTTCCGACAAGGTTGGATGCGGGTGAATTGTCAGACCGATGTCTTCCATATCCGCCCCCATTTCCAGTGCCAGTACGCCTTCAGCGATCAGTTCACCCGCATTGACACCGACAATACCCAGGCCGAGAATGCGGCGTGATACCGGGTCGAGCAGCACTTTGGTTGATCCTTCCTCGCGTGCAATAGAAAGCGCACGACCGGAAGCTGCCCAAGGGAATGATGCTTTCTCATATTCGATACCCTGCGCTTTGGCTTGGGTTTCGGTCAGCCCCATCCAGGCGATTTCAGGATCAGTGTAAGCGACGGAAGGAATGGTCAGCGGTTCAAAGAAAGATTTATGTCCGGCGATATTTTCCGCAGCCACTTTGCCTTCATGTACCGCTTTGTGTGCCAGCATCGGGTCGCCCACAATATCGCCGATAGCGAAAATGTGCGGCACGTTGGTGCGTTGCTGTTTGTCCACCGGAATAAAGCCGCGTTCGTTTACGGTCAAGCCCGCCGCTTCGGCAGCGATCTCGCGGCCATTTGGACGGCGACCCACCGCCATCAACACGCGGTCATAAAGCTGCGGTTCGGGGGCCTGCTCGCCTTCGAAGGTGACTTTCAGGCCAGTCTTCAACGCTTCGATCTTGGTCACTTTGGTCTTGAGGTAAATCGCTTCATAGCGTTTTGCGATGCGGCTATGCAGCGGCTTGACCAAGTCTTTATCCGCACCCGGCATGAGTTGATCCATCAACTCAACCACGGAAATTTTCGAGCCGAGCGCATCGTAAACGGTACCCATTTCCAAACCAATAATGCCGCCGCCGATAATGAGCAGACGCTTTGGCACGTCTTGCAAGGCCAGCGCACCGGTGGAGTCGATGATGCGCGGATCGTCATAAGGGAAGCCGGGAATGCGCGCCACGCTGGAACCGGCAGCGACAATCGCATTGTCGAACGAAACTGTTTTAACGCCATCGGGGGTATTTACTTCCAGCATATTGGGCGAAGTAAATTTCGCGGTGCCGCGTACGACTTGCACTTTGCGCTGTTTCGCCAATGCCGACAAACCGCCGGTGAGCTTGCCGATGACACTTTCTTTCCAAGTGCGAATAGCATCAATGTCGATTTTAGGTTTGGCAAAGGTGACACCATGATGGCTCACTTCTTCGGCTTCGTTGATGACCTTGGCAACATGCAGCAGTGCTTTGGAAGGGATGCAACCCACGTTGAGGCACACACCACCCAATTTGGATTGTTTTTCGATCAACACCACTTGTTTGCCCAGATCGGCAGCGCGGAATGCCGCAGTGTATCCGCCGGGGCCGGCACCGAGCACTACTACTTCCGCGTGGATGTCGCCTTTGGTGAAGGCAGCGGGCTTCGGCAGAGGGGCTTCGGGGATGGACGGAGTTGCCGGCTTTATTTGATCCTGAATCGGTGCTGCCAAATTCTCTTCTGTTTCCAGTGTCAAAATAACCGAGCCTTGACCCACTTTATCGCCGTTCTTGATCTTGACTTCCTTGACTATACCGGCAACAGGTGAGGGAACATCCAATGTTGCCTTGTCTGTCTCAAGTGTAATGAGCGCTTGTTCCTTTTCTACGGCCTCACCGGCTATTACGGCAACGTCAATAACGGCGACTTCTGTGAAGTTTCCAATGTCGGGTACTTTTATTTCGATGGTGTGGCTCATTTATTTTTTTCCTCTTATGTTTTTAATCCCCTCCCCTCTTGAGGGGGAGGGCTAGGGAGGGGGTGAAAGCGTGTCATCCAATGAGACAACCCCCGTCCTAACCTTCCCCTTGGCAGGGGGAAGGTACCGTAATGTTAAACCCTTATTTGTCCGCTACCCAATACTATGTATTTCTGTGAAGTTAATCCTTCCAACCCAACCGGCCCGCGCGCATGAATTTTATCCGTGGAAATGCCGATCTCCGCCCCCAGCCCATACTCGAAGCCATCCGCAAAGCGCGTCGACGCATTTACCATCACGCTGGATGAATCGACCTCGCGCAGGAAGCGCATCGCGCTTGTATAATTTTCCGTCACGATACTGTCAGTGTGTTGCGAACTGTATTGGTTGATGTGTTCGATCGCTTCATCCAGATTAGCCACAACGCGCACGCTCAAGATCGGCGCGAGATATTCGGTTTGCCAATCAGCTTCTGTTGCCGCAGTCATTTGCGCAACCAATTTGCGCGCAGCTTCATCACCGCGAAGTTCCACATTCTTGTCCAAGTATATCTTGCCCAGTTCGGGCAACACTTTTGCCGCGACATTCGCATGTACCAGCAAAGTCTCCATTGCGTTGCACACGCCGTAACGGTGCGTCTTGGCATTATCGGCGATGCGAATTGCTTTCACCAAGTCGGCTTCGTCGTCTATATAGACATGGCAGATACCGTCGAGATGTTTGATCACCGGAACCTTGGCTTCTTCGGAGATGCGGGCAATCAAACTCTTGCCGCCGCGAGGCACGATAATGTCCACATATTCCTTCATGGTAATCAGCTCACCCACCGCAGCGCGGTCGGTGGTATTGACCACTTGCACAGCCGTTTCGGGCAAGCCAGCCGCCTTGAGACCCGCATGCACGCACACAGCAATGGCCTGGTTGGAATAAATCGCTTCGGAGCCTCCGCGCAAAATCGCCGCATTGCCCGATTTCAGACACAAGCCCGCAGCATCTGCCGTCACATTGGGACGCGACTCGTAAATAATGCCGATAACCCCGAGCGGCACGCGCATCTTGCCCACCTGAATACCGGAAGGTCGATACTTCAACTCGATAATTTCGCCTATAAGGTCCGGCAATTGCGCGATTTGCTGCAAGCCTTCGGCCATGCCGCGCACAGTTTTATCGGTGAGCGTAAGGCGGTCTACCGACGCGGCATCCAGACCATTGCTCTTGGCGGCGGCCACATCTTTTGCATTGGCGGCAATCAGCTCCGCACTGCTATTGAGTATCGCGTCTGCAATAGCCAGTAGAGCGCGGTTTTTTACCGCGGTATCAGCCAGTGCCATCAGGCGCGAAGCAGCGCGAGCTTGTTGCCCGACCGACTTCATATATTGCTTAACGTCTTTCATGATGCTTCCGAGATTGCGAATGGGGCGTATTTTAGCATCCCGCATGGGATAGAATGCGAGCCTTATTTAACCGTAATGAATCATCATTAAACCTTAACGAAGAAATGGTTAAGTTGAATTACATGGAACCCAAATGTCCGATATTTTAAAAAAAATCCTTGCCGTAAAAGCACTGGAAGTTGCCGCCGCAAAGCCGGTTATGCCTTTGCCAAAATTGCGTGCAGAGGCCGAAGCTGCCGCGCCTGCGCGCGACTTTGTCGGGGCGCTGCGTGGCAAAATTGCTGCCGGGCAACCGGCCGTCATCGCTGAAATTAAAAAAGCCAGCCCCAGCAAGGGAGTCATTCGTGCCGACTTTCATCCCGCAGAAATAGCGCAGAGTTATGCCCGCCATGGCGCGGCCTGTTTATCTGTGCTTACTGACGAGCAGTTTTTTCAAGGCAGTGCCGAATTTCTTAAACAGGCACGCGCGGCCTGTAACTTGCCGGTTCTGCGCAAAGACTTCATGGTGGACGAATATCAAATTCTTGAAGCGCGAGCCATGGGAGCCGATGCCATTTTGCTGATCGCCTCGGCGCTGACATTGGGCCAGATGAAAAAGTTTGAGAAACTGGCTCATCAATTGGGCATGGCGGTATTGGTCGAAGTGCATGACAGTGAAGAATTAAATATAGCCCTGCAACTGACCACACCGCTAATTGGAATTAACAACCGCAACCTGCATACTTTTGAAGTGAGCTTGCAAACCACGCTTGAATTATTATCGAACATTTCGCCGGATCGTATCGTAGTCACTGAAAGCGGTATTTTTACCGCACAGGATGTGAAATTGATGCGTGAAAATAAGGTCAATGCGTTTCTGGTGGGCGAGGCTTTTATGCGCGCGGAAGACCCGGGTGCAGAGCTGGCGCGGGTATTTTGCGAACCAGTACTATAAACCCTGATTTTCCATTTGATTTGATCGTTCTCATACTCTGATGGAACTACTAGCCATTCCGCTAAGCCCCAAAGTGCGGGGCAAGCGGCTGGTTATGCGTGGGAACACCGCTTTAGATGCTCTGTGTCCCGATTTGTGAGGTTTGGCAACGCTGTGCTACGCGCGAAGGTTCACGCCTACCGCCTGCCACCGGCGTAGCCTGGCTTCCTGTGCTGATGGCGCACTATCAGGATACGAATGCTGCTTTCAAGATTTCGATATACGACCGAGAACGGAAAAACCTTTAGCGGAAATGTTCTGTGCCCTCTCGTCGTTGGCGTTCCGAGATTTGGATGCTCAACCAAGAGCTTGGTGACACGTTCAAATTCTTCGAGAAAACGTTCAGCGACCACTGAGCCAACTTGTTCGCTGTAAAAATCCAGAGCCTTGGCGAAATCATGCTCCGCTCCGGGGTGGAGCGAGAAGGTCATCGCTGAATTCTTGCGCGAAGCCGGGCGATGGCTTCCTGCCCTGAAACTGCCGAGACCGAACCGGATTCCAGTTCGGCTTCTCTGCGGTCTGCTTCTCGCTCCCACGCTTCCTCGACTTCGGGGTCTGAATCAAGGCTGGCGATCAACCGCTCAAGCAAGTGTGATCGTTCAACAGGGGCTAACTGCAGGACTTCGGCTTCTAAGACTTCCAAGTTTGTACTCACGCTGACCCCCAATGCGGTAGATGCTGACAGTTCACAGTTTAACACAGCGAGTACCACGCTTGGACTTGCCGTACCCAACCTATTTTTTGCAATTTTATTTGGCTATGTCCGCAAATAGAGTTGGCTATTATTGGAGTCAATCAAGTAAATACTTTTTTAGAGGGCGAGGCTTTATATGGATATGGGCGCTGATGACCCCGGCGCAGAATTAGCCCATATTTTTGGCGTGTTGTAAAAAAACAACAGAAGTGGTGAAATTACTATTACTAATTGGTGAATACCAAAATTTTAAGGCAGAATGCCCATCGAATTCTCACTTGAGGGAATTTTTGATTTACCCCCGCAATTGCAGGTGTAAGCAAATTTTAATAAGTACTTATTAAGGAGATAAAAAGATGCAAAAGAAACTATTAGTTCTGGCAATCGCTGCTTTGGCTTCTACTTCAGCATTTGCTGATTCAACTACAACTTTGTACGGTGTCGTTGATGCTGCTGTTGCGAATGTATCTGGTTCTGGTCTTATTGGTGGAACAACAGTCGTTGCCAGCGGCTTGGCTACATCCCGTTTTGGCGTTAAGAACGTAGAACAATTGGACGGTGGTTTGACTGCTGTTGTTGTTTTGGAATACGGTTTGGATAACGCAACAAACGCAACAGTAGGTACTACTGCTGGTGCTACTGCAGTTAAGGCTCGTCAACAACTGTTGGGTTTGGCTGGTGGCTTTGGTACGGTAGCAGCCGGTTTCCTGCAAACAGCTGGTTGGGATTTCGGTGCTAAGTACAACGTAGTTGCCGGTTCTCTTGTTTCACCACTGGGTAACCTCACTAAGGGTCAACTATTCTTGATCGGTGACCAAGCTCTTGCTAACCGTGCACAACGCGCTGTTGCTTACATTTCACCAAGCATTGGTGGCTTGACAGTTGCTGTGAACTACGCAACAGCTTTGGATCTCTCCGGTGCTCCCTTGAAATATGGTACTGTTGGTAACTTTGGCGATGCGGCTAATTTAAATACATCAACTACCAATGCTGGTGTCTCAGCAACTTTGGTGTCTCTTGACTATACAGCAGGTCCATTGTCTGTAGGTCTGGTATATGCGGGTACTAACGCCGAAGCTTATCAAGCATTGGACATAACTGAGTACGCTTTGGGTGTTGCTTACACAGCCGATGTTGCTAAGATCACTGCTACTTACCAAACTAGCAAATTCGGTAATGCCGATACAACAACAAATACAAATGCTCAAAGCTCTAACTCAGTGTACAGCATTGGTGCCGCGATTCCTGTAACGGCAGCCGGTACAGTTGTTCTGAGCTATGCTGGTTCAACTATCAACAACATCGCTTCTGGTGCACTTAGCCAAAACGCTACCAGCTATGCTGTTGGTTATCTGCAAGGCTTGTCTAAGACAACAACTGCTTATCTGGCTTACTCAGGCGTAACGCAAAGCAATGGTACATCTGCAGTTACAGTTGCCAATGACTTGCTCACTACCACTGCTGGTGGAAACTCCAGCGTGTTGGCACTTGGTCTAAACAAGAAGTTCTAATTGTCTGTCCTCCTCGTGGGGATAAGCAACTAGATATAGAAACGGACACCTTCGGGTGTCCGTTTTTTATTTGTATTAACAATTTGCTTGACATCATTGGTCTCTGTTAATACAATTTGCCATGATTACTTGGGATGAGAGCAAACGACAGCGCAACATCCGGGAACATAATCTGGATTTTGCAGGATGCGATGCGGTTTTTGATTGCCCGGTAGTCGCGTGGGACGATGACCGGAAAGCCTACGGCGAATTGCGCATCAATTTGCTCGGGTTACTCAATGGTGTCGTTGTGCATTTGACTTACACTGAACGCGGCGATGATCTGCACATCATTAGCTTGCGTAAGGCTGAAAAACATGAAATCCGCTACTTTGCGCAAGAACTTTCCAAATAGCCCCGAAGCGTGGGCAAAATTAATTGCCGACGCACCCGGCGAGGATCGCCTATCAACCCATGAGGAAGAGATACGCCGAAAAAATGCCGTAGTCGGTCATTCCCTGCCTGAGTTGCGCGAAAAACTTGCGGCACGTCGGCGTGGTGCTCAAAAAGCACCAACCAAAGTGCCAACTACTATCCGTTTTGATGCGGATGTTCTCGCCGAGTTAAAAGCATCCGGGCGCGGCTGGCAAACGCGCGTAAATGACGCTATGCGCGAGTGGCTCAAGGATCATTCGCCGATTTAGAGTATCATCATCAGGTCGGGCGTTCATAATCAAAGGCCGTGCTCGGAAATAGAGTTGGCGCATCTGGAATCCATCGATATTGAAAATGACGGCGTTTATCCAAGGAAAATTATGCTGAATCTGGATGCATTAATCATCGAATTCGATAAAGGTCTTCGTACCTTGTTTGCCAAAGCGCCGACCGCGCGCCCTTATCCCGACGCAGGGATGGCTGATGCGGCTTTGGATGAGACAGAAAAGAGACACGCAGCCGCGTTAATGCGTATTAACCACACGGGTGAGATTTGTGCGCAGGCTTTGTATCAGGGGCAGGCGCTAACGGCACGCGATCCTGTGGTACAAGAAAAACTCAAGTGGGCGGCGTGGGAAGAAACCGAACATTTGGCTTGGACAGCAAAGCGTGTAAGCGAATTGGGCAGCCATTTGAGCGTGCTGAATCCGCTTTGGTACTCCGGCTCACTGGCGCTGGGTGCCGTGGCGGGTTTGCTGGGTGATAAGTGGAATCTGGGATTTTTGGCTGAAACTGAGCGTCAAGTGGGCGCACATCTGCAAAGCCATCTCGACAGCCTGCCGCAGCAAGATGCCAAGAGCCGTGCCGTGGTGCAGCAGATGTATGTGGATGAGGTAGGCCATTCGGATATGGCGATCAGGCTGGGGGCGGCAGAATTGCCTTTACCGGTGAAACTGGCGATGCGCGGAATGTCACAGCTTATGACCAAGACAGTTTATTGGGTCTAGGGCCTTAGTTCCTTCCCCCTCGCAGGGAGAAGGTTAGGATGGGGGTTGTCTTAGAGAAGAGTAACGCTTCTACCCCCACCCTAGCCCTCCCCCTGCATGGGGGAGGGGACTATACCTGAACGATCTCAAAATCATGCGTGATATCCGCCATCTTGCCCAGCATGATGGATGCCGAGCAGTACTTTTCGGCTGAAAGTTTAATTGATCGTTCTACAACATCCGGTTTTAATTCTTTGCCTGTCACGATGAAGTGAAAGTGAATTTTGGTAAACACTTTCGGGTCTTCGCCTGCCCGTTCGGCTTGTATCTCAACAACGCAATCAGTAACCTGTTGGCGGCTTTTTTTCAGGATATGGATAACATCGTAGGTGGTACAGCCACCGGTGCCGATGAGTACCATTTCCATCGGGCGCGGGCCGAGATTGCGGCCGCCGCCTTCGGGTGCGCCATCCATCAAAACGGCATGGCCGCTTTCTGTTTCACCCAAAAAAGAAACTTGTTCTACCCATTTGATACGTGCTTTCATTTGAGACCTCGATTTGACTCGGAAAATTAGCTGCCTACGGCTACATGAATAACAATCAGGATTTTAACCGATACCAGAGTATGCCGATCAACTCGTGCATAAAAATTTTACTGTCGCGCAACGCGATGGCATTGGGTACAAACGCCAGCAAATCGATTTGGTAGCGGGTAGTGTAGCCCGTGGGGGCCGGGATGACTTCAAATCCCGCGGCCTTGAAAGCTTCAACAGCTCTCGGCATATGTGAAGCGTGGGTGACGAGGGCAATACGCTTGACGTTGTTGGCTTGCAAGAGCTGGCGGCAGGCGAGGGCGCTTTCCAGCGTGTTGTCGGAGGAGTCTTCGGTCCAGGTTACCGGGACGTTGAATTCTTCGACCAGCACACGTTTCATCTGCTGGGCTTCTGAAAGGGCATTTCCCGCAGGTTTGCCACCGCTGAGCAGAATGGGATACCCGCTTTCGCGATATAACTTCGCGGCATAACGCAGTCGAAGCAGGCTGTATTCATTAACCGTGTCTGTGCCGTATTCCGGAGCATGGAAATAGGTTCCCCCGCCAAGTACCACGATGGCATCTGCCTGACGGATATCGACGGCGAGCGGTTTGTCTTCCAGTTGATGCAATAACGTTTCGGCTATGAAAGGCGTGGAGAGCAACCACAGCAAGGCAACTGAAACGGTTAGAAGAATTCGGGCAAAGAGCGGACGACGTTTCCATAACCATAATCCGATCGCCGCGATAATGAGCAAATTTAATGGCGGTAACAGGAATGCACTAAAAAGGTTGGTGATGAACCAGGTCATGAAAGAACGCTATGAAAAAGGCGCCGGAAAAAACAGCGAACATCATACTGCATGCCCGCTTTGGTGACTACAGGGAGGAACTTAAAAGATACGTCGCTTACAGAGCCGTTTGTTTCAGGAAATGTTTTGCGTAACGTGCGGCCAAGCGTTCCACCGGCAAGATAATGAACACGTCGGCGCAATTGAAATCGACATCCCAGGCCGGTTCGCTGCAGATGTAAGCACCCAGTCTCAGATAACCTTTGAGCAGAGGGGGAATAATAACTTCCATGTTCTGATTCAACGACTCCAAGGGCAAGCGGTTGTGCGGCGTGACAAGGTATTCGTCCGGTGCTGCATGCAGCTTGTGGATTTTGTTATAAACGCTGGCGGCATAGTGGCCGCCGTCTGCCATGCTAATGCTGGCGCAGCCGATCAGATACTCGTAGTTGTTCTTGGCGATGTAATCTGCCAGGCCGCTCCATAACTGAGTGATGGTAGCACCGTCGCGGTGATTTTGATGAACGCAAGAACGGCCAACTTCAACGAGTTTGTCACGCAGGCCGACCAGGTTCGACAAGTCGAATTCGGTCTCGGAATAGTAACTTCCCGCAAAAACAGCCTGTTCAGGCGACAGAATGCGGTAGGTGCCGACGACTTGATTATTTTGCAGGTTGCGCACCAGAAGATGCTCGCAATATTTGTCAAAACGATCACGATCCAGACCTTCGTTGGCGCTGGGCAAATTTGCGCCCATTTCTTCGGCAAAAACTTGATAGCGCACGCGTTGAGCTTCTTCCACTTCAGCGCCGGTTTTTGCCATGCTGACAGTGAGTTTGCTTTGCGGTTGTGCTTTTTGTTGTAGTTCGTGTTGAATGAGGTGAGCCATACTAATCTCCTTAATTGCGAATGAGTGAAGGTTAGCGTTTAAATATTACAATTTGGTTACGATCCCGTTAATAGTTAATGAAACAACTACTGACTTTCATGCGGCCCATGATTAATGGCCGGATACAGCAACATGCTGTAAGCGGAATGAAAATCTGAATCCTCTTCGTTTCTGTGCTGCTCGGTTGACTCGTTTTCATCAATCACAGGGGGAAGCTCAATTGAGAGAGCTTGTGCTACGCGGCGATGGGCTTCAAGCGCGAGTAAACGCCGATTCTCGGCTTGTGTGGCTAGTTCCTGGGTCGTTGTGATGCGCACATGAAGATCGCGGCTGGATAATATTTTCCAAAGCGATTCCATGAAGCTCATGTCATCGATGTAGGCAGCATCAAAATTCGGTTTATTATGTTTGTCGTGATAGTGGATGCCTACCGGATAAATCGGTATTTGAGCATCAATGGCCGGTTGCAGCAATGAAGCATGAAAGTGCTTGACCTGTGTGCCGTTTGAAGTGGTTCCCTCGGGGAATATGGCCATCGCGTTGCCTTCGAGCAAATGCTCTACCATTAGCTTATTGGTGCGAACCGTATCGCTACGCTTGTTGCGCTCGATGAAAATAGTTTGTGCCCGTGAGCAAAGCCATCCGATGAAAGGCCAATTGCGCACTTCGGCTTTGGCGACAAAGCGCATGGGCAAGACCGAACTCATTACATAGACATCCAGCCACGAGATGTGATTTGCGACGATAAGCCCTTGTTTTATTGTTTGTAGCGGTATGTCGCCAGCCACGCTGACACGAACATTGAGGACATTGAGTAAATCAATAGACCACTGGCGCATAATGCGTTTTTGCAAACCTCTGCTTAAATATGGATAAACCGTTGCAAGCGCTGCGCCATAAATAAGGTGCAACACAAGTCGAACAGCACGAAAGCAAGCAAGATAGCGACTGAGAGAATTTGATATCATAAAATAGGTGTCGAAAATTTTAACGGGTTGATTTTGAGCGCGGCTCGACAAATATACTATTGCCTTTGGTTCTCTTGGCCATTTTTTTAGCTTGAGTCGCCGCCGCAGACACTTCGTTATGCGAATAGTATTTATTGGCGGTAACCGGGACTGCGCCGATTGAAAGGCTGGTCAACGGGTGAAACACGATATTTTCATTGCGATCTTCACTATTGTAGCCGCCTGCCTGTACGTGTTCGGCAGAATAGAGCAAAGAGGCCGCTTGTTCAAATGAACGCAAAGCCTGTTCACAACGCGCTTTCCAATCGCGACTTTGCATCAGTAAAATAAAATCGTCGCCACCGAGATGGCCGATAAAGTCCAGTTTGGGATCGCATGCCCAACTGAGAACTCGTCCGGTTAGCTGAATCATTTCATCGCCTTTATGGTAACCATAAACATCATTATAGGGCTTAAAATGGTCAAGGTCGCAGTAGCAGGCGAAGAAGGGTGTTCCGGCTTGCAACAGATGTTCGATCTGCTGATTGATCGGGACATTGCCGGGAAGAAGCGTAAGAGGATTGGCATAGCGCGCGGCGGCTATCTGCATTTGGGTCAATTCGCGCAACAAATTTTGTCCCGAAGATATGCCCAGATAGCGTCCCTGATCAGTCACGATAAATCCGCTGCCGAATTGGTCTTCATCAGCCTGGGAGAGAAATTCGCTGAGTTCTTCGATGGGCATTTCTTTGTCCACGAGCAAAGGAGAGTTCTGCATTAGAGAGTCACACGGTTTTTTACCGAGCAATTCGCGTTGGAATGGGCGGGAGAATAAATCCAGAAAGCTTGAACGGCTGATTATTCCCACGGGAACGCCATTGGCCACAACGGGTAAGACGCGCAGGGAGGGGGTTTCGCAAAAACGTCTAAAGATAGCTTCGTTTTCTGCGGATGGCTGCACAGGCTCAATGTAGGTAATGAGTTGCAACGCCTTCCTCTTGGTCGGCGAAGCGGGCTCGGGTTTGAACAGCAATGCCACCGATTGGGTAGCGTTGATGATGCGGCAGGCCTCGGACGAAGCAAGCAGAGTGGGTGTCGGACTCGGGCGGGCAATAAAATAACCCTGACCCAAAGCAATGCCAATTTCTTTGACGACCTTTAATTCGGCTTCGGTTTCCACCCCTTCGGCAATGACACTTGTGCCGCAACTTAAAGCAATTTGCTGGATAGATTTCAAGAATTGCCGCTTGATCGGGTCGGTATCCACGCCCTGCACAAAATGCATGTCGATTTTGATGAATTCGGGACGTAATTCCGACCACAAGCGCAGGCTCGAAAATCCTTCGCCCAGATCGTCGATAGCGATTTTGAAACCCATCGAACGATAATGCAGCAGGGCGCCGCGCATGGCGACAAAATCATAAGTGGGCTGGTTTTCGGTGATTTCGATAATGACGCGATCAGGTGAAATGCCCAGTTGCGTCAGAAATTCAAGCGTTTGCCCGTTCTTGAAGCTCGGATGCGTGAGCGTTTCCGGGCTGACATTTAAAAACAGGTTGCCCGGCAAATTTAAACGGGAGAAGGTTTCCAGCACGACTTGCCTGCACAGCATCTCCATTTCAAGCGACAGGCCTTGTTCGGCTGCCGCACTGAACAAGTTTGCAGGGGAGTGTAACGGGCTGTTGGCGGGGCCTCTTATCAGGCCCTCATAGCCGAGAAACTCGCCGCTGGCGAGGTTAAGGATGGGTTGGAATAGCGCAGTGAGCTTGCGCTGTTGAAGAATCTCGTGGAGTGGCGTGCTTTCCAATCTGATTATATTAATATTGCGACTTTCCTGCGCTGCCAGCACAAGTGGTTCACAATTGGAACTGTATGGTTTGACTGTTTGTGTGGCTCCGTTCATCGCGCGCCCCTATTCTGTGTTTTGTTTGTGAGGGGCGTTAAGGTATGCGATTCGTGTTACGGTATTATTAATTTAAGATGTTCCATTAGTAGCGTCATTCCCGCGCAGGCGGGAATTCAGCAAAACCAAAAAACTCCGCTAAGCGGGCAAATTGGATTTAAGTTCGAGAGATATTTGACAGCGGCTTATAGTCTCGCATACAATCCGCGCCCTTCGAAGTTTACTAACTCTTTTGTATTAGGAAATGCCATGAAAACATTTTCCGCTAAGCAGCACGAAGTCCAGCACGACTGGCTTCTCGTGGATGCTTCCAATCAAATTCTGGGCCGTTTGGCCAGCCAGATTGCTGCCCGCTTGCGCGGCAAGCATAAGGCGATTTACACGCCGCACGTGGATACCGGCGATTTCGTTGTCGTTGTCAACGCTGAAAAGCTGCGTGTAACCGGCAACAAGGCGCAGGCCAAAATGTACTACCGCCACACGGGTTATCCCGGCGGTATCTACGAAACCAATTTTACCAAGCTGAATCAGCGCCATCCGCATCGCGTTCTGCAAAAGGCCGTGCGTGGAATGTTGCCGAAGGGACCTTTGGGTTATGCCATGCTGCGTAAGCTGAAAGTCTATGCCGGTGCAACTCATCCGCACACAGCACAGCAACCTAAACCTATTGATCTGTTAAAGGCGTAATCATGAGTGTGACTTATAACTACGGCACCGGCCGTCGCAAAAGCGCAGTAGCACGCGTATTTATTAAGCCCGGCAAAGGTGAAATCATTGTAAATGACAAGCCTATCGACGAATTCTTTTCCCGCGAAACAGGCCGTATGGTTGTGCGTCAGCCATTGGAACTGACCGAGACAGTGGGCAAGTTTGACATCAGAGTGAACGTTGCCGGTGGCGGCGAATCCGGTCAAGCCGGTGCAGTGCGTCACGGTATTACCCGCGCGTTGATTGATTACGATGCAAATCTGAAGCCAACATTGAGTAAAGCCGGTTTGGTTACTCGTGATGCGCGTGAAGTTGAACGTAAAAAAGTCGGTCTGCGCAAGGCGCGTCGCAGGAAACAATTCTCCAAGCGTTAAACTTGTTCCGCGTTTGTTGCGGGCATGTTGGAAATGCAGAAAAAACCGCCTTCGGGCGGTTTTTTCATTTATTATTCGAATTTTAGTGGCTGGGGGTAAGTGTGATTAAAGTCGGGATTGTTGGCGGAACGGGTTATACCGGAGTCGAATTATTGCGTTTGCTGGCATTGCATCCGCAAGTAGAATTGCGGGTAATTACTTCGCGCGCGGATGCGGGTACCCCTGTTAGTCAAATGTTTCCCAGCTTGCGCGGCTTTGTGGATCTGGTATTTACCCATCCTGACGAGGCTCATCTTGAGCAATGTAATGCCGTGTTTTTTGCCACGCCCAATGGCATCGCCATGCAGCAAACACGCGCGTTGCTGGATGCGGGTGTGCGGGTGATTGATCTGGCGGCTGATTTTCGCATTAAGGATGTGGCAGAATGGGAAAAATGGTACGGCATGAGCCATGCCTGCCCGGACTTGGTGGCGGAGGCGGTATATGGTCTTCCCGAGGTTAACCGGGATAAAATCAAGCAGGCGCGACTGGTTGCCAATCCGGGCTGTTACCCGACCGCAGTGCAATTGGGATTTATTCCCTTGCTCGAAGCCGGTTTGATAGAAGAGAACTCGTTAATCGCCGATTCAAAGTCGGGCGTGTCGGGCGCGGGACGCAAGGCTGAAATACCGACGTTATTTGCCGAAGCCTCGGACAACTTTAAAGCCTACGGAGTGGCCGGGCACCGGCATTTACCTGAAATTAAACAAGGTCTGGCAAATGTATCGGGCAAAGCGGTAGGGTTGACCTTTGTGCCGCATCTGACGCCAATGATACGCGGCATTCATGCCACGCTATATGGCAGACTTAAAAAAGATGCGGACTTGCAGGCCGTCTTTGAGCAGCGCTATGCCGGAGAAGCGTTCGTCGACGTTTTGCCTGCCGGCAGCATGCCCGAGACTCGTTCGGTGCGGGGTTCCAACCTGTGTCGAATTGCGGTACACAGACCGCAAGGTGGCGACACAGTAGTGGTATTATCGGTCATTGATAACTTGGTGAAAGGTGCTGCAGGTCAGGCGGTGCAAAATTTGAACATCATGTTTGGATTGCCAGAGGCGACTGCTCTTGGGGTACTGCCGCTGTTACCTTAAAGTATGATAATACGAAAGCTTAAACGCAAATTCAGTATTTCCGCACCGCGTTTATCGGTGCGTCCGTTTGTGCCCTGGTATGTGCGCTGGGCCATCATTGTGCCATTTATTTTTGCGGCGGGAGGCTTGGTCTGGTGGGCATACGATTCGGGGCTTGAATTGGCAGGGTTTCACCGTGGTCAGGCGGAGAAGGAATTGGAAGGATTGCATGCCCGTGTCGCCTTCCTGACGAATGAAAACGCCGGGTTGGCCAATCAGGTTGCTTCTTTTGAGCGACAGATGCAAATTGACCAATCTGCCATGCAGGAAACTTCCAAGCAGATTAAAGGTCTAAATGCTGAAAACGAGCAGTTGAAGGAGGATTTGTCGTTTTTCCAAAATCTTCCGCTGACAGCAGGGCGTGAAGGTGATTTGAGCATTCACAGCTTGAAAGTCGAACCGAATTCTTTGCCGGGAGAGTATCACTGTCGTTTGTTACTGGTGCAGGATGTGCAACAACGGGGTAGAGAATTTCAGGGGAAATTGGAATTGTTAGTGAGTGGAGACCAGAGCGGCAAGAAAGTAGTGCTACAATTCCCCCAGGAAAACACGCCGGAGGTTGCGGCAAGTCAACTTAATTTCAAATATTACCAGCGTGTGGATCGTGTTTTTAAAATTCCGGCGGATTTCCGGATTGAAAGTGTCCAGGTTCGGGTATTTGAAAAAGGGTCGCATGAGCCCAAGGTTCAACAGAGCATTGGACTATCTTAATTGGAGAGTAGTATGTTTGGTGACAAGCACAGTAAACCGCAAAATCGTATCGATTCTTTGATTGGGGCTGGAACCAAAGTTAACGGAGATGTACACTTCAGTGGCGGGTTGCGGGTGGATGGCGAAATTGATGGTAACGTCACCGCCAATTTGGGCAAGCCCAGTACGCTTGTGTTGAGCGAACATGCCCGTGTGGAAGGCGCGATCAACGTAACGCATTTGGTGGTGAACGGCGTAGTTACCGGTCCGGTATATGCGGCTGATTATCTTGAATTGCAGAGCAAGGCAAAACTTATCGGCGATGTGCATTACAAGACTTTGGAAATTCAATTGGGCGCTATCATTGAAGGCAAGTTGATCCATTTGGCCGAGGGTGCGGACAAAGTGGTGGCGCTGAAATTAAGCGGAACCGAGTCGTAAATTTTATAATCAGGGGAGGCGAGTTGCCATCCCGTATTTAAGGAGACAAACATGAATGCTGTGAGCGAAATTCCCGATGTACTTTTATTTACCGATAATGCGGCAAACAAAGTTAAGCAATTGATCGAAGAAGAAGGCAATGCGGAACTCAAATTGCGCGTATTTGTGAGCGGCGGCGGATGCTCCGGCTTTCAGTATGGTTTTACCTTCGATGAAGTCACCAACGAAGACGATACCGTATTGAACAAAAACGGCGTGCAATTGCTGATCGACCCGATGAGCTTCCAATATCTGGCCGGTGCGGAAATTGATTATTCCGAAGGTTTGGAAGGTTCGCAGTTTGTTATCAAGAATCCGAATGCAACGACCACTTGCGGCTGCGGCTCATCGTTCTCGGTTTAAGTTGCGAATTGCTATAAAACGAAACGGGGCGCTTTGCGTCCCCTTTTGTTTTATGCTGGATAAATCGCACCCAACACACAAGCATGCCTTGCCCCGGTGACCGCGGGCAGGTTGGAGGGGCGCAGATGCAGGGTCTGTTGCGCCAGCCAGGCAAAGGCGATGGCTTCCATCCAGTCGGCTGCGATGCCCAATTCCTCTGTCTTTTGGATTTTGCATTGCGGTAATGCGTGCTGCAGATGCGAAACCAACGCACCGTTGTGCGCACCGCCGCCGCATAAATAAAGCTCTTTGGCTGTGCCGCAGAAATTCCGTACCGCCAATGCAATGCTGTCACCGGTCAAGGCAAGCAAGGTAGTTTGTACATCCTCGGGTGCTTCGTTGCCGCTTAAAAAACTTTCCAGCCAATTGAGATTGAACAAATCACGTCCCGTGCTTTTGGGTGGAACAGCCGGGAAAAAAGGTTCAGCCAGTAATTTTTGCAACAATAAAGGAATGACTTTTCCTTTGCTCGCCCATGCGCCGTCTTTGTCGTAAGGTTTGCCCTGGTGTTTTGAGATCCAGGCATCCATCAGCAAATTGCCGGGGCCGCAGTCGAAACCCGTGGTAACGCCGTTACACGGCAGATCAGTCAGATTGGCGATGCCGCCGATATTGAGTATGGCGCGGTGGATATTGGGGTGGCGCAACACCTTATCGTGGAAAGCAGGCACCAAGGGTGCTCCTTGTCCTCCTGCGGCAATATCCCTGCTGCGAAAATCGCTGACCACGTGGATGCCCGTAAGCTCTGCCAGCAATGCCGCGTTATTCAGTTGAATGGTGTAACCGTGTTCAGGCCGATGGCGCACGGTCTGCCCGTGGCAGCCTATCGCCTGAATTTGTGCGGAAGTCATACCGGTTTTTTGCAGCAAACTGCGCGTGGCGTCGGCGTATGCGCGTGCCAATTGAATGGCAATAATCTGCGACTGATGCAGTTCGTCATGTGCAGGGTGATGCAGGGCAAGCAGCGCGTCTTTCAGCGCTGCTTGATAGGCTTGGTAATGCGTGCCAATGAGCTTGGGCTGTGCGCCGGAAAGATCAACCAGAGCAGCGTCGATGCCGTCCAGACTTGTGCCGGACATGACACCGATATAATGCTCCGGAGGAAGCTGACTCACCTGATCAAAATTAATCGAGCTTGGCCAGGCGGGTATTACGCAACATGGCTAAACGATCATTCATCTCACGCGTGCTTTCCAGAAAAGCGGATTTCTGTGCCTCGCTGATGGGGGACCCGTCTGGCAGCGCTACGCGCAGGGGATCGCGTTGGGCGCCGTCGACTCTGAACTCATAATGCAAGTGAGGCCCGGTAGCCAATCCTGTCATGCCCACAAAACCAATGATTTCGCCTTGACTGACATGCTGACCGCGATGCAGGCCGGGCGCAAAACGCGACAAGTGCCCGTACACTGTGGAGTAACGTCCGGCATGATTAATCATAATGACGTTACCGTATCCATTTTGCTGACCCACCAGCGCAACTACGCCGTCGGATGTCACTTTTACTTTTGCGCCCATGGGGGCTGCATAGTCCACTCCTTTATGCGAGCGCCATTTGTTCAGGATGGGGTGAAAACGTGAAAGCGAGAAGCCGGAGCTTATACGCGAGAATTCAAGTGGTGAGCGCAAAAAGGCTTTGTGCATGCTTTTGCCATCAGGCGTGTAGTAGTCACCTGTCGTGCTGGTGGTTTGGAAATACACTGTGCGATAGGCATGGCCTTGATTGCTGAACTCTGCTGCCAGAATGCGTCCGGCACGTACCGGCTCGCCATTGTA
>Ga0224559_1000132_pt1 | contig 47429 bp, 46 predicted proteins | sample 714S33034metaG_FD_180676 | JGI IMG/M metagenome (GOLD analysis project Ga0224559, IMG submission 180676) | Peat soil microbial communities from Stordalen Mire, Sweden - 717 S3 30-34 | ecosystem: Environmental > Terrestrial > Soil > Wetlands > Peat | place: Sweden: Norrbotten County, Stordalen... | reverse complement strand
AGAATCAGCAAAAAGAACCACTATACTAATTGTATTTTTAGCAGGACTCATCACAACAACAGGTTACACCACCAAAACAGACCTACAAAAGCTATCCGAAACATAAAAAATCTAAGACCCTAAAATTATTATTTAAATTAGTTCTTCCATAACCATTTGGCAAGAAAAGATAAATTTCTTTTCTATAATATTATATTTATCAGATTTATTTTCAATATTTCCATTAGTAATATGAGTTAAATCCTTGATCAACTTTTCAGATGGAATATCAGATAGGAATGTCAATAAATATGATTAATAACCTCTTGTTTGAATGGATTTCCATTTATTACATTCATCATTTCATTTTTTGCTTATCAAAACTTTAACATCAAAATCAAATATTTCTGCTATTTCTTTTTCAATTATATGACTCAACTTTATTTTATCAAATTCTTTACTTTCGAATATAACATTTCCACTTTGTATGTAAGTCTTTATATCTTCAAAATCTAAAGATCTGTAAAGTTCCTCCAATCTATCCATCTTAACCTTTTTTCCACCGATATTTATTCCTCGAATCATTGAAACATATGTTACCATAGTAGATTATTGTTCTAGACAAATAAAATTTTTTCCTATTGTAATTAACAGATTATTTGGAATAAATTTTGTACTTCATTATAGTGTAATACTATAATTCAGATCGAAAATCTTATGGAGATGCTTTAAAATCTGCAGATAAAACTCATAACTTAACTAAATGGCTGGAATATTTTTCAACCGGAGTTCTATTCTCAATTTCTAAAGTTAAATAAAAAATTTTAAGATTCTCATTTGAAAGTCAGAGAATTGATTCAAGAGGACAAATATCTCTTTCGGATAAAGAAAGAAAAATAATAAGATATCTTCAAGAAAATGAGAAGATAACAAATAAAAATGTGCAAGAAATGTTCAAAATTACCCCCACACACACAAGCAGTTAGTGATATTTTAAAAAAATTAATAAAAAAATAAAGAAAACAAGTTAAATATAATATTAAAATTGGAATAAATCGTTTTTAATGAAAAAGGTTGTTGTTGATATAGTAGAATTTTACTTGTATGGCTAAGTACAGATTTTATGTAAATTATCAGAAATTATTTTAGAGGTTTATTTTCCTATTTAAAGAGTTTAATCAGATTATAGAAAATTCTTTTAAAAATGTTAAAAATAAACAAATCATCAAATATATAATTATTTTTTGTGGAATTGTATAATGTGCATGCATGTAGTGGATCTGTTATCAATCATGAGGAGATCACACAAATCAAAGGAGACAAAAACAGAGATGCAAAAGCAGGAACAGACCACCAATCATTAACACATATGGCTCTCCAACTATACAAACTCCTAGGAAAGGATAAGATTAAATAAAGTATTAAAAAATGGAAGAAAAGAAAAATTTAAAAAATAGGTTATAATGGTTCCAATGTTCGGAAAAGTCTTTCTGCAGCAATTTTTATTTCTGCATCCTTTATTTTCCCACTTTTAGCTATTTTAAGTGCCATCTCTAGAACTTTTGGTACATCTTCAGCAGCAATGTTCTCAGCCATATTAGTATAATTCTGGTCAGGGTCGTCTTCCATTTCAACTTTTTTCTCAGCCATAGTATCCAGCATGACTTTACATTCTTTCATTAAAACTGGATCATCTTTCATTGATTCACATTTAGCCATAAGTTCTTTGGTTTTTTTATCATCCATTTGTAAAAACTCCCTAGTTAGGTAAAAAAATTTTAGTGAAAAAAATTAAAATTTTATATTATTTTTATTTGTTTAACTGCCATTTCAATATCTGCTGCATGGACAGTCTTTCTTCCAGCGTGTTTTGCAAGTAAAATCGCTTGTTTAGAGATGTCTTCGCCAAGTTCTTCTAAAACTTTTGCTAATGATTCTTTTGCATCGTCACTTACTCTAGGTGCACCTGCATTTTTTATTATTCTTCCTATTGGAGCTATTGGTAGTTCAGTCATATTTTTTCACCATTATATAGTTTATAGTCCTGTTTATTTAAATATATTGAATTATAATGGATTTCTATACGATATTCACGTTTTATTAAGAATTCGTGATTTTATCACAAAAAACTAGTCATACAGTGCAAGTGAAACAAAATAAATTATATTTAGAAACTTCGAATCCATTCTATTTTTGTTCTTTGAATTTGTTATAAATTACTTCAAAGTTTTCCTTAAAATCCTTTGTTAATTGATAATAGTTATTTTTTTGTTCAAAATTTATATTAATAATTATTTCAAATGTGCTATTAGATTTATAAGTGTCAAACTCAATCTCAATATCATCTCACAAATTATTTTCAAAGGTTAATTAAAAGGAATTGGCTTGAATATTTAAAAATCCATAGTTTTTAGATTTCCAAATTGATAATTACAATTAGGACAAATATATTTTTCTCCAATATCCCCTAATGCACTAATACATTCCATTGACCCTTCATATCCACATTTTAGGCATTGTTTAATTTTTCATCATCTTCATTACTAATTTTTGTATTTTTTATTCACAAATTTGACATCAGTAACTTTAAAATAATTAAAATCCATATTTTTAATTGAATTAATTGATTTTTTTAATTATATTAAGTTTTTTTTATCTAAATATCTATGTAAAACATTATTAAGTTGAAACTTTTCGCTTTTATTTCAAATTTTTTTTGCTATTTGATATAATTGATTATCAATATTTGTATTTGGAGTAGTGTCTTCATACTTATCAAAATAAATTTTTAAGCTTAGAAAATCATTACCATTAAAATTCACATTGTTTAAAAGATCATAAAATTTTTGGTTGATATTCATCTGAGTATAAATGTGTTTAATTCCCGAAACTGTCGCAACTTTATCCCCATTAAAATACCATTCTGAAAATAGAATAGGGCAATATATATTTTTTTTATCAAATAATTTAAAAATTGAAATTAAAAGAAATTCAAAACTGGGTTGTGATAATTCATACTTTACTTGGTTCATCCCATTACTTTCAAACGGTAGAGATGATGATTATAATTTATCCCATCCAAACGAACCAACTCTTCAAAATAATTATCTTTATGAATAAAAGTATCTCCAACATTAAATAATTGAATTTCTTCAATGTTTTCTTCTAATTTAGTAATTTCATTCTCTATTCTAATGCCATATTTTTCAATATCAAGTGATTAGATTTTATAGTGGGTTCAATATTAAAAAGATTAGATAAATGATTTTTTAAATGGTTTAAACTAAAATTATCATTTTTCATTAAGATCATGTATTACAGTTCTGATTTAATTAAATGATTTTTTAAATGGTTTAAACTAAAATTATCATTTTTCATTAAGATCATGTATTACAGTTCTGATTTAATTAAATGTTTTTAAACATTGTTGCAAAAATATAAAAATAATACTCTGAAAAAATCAGTAAAAGTTTGAATAATTCTTAACAATCAAATCTTTAAGAGTTTGTTCAACAGTATTAATTTCTTGACTGTAATTTTTAGTTAATGGGATTATTGTCATAAATTCTATTTCGCACTGATTTGATGTTGGAAGTTCTAAGATATCATGATCTAAAACAGGAACAGGATCCACACTAGGTGTCACTTCAAAATTAATGTTCTTGCTTATGTATGTAGTAAATTTCCATGATCTATCCCAAATATCTTTTATATCTGTATGAATCGAATAAGGTTTATTTAAAGGAAATCTAGTATGAATATATCCTATTTCTGGATCAATTCCTTGTTCATAAGGAATTATCGTATGAGTAATTTTTATATCTTCCATTTTCATCGTATCACCATTGATACTTATTTTTCATACTAATTAGTTTTATGGAAATTTAATAATTATTATTCTTTCAAATGAATAAATCTTTATAATCTATTATTCTTTTAGATGAACATGGTTACACTTATTTTTATTACCTGTGGTACAGATCAATCATTATTAAATAAATGAAAGATTTAATATACGATTTATAAATTTTAATGAGTTAAATTAGACCCAGTAATACTAAATTTTGATGATTTATAAAAATTTTAATTAAAATTCATATTGACTCTAAAACTTAATTTATTGGCCCAAATTAACTTTTTTAACAATAGAATATCTTTATTATCTTTATTATATTAAAATAATCAATTAACACAATTTTAATTAAAAATTTATAATAATTTACTTCGTTAAATTCTGCTATAACGAAGTTTAAAATTATATTGACCATATGGTTATAAATAGTGTAATTTAACGAAGTAAATTTGTTATTTAATTGATGATTTAATATTTCTAAAATAATTTTTTTGAATTATTTTGTTACATTTGGATTATAATAAGATTATAATTATTTAATATCATTAGTCAATATTTGAAATTATAAAAAAGTTAAGAATATATGGTGTTAGATATAGGTGTGTGTACTTATATATGGTATTTTTGAAGATTTTTAATTACAGCAGGCAACTTGTGGATAATAATCTACTATAATCTTTCAATGTAAGGATTATTAATTGATTATCCTAATTTTATTCTTTATTAGAAATAGAAGATCAAAAAAAAGTTAATTTACATCTAAAAAAAATGTTTTTGGTAAGACCCATATAAAAAAAACTAATAATTTTGATTTTCTATAGGATCAAGAACGATATTAACAATAATAAAAAAGGTAATCAATATAAAATTAATATTATTTTGAATAAAAAAAAATATGCTGTTGAATTTTAAGAATCATGAAATTTTTAATGTATTCCTTACTAAATTCATTTGAAATTTTTATTTCTGATTCGATACAGATTTAATTAAAACCAATAGAAAGAATATTATTTCCCATTCTTTATATTGATTAGTTATATAATTTAATTTTGTTAAAATTATCAAAATTTAATCTTTTCAATGTAAAAAAAAGACATTTATTTTGCCAACTACATCCGGAACATAAAGATACAATATGATCATGATTTAAGTTTTTATTGACAGTACTGAAAGCTTCAGAGACGGTATAAATATATCTCAAATCTAAATTTGCTTTTTCAATAACTAATCTACCAAATTTATTTATTTCATCTATGGATCCTTTGATAAATCTTCCATCAACATCGTGTGGACATTTAGAACATAGCTCATCAGTTTCAACAACAATTTGAGATGATAAAAGATTTGATTTTAAAAAAGAAGTAACTCATTCCATATGTAATACAAAGTCTTGTGTATAACCATGACCTTGAAATCCTTGTATGCAAAGGAGATGATGTGGCCTGATCCTAAGGGGATCAGAGTATTTTCCACTTTCTGTCATTATCAACAGAATTTTCTCCACCATTGAATGGTTCTTTTGGTGTTATGGCTTTTGCAATTGCTGCTGCACCCCCAATTTTTATTATATCCCCTACAATGAAAGGTAATACCCCCATTGCTAATAAACTCCAAATTCCAGGTGCTGATCCATTGACTAGATACATCCATGCACTCAGCTGGATTAAACCAGGTATATAAATTAGGAAGAAACTGGCAAACATCAATATACCCAACATAGGCATAAAACTTCGGGCATTGACATATTTATCAGCAAAATATCCTATGAACAATGCTGCTAAAACGAATCCGATTAAAAATCCACCATTTGCCCCGATTATAGTTCCTAATCCTCCTGCACTTCCAGCAAACCATGGAACACCAGCCACTCCCATTATCAAGTATATTATCATACTTAATCCGCCCCAGTATCTTCCAAGGAGTATTCCTGCAAGTAGAACAGCAAATGTTTGAGCTGTTATTGGTACTGGAGTCCACGGTAGTGGTATAATTATTTGAGCCATGAGTCCAGTTATGCAAGCCATGAAGAAAGCCATTACTAGTTTGTTAGCATGTGAAGTTTCAGAACGCCATTTAAAAAGTGAATATCTCTTTTCAAAATAATTGTCAATTGTTATCTCCATCAAAATTCCTCCCCAGATTAGTATACCTAACTATCCACCAATAATTTTATATTTTAACAATCAGTAAATGCAAATAAATTATTATTTGATTATATTTTAAACTCTAAAAGTGTCTCATAAAACCTAAAACTGAAATCATATTATTCTCTTAATTTGTTAGATTCAAATATTATAAATACTTTTTTTCTTTAAAATTTGAGACATATTCATTCTATTATAGGATATTTAATATAGAAAATTTAGTGTGAATAAATATTATGTTTATATAAATTAGAAAATCTTTTATACTAATTTTGCTCGGTCATATACATTTTTAAGCGTATGCATATCGACACTTGTATATATTTGAGTAGTACTCAAGTTAGCATGTCCCAGAAGCTGTTGTATTGCCCTTATATCCACACCATTTTTTAATAGGTGAGTTGCAAAGGAATGTCTTAATATGTGGGGTGTTACTCTTTTTTTAATTCCTGCTGCTACCGCATAATCTTTGATCATCATTTGAATATATCTAGGAGTTAAATGGTTTCCAGATCTATTGACAAACAGATAATCACTTTGATCACCTCTAACTGAAAGGTATCCTTCTAATAATATTTTTGTTTCTTCATCAAAGAGGACTATCCTATCTTTTTCACCCTTTCCTCTTATTCTAAGAGTTCTATCACGCAGATCTATACTATCTGTATGGAGCATAACAAGTTCAGATACCCTCAATCCAGATGAATACAGTAATGCTAATATGACCTTATTTCTAAGTCTTAGAAACTCTGATCTTTCAGATAAGCCCTCTTCATCCCCACATTTATCCATTGCATTTATAAGAGTAGTTACCTCATTCTCATTTAAAGATTTGGGAAGTGATTTTGTTCTTTTAGGAGTTTTAACCTCTTTTAAAACACCTATACCTCCAAACTCAAAAAATTTTTTTGCAACTACAGTCACTAGATAAATATAATTCTGAGAAACATTCTTTTCACGTTTAAGATAACGAATATATCTTTTAAATGCCCTTAAAACTAATCTTTCATCATAAAGATCTTCTTCTTTCTGTAAAAATCTATGAAAATTGTTTATTATTGATCTATAAGTTTTTATGGTACTTTTTGAGTAGTTCCTTATCTCAAGCTCCATTAAATAGTCTTCTATCATCTCTGGAAAGTCAAAAGCATCTAATATATTCTCTCTGAGAATACTTTCAGATTCAGGAACTGTTCTATGCAAGTTTGTTAAACCTCCATCCAGATTATTCCAGTGTTGATTTGAATATGGATTCATGTTGTTACTTTTTTTTATTAATGTTTCTGATTATTCCAAATAACCAATGTTTAACTTAATATCTTCTTGATGGATACTTTATTATAGCTTACTGGCTACATGTAACTTCTGTCAACGTTTTCATTAGGATCGTTTGTTTTTCCACTACCCATATGCTGAGAACTGGATAAATCCTTGTGTAGAGCATTTTCAAAAGATTTATACCGTCGAATTATTTGATCTTCAATGGATACTGCATTTTTAATAGCAAAAGACATATGAGTTTCCCCTATTAAATCACTACCATCCATGACTGCCATGTCCCCAGCCATACGCAATACACCACCAAGATCTCTTAATCTAAGTGTTAATGAATCTTTCTGGTCATCTATTGCCTCGGCTCTTCTCTTTGCTTCATTTATCAAGAGCTCTATTGATTTTTTTGTAGCGTGAGGGATCTTACCATCCATTTTTATTTCCTGTGCAACAAACTGTGCAATTTTGGATCGATTTTCTTCATTATCTGGCATGGTAGTCCTCATAAGGATCTCATAACCTTCACCTTGTATTCTTGAACGTAGTGGTGGTAAAATATATTGAACGTCCCTAATATTACAGGCTGCTATGAAAATAAAATCACATGGAACATTATCAACTTTAACTGAGCTTCCAGCACTCTGAGGATTTCTACCAACTATGGGAAATACTTTATCTTGCATAGCACTGAGAATATACCTCTGTAATGGTGCTATATGGACTATTTCATCTATAAAAAGTACTCCTTCATGTGCCTCATGGATTGCTCCAGGAACAACTCGTTCATATGGTTGGGTTCCAAGTTCAGGATGTCCTCCATATGGATCGTGTCGAACGTCGCCGAGTAGTTCGGTTTCACTGGCACCGGTTGCTTGGATGAACATTTTCCTATCCAACGGTACTATAACATTTTTAGGTTTTTCTTCAACAAGTTCCCTTCTCTTTTCAAGTGCATGTTGGTCTAATATTTTTATGCTTTCCCCATCAACACGTTCGTAGATAACAACTTCTTCCCTACCATTTTTCAGTCTTGTAGTTGTAACCCTCTCTTGAGGTAGGTTCACAGAACCTTCATTCATTTCAAACATACCCAAAAGGTCACCTATATGTTTTCTACTAGCATTTATATGAGAGTACTTGTCAGCTCCACATTTAGGACATATACTTTGATATGCGTTGTTATATCCTCCGCAATTAACACATCTAAATCCAAGACGATCTGCAACAGCTTCTGGAACATTTTCAGGATCTACTAGTTCACCTTCTGCGCGTTCAAGTTCCCTTTTCTCTTTTTCCATTTCTTTACGTGTTTTTGTTTCAACAAATGGTCTTTCAGGTCTTTCAGGATTATGTACAACTGTTATTTCTTCATTAGGTTCTGTGAGGTGGAATGATATTGCTTGGGCTATTAATGATTTCCCAATACCTGGAGGACCAACTAGTAGGAGATTTCTTCTTTGTTTTGCAGCAATTTTAACGAATTTTATGATGTCATCATGCCCAATAACTCTTTCAAGCGGATCTTTAGGTATAATAATGTCCTTAGTAGTTGTTATATCTCCTAAAAACTCTTTTTTCATGTTCACATACATAAAAATACCTCCAGGAATAAATTACAAACAATCTAAACCCTGATGATCTATAAATACATTTCCAATTATTTAATTTATTTATATTTCATGAATAAAATCTAAATTATGAAGATTTATCTAGTTATTACTTTGATAGGGCTTGGTTTTTTAACAACTTCACTCATTCTTACTGCTACTATATGTTTCAAACCCTTTTCCTTAGCCATGTCTATTAACCTTTGACTAATAACCCCATCAAACACAACAGCATAAGCACTATTATCTACACTTTTAAGTTCGTCATAGAGGTTTTCAACCTTAACTTCTTTCAAGATATTGAGTGCATCGTCTAATATTTCAGCGTTTCCAGATCCCTCTAGTTCTTTTAGAATTCCTTTTAAAACCGTGTTCTTATCTGGGCCTTTTGGTTCAACCTTCTCGACTTTGACACCTACATCATGATAAATCTGTTCAACAGGTATCTTGTCTCTTAATGCTACCATAACTTCATCTTTGGTTAAATCTTCAACTTCTTTTCCCCTAGGTGCTCTGGTAACATAATCAACTTCCCCTACTTGAAGTAACTCTTTTAATATGAGATCTCCACCCCTATCTCCATCAAGGAAAGCTGTTACTGTTTTGTGTTTTGTAAGTTCTGCAACTGTTTTAGGTACGCTAACACCTTCAACTGCTATTGAATTCTTCACACCGTATCTTAGAAGATTTAGAACATCTGCTCTGCCTTCAACTACCAGTATTGCATCGGACGATATGACATTAGGGCCTGCGGGGAGTCTTTCATCACCGTATTCGGCAATTTCATGTATTCTCATAGCTTCTTTGACTTCCTCTATCATTTTAAGGCTTTCTGGAGTTACTTCTTCCATCATTCCTTTGTAAAGTTCTTTTGCCCTGTCTACTACTTTTCTTCTTTTAACTGCTCTGACATCTTCAACCTTTGATACTTGGATGTATGCCTCGCAGGGTCCTACCCTATTTATGGTTTCTAATGATGCTGCTAATATGGCTGTCTCAACTCTATCAAGACTTGATGGTATGACTATCTCACCTTTGGATCGTCCAGCTTTAGAATTAATATTAACTTTAATCCTGCCTATTCGGCCGGTTTTTTGTAATTCTCTTAAATCTAGATCGTTGCTTAAAAGTCCCTCTGTCTGTCCAAAAATTGCCCCCACTACATCGGGTTTTTCAACAATACCGTTAGCATTAATCTGAGCGTGAATAAGATATTTAGTTGTACTAATCTCTTCTTTTCCCATTTTTGGGCCTCCCTCTTGTATTAGATACTTGTAATGATATAGGTATATCATGCCATTTGGCATCAGTATCTGGAATAGAAATGCTGATGATAATAATTATCATTTACATCAGTTGGGCATTCTTCGAGTTCTAATTGTTTCATGTGTCTTGGGAGGCTCTCAATATCCTTTATAAACTTTCTGGTTAAACCCATAATCTTACGTCTTATTTCAAGGTTGGGATAACAGCCCAAACTTTGTATATCTTCAGCAAGCCGTTTAGCAAGTGTTATACCTTTCTTATCAAAGTCGGTAAGTATAATAACTTTTGAGGATGATTCTACAGCAATTTCCGCTACTTCAAATAGTTTTAGGCCTGAACCTGAAACTTTTATGAAATTACCATTGATACCAAGTTTTATCAAAGCAATTTCGTCTTTTTTCCCCTCGATAAGTATGGGCATTCCTTGTTCTGCGCAGATCTTAAGTTCCTCTATAATACAAGACAATTTTTTAAAACTCATTTGTAAGCCTTTTTTATGATGTTGAATAAGTATCTACAAAATATTATAATTAAACTAATATATAAAATTGAAGTTATTTGGATAGTTATGATGGAATGCAGTTTCCTTAATTTTTGAAGGATATCAGTCCCATAAAACTATTGATAATAATAATTTTAGAATTTTAATTTTAAAAATTAAAAATGTTTTATATTAATCCAATAAAAGTTAATCAAAACTATTATTATAAATGGTAATGTATCAACTATGTAAAGTTTAAATATTTTAAAGAAAAGTTATATTTATAATATATTTTAAATAGCATAAAATTGTAATTGTAACTTTAAAAAAAATTGGAGGATATGAACGTGGCAAAAGGCCTAATAAGGATAGTTTTAGATATATTAAAACCGCATGAACCTATAATTCCTTCATTTGCTAAGTATTTAAGTGAATTAAACGGAGTTGACGGAGTCAACATAACACTCATGGAAATAGATAAAGAAACTGAAAATATCAAAGTTACAATGCAAGGTGACGATTTGGACTTTGATGAAATTACCAAGGCAATAGAAGAATATGGTGGATCAATACACAGTGTTGATGAGGTAGTTGCTGGAAAACAACTTATTGAAGAAGTTACAACACCACAGGACTGAATTTTATGAATAATAAAGGAGAAGTTAAGAGGGAGAAACTTTCTCCAGCTACTTTTTTAAAACAATTTTCTCAAGGACCAAAAAAACAAAGGAATTTAAGTTTAGGAATCACAACTTCACAACTTTCTGATGCTTTGAGGAAAGTTACAGGACAAAACGGTGTCCTTGTGGGAACAAAGCCTGTTAAAAATAGTTTTAGAATTTTAGGAAATGCCACAACTGTAAAAACCTCGGCTAATGATTGGGGAACGGTCATCAATGGAATATATGAATCAAACAAAGGTGATGTTCTTGTTATTAGTTGTGATAGAGATGATCCTGCAGTTTGGGGAGAAATGGCATCTACCGCTGCAAAAAAACAGGGCATTTTAGGTACTGTTATTTATGGGGCTTGTAGAGATATTGCAGGCATTAATGAATTGGATTATCCGGTTTTTTCAAGAGCAATAGTTCCAAATGCAGGAAATCCTGTTGGAGAAGGAGAGGTTAACATTCCTGTGATCTGCGGTCGTACCACCGTAAAACCTGGTGATTTAATAATGGGAGATGAATGTGGAGTTGTCAGTATCCCTGTTGATGCTGTTGATACTGTTTTAAAAGAAGCATATAAAATATTAGATAATGAAAACAGTATAGCAAGTCAATTGAACGATGGTAAATCATTTTTAGATATATTAAAGATTAATAAATAAAAATCATAAATTTTTTATTTATTATAATTGTAATTTCGTTCAACTCTTTTTAGTGCGATAGGATAGATAAGTTGATATGTTACTCAAACTATATTTTTTAAGATGCAGACCACCTCTGATTTAATTCGCGAGCATAAGTGGAAAATAATATTCACACTAATAATAGGTGGATTTATAATATTTGCAATATCCATTGCTGTGGGATTGCAAGATATACTAAATGTTTTGAAGAGATCTGATCCCGAAATAATCATAGTTGCTTTACTTTTAGAGATAATTATAATTGGGATGTGGACCAAGCGTTGGTCTCTCATTTTAGATGTTATTGACAAATCGCCAGGATTTAGTACTCTTTTTGTCATGATGTTTACTAGTTTGTTTGGTAATAACTTAACTCCAGGAGCTGCAGGTGGAGAACCAATGCGGGCATACCTGTTAAGTAAATTTGAGGGTATTTCGTTTGATCTGGCGTTTGTATCTGCTAGCGCAGACAGGGTATTTGAATTTTTTCCGTTTGTACTCGTATCGGGCTTTGCAGTTTACATGATATCTACTTGGCATCTTCCGTTTTTAGATACTATTCTCATAAGTTTACTCATTATAATAATCATGGGGTTTTTTGGAATTTTGATATATGTAGGTGTGAAGAGGGATATAGCCGAAAGATTATTGTTATCACTGGCTAGATCGTTATTGCCAGTTTTTGTAAGGATAACTAAAAAAGAGATTACCTTACATTATGTTACCAAACAAATTTCGTTTTATGTTGGAAGGTTTTCAACTGGTTTTGCAACTGTTCTTCAGGATAAACAAATGTTTACATTAGGTCTTTCTATTTCTTTCATGATGTGGGGTACTGATATGTTTAGAATGTATCTATGTTTTGTTGCAGTTGGATCGTTCCCGCCACTTGTACCAATGATAATCATTTACACCATTGGTATTTTGATAACAATACTTCCAACAATCCCTGGTGCTTTAGGACTTCGTGAAGCTACCATGGTTGGTCTTTTTTTAGTTGTAGGAGTTCCAGCAGACATTGTACTTGCCGCTAGCCTCATTGATCGACTTATAAGTTATTTAATGCCTACCATAGTTGGTGCGATCACAACAGTTTACTATGGGAAGCTCTTGAACAAAATGGAAGCAAACTCTTCCTAATGTGTTTAAAGCTATTATAAATGACATGTAATAAAATATACCTCGAAATAATGCTTTTAAAACTATCGAAAAGTTTTTATATTAGTAATGGCGACAGTAATTATTATATAAAACTTTCGGTTGAGGGCTAAGTAATGAAACAACTAGGTAAAGTATCGCACATTTCGAATAGAAGTAGAGTCATATTGAAATCAGATCAAACCCCTGGTTTTGGACTACCTGTTTTTACAAATGACAATAAAAAGTTTGGCACAGTTTACGATGTATTCGGTCCCACAAAAGGTCAATATATCTCGGTAAAAGTTTTTGGAAAATTTTCTAAAGATCTCGAAAACCGAATTGGAGAAACCCTTTTCATTCCCTCAAAAAAAATTGAAAAACGGGGGCGAAGGAAACGACAGAACAAGTGAAACACGAAGAAATTGACATTAATAGTGCTGAAACTGATGTTTCGGAAAAGGAACAGATGAAACAGGATGTTTCAGAAATCGAAGAGGTTGAAACTAAATGTCCAGAATGTGGTTCTGAAAAGCTCATAAATGATCACGAGCGGGGAGAAATAGTTTGTGGTGATTGTGGTCTTGTAATAGACGATAGTATCATGGATATGGGTCCAGAGTGGAGGGCTTTCGATCACGAACAGCGTGACAAAAGAACTAGGGTTGGTGCACCAATAACATACACTATACATGATAAGGGACTTTCTACAATGATCGATTGGAGAAATAAAGATATTTACGGTCGTGACATACCTGCTAGAAACCGTGCACAATGGTACAGGCTTAGAAAGTGGCAGAGAAAAATTAGGATATCCGGTGCAACAGAAAGAAATCTTGCATTTGCATTAAGCGAACTTGACAGGGACTCCTCAAGACTTGGACTCCCTAGAAGCGTGAGAGAAGCTGCATCAGTTGTATACCGAAATGCTGTTGAAAACAAACTCATCAGAGGAAGAAGTATCGAAGGAGTAGTTGCAGCATCACTATACGCAGCATGTCGCAGATGTAACGTACCAAGAACCCTTGATGAAATTGCTGAAGTATCTAGAGTAAGTAAAAAAGAAGTTGGAAGAACTTATAGATTCCTTACTAGGGAATTAAATATTAAACTACCTCCAACATCACCAGTAGACTATGTTCCAAGATTTGCGAGCGAACTAAACTTATCCGGTGAGGTTCAGTCCAAAGCTATTGAAATTATTGAAAAAGCAATGGAAAAAGGACTTACATCCGGACGAGGCCCTACCGGTGTTGCAGCAGCTGCTCTCTACATTGCTTCTGTACTTCTTGGTGAAAGAAAAACTCAGCGAGATGTAGCTGATATAGCCGGTGTTACTGAAGTAACTATACGTAATAGGTATAAAGAACTTACTGAACAGCTGGATATGGGTGTAACTTTATAGTTTTAACCCAGAAAATATTATTTTTTTTTAAATTTTGTATATTATTTTTTTTATTTTCCGGATTTTGATAAAAATTAAAAAAGAATTTATATATATTTAAAGAATTCATTCTAACAATATTCTTATACAAATTAGAATCCAATCTTACTTCTGAATGTTAAGAGAAGGAATAAAACTATGAACACTCCAAATGCAACATAAAGCATTTTTCTAGTTTTTTCAATTTTCTTTTGATTTTCTAAATATAATTGCTCACAATTAGGAGAGCAAAATTTCTCAGATAAGGGTATTGGTTTTTGGCATATTGGACAGTGTTTGTGTTGATCAGTCATTTTTTTTAACCTCTTATTTATTTAAATTTGATTATATTCTATATTTATAAGATTAATCCTATTCTTGCAGTATGATGGTACCTATTTTTCCCGTGATTGCAGTCTTTATATTATTAGGATCTCCACCATTTAATATGACAGTTTTTATACCCGATCTCTTAATTATCTGTATAGCAGTCATATCAAAAAATTCGTAGGTTCCTGCTTTAATATCTTTGGTTGACATAAGTTCCATCATCTTTGACGGTTTAACCTCTGTAAACATCTTAGCATCAGGATATTTGTTAGGATCTTTGTTGTAAAGACCATCTACAGATGTCGCATTTATAAGAAGTTCTGCACCAACAAACTCTGCAAGAATACTTCCAACTGCATCGGTACTGTGTGCAGGTTCTGTTCCTCCCATAACAACGATTCTGTTTGAACTTGCAAATTGCATCGCTTCTCTAAAATTATGTGGAACAACAGGATATGCGTAGTCTCCAAGAGCAGCAATTAATAACTTTGCATTGAGTCTTGTAACTTCAATACCTATGTCATCACACATAGCTTCAGACACTCCAAGACTTCTAGCTATTCCTATATAATCACGAGCAGTTGTACCGCCACCTACAACAACAAATATTTCATTTTCTTCGTTTATATTCCTTAAAACTTCTGCATAGTCCCTGAATTTTTTATAATCATGATCCTTTATTATTATTGAACCGCCAATTGTAATAACTATCTTCATCTCATCACTCCAAGATTACTTAAATTATAATATAATAAATAGTTTAGGAGATATAATATAAGTAGGTTGAAGTAGTTTGTAGTTTAATATTAAAATTCTACAAAATTCTATTTTAAATGATAATCTAATATTTATAAAATGAGATTATATATCCCATAACTTAAGGAGTGACTTAAAAGTGAGTGAAGTATCATCAAAAGAACTGTACGAAGTAAAAAGAACCCTTAAAGAGTTAGCAAATAAAAAAGGGAGAGGTACAGAGTTAGTTACAGTTTATATACCACCCGACCGTCAGATTAGTGATGTTGTTAAACATATGCGTGAAGAACTTAGCCAGAGTGCTAATATTAAGAGTAAACAAACAAAGAAAAATGTTCAATCTGCAATTGAAGTAATAATGCAACGAATGAAACTCTTTCCTAAAGCTCCAGAAAAGGGTCTGGTATTATTTGTTGGTATGATACCAAAGGGAGGACCCGGCACAGAGAAAATGGAAACATATATGTTTGAACCGCCTGAACCTTTTCAGACTTATATATATCATTGTGATTCCACATTTTTCTTGAAACCTCTTCAAGAGATCATTGAGGATAAAGATGTTTATGGACTTGCTGTTATCGATCGTAAGGAAGCAACCATCGCTATACTCAGAGGTAAAAGAATTGATATAATTAAAAATTTGACCAGTGGTGTACCGGGTAAACATAAAGCAGGAGGACAGTCACAGCGAAGATTTGATCGTCTTATAGATCTTGCTGCACACGAATTTCTGAAAAGAATTGGAAACCATATGAATGAAGCTTTTTTAGATGTTCCGGAACTTAAAGGTGTTATTATTGGAGGTCCTGGTCATACTAAAGATGAATTTGTTGAAGGGGATTATTTACACCATGAAATAAAAAATAAAATAATAACAACAGTTGACACATCTTACACTGGAGAATTTGGTATAAGGGAAGTTATGGAAAAGTCAATGGATGTGCTCACAGAGATTGATGTTGTAAGGGAGAAAAAATTGGTTCAGAAGTTTTTAGTTGAATTAATCAATGAACATGGGTTAGCTTCATATGGTGAGGCCGAAGTTAGACGTAATCTCGAGTTAGGTGCTGTTGAAACACTTTTATTATCAGAAGACCTTAAATCAAAGAGAATTAAATACAAGTGCCAATCATGTGGTAAAACAGTGCAAAAAACTATCAAAAACGAGAATGAAGTTAAAGATAAAACATGCCCAGATTGTAATGAAAAGATGAAAGTTGATGAGGCTGAAGATATCATTGATGATTTAGTTGATCTTGCAGAGGAAATAGGATCAGACGTAGAGCTAATATCCACAGAAACTGAAGAAGGAACGCAATTATTAAAGGCTTTTGGTGGTATTGGAGCAATATTAAGATATAGACCATAATCCTTTTTTAATTTCTATTTAATTTTTGATATCTTTTTTTAAGAAATTTCTTCTTTTCATTTTAAAATAAATAAAATATTACAAGATTAAGAATGGGATATTTAACCCATTTTACATTTTTGAAACTTAACATTCAAACAACAACAATTTGATCACGAGCGATTTATAAATAAATATTTCAAAAGATTACAAAGAATTGAAAATACAAATCAAAATATTAAAAAAGAATTATAATAAGAATAAATCTTGATACAACTTAGGATCAAATTATCCTAATCTACTGACCTTTATTAAAGATTCTACAGGGACATTTTCCACTTCTGAAATACCTGCTTTATCAATTAATACAACAACAGTTATTGGTATCGCACCAAGATCCTTGAATACTCTAGCAGCATCACTGATAGTTCTTCCACTGGTTATAACATCATCTACAATAACTACTTTACGGCCTTCAACAGAAGCGAAATTACTACTGATAGCACCTTTGGCATCTTCTTCCATTTTCCTGTGTTTTATTGGGTGGAATACCGATATGTCTGCACCTAATATCTCTGCCATCATGGTTGCAAAGGGTATACCACTAACAGTTATACCAACTATCACATCCGGCTCACCATACTTGAGTGCCATGTCCGCCATTGCTGCTGAAACGTATTTCATTCGGATGGAACTTCCACCTAAACTTTTCCAGTTTATAGCAAAATCAATTGGTGCTTTTTCAGATTTGTCTTGAGTATTGCTATCTTTTCCTTGTAAGATAAGCCATCTTGCAGTGTCCTTTGAGACGTTTAATTCATCAGCTATCTCTCCAGTTGTAAAACCTCTATTTCTAAGCTCATATGCCTTTTTAATGAGTTTTTCATTCATGATTTGCACCGCCTCATCAATTTAACATTCATTCATATTTACAGGGGTCATTTTCTTTGCTGATTTCATGGCTGCAAGAACAACCTTTAAGGCATGAATTCCATCTTCCCCTGTTATTTTAGGTTCCTCATCATTTGTTACTGAAGATAAAAATGATTTAAGCTCTTCTTTAAGAGGTTCTTTGTGAGCTACTTCAACTTTTTGAGCATTCTTTCCATAAACCTCCACTGTCTGATCTATGTAATCTAACGAAAGAATTCCTTCTACACCAGTAATCTCCAGTTGCCTTTTCTTATATGGAGTTAACCAGTTAGTTTCAAGTATACCAACTACTCCATTTTCAAACTTCATCATTATCTCAGCATGATCTTCATATTCACATTTTTCAAGACGACTGCCCATATTTGCATAAACACGTGATGCAGGACTGTCCAAAAGGTAAAACATGATATCAACTTCATGTATAGCAAGATCTATTGTTACACCCACATCTTTTATTCTAGGAGGGAATGGTCCTACCCTCTTGGCTGAAGCTGATACAATTTCCCCAATAACTCCCTCTTCCATAAGACGTTTAGCCTCAACAACAGCAGGGTTGAATCTCTCAACATGTCCTGTAGCTAACTTAACCCCTGCTTCATGGGCTGCATTAACCATATCTTTTGCCTCATCTAAAGTGAATGCTATTGGCTTTTCAACCAGCACATGTTTTCCTTGTTCAATTGCACCCATTACAACATCATAATGGTAGGTTGTAGGTACACAAACACTAACTACATCTATTTCGGGCATCTTCAGTATGTTGTCATAGTCAACAAATCCCACTGTGTTAAACTCTTTTGAAACTTCTGCTAAAGTTCCCCTCATAAGATCAGAAACAGCCATTAAATTAGCATTTTCAAGTTCAGAATAAACCCTTACATGGTTGTAACCCATAGCTCCGACACCGACTACACCAACATTAACCTTACTCAAATATAATCCTCCATCATAAGTTTTGCAGCTTTCAAACCCAATTTACTGGCTTCATCTGCAGAACCTTCCACATTAACTCTTGAAAGTACTTTCCCTTCTTTATTAAGGAGTAAAGCACTGATTTTGAGTTTATTCTCGTTTATCCTTGCAGAAACACCAAGAGGCCACTGACAACCCACACCTAACTCTTCAAGAACCTTTTTTTCTGCGGTAACTTCTTGAAAGGAAGGAATGTGATTCAACATCTTTAATATATTTCTTTTATCACTATCTTCTCTAGCAACAACTGCAATTGCTCCCTGCCCTGCTGCAGGTGTAAAATATTCAATTGAAAATCTTTGTTTTATATATTCAGTTAGACCAAGTCTTTTTAAACCTGCCTCGGCCATTATTGTTGCATCATAATCTCCACTTAATACTTTATTTATTCTTGTATCTATATTTCCCCTTATTGTTTTTATATTAAAATCTTTTTCATGATAGTTACAGAAAGCTTCTCTTCTAATACTGCTAGTACCTATTACTGCACCTGATGGGATTTCGTTCCACTCATACTTCGAAACAAGTACCTCATTTGGAGATTCTCTTTTAGGTACAGCAACTATCTTAAGTTCTCCCCCAAGTTCTGTAGGTAGATCTTTTAGACTATGCACAGCAAAATCTACATCCCCATTTAATACTGCATTATCAAGCTCCCGAGTAAATATTCCTTTGGCATCGATGTTGTATAACTGAGAATCTTGGATGTTATCTCCTGTAGTTTTGATAATCTCCATATCTATTTTTTCATCCGTTAATCTTGATAATTCACTAATTATACCATTTGTCTGAGCAGTTGCAAGACTGCTTCCCCTAGTGCCAACTTTCAAAAAAATCATCTCCAGTAAGAAAATTTCGGCTATCCCTAAATCATTTATTAAATTATATCCTATTAAAATTACGTTTATTAGATTAAAAGTTCTGAATTTAAGATTAAAAAGTTTGTTGTATGATCTTAAATTTGAGTGATCATAACCAACTTCATTAAAACTCCTAGTGATTGATTCTTGTATAATCTCTAATAAATGTTACCATGCAAAGTTCTAAATTCTCAATTTACCTATTTTTTAAATCTGAAAAGTTGGATCTATAAATAACGAGTACGTTTTTAATGTTCTTATCAACAACATTTTCCATTGCATCATCTAAATCATTGAAGTAGATAGAATTTCTTTTTAGAATATTTTTAACACTTGCACCCAATTTATCTACAAGAATTAAAGGTTTATCCTCATTTATTCTTTCTAAAACATCTGAAACTGATTCTTCATCAATTTCTTCACATGTGACCCCATATTTACCGCCAAATATGACTCCTACATTGTCCATATTTTCGAGCATAGATATTGCTTTCTTTATAGCAGTAACATTGAGTCCCGGGTTTATTTCTTCTATAATACGAATTCCATTTTGTTCATTTATGGAAGTTCTACCTTTTACACCCTTAAAATTATTCAAACCTTCTTTTATTTTTTTAATTGATATTCCAATTGTTAAAGATGCACACACTGCTGCAAGTATATTTGTAATATGTATAGGTGCGGGTGCAAATGTTGACACTTCAAAGGATTCGTTGAGGATATGATTATTAGATGTTTTGAAATCAACAATATCAATCTGAAAGTTAGTTTTATCGAACCCAAATTGTATTTGGGATGCAGTTAAATTTGCACTATTTTTAGTATTTCTTGAGTTTCCAAATGTATTTGTTTTCCCAGAGAATTCAGAGTATTTGGAATTATAAGATTCAATTTCGCATGCAACAGCCTTACTTTTAAATATCTGCCTCTTAGCCTCGCTTGCAGTTCTTGAATTACTTGCTATAGGATAGTCCTCAGCCAAATTGGTTAGTATACCCACATCAGCAAGCCCGGTACCTCCAAGAGATGTTTCAAATATACATATACCTTTTTCATAGCCTTCAGCGAGTTTCCATGCTTCAATTATACTTGCAGGTGTTATGCTAATATTTCTTTTTAAAACTTTCCATTTACCATCTTCAAAAACTTCAACACCCAGGCTGCTTAAAACTAACGGATTTAACTCTTTAAATATTTCCTTTAACATCCATACTATACTTGTTTTCCCCTTAACACCAGTAACTTCAATTATAGGAATATCTATTTTATCATTTAGTAAATATCCTACAGCTTCATGATGCGTCAAGGCAATATTATGTTCAAGCTTGCAATGAACTGGTGCCACTATCATTAAATCTGATTCAACTATCTGATTTTTATATTCTTCAATATCATCCAAACTTTCAAGGAAGGTTAAACCTTTATTTTTGAGTTCTTCGCTTCTTAAAGGATCCATGGATTTATAAATATCCAATGCTAAAACTTCAGTCTCCGGTATTTTCATAAATTCAGAGGAGATTAATAATCCGCCATGGGTCATATCGACTACTAAAACCTTCATGGATTTATACGTCCCCTTGAAGTTTCTCCCTAACCCTTCTGTAAAAATTTTTACTCAATCTTACAAAATAGGCATAGTTTTCAGCTTTTTTAAAGATAAATTCATCCATATAGTTAATTTCCTCTTCAAATTGACCGTCTATAACTGCTACCGCTTTTTTACCCTCACGCAGAAATTTTACTTTGATAACACTATCATTTGGTACGACTGTAGGCCTTGCACCTAACTTAAATGGGCATATCGGGACAATTATGAAAGCACCAACTCTAGGATCAACAATAGGGCCACCTGCAGACATTGAATATGCTGTAGACCCACTAGGAGTTGCTATTATAAGACCATCAGCCCTGAGTTCTTCCACTACTTCATCATCTACACTTATTTCTATATGAAGCATTTTAGCAGGTTTTTGGGTCATGATAACTACTTCATTTAGAGCTTTGTGAAGTTCCTTATTATGCCATACTCTAAGCTGTGTACGTTTATCAACAAAATACTTGCCTGCTAAAACTTGTTCCAATGCTGTAAAAGTCTCTGCGGGATCTATCTCAGTTAAAAATCCTACAGCACCCATGTTAATCCCAAATAAAGGGATTTTTTTCTGGTTTATAATTCCCTGTGTTCTGAGTACTGTACCATCACCACCCACTGCAACAACCATATCAACATCCATATCTTCAAGATCAGAAGTTATATCATGGTATTTGTTAAGTTTGGATGCGAGATTTGTTTCAATCAGAGTATCAACATCTTTTTCGATAAGAAATTCAACAATTTTACCTGCTAGTTCTACTGATTTGTCGATATCGAAACGTGCTACAACCCCTATACGCATCATATGCCTCCCAAAATTTCTATTATTCCCTTATGAAAATCTTTATTACATGAAGCTACTATCGAAGTTCTATCAAGAACATTAAGTCCACTTTTTAGTGACTTACATTTTTCATCGGTTACAATACCCTTAGATTCTTCTATTATTAATTTTGCGGCAGAAATATCAACAATTCTTAAATTACCTCTAACATCTAAAAATGCATCATAAGTACCATCTGCAACATAACAAAGTTCTATTGCTACAGACCCTAGAATTCGCATGCTGCTCACAGTTTGACAGAGCCTGTCAACCTTAGACATATCAGCCCTATATATATAAGCCCCTATTGAGGAACCCAAAACATCTTTACGTGAAGCTGGTTTGATAGGTTGTCCGTTAAGTCTTGCTCCTTTACCCTTTTGAGCACTGTAAATGTCCTCGGTTGCAAAGTTTTTTACAAAACCAATTTCAATGTCACCTATTGTTAATTTATGTAAATCCTCCAAACTATTTGATAAACCCATGGGATCTGCAATTGCTATGGATATTCCATATGCAGGTATGTTTTTAAGGGCATTTCTGGTACCATCCAGAGGATCTACAACAAATACTGCTTCCGAAGGACCCTTGCCTATTTTTAGTTCGCCAATTTCCTCACTTATTAGGGTAACTGGTCTTTCAGTCCGTTCTAAAATTTCTATTACCTTATCTTCAGCTACAAGATCAATGTACTTGGTAGGAGTGCCGTCAGCACCCATTTTAATTACTTTTCCCCCTTCTTCCGTGCCAACAATAGGTTTAACGACTTCTTGAACTTCTCCCAGTATAGTGTTTGAAATATTACTCCAAAACTTGGTGTCTTTTTTGTCCATTACTACTCCTCAAATTTACATAGGTAATTTTATTTCTAACCAATGTAAACAACTGATGCCACTACAGCACCTTGTTTCTTAACTATATGGCTTTCATCTGCTATCTTTATTTCGTTAATATTAAGGCCCCTAACATCCATCATATATCTTACCATAGACTCTGCTTCATTCTTTACATCTTCAGGATCCTTGTTGATTCCTGTGTTCTCCACTACACAACCAAAATAATCAGAGGTTGCAAGGGCTACAGCAGCAGATATTAAATCTCCTTCAACATCGGATGAAGTATATGCCAATACACAATTTACCATATCACCAGGAGGAAATTTTGGAACGGGAACCACCTCCGTACCCTCAGGGAGAATGCTTGAAACCTTTATAAGATTAATATCACCAATTTTTGCATCTAATAATGCATTATCAAATGCATTGAGCTTTGTAGGGCCTTCAGCCCTTCCAGAAGTTATTGAAACTTTCATTTGTATCACTTAAAATCTAAAATAATTGTAAAAATAACATATCCATATCCTATTATTAATAGAGGGTTATCTATAAAAGTATACTTTTTGTATGTCGTACTCATTCATATGCTTCTCTCAGATTAAAACTTATAGTTTCAACAAAAGTTAGATTGGGAGATTTAGTGATATGCAAACAGGATATATTTTATTATTGGTTTTAATAAGAAATAATGAATTATTATAGACAAAAAATCATTAATACTTGAACACTCAATATATCCTTTTAACTATCTTAAATAATACTATCATATAAATTATTATGTAATAAATGTTTTATCTTATCAAATTCAAATTAGAATATAACATTAAATTATTTATTCATACAGATGTCAAATTCATAAATACAACAATTCCAATACAATAGTATTGATGTGTAAAAACAATACAAACTTCATTACTCACTTATACAAAGTTTACTAATTGAATTCTTCTTAAAATAGATTTTATAGGGCGATGATACACATATATTGAAAAAATTATTTGAATTGGATTAATTTTGTCATGATAGGAATAATTAAACTTTGTTTAATACAATATAACAGATAGGGGAATCTAAAAGTTCAATATTTTCACTTTAAGCCGAATAATATTAAATATCATTACAAAAATATTTATAATCCAGTTCTCTAATTAAAATTAGATATGTTAAATCTTTACAGATTTTTATAAAAGTTTATATATTTAAGATAGATAGGATAATGATACTATACATGCTATTAAATAATATAGTAATGATCATAAATATGATTTGAATATGAATTTTGATTGATCTCTTTTAGATTTTATAAAGATTCAGAATCTCTTTAATGGTTTATTGGGTATCAAGTGGATATATTGGAGGTAAAAAATGTCAAAGAAGGTAGTAGAAGTAAAAACCTTAAAAGTAGGTAAATATGTAATAATAGATGGTGAAGCATCTAAAATCAGCAGTATTCAAACATCATCACCTGGAAAGCACGGAGCTGCAAAGGCAAGAGTTGAAGCAATGGGAATATTCGATAACCAAAAAAGAGGTTTTGTTAAACCAGTTGACGCTAAGTGTGATGTTCCAATGATCGACAAACGTTTAGGACAGGTTCTGGCCTTGATGGGAAACGATGTTCAATTAATGGATCTTGAAACCTATGAAACTTTCGAAATTCCAGTACCAGATGAACTCAAAGACAAACTTAATGAAGGCTCTGAAGTAGATTTCATCATGGCAATGGGTAAGAAGAAAGTTATGAGGATAAAAAACTAAGTGAATTGTGGTAAACCCATAATTCCATAATTAATCCATAAAAAGATGATAATTTTTATATATTAAATAAAATAATTAGTAGAGAATAAAATGCTTTTTTACACAGAAAATGTATTGAAATTCGCATTTTCAAATGAAACATCAAATATTGATGTGGAATCATCTAATCATAATGATAGAAAAAGATTTGGTATAGTAGGAGTGCCATTTGATGGTACAACAAGTTACATGCCTGGTGCACGTTTCGGACCCAGATCTGTCAGGGAAGCCTCGTATAACTTCGAGAGATATAATCTAATTTTAGATAAAAATATAAATACCGAAATTTACGACTTTGGAGACCTTGAAGTTGTTCATGGTAATTTTAAAAAAACTTGCTCAAATCTGGAACAAACCATATCTGAAATTCTAGAATTGGGACTTATTCCTTTAACTATAGGTGGAGATCACAGCATTAGTTGTTGTGTACTCAAAGCTATAAATAAAACTGATTTAAATTTTCATGATATCACCATCATACATTTTGATGCACATATGGATCTTAGAGATCGATATATGGGGGAAAAATATTCCCACGCAACTGTAATGCACAGAATATTTGACATGAATCCTAAGCAGATTATCCAGATAGGCGTGAGATCATCTTCTGAAGAGGAAGCAATATTTGCTCGAGAAAATAATCTAAAATTTTATACTTCTTATGATGTGGATGAAAAACTTGAAGAAATTAGTAAATTCTTAAAAAAAATTGAAGGACCAATTTATGTGACCTTCGATATCGATGTATTAGATCCTGCTTTCGCACCATCAGTTGGTACTCCATCACCATGCGGTCTGAACCCAAAACAGATAGAAAAATTAATATATAGTCTTAAAAACAAAAAAATTGTTGGTTTTGATTTAGTAGAGGTATCTTCAAACAAAATTGGTGACATCACTTCTGTAAATGCAGCCAAGACAATTTATGATGTTCTGAGTCTGTGACTGATTATATACATGGAATATTCATTAAATTATTTTAATCTTATATTATGTTTTTAATTATTTTGTTACCAAATTAATATACTATAAAAAAAAAAATACAGAAATTTTTATAGTGGAATGAAAATACCTTAATTATTACTAATTATTCTAAACTAAATCTGGTTGAAATTATTTTATAGAAAGAAACTAAATCAAAAAAACATCTTCATGATTTGATTTAAAAATTAAGGTGAATAAAATGTACACACGAGAAGTAAAACTTTCTGGACATATAATAGACTCTTTAATACTTCCAAATACTCTTGATCTTATAATGGATATGGGGGGAGATTTTAAGATACTTGAATTTGAAGTAGGTAAACTCAAGGTTGATATAAGTAATGCCCGAATACAGGTTGAAGCGCCTAATAAAATACTCCTTGGAGAAATATTAGATGAACTTTCAGAAATCGGAGCACTCGTTATTGAAATTAAAAATGTTAAATTATTAATATCTGAAAACGACAAGACACTTCCAGCCGATTTTTATTCAACTACTCACCATCCAACCCAAATACGTTACAATGAAGAATGGGTAGTTGTTGAAAATATTGAAATGGATTGCATGATTGTAGTTGATAGTGAAAATGAACGAGCCTTCTGTGAACCTATTGGAAGAATCAAAAAGGGAGATCTTATTGTCGTAGGTAGGGAAGGCGTGCAAGTTCTACCACCTGAACGTCCAAGGGGTAAACAAGGTGTTTTTGAGTTCATGTCAAGCGAAGCCTCCTCTGAAAAACCTATAAAATCCATTATAGCAAATATAGCATCTGAAATAAAGGAAGTTAAGAAAAGAGGCGGGAAAATTGCTATTGTTTCAGGTCCTGCAGTCGTTCATACGGGGTCAGGATCAATATTGGCCAATATGATTAAAGAAAGGTATATAGATCTTATATTTGCCGGGAATGCACTTGCAACTCACGATATAGAAAGTGCACTCTATGGAACTTCATTAGGTATGGATGTGATAACCGGAGAAGCTGTTACAAGGGGTCACAGGAACCATATATATGCCATTAATGAGATAAACAAAGCAGGATCCATAAAAGCTGCAGTTGAAAATGGATTATTAACTAGCGGAATAATGTATGAATGCGTTAAAAATAACGTTCCATTTGTATTGGCAGGTTCAATAAGGGATGATGGACCACTTCCAGATGTAATAACAGATGTTATAGAAGCTCAAGATGAAATGAGGAAACATGTACACGGTGTAGATATGGTTATAATGATCTCTACCATGCTACACTCAATTGCAACTGGAAACATGTTACCATCACATGTGAAAAGTATATGCGTAGATATAAACCCTGCTACAGTTACCAAACTTAGTGATAGGGGCAGTGCCCAGGTTGTTGGAATTGTTACAGATGTAGGAACATTCTTACCAGTACTCTACAACGAACTAAAAACAGATTAATCCTATTTTTTTAATATACTTCATTTTTTTTTATTATCCCAGTCAATATCATAATATGAAAACTGTGAAAATTTTAGGAGCGGGTCCAGCTGGATTGTCAACAGCCATTAATCTTTCACTCAAACGGTTACAATGTAGATATTTTTGAAAGAAATCTTGATGTTGGTACCAGTATCAAAGGTAATCTACAAAGGACTTGAAAACTGGTCTGAGGATCAAGACGTAATTGAAAAATTCAAAAAGATGAATATTAAGACTAATTTCCATTTTGAACCATTAAAAATCTTAGAATAACAATAGCAAAGAAAACTGGGATTTTTCATCTAAAAAACCCACATTTTATATTTTAAAGCGTGGTACAGACAAAAACAGTTTGGATCAAGGTTTAAAAAAACAGGCATTTGATAATGTGGTTAATATACGATTTGGTGAAACGGCTTTTATTTCAGATGTTGATATCGTTGCAACTGGTGGTGATCCAAAATTTAAGTTTGCTGTTGCAAGGGCATTCATATTTGAAACATGATACGAAAATGTAGCAATTGGATTTGTAAATAACTACCATGCATTTAAAGAAAATTCATATCTACTTGTTTCAAATGGTTTTGGATGTATTGCAACTGTTCTCTTTGGAGGATTTCAAGATCTGAATAAGTATTTCAAACGAACATTGGATGAGTTCCAAGCTAATTTTAATCTTAAAGAGAAATATCCCAATAAATTCTCAGGATATGGAAGTTTTTTTAATCAAATAACGAAAAACGAAGATCAAATATTGATAGGTGAAATTGCGGGATTTCAAGATTTACTGTGGGGATTTGGAATTCAAAATGCATTTAAATCTGGATTTATCGCATCTAAGAGTATTTTAGATGGTAAAGAATGTAAAAATTATTATAAAATTGCAGAAAATAATTTTAAACCTAAATTAAATTCAAATATAGTCAACAGATTTATTTGGGAGAAATTTGCATCCAACGACTATTCAATTATTTTGAATAGAATATATAATTCAAAGGATCCCCTTAAATACCTCAATTCGTTTCATAACTTTAACTTCCTACAAAAACTAACCTATCCTTTTGCTCTTTTTTACATGAAGTATAGATATCCCAACCTCAAACTATAATTAATACAAAACTAATTCATTAATAAAAATAGGGATAGACGGGGATATTTTTATGGTATTGGTTAAAGGAAATCTATTAAATGTTTCTACAGAAGAAACTTATGGTGCAGAGATCAATATTCAAAATGGGATAATAACTTGTGTTAAACCCGTTAACCATGAATTTAAAGGATTAATACTTCCAGGGTTTATAGATGCCCATATCCATATTGAAAGTTCAATGCTTACACCTGCAAGATTTGCAGAAGCTGTTGTACCCCATGGAACTACAGCTGTTGTGGCTGATCCTCATGAAATTGCAAACGTTCTTGGATTAGAGGGGATAAATTACATGGTGAAAGATGCATCTACAGTACCTCTCAAGGTTTTTTTAACTGCCCCTTCATGCGTACCTTCCACCATATTTGAAACATCTGGAGCAATAATTTCTACAGAAGAAATTAAAAATCTGTTAAAGGCGGATAATGTGGTGGCCCTTGGGGAAATGATGAACTTTCCTGGAGTTATTAGAGATGATCCTGAAGTAATGGGCAAATTAGATGCTGCAATAAGGATAGGTAAACCAATAGACGGTCATGCACCCCTATTATCTGGATCAGATCTCTGCAAATATATTATGTCCGGAATTTCAACAGACCATGAGTGCAGCAAAGCAGATGAGGCCATTGAAAAGAGAAGGTTAGGAATGAAGTTGATGCTTCGTGAAGGTTCATCTGCTAAAAATCTTAAAGATTTGGCATTAATAGGTGGAGACTTCATTGTATCCGATGATAAACATCCTGAAGATCTCTTAAAGGGCCATGTAGATGAAATGCTGAAAAAAGCTATTGAATACGGTATTGAACCAATTAAGGCCATTAAAATGGTAACAATGAACCCTGCAAATCATTATAACTTAAATACAGGTAATATAATCCCTGGAAAAGCTGCGGATCTAATCTTAATAGATAGTATAGATGATTTAAATGTTGAAGAAGTTATAATCAACGGAAAACTAGCTGCAAAAAATGGAAAACCTCTTTTTGATGTTAGACCATGCAATATCCCCAACACATTTAAACTAAATTTCAAAAAACCTTCTGATTTCGATGTTTCAGTAGAAGGATCAGTTAAAACTGTAAGGGTTATAGAGGTATTTGATGATCAACTCATTACAAATGAAACATCATCAGTTTTAGATGTAATAGATGGAAATTTAAATACAAATTTAAGTAGTGATATACTTAAAGTTGCCGTTGTAGAAAGATATGGACATGAAAGGGTTTCAAATGCATTTGTAAAAGGTTTTGGTTTTAAAGATGGCGCTATTGCATCTAGTGTATCTCATGATTCCCATAATATAATAGCTGTAGGTGCAAAAAGTAATGACATGGCAAAAGCTGTTAATACAATTTTAAGAAGTAAAGGAGGACTTGTTGCTGTTTCAAAGGACAAAATTTATGCTCTGGAACTTCCAATTGCGGGTCTTATGAGTACTAAGAGCTCTACTGATGTTTCAAATGATCTGAAGATATTACATCATGCTGTGGAGAATATGGGTTCAAAACTTAGATCTCCATTTATGTTATTGTCATTTATGGGCCTATTAGTAATTCCAAAGCTCAAAATAAGTGATATGGGTCTTTTTGATGTTGAAAAGTTCAATTTCGTTGATCTTATTAAGGATTAGAATGATTTTGATTTAAATAGTTAAAAAATTATGAATATTTTATTCATCATATTTACTGAAAGCTTCTGAAATTTTTTTCATGGCTTTTTTGTGTTCAACACCACCGACTTTGTTGACTATTCGAGAAATTTCTATCATTCTGTGGCGATAAAGCTTTTCCATATCTCCAGAAACCATTTCCATTCTTGTTAAATATACCAAACTTTCTATTATACCATATATGGCTCTGTTTAATGGTTCAACATTTTCTTTCTTTTTAATGATATCAGAGACATCAGCTTTTAATACCGTGGTAACAGAAACCCCAAAGTTATCCTCTTTCTTTACATCTTTTAAACTCTTGATGTGAGCAATAAAAAATGCATCCGTATTTCTTATATAAAATTCATTCAAATATTGTTCAAAATAATTATTAGATAAATTTCCCAATGTTGATTCTACAAACGCCATTGGATCCTTGAGTATATTTACAATAAAATTATGGTTTCTCTTAATATTACGTACTGTTTTCGATCCATGATGGAAGTATGCAACCACTTCTTTATCATTTTTACAAATAACACCTATAGGTGCTGCATTTGGCGTTAGGTCATCATTCACCGTTGTTACAATTGTTTCATATAAAAGCCCCTTCTCCATTCCTATAGATCCTAAATCCAAAAAGATCATCCCCTAATTACTTTCTTAAAATAAATCCGTTTAATGTTCCATTAATTATACAATCAAAGTTTAACTTTTGGTCCCAGTCATACTCCCTGAATATATCCATATAACATAAACCTATGAGTTTCCCGTCTTTTTTCAAAACATTCTTAATGACTTTGTTAACTTCATCGGGTTTAATATTGGTTTTTGGCATGGCCAATCCACCTAATATTGCCACAACATCTGCATTTGGATTAGCAGATTCTCCAAATTCCATCCCTTGATCTGTAAGTTCTAACTTCCTAGCACTTTTAATATCTGTACCTGTGATGAAAACTGATTCCTTTTCCTTTACAACATAGGCAAAGAGCAATGCAAATGGACTACAAACTCCAGGCATCCCTATAAAAGTTATTTTTTCAGCATCTTTAACTTCTTCCCTGAATGCTAAAAGATTTTCTGTTATTCCTGTAAATTCACTAATTTTTTTCATGAAATACTTTCTATAATTATTAATTGGTAAAATTATTTATTTATAGTTAGTTTAAAAAAAATTTGGGATAAAATTGCTATTTATAGTCCTAGATCTTCAGTAGTGTTGTGGTCCCTTCAAAAAGATATATATTACATAAGCTATGATTAATACTATTATAATTGGTACCAACCATATGAAGATATAGAATAGTACAACTGCTACTAAAAGAGCTATTATTATATAAATTAGATCGGTAAATTCCATGCTAGAATGTTAGTTAGGAACCCATAAATATATTTTCACATAATCTATGAAATAGTTGAAATTATAAATATTTCAGAGATAAAAACATTAAATATCAATGTTAGAACTATTTAAGGAGTTATAAATGAAAATACTCGTTATTAATAATCATGGACAGTACAATCACAGGATTTATAGAAGCCTTCATTACTTGAAGATTCCATCAGAGATGGTTCCTAATACTACTACAATTGAAGAAATTGAAAAAAAAAATCCTTTAGGCTTGATTCTAGGGGGTGGACCTTCTATTCAAAGATCCGACAACTCGATAAGTTATGTTGAAGAACTTGATATCCCCATGTTGGGTATTTGTCTCGGACATCAAATAATTGCTAAAGCCTATGGTGGTGAAATAGGTGCAGCTGGTATTGAAAGTTATGCATTGATCAAGATAAATGTACTAAATGAAAATGAAATATTGAAGGGTTTTGGTGAGAGCGCAAATGTTTGGGCATCCCATAAGGATGAAGTAACTAAACCTCCAAAAAACTTTGAAATACTTGCATCATCATCAATATGTGGAGTTGAAGCTATGAAACATGAAACCAAACCGATTTATGGTATCCAGTTTCATCCAGAAGTCCACCATACTGAGAAGGGCGGTAAGATATTTGAAAACTTCTATGAAATTTGTAAAGAATTTCAAAAATCAACAAACAATCTTGAAGGAAATAATGGTAATTAAATAAATCTATTGATAAAATTAAAAGTATAATTATTGTAATTTTAAAATCTTAATTAAAGTTTGATTATTGTTCTTATTTGTTTAGAAAAATAACATTTGTATAGGTTACAATTAGTACTAAACAACTGATAATATAATTAAAACTCATAGATGACAATTTGTAATAAATTTTATAGGTATTTAATCAAATTAATATATATAGGGTGAAAACATGTTAGATCCGTCTGATTTTATAAATGAATCAATTGAAGAATTAAAAAAAACAATAGGTAATGAAAAAGCCATAATCGCCCTTTCTGGTGGTGTTGACAGTTCTGTAGCATCAGTATTAACATCAACAGCGATTGGAGAAAACTTGATAGCGGTTTTCGTTGATCACGGCCTTTTAAGAGAAGGAGAATCCGATTATGTTAACAAAACATTCAAGGACAGGCTTAACCTCAGAACAATAGATGCGGAGGAAGAATTTTTAGATAGGCTTGAAGGTGTTTCAGATCCAGAAGATAAGAGAAAGATAATTGGTGAAGTATTTATAAGGGTTTTTGAAAGAGTTGCAGAAGAAGAAGGAGCTAAATTCCTTGTACAAGGTACAATAGCACCAGACTGGATAGAGAGTGATGGACAAATAAAATCGCATCATAACATTGCACTTCCCCATGGATTGGTTCTTGAGATTGTTGAGCCAATTAGAGAACTTTACAAAGATGAAGTACGTGTGGTTGGGAAAAAATTGGGTCTTCCTGATGAGATGGTAAATAGACAACCTTACCCGGGGCCTGGACTTGCAGTGCGTATAGTCGGACTTCTAACTCCTGAAAAAATTGATATATGTAGAAAAGCCAATGCTATAGTGGAAGAAGAAGTGAAAAAAGAAGGTCTTGACGCTAATTTATGGCAATACTTTGCTGTCTTAACTGATACCAAAGTTACTGGAGTTAAAGGAGATATAAGGGATTATGGTTATCTTGTTGTAGTTAGGATGGTTGAATCTATAGATGCAATGACTGCAAATGTACCTGAACTCCCATGGGACATGGTCAAAACTATATCTAGAAGGATAACAGCAGAGATACCTGAAGTAACACATGTTTCACTTTCGGTAAGTGATAAACCTCCAAGTACAATTGAATTTGCTTAATTTATTCTATTAAATAATTAAATTTTTTTTATATCAAAACCATGATTTTTTTAATTTGATTACCATACATTATACCATGACAACCAATTCAAATGACAATGAAACATTAATACCTATCTACTCAGTTAAAACTGAAAAGATAGAAATGGTTGAAAGGATAAAAAAAACCGACGATGAATGGAAGAAAAGTTTGAGTAAAGAATCTTATAATGTTGCAAGACAACAAGGAACAGAACAAGCATTTACAGGTAAATATCATAACTGTCACGAAGATGGGATTTATCAGTGTGTTTGCTGTGGAACAGATTTATTTGATTCAAAAACCAAATTCGACTCTGGAACAGGTTGGCCTAGCTTTTGGAAACCAATAGCAGAAGAAAATGTTAAAGAACATAATGATAGAAGCTATGGTATGTTGAGGAAGGAAGTACTATGTGCCCGCTGTGAAGCACACTTGGGACATGTTTTCGATGACGGTCCAAAACCAACAGGATTACGTTACTGCATGAATTCAGCTTCCCTTAAACTTGTTAAAAGATAAACCCATTTAATCTAGCTAATTCAAATTTTTATATAATATGTTAAGATCTTTTTAGTGTAAGTCTTAACTAAATTTTTTTCCATTTTAGATATTTAATTTTAACCCGTTTTATTGCCAATAACATCGTAAATATCATTAATGTAAAAAAATTTATAGAGATTTTTTTCTGTTAGATAAAAGGAGATCAACAAAAGAAAATCCAATAACAAAAACACTTCAATCCAGATATTAAATATCGATAAATGTTTTACACCTTTTTTAATCAAAATAGATATAAAATATAAATAATTCAGCCACCTTCTAATTTATTATTAGAACAGTATACAATCAATATAAAGAACTAGAAATTGTTATTATATTGTGAATTATAGTTATCTAATAATTGAAAAAGATATATATGATCAAAATCAATAGAGAATAAAATTACTGGATCTTCTTTAATTACGTAAATATAATATAAACTATTTACAAATCTAGTTTAAAGATTTAATATTCAAACTAACTAATAGGACAGGAAAATGATGATTGTATTAACTTATATTAAAACTATCAACCTAATTAACAATTTATTTAGGGTGATAAGTGAATCCATTTACAACGGGGGCCTGAACCAATAGTTCTACCGTCTAATCCAGATACTCAAACTGAAAAATCAACAAATATGAGAAGTAAGTTTTGCAAATATATTTGGATTATCCCTGCAGTTGTGGCTTTTTTAATAGCATTAATTCCTACTTTAACTTACCAATGGCCATTAACAGTGGATATATTTGTCCATGTACGTGCTGCCGAAGTTTTTAGTCATTATGGACTTACATTTGTTGATCCAATGATTAATCCACCTCGTGGAGCTCCAGAGATATATCCTCCACTTTTTAGTTTAGTGTTGGTATTTTTAGGAAGTATTTTAAAGATCAATTATTTCCTGGCCGCCCGGATATTACAACCTATTTTAGCTTTTTCTGTTGTTTTATCAGTTTCATATGTTGCCAAGAAATTCTATGGAGACATAGCTGGGATTTCCGCAGGATTTCTTGTAATGTCAAGTTATTTGTTCACAAGATTGGTTTCACCACTTCCAGAGACCATGGCAATCATATTTGTACCGTTAGCAGTTTACTTGTACTATCAATCAATAGTAACTAAAAAATATAAATATGCTTTAATGGCCAGTTTGCTGTTTCTAATAGTATTATTAACTCATCAATCAACTACTAGTCTGCTATTCCTAATAATAACAGCAATAACAGTAGTTTTAGGAATTTTAAATAGAGATAAAATTTACTTGATAAGTTATGCTTTGTTCATATCCATACCACTGATCAGTGCGTTAATTGTAGCTGCAGTTGCATTTTTATTAGTGCCAACATTTGCACATAAAATTTTAGCCTACGCATTAGTATTGATAAAAACATCAGTCCCCTACAACGATCCAATAAGCAATTCAAAATATCTTGTTTATCTGGGTATTGTTCTAATATTCATGATTATTGGATCAATCCAGGCAGTAAAAAGAAGAGCAACTAAAGATCTATTCCTTATTGTTTGGGTTATAGTGATTTTCCTCATGAGCAAATCTTACTGGTTTGGAGTAAATGTTTATACGATAAGACTTCTAGCACACTTGCTCTTACCTCTGTCAATACTTGGTGGAATGGGTTTAAGCTACTTATATCTCAACTATAAAAAAACCGAATTCCCATCAAAATCCATACGAACAATATTTTTAATTTCAATATTTGTTATTTCAACTTTGTTTGCACTGGTCACAGTTACAGAATCTAACTACCAAATTATACCACAGTACAATTCACAACCATACGGATCCACCCAATTAACTGTCCCACAACTTGCACCACCAACAATTGCAGATGAAGAACTTGCAAATTGGTTTAACCAGTACGGTGATAACAAATCAGCAATAGTATCAAACAACTATGAAACAAATTTTTTCCTCGTTTCAAATACAAACCAACCAATTGCCAACGTTCAACTATCTACATATGTTATAGGAAGAGGATTTAATAGTACAATACTTGAACAAAAACATATTGGATACTTTGTACTGGATAAAAGACTAATCTTTTCGAACATAAACAAAAATACCATTGTCTCAGGATTCATCTATTACAATACAAATTACAATGTAACATCTACATTACCCGCAAACTCAAAACTACTATACCAAAATCAATATTATATGGTTTATAAAATTTAGATTTTAATAGATAGTGTAAGACATGATTTTGGACCCCCTATTACTTTTAATAATATTTGTATTCTCACCGATGGTGTTTTACATTAGTTACAGCAAATTTTTTTGCTGAAAATGCTTAAATTCTGTTGTAAAATTATAATATTTATAATTAAAATATTAAGGTTGAATAAAGAAACATTTTTATTCCACTGTAGAATACGTCTTATTTAAAGCGCATTTATTTCTAAACTAATCAAAACTGTCAATTATAGAATTTAGTGCATAATTGGTATTTCTTTTTAAAAGCTTTGTATATTAGTTAAATTCATTAAAAAATATATTTTAAGACATTAATCATCCTATTCCTTCCATTTCTATCTTTTTTAATGATTGCGAACTATGTTAATAATTTGAAAACGGTATACCTGTACTTAATTTGAGCATGTACTGTTTTAGATGGTCTTATTTCTTTAAAATACCAATGGACTGAGCTTGTCCGCAATAATTTGTATCATTAAGCTCATATCATGTCTCAAATCCATAAAACAGCCGTAAGAGTGTCGTTTTTTCATAATTAAAACAAAACCTTTATATGTAATATTAATGTGATTATTAGATAATCTAATGGGCGTCGGTAGGAAACTATCGATATGTTAGATACGGAGGCGATAGAATTAAGCGAAAATTATTCTTATCAGTGCTATTAATTTTTGGATTAGCACTAATCTTAAATGTAAGTACATCAGCAGCAGCATCACCCACAAATACAACTGTCAATTCAACTATTAAAGTAATATCGGTGGATCCAGTTAACAAAGCTGTGATACCAAAGAGTCAAACTGTTAAAGTTACATTCAATAATTCAATTGAAGCTGGAACACAGTCTATAACACTCAAAAACGGTAAAAATGTCATATCGACAACAAAATCCTTCAGTGGTAACACACTCACCATTATTCCAACGAAAAAACTTTCAATAGGTAAATATATTCTTACACTTAACGCAAACAGTGTAACAGATTTATCAGGAAACGGAAATTCATTTTACACAAGTAGTTTTACAGTATCTCCAATTACGTTAGCACAGATGAAAGATGGTCAAAAAAGGGCTCAAACATTTTTCAATAATAATCTAAGATTACCAAAATACGTGAGTTACGGGTCTAAACATATAGCTATTTCACAATTTCAGACAATCATAGCAACACAAGGACTCAAAATGAATACAAAAATTACAAATCCTAATGCAAGCTTAGCATCCATTATGAAAGGAGCAGCAAAATATGGATATAGCCATGCAGCAAGTACTGCAGCAGCTATGGAACGTATTGGTGCCGGAGATTGCTGGGCAATGAGTGATTATCTGTACACAAAGATGACAGCATTTCATATGCAAGCTAGAATAATACAATATCCAACAGCTTACTCAAGCAGACACGAATCAGTACAGTATAAACAGAACGGCGTATGGGTCAATGCACCTTATAGATCCTACGGATTAAATAGTATGTTCAATAATACGCAAAGTAATGGTACAGTAATTAGATGCAGTTAAATTAATTATTTTTTTTCTTTTTATTAGATTCAATTTATTAAAAACTGATTTAAAAAAAATAGTTGAGATCTAAATCTGTTTTGGATTTAATAAAAAATAATTTAGTACTTTTTTTCATTATTAGAACATAATATAGGATCAATAAATTATATATAAATTGATAAAAACAAAATTAAAAAAATTTACTAATCATATGCTCTCATCGATTTTATTAACTGTGTGTTTAATAGTTTAAACTAGACAAATATGATAAACGGCAAAACAGCTTACCTCAAGAAATTAACTTCCCGTATGAAAATGCCATCTGTAGATGTTGGGAAAGAACTTGATGGAAGCACACCACCATCTGTTTTTATTGGTAGTTGGAATTACCCTAAAGTCTATGCTGGACCAATGATAGCACCTCTCTCAGGAGACATTACCATCATGGATATGCCAGAATCATGGATACCCCAAGATAAAAGTCAGGAAGATATAATAGGATACAGATTGAACCTAGTCCGTGGAAAACAGATAGTAGGTATAAAGGATCTAGAAAATTCTTTTGTGGAGAAACTTCAAGATATATCATTATCAGAAAATTCAATTGAAAGCGAAGCAGAATTTAGTAAAAAACCTAGGGGCTCTTCTTTCAGCGATGAACATACTCCTCACGGCCCAAGTGCACTTATACAAAAATTTGATATTGAAAGTGTTAAATGGGATCGTGAACTTGAAAAAGTGTTCTACGACAGTGATCTAAAGGCATCTGATGCCGTTCTGGACTTAAATAACAAAGGTATACCATTTTCAAATATTCAAAAAGCATTTTCAGTAGGTGCAATGGGAGTCGGTAAAAGAAGGAAGCTTGTACCTACTCGATGGTCAATAACAGCATGTGACAGTACAATAGGAGAACGTCTCCTTAAAACAGTGCGTTATCATGATGTTATAGATAACTATAGAGTATATGAATTTGCAAGCCTAAACAACTATTATGCAGTCATGTTACTCCCAAGTGAATGGCAATATGAATGGATTGAAGCATTTTTACATGTTTTAGGAAAGGAAGAACTCATATTTTCTGATTATGAAAATAACACCGGGAAAAAAGGTTATTCTAGAGTTGGAGGGTGTTATTACACATGTAAAATGGCTGTGCTAGAGGCCCTTGCACGCGAAGGTAAACAAGCAGGTGCAATAGTATTAAGGGAAGCGTACAATGGATATGTACCTCTTGGAGTTTTCAATGTTCGAGAGAATGTCCGAAATGCAATGAATCAAAATTATTTGGAATTTGAGGACATGAAAACAGCATTATCCTATATTTCAACTAAAATCAAACTTCCAATGGAAAATTTTGTGAAACAAAGCGATCTATTAAATGAACTATTACAATCTCGACAGACTACTTTGGACAATTTTATACATAAATAAAGAGGATATAAATGGACCTATTTTACAGAAGACCATCACTTAAAACAAGAGAAGCTATGAGTGAGACATCTCTTAATCTTAAGCATGTACCAGGTAGCAGATTCGAGGAATTGGTAAATGCTGAGGAGAGTATAAAAAGGTTTACTAAACATGAACAAGTTAAAATTGTCAACAGTGGAAGTTCTGCAATTCTTTCTGTCATGAGCACGTTCAAGGATAGTATTATGATCCCCGACCAGGGTGGATGGGTAGGATTTAATAGGATGGCTGAATTTTGTGGTTTAAACATTAATTATCTTCCTACAGAATTTGGTTTGGTTCAGGTAGATGTTTTAGAGGATTTTATTGAAAAATTCAATCCAGAAGCTCTTTTTATTACAAGTTTTGCCGGGTATATGGCAGAACAGCCGTTAAAGGAGGTTTATAAAGTTTGTGAAGATATGGGAGTTATAATGGTTGAAGATGCCTCTGGTGGAATTGGGGATGTGACTGGTTTGCTTGGTAATGGTGAACATGCCCATGTGATTTTAGCATCTACTGGATCGCCTAAAACAGTAAATGTTGGAAATGGTGGTTTCATCTCAACAAATAATACAAATATCCTTGAATCTGCTAAAAATATTTTGAATGGTTTAAAGGCAGATCCTATTACATGTGCGGGAATAGCAGTAGAAATAGAAAATGCACCCCATATAATTTCAAAGACTATAGAAACATGTAGATATTTAAAATCACAGATAAGTGACTTTAGAGAAGTTTTACATGTAAACAAACAAGGTTTAAATGTTGGAATTCCAGATAAAAGCCCTAAAAAATTGGGTTATTTGCTTAGAAAAGGTTTAAATGTTCATGGTGGAAGTATAATAACAGTATGTCCAAATTATAATAGAATAAAATCAAATGCGGTTTGTATTGAGATTAAAAATTTAGATATAAAATGTATGACGCCAGAAAATCTTCAAGGAATCGTTCAGGTACTTAAAACTGATTTTTAATTCATTATTTTAAATTTAATTTTTTTATAAGCTGAAACATGCAATTTGAGATTACACTTACACATTTATCCAAGAATATTACAATATAATATTAAGTTTAATTTCAATTTAAAGAGGATATCAAATGGGAATTTTGAAACTTACTGAAAAAGATCTTACAAAAATGATGGAAAAACAGGACATCAATGGATTAATTAATGCTTTGACCAACAAAAAAGATATTTTAATTAGATATAGGGCTGCGGAAGCCCTTGGAGAAATTGGTAGCATAAACGCGGTTGACACGCTTATAACCACCTTAAAAGATGAGGATGGGGATGTTCGGAGTATGGCTGTTTATGCTCTCGGACAGATAGGAGATAGACGTGCAGTAGAACCTTTGATTGAAAATTTAAGTTTTGATGATGGTGAATTTAAAGAAATGGTAATATACTCTCTTGGAGAAATTGGGGGTAAAACAGCTACCAATTATCTTAATTTAGCACTTGAATACGATGATCCTAATATTCGATGGAGAGTTGCAGAAGCTCTTGGGAAAATTGCTAGCAGAGAATCTGTTGATTATTTAATCAATATACTGGAAGATGATAACACAGATGTACAATTCTATGCAATTAACTCTCTTGGTGAAATTGGAGATAAAAAATCTGTTAAATCTCTCATTAATCTCCTTGAAGATGATAGTTGGAGGGTAAGAAGGTGTTCATTGACTGCATTAGGCAAGATAGATGAATCACCAATTGAACCATTTATAGTGGCTTTAGAGGATTTAGATTGTCATGTTCGAGAACGTGCTGTAGATATATTGGGAAAAATTGGAGATGATGAGTCTTTAAAATATCTTAAAATCGTTTTAGATGATGAAGATGAAGATGTGAGGGAAAGAGCTACTGAAATCCTTGAAGATCTTGAAATAATTGAACCCTCAATAAAAGAAATTGAAAATCAAGATGAACATCAAAGACTTGAGGAAACCATTGAGAGAGTTGGATCTGACAAAGCTATTAAGGTTCTTATTGAAGCCCTCGAAGATGAAGATGCTGAAACAAGACATAGAGCAGCCGAAGTACTTGGAGAAATTGGAGATGAACAAGCTGTAGAACCTTTAATAGTTGCTTTAAATGATCCAAACTTGAGTGTCCAGTGGAGGGCTTCAGAAGCATTGGAAAAGCTTGATGAACCCGCAGTTCTTCCCTTGATAAATGCTCTTGACAATGGAAATGATAATGTGCGTTCAAAGTCTGTCTGGGCCCTTGGGGAAATAGGGGATGAAAGGGCTATTTTACCATTAATTGAACATCTTAAAGATGAAAGCCAAACAGTGAGATGGAAAGCCACACTAGCACTTGGTAAATTTGGAAAAAAGGCGTTAAATCTACTTAAACAGGCTTTAAATAATGAAAATTCAACAATAAGAGAAAAAGCTGCAGAAACATTGGGAGAAATTGGAGATCCGTTAGCATTGGATAATCTGAAAGTTGTTCTTGCCGATAAAAATATTTATGTGAGAAAAAGTGCAGAGGAAGCCATAAAACGTATAATAAGTAAATCAACTGAGAAATAGTTAAAGATTCTATTTTTAACTATCAAATCCATATAAGAAAAATTTATGTTTCAGTTATTAGAAGGGCTGTTCTCTCTATTAATAAATTTGAAATATTTCCTGCTGTATCAGCTTCAATTTCTGTTATATTATATAATTTTTTTAATTTATTATCTTCTGGTTCAAGAACTGCATCATCCCTTTCACCAAGCATATTAGTTAATGTTTGCATGATGTTATCATCACAATCAATTGCTACTGCACAGACATTAATATTTCCACTTGTAATCCCTAACATTTTAAGGGCTTGTGATATTTGCCTCTGTCCTGATGTTCTTACACATATTTCAAGACCTAAACTATTTGCAATATTTTCATTTCTGGAAAATGATTTAATTGCATGTATAGCTGCGTTTGCAGCATGTTTTCTGCCAGCTATACCCTCTGCATTCATTAACTGTATTATACATCCATTATTTAATTTAGCTAATTCATTTATAAGATTTTTATAGTTTTTTATTTCAGATTTAAATCCTGCAATTTGTATGTTGAACTCTTCAGTCTCATTATTAGTTCGTATTATTTCAACCATCCCTTCCCCTCCATGATAACAAATAGAATATCGATTCTCTCAAGTTTTTAGTTCTGAATGATATATAAACTCCCATAACTCCCCTGAAAAATTTGGATACTGCAAATATCAATTCTAAAAGTACAAATATTTGTATCAAAAATATTATAATTGATATAATTCCCCCAATACCCAAATTTAAGTGGATATTCGAGATATTAAGAAAACTGTGGGTCAAATAATCCATTAAAAATAATAAAAACAACCCAACTATGAACTGTACAGTTGACATGAAAAAAAGTTCTCCAGATCTAATCATTGATTCCTTGACTTTTTCGTGCATATCCATAAGTGCCATTATATAAGTGAAGGTTAAAAGTGATAATGTTGCTGATACAAGGACAAATACTTCTATAAAACCTGTTATCTGGTCATAATTATGTATTTTAATTGCACCAAGTATAAATGGCACTAAAAAACCTATTGTAAGTATAATACCAAGATATGTGGATATAAGATTCCCAAAAACATTGAACCCTCTTTTTATATATGAGAGCTTCCCATTTGATGACTTAGAGTTCATACATAAAATTATTGAAACCCTTGTTATTATATGTATTTAGCTTTTATTAAATTAAATCTGAAGTTATAAAACTAAAAAAAAAAAAAATAAAAAAGGAGTTACAAAAGAAAATATTAAAACTTTAATTGTTATTTTCTATCAAATTCCTCAGATTCTCGGATCTTTTTATCACTAACTATTTTATTAACTCCACCTAAAACAGCTTCTACACTGGCCATTATAATATCCGGTTGGGTACTTCGTGCACTTACTATATTTTCCCCGTTTTTAAGCTTGACAACCACATCGATCAACGCATCTGTACCTCCAGTTATTGCATCAACATGATATTCTTCCAGTTGTATGTCCACAACATCTTTCATACTTTTTTTGATTGCAACAATTGCTGCGTCTACTGGACCTACTCCTACTCCGGCTTCCACTTTTTCAACACCATCCACATTGATCTTTACAGATGCTGTGGGCGTTACTTTATTTCCAGAGACTATGGTCAATTCTTCAAGTTCTACTGGTTTTTCTGCAAGCACACCCAGCGCATCTTCTGCAATTGCTTGAAGATCAACATCGGTCACAGACTTCCCCATGTCCCCAAGAGCTTTTATTCTAGAGAATATTTGTTCAAACCGAACATCATCTACCCTCAATCCCATCTCATTTATCCTATTTCGAATTATATGGCTACCAACATGTTTTCCCAATACAAATCTTCTTCTATGACCAACAAGTTCTGGTTTTATTGGTTCATAAGTTTCAGCTTTCTTTATAACACCATCAGCATGTATTCCTGATTCATGGGCAAATGCGTTTTCACCAACTATTGCTTTGTTGGGCTGAAGGTATATTCCAGTCATCCTTGCTACTGTTTTTGACATCTCATACAACATTTTAAAGTTAACGGTAGTCTGTACATCATAGAGTGAGTAAAGGGAAACTACTACTTCTTCAAGAGATGCATTTCCTGCCCTTTCTCCTATTCCGTTTATGGTCACATGTGCTTGGCTTGCTCCTGCCCGGAGTGCTGATAGGGTATTGGCAACAGCTAGTCCAAAATCATTATGGCAATGTACACTCACTGGCACACCAAGTCCAATTAGACCCTCATAAAATTTGTACGATTTTTCTGGTGTAAGCATCCCCACTGTGTCACAAGCACATATCCTCTTTGCTCCAACATCAATTCCATCTCTAAACACTTCTTTCAAAAAAGTGTAATCACTCCGTGTAGCATCTTCTGCTGAGAGTTCTACAAGTAACCCTTGCTCAACTGCGTATTCTGCAGCTTCAATAGCCGTTTGTTTAACTTCTTCCCTAGTTTTTCTTAGTTTATGTTCTATATGAAGATCTGAAGTTGGTACAACCAAATGAACGCTATCTACACCACATTCTAGAGCAGCATCTACATCAACTTTAACTGCCCTTGCAAAACTGCATATCTCAGCTGAAAGACCTTCAGAAACTATTTTTTTGATTCCCTCCCTTTCTCCCACTGAAGTAATGGCAGAACCTGCCTCAATAACATTTACTCCAAGTTCATCGAGTTTTATCGCTATTCTGAGCTTCTGATCCGGAGTTAAAGAGACTCCCGGAGTCTGTTCACCATCTCTAAGTGTTGTGTCAAATATTCTAGCTTTCATAGGTCCCCCTCCACTTATTTAAAGATTAATATTGGTAATTGTATAATATAACTGAACAATTTATGATTACATAATAATTAAGTCAACTTACTATAAATTAATATTTCAGTTAGATATTAATTTACGATATTAGAATTTTACTGTACTACTAAAAAATAGTCCAAGATCAAATATTCTTTTTAAAGAGTGTTATCACTCTTGTCAAACTTTTGTGCATTCTTATGTGATGCTGTTCTATTATCTCGAAATTTGTTTCTTCTATTAAGCCCTTGATATCCATATAATGAGGCGTAGCCATGCAAAGTTTGCCTTCATCAGTGAGTAATTTCTCAATAGTAATAAGAGACTGTGCATATAGATTTTTACTTTCCTCTCCCCCTGTTGATGCAGATATGCCATAAGGAGGATCAGTTGCAACAGCATTTACTTTGTAAGGTAATTTTATTTTCCGTGCATCTTCTTTAAAAACTTCATAGTTCTTTACACCACAATATTTAAGATTTTTTATTGTTCCTTCAACCATTCTTTCATCAATATCTACACCAACAACATTTGCTCCAATGATGCCTGCTTCTATTAGAATACCTCCCGTACCGCAGAAGGGATCAAGAACTAAATCTCCCTCTTTAACCCCCGTAAGGTTAACCATACACCTTGCAAGTTTTGGACTCATGGACCCAGGGTAAAAAAAAGGCCTCTTATGGGGTTTTAAATTGTAAAAATGTTTTTTGTCGATTTTAAAAAGTCTTTCGGTTACAAGTATCTTGTTATCAATAAATATTACTCTAATGAAACTTGAAGGATCAACGAGATTCACCCTAATATTTTCAACAAGATTATTTATTATGCCCCCTAACTCCCATTCAACTTCTGAAGTATCAAATTTATCAGTTTTATCCATTCTTTTAATTCTCACTGCATAATCTTTTGTTATGAGATCCTTCCAAGAATATTTTTGTATTTCAGAATTTAGATCAACTTTATCTGTTTCAATTAAAAGTTTACACACTTCATGAGTATATGAAAATCTCTTTCCAATCATATTAAGAGATTTTAAGCATTCATAAGGGACATCCAGAATTAGTACCCCCTCATATTGATTTAATATCTCAAATGGTATATTTTCAGCCTTTAAAACAGCTTCAATTTCTGCTTTGGGTAGTGTTTTATGTTCTTGAGACATTATTAAAACTATTTCCATAAACTACCGATCCTCCTTGTTAAAAGTGTGGGTACAATGGAAAAAAGGAGTCTATTTTTTATCATTTCCTTTATTAGAGTCGATTGCGTGTCCATATCCCCGTATTTTGATATTAATTCTTCGGCATTTCCTTCTTTAAGTTTTAAAAACATCTCGTCGAGATCTTTATTTGTAAGTGATCCAAATATCTTCTGAACTTCTGACTGGACTCTTAATTCGCTCTTAAATCGTTTTTTATGACTATTTTCATATTCTTTAAGAATCGATTGATCCTCCAGTTGAAGTGCCCTTAAGATAGTTGTTGATGCCATTTTAGCACATTCAAAACCAATCATAAGTCCGCCGCCTGTTGTTGGTTTTACTTGTGACGCAGCATCCCCCAAAAGTATAGCCCTATCATTTACTAAATTCTTCTTGGGATCATAATTTGGAATAAATCCATGGTACTTCTTTATGATTTTAGCATGTTTATATAAATCATCTGATTGTATAAATTCTTTTAAAACCCTGTTAAGTCCATTATAATCCATATTTGCAAAGAGCCCAATCCGTACTAAAGACTTTGTGATTGGAATTATCCATAAAAATCCGGGAGATATATTTGCATTTGCATATAGATGAACATTATCTATATCAAAAACATCACCCCTCATATCCATGAGATATTGGGCAGCCATTACAGATTTTGATTGTGGATTGAATTTTTCCGAAACACAAGATGAATGTCCATCTGCCCCAATAACTATTTCCGCTTTAAAAGATTGATTAGTGTTACTTACCAGAACTTCACCAGTTTTAATATTTAAACTATTTACTTTGTGGTTTAGAAGGAGTTCAACACCAGAATCAATAGCCTGTTCTGACAAAAATTTATCATAACCCACTCTATCAATAACATAGGCTTCAGGATCTTTACGTGAGACTTTTAAAATATTATCAGATGGTGAATGTAAATAAGCCCCATATACCTTGTTTAATATGTATTGTTGAGGTAAAATATTTGTATCTTTTATTCTTTTTCCTAAAAGTCCAGCACATTGAAGTGGAATGCCAACAGCACGTTTTCGCTCAAACATTACAACATCATATCCTTCATCTGCAATATATCTTGCAACTGTAGAACCTACTGGTCCTGCACCAACGACTGCCACATCATATTTTTTCATTAGATTACCCTGATTATTTTTATGTATTTAATATTTTTATAAAAGATTTGCTATCAACCAATACAATGATATTATTCAAAATTCCTATTAATCAAGAATCAGAAATTATCTCATTACTTACTGAACACATAAGTTAATTTTATTATAAAGTTTGAAGATTTGATTAAGATGTAATATCACCCTGTTATTTTAACCACTAAAGGTATGTTTCACATTTAATAAAGAATTTGTTAAGTTTCAGCACAAGAATGTCCAATTAGTTAGTACTTTCTATTATTTTAACATTCAAATAATGTTATTAAATTTAATTTCAATAACTACAACTATTTGTTTATATTCATTATTATATGCTAATTTGTAATGATACTCAGAAAGTTAGTTATTCTTTTTTGAAAAACTATTTTAATTAAACCCCCCAATTCAGAGTTATCTGTTGAATATAACTAATATAAACTAGAATTTTGCAATTGACGTTGTAGAATCTAACATTGATGTAGAAGGAAAAACCATCATACATTAGCTTCACTCAGTAAACTTGGGCTCATCTTGAAACTGTTGGATAATATTTCAGTGAAGGTATGTCTTGTTATTGGAGGTATTGTTGCGGCTAAAAATAGTTCGTTTTTTTAAAAATAATTATAATATATTTTTTGTTTAAATTATAACATTTTAAACTTCTTATTTCACTCAGTTATTACTCTACATCCATCTGACTCAACAATGACTGTGTGTTCTGCTTGAGCAACTCGTGAGTTACTTTTTTCTTTGAGGACATGATATGGATATATTGCCCTGGAAGCTAAAAGTTGTCTCATGG
>Ga0224559_1000130_pt1 | contig 47722 bp, 42 predicted proteins | sample 714S33034metaG_FD_180676 | JGI IMG/M metagenome (GOLD analysis project Ga0224559, IMG submission 180676) | Peat soil microbial communities from Stordalen Mire, Sweden - 717 S3 30-34 | ecosystem: Environmental > Terrestrial > Soil > Wetlands > Peat | place: Sweden: Norrbotten County, Stordalen... | reverse complement strand
TCTTAATTCGGGCGTGAGCACAAAGATATCTGTGAGGAGCACGAACACAATAACGATCAAGAGGTCTGAGGGAATTTTCTTTCCGGTCATTTAGGTCATCCGGCCATCGTCAAAAAAATTGGTTATCATTCATTTTTTTCAGGAAAGTAAATGCTTTTTCTGATGCATTTTATCCTTTCGCTTTATTTTTTACCTTAATGAATATTTATTCAGAATTTTCAAAAAATTTCACATCGTTTATTCCCTTCCATCCCCCTTTCACAAATATCCTGCCTATTCCCCATTTTTTCTCATGAGGAAATGTGGCAAGTGGTATGTGCAGATAGAATCCAGTATTAAACTTTTAGGTCTGCAGGGAAAACTTTTGTAATAGGCACAGAAGCCTGCATACTTGGGGCATAAATTAATAAGTTTCGCAGACTTTGGATGGAATCTATTTAGCTTCAATGATGCTGTTTTCTAGATTAGTTACTTAATCATTTGGTATTCATTAATATATCCTCTAATTTTTAGCTAGATATTAACCTAAATATTATTGGTATTCTATTTATAATCATATTTCAATATCAATTCACTGATATTATATATTAGTTGTAGAATATTATCTCCCATTATTACTATAATCTAAAATAGATTAACTAAAATGATGTGATTTCTTAAAAGATTTTGAGAAACCTCTTCACACTCTTTAAAACTACCCGAAATAAACACCAAATTCTTCGGATTACAGGCCTAAACAAACGAAATTACTTTCCATCTTATTCTTTTGTAACTTCCTTTCCATAATCGTAAGGTCATGGGCTAATTGAATTATGGAGTTCATAGGGTCGATTCCCATGAAATTAGTATTCTGTTTGTGGAAATGGGTTTTTCTAAGAGGAATTTAGATAATATAAAGCAAAACACCAAAAGTGATATTAATTGGCTGTGCACTCTCTATATATCGAGATAGTAAATAAAAGGCTCTTGAGAAACATCCAACTTTTTGTTCAGAGCACTTATATTTTCATATTTTGCTCTATAATATTTATGGAGATTCAATCCATAGTCAGCAAATTTATTAGCGAAAACTCAAGGAATCTGCACTTTTAGATCTCACTTCCAACAGCTGAGTTTTACCTAATGTAAACCATGATTGATCAAAATTTCAATATTTATTAACCTGTCCACAAATTTGAAAGTGCTTCAGCTTGTTTCAATACTAATTCTACAGAATCTACATCCTTAGCTGGAACAAGATCGACAATAGGGTGCTCGGGTTTAAAATTTCAGGATCATAACCCCGGCTTCAGATGATATCATACCTAATACAATAGAGAAAGCTGAAAATGAAGGTACGAAATAGGCCAGTAATAGGCTCATGGTGGAGTTCTTATTATATTGCAATAAAAGTAACTCCTCAGCCAAAAAATCGCCCGGTGGGTCACGAATGTAGTTTAACTGGGTTTCGTGGGCTAAGAGGTTTTGGTGACAGTGGTGAGTATGGCAGCGGTCGTGATAAAGATCATGAAAGAGAACACGACGGTTTCCGTGGATTTTTAGGTCATAGCGATTTATTTGATGATTTTTTGCTAATTAAGGCTTTTTTATGCCAACTACTCGATTTAATTCAGTATCATTTGGCATTTTACTGATTAAATAGAATTAATTTTGGGATTTATTTATCAATTTATGCCTAAGATTGGTATTTATTTGAGAATTAATTTTGATGGATATCGAAAATTGGCACTGATTTTCAGAATCAAAAGGGTCTATTTAAGTAATGAATCCAATAAAACACAGTTTAATAGCACAAATTAAAGGCTGTTGATAGCTTTTACACGAGTAGTTACGTTCTCATCTGAAAAATAATTGAAGTTCATAATGTACAATCCGACATAGAAGAGATTTGATATTTGAACCACTAGTTTGTATTTTATGATTTTATCTCTTTATTCTATGGAGTAAATTTTTGTGAAGTATTGTATAGGTGGGTTTTTGGGATAGATTACTGCTATGTAAAGCAGATGAGAACGCAATTTATACTAAGTTCTTAACGTATTTATTATCTTTAATGTATAGGATTATTCTATCTTTATATTCATTCTCTTTTTTTTTCATTTTCCCCATTATATACGATACATCGATCTTATGTTAATATCTCAATAAAAGTAATACTATAGTCTAATGGATGATTTCTTTTTTGCATAATTATATTATCCATATTCTGAACCAAAAATGAGTATTTTTCTTATTTTTGTTCACTCAACTTAAAAATTCACTATTATCTAAGGGTTGCTATACGTTTGACTTACCAGCTATTCCAAAGACATTAGAACTTTTTTCAGAAATAATAATCAGTAGACTTGATATTTTGACATTGGTATTTTTCCCTTCAATAACCCATATTAAACACAAAAATATACTAGAAACAGATGCAAAAAAAATGGAAAAAATTATGAAAGAACCCTATGCAAATCATCAAGTAGGTCCTGAAATTGTATAGCTTGTTTTTCTATTCCCTCGCTCTTCAATGTACCGTCTCGATATTTTTCTTTCTTCAAAGTTGCCTGTTCTTGTAATTATCTGAGAGCTATTTATTTCTGCAAAGTCTAAGCCGTCATTTCCTCTTAAAATGTATACTAGGGTCTGATTGAATGAGTTTCTAGGTAAGCAGGAGTGAGAAAGTGTAAATTCAAATATCGTATCTTCTGTTTCTGTCCTGTTGGTTATATGCATATTTTTCCCTCTTATTCTCTTATGTACTTTCCAATTTTGTGTGTGGTATCAGTTACGAGTTTACGAGACTTAGAGGATATATTTCATAAATAAGTCCTTAGTTGTCGAAATCTGTCATAACGATCCGCAGACCCTCATTGCAATCATCTTCACATTTCCCACCTGTGATCACCAACTTGCCAGAGCTGAATACGAGCACTACTAACTTTGGAACCTCAATCCTATAAACAAGCCCAGGAAATACCTCTGGCTCGTATTCGACGTTTTCTATGCCAAAGGCCATAACAATACTGTTCAAGTTTAGCTGCGTTTCCAAATCTGCGGAAACTACAATGTTCTGAACACGAACTTCAGGTTCTGGGTCTATTTTATCGAAGCCGATGTCCTTTAGTGTGTTAGCCAGATTGATTATGGCCGCATGAGCGTTCTTGGTGCTCTTAGCTCCAGTGCATACCACTTTCCTGGAAGTAAATATTAAAAAAGCAGCCTTCGGATCTTTAGCTATGTAACGAGACCAGAGAACTTCGTTTTGTTATATTCTGCGCCTTCCAGCCCAGCTTCGATCTTAGGTAGATCTAAATCTTCAGCCAACGTAGTGGATGCCACCGCGTTCTGTATAGTTATTGGAGACTTCATACAACATATATCTTTGATATTCATACCTATTACTATTCTTTGGTCATGATAACTATTTTTAATCTTTTAACATTCTGCCATATGGATTCTATTTTTCGTTAGTCTTCTTTACCCATGAATTATTTATTTCCCGCTTCCCATTCAGCAGTATTACATACCGGAGCGTACGTGTATTCTTCAGAATAATTCATTAGTGGTTCATTGCACCGTACATTAATGAATCGTTTACAATATTACCTGCTAAAATTGTCGATGATAGCGGTTTAGGATTATACATTGAAGGCGGTATGGCAGCAAAGAAAATTGATTTTTTGACACATAAGATCAGCCGTGTCACACTAATCAATAAATCGGAAAAAGTTAGTCTCAAGCAAGATAATTATTATGTTAAAAAGTCAAGAAGCTACTATATAAATTAATGATGTAAAAAATGAATTAAATTTAAAAGAAACTGATGATTCTGTTACTAATTTTCTGTATATTTCCATTGACAGCTACAGAAGTTAGTGTTATCCATAGTAATGGTAAAAGCAGCGCCAGTAACAGTTTTATGGTAGGCGATAATGCAAGTTCTGGCGCCAGTGTCTAAATTTTACCATACTATTTGAAATCCATTATCCAATTTCTGACAAACCAACCAGACATCATATACTAATTAATTAATTAATTTATACTTAACCTGCATCAAAATATACTAAATACATTTCTATATTATATAATTATTTTTTCCATAATATTCTATTTATAATAGTTGTATATGTAAATTAGTTCAAAGTGTTCCATGAGCTCCATATGTTCTATGAGTCCCATAAGCTCCAGGAGTCATAGATCAGTAACCTTTTCTTATTTCGTATGGAGCTAGGAAATTCAGAGACTTTATCACAAAAGCTATGTATAAATGAAAATCAAAAAACAGAAGCTTTATTAATAAAAATATTGGGTATGTAATCTGTTTTTGTGATGAAGTAAAGTGATACAGAGCCAATTGAAATTTAAAGATTTTTAGATATATTGTAATAAGAGCAGAGTTGACTTTAAAATTTGAATCTATTACAGGTGTTTATTTTCACTGATTAGCAGGTCTATACCCACTAGTAAGTGTAGGGCTCCACCCCCAGTCACAGTTAGCGTTGTACCTTACATGGTCGTATTGGGTGATGCTTAGGGTGGTAAGGCTTTGATATCCTGAACCACCGCAGTAGTGGTGGCCGTCGCCTTGGTGTTTTTCACGGTATTCACCTGCTGCACTTACTACAGTAGAAGTCATTGAAATTATTACAAGAAATACTACTAAAATAGCTAGTATACCTTTTCTTCTGTCAAATGGTTGTTTCTCCATTAAATACGCACTTCTACTTTATTTTCAGAAGAATGTGATGTTGTAAATTCTACTCTCTTTTTATGTACTGATGTACATATCTAGCAATTGTCATTTTTATAGGCCACGTTATTTTAAATTAATGATACGAAAAATAATGCTGCATTAAATATTATACAGTCAAAGAGCAATTAAATATTAATAATTATTTTTAAAGCATATACATTGAAATACCAGTTTTGTAAGCTTACTAATTGGGTCTGGGTCCTGTTTTTGTGGGGATTATCCATACTTCCAGACATCACTGATAAGCATTGCATTCATCCCAAGACTTTGAGGTGGATAAATATCATTTTCCGGAGTATCACCAATAGAGAGCACTTCCCAGGGCTCAAGTCCAAGCCGATCAAGAGCCATCTTGAAGAGCCTGCGGTCGGTTTTCTTGATATGATTGTCAGAAGACATAATTGTGAAATTGAAGCGATCGTATAAGCTAAAAAAGCGAAGTTCCTGTTCAGTAAAAACTCTATGGGCGTTCAAAACAATGCACTTAGGTACATTTCGGTATTTATCAAGTAAACGCAGACTCGGGGGGTAAACTTTCAGTTTTCTTCAGGACGCAGTTCTGAAAGCTTTAGCAGTTTCAATTCCAAGCCAATATGGATCTATCTTTTTAAAAGCATAATCGGCACAAATCTCAGCAAAAATTTCTTCGATACGAATATCTGGGTGCTTTTGATCCGAATTGCCCAGCCTACCTATGACTTTCCATTTGTATTCTTCTCTTAATCTATCAGTGTTAATCCGTACTCCATTATGGAGTGACCAATTGCTTACCCTTTTATTTGTTTCCCAGCTTCGCTCATCGGCCCTGATATCAATAAGGGTTTTGTAGCAATCAAAGATCAAGACTTTAATTTTTTCATTTTGAGCATAGGAATTTGTCTTACAATTTCGTTGAAACTCATAAGGATTTTAGATTTACATATATCTTTTTATTAGTCACTAATTAGATCAACATTTATATGTGTAGCTATTGTGGTAATACCTATAATATGGCTACATTGTAGTATATCTCTCAATATATCTATATTTATATTGGTATATTCAACGTCAATCCAGAACAAACATTTTGGAAAAAAGAATTCAGTTTAGCTTGATGGTTTCATGATTATGGTGTGACTATAGAAGTCAACCACCTGCAACTGAAGTAAAAGGCATGAATATCTTTGATAAATCAGCGGTTTTTCAAACAGGGCAAGGAGAAAGATTTACATCTGTTATAATTCATGAGATCAGGATTATATACTTTTTATACTAATTAGTCTAAGCTATTACTAAATAGGATATATACAAAAAATATCTAAGTTACAACATACATGTAGAATCTTATAACTAATGTTTCTTGTAATTTACAGTCGATACAGGAAAAACAATATTTTGTGGAAAATGAAAGAAGTTATTGTCTGCAGGAAACTATGAAAGTTAACATAAATGAGGCTAACTTTACAAAAGTTAACCTTAACGAGAGAAACTTCAAGAGAGTTAATCTTATAGGAGTTGACTTTATAAAAGCCAACTTAAAAAAATCCTGCTTTGAAGGAGTTTATCTTATGGAAGGTATCCTTGTGGGGGCTAATTTTAGAAAAGCTAATCTTAAATGGGCCAATATTGAAAAATCTAACCTTGAAGAAGCTAATTTTTAAGGAGCTGACCTTAATTTGGCTATACTTAGAGGAGCTAATCTTTTAGAGTATAATTTGGCAATGACTAACTTCACAGGAGCTAACCTTGAAGGGGCTGATCTTATGAAGGTTAACTTTGAATGGGCGAACGTTAAAGGAACTAACTTTGAAAGAGCTAACTTTGAAGGAGTTAAATTTAGAGAAGCTCACGATTTAACATTTGCACATCTTTCTAAAGTGAAGACATTTACATAATGCAAAATTAGACTAAAAAATTCTCAATTTATTTAGAAAAGAACATGCCCATCTTTTTACGAGATAAATATTTTCACTTTTTTAGAGACCAATATTTACTCCTTTTAGAGAAAAGTATTATAAAACCATAGAAAAATTCACTAAATTCCTTAGCTATCGATTATAATTTAATAGCAATTTATTGAAAGTTCTGTAAAAATGACTTTTCTTCGCTCCTCTCTTTAATTACAAAAAAATTCTCTTTTTTAATAAGCCAGAGGTTTTATTTCAAAACATGTGCATTAAAAACTAGTTTTATAAGCCTACTCATTGATTCTGGGCTCTTTTTTGTGGTGAAAAAAAAGGAGATGAAATAAGCAAAAATTTAACTTTTCGTATATGTGCAGGAAACCTACCCGCAAACTCCCTGCTCATCTACTTACAGCAATTTATTCGTTATCCAATATGACTTCAGGAAGCCAGACGACCAAAAGCTTCCTGCTCATATACTTACAGCGGTTTATTCTACTATCACCATACGACCTAATATCTTATAAAAATTCTAGAATAAATTATTTTGAATAATTTTGGAAAAGAAACGGTAACAAAATTAAACCAACTTGTAGAATCAGAAAGCAATTGAAGCAACTGGAGCTAAAAAATCCTGGTGGAGATTTTGGTAAGATAATTAAGGTCTACTCCTGCATCATAACATCAGCCGATGTGGGGGATTGCTGTTACTGGGGCTACTGATACAGCTAAGTCTGCCACTGATACCTTATTAACCAAACCCTGGCTTTCTATTATTATTAACGCAATTCAGGAAGTCGCAAAATATTCCAGTGCATGAACAATCATGCTCTATACAGGATTACTGAAACAATCTGAGTATTGCTTTTCATAACTCCTTCGATTCTAGTTTTTAGGTTTTATCCAGTAACTGCCCAGATAATATTTTTGTTAGCATTTACAAATGATGCGCCGAGCATGCTATTGATTATTATAATGTTAAGTATTCTTATTTGCCTGAAAAATGGGAGATATGAGTTTTATTAATTATGGGTACGATACTTGGAATTATTAAGGTTGCTACATTATTTGAAATCCTTTATATATCTATGGATATTTTCAATCTGATTCCATAGGTAATTCAGTCCTTTATCTATCGAAGCTTCCATAGCAGGCAACTTAACAATGTTTATATCAAGAACTAAAGACTACTTATGTTCTGCACTTTTTTGAAAGTACTTGAGGAACTAGTTTCATCACGCACTTTAATATTAAATTATAAAAATGACAGGCTTTTTAAAAAACAAATCATTCTCTTAAGAGCCTCTTTCACTCAACAAAATAAATCATTTCATTTGGCATGAGGGTTAATTCATTATTTTCGATTTCGGACTGGACAAGCTTTTCTATTCTTTCCCATGTATTTTTGTGTGTTGTTTTTATTCCGAGGACTCTCGAAGCCTGAACAATCAGATCTTCAAGAGGAGTAGAATACTGGGAATTTAAAACAAAGCTGACAGCTTTTTTTATTTCCTCGTCACAAATCCATTCAATTTTCGCTGATACTTCACCATCGCGCCTGCGCAGGAGGCATACAGGTTCTGAAGATGGCCAGAAGAATTCGCCTTCAACTCTGATCTTTCCGGCACTCTCTGCAAGTGCCACTGAATCTAATATACGCCTTTTGATTTTTCCGAACATGCGGGAAATTCCTACATGCGCTTTGATCCGCTGCATCAAAAACTCTGCATGAATAGGGCCTTCAAATTCTATAATCCTTATAACTGCCTCCGTAAGTTTTTCATCTGAAAGCTTAAAGAAGTCTACATAATGCGGAAGTCCTGAAGAGTAGCAGACCCTATAAAGGGGGACAGCAGCTTCGAGAAATTCATTCTTCCCCAAAAGTTTTTCAGCACCTTTTGGAAGCGATGATTCTCCAAAATTTTTAACTTCATTTTTGTTTTTTAAGTATAGACTAACTCTGGAATGAGGCTTTGATTGACTTCTGGAATCAATCCCGAGTTTAGCTTTAGATACAATTTCAGTCTCGATTTCAGATTCTAAATTCCACACTTTGCCAGCGTAATTATTCTCCTCTGAATCAGATTCTGGCTCAAAATGCCCAACTGAGCCATAAATATAAGCAAACTCGTTGAGCCTTTTGTTTTTCTTTTTTTTCCCGGTAGCTGAAATGGAATATATTTCAGGATAAGCCTGGTAAAAACTTACTCTTTCAGGCTCTGGCTCAGGTATTATTTCGGATGAATTTTCTTTTTCAGAGCAGAGATTCACATTGAATTTCAAGGATTTTGATTTCCCGAACTTCTTTGTACTTTTTTTATGAGGGTTCACATCTGCCAGCAAAGCTATGGAATCTGATCTTAGAGCCATTTCTGGCAGAAAATCCTCTTTTGAAGAGTCTATTAGTCCCTCTTTTAGTCCAAGAGAGAAGTCTGAATAAGGCTCTTCGTCTACAGCGTTGGAAATAGCTAATGATGGTGATTTTTTTTCACGGAATTCAAATCCCAGATTTTCATCGGCTTTGTTCTCCATATTATCAATAGATGAAAATGTTTCTGCAGGACAACTTGCTAACTTTTTTATAGAATTGTTGTGTGCTTGTTCACCCCAGGAAGAAGGCTCGTTTATAGTCAAAACTTCTGGTTCGAGTTTTGCTTGTAGATTTTCCTGCTTTATAGCTTTCTTTACAGCTCCAAGTAGTTTTTCTTTGCTTTCTTTCGGGTGCAGGTACCAGTCCGTTGACCAGACTCTGTAGATTCTCCAACCAAGTCCTTCAAGCACCTGCTGACGAAGGCGGTCACGGTCCCTAGCAACATGATATAAATAGTAGCTTTCTCCATCACACTCGACTCCAAGCACGTATCTTCCTGGATTGCCTGGATCAGGAATTGCAAGGTCGAGCCTGTACCCGGCACAACCTATCTGTCTGTGGACTTCGCAGGCGTTTTCTACTAGAAAATCATAAATAACCTCTTCAAAAGGAGATTCTGAGGCTCCATTATTGTATGTAGGTGGCGTGAGCCTCCCGCTCTCTGCAAACTCAAGGAATACTTTGAGAGATCGAAGTCCAAAAGATGAGTTTTCATCAAGGTTCAAGTTCCTTGATGTAAAGTTCGCAAAAACAACGCACTTTTCTCTTGCCCGAGTGATAAGTACATTTAGGCGCCTTTCTCCTCCTTCTCGGTTAAGGGGGCCGAAGTTCAGGGAAAGTTTTCCGCTATTATCAAATCCGAAACCCACACTCAGTATAATTACATCTCTCTCATCACCCTGGATGGTTTCGAGGTTTTTCACAAAAAAATGTTCTTCTCTCTCATTTCCTGGATTCAAATCAAATCCGGGGTTTGCTTTCAGAAGAGTCTCAATCTCTTCCTGAATAGCTTCCTGCTGTTTTATATTAAAGGTCCCAACCCCGAGGCTTTTATTTGGGTACTTGCTAAAGTGTTCGAAAACTGCCTTTGCAACAACCCTTGCTTCTATTCTATTGACTCCACTTTTTCCCCTATCATAAACCGTATCCTTAAGATGCACAAATTTCAACCCAAGACGTTCATCTTTCTGCATGGGGGAGGGATAAACATAAAGTCGATTGCTGTAGAATTCCTGGTTTGAAACAGCAATTAAAGACTCATGCCTACTCCTGTAGTGCCAACGAAGAGTCTTGATTGGGAAACTACGCTTGCAAACATTCAAAATACTTTCAAGATCTCCTGCTGCAGCGTAATCTTCAGGGTCTCTTTCCGGAGATTCAAAAATACCATCGAAAAAGTCGGTAGGTGGAAGCTGTTTTGAATCTCCCATTACTACAACCTGCTTCCCGCGTAGTAGAGCTCCAACCGCATCTTCTGGCTTAACCTGGCTTGCTTCGTCAAAAATGATCACATCAAAGTGTGTGCTTCTCGGATCGAGATACTGACCAATTGAAAGTGGGCTCATCATAAAACAGGGCTTAATTTTCTGTACTAGACCACCTGCTTTTTTCATGAGTTTACGAATAGGCATATGGCCACGTTTTCTATTAAACTCATTGAGCAAAATTCCGGCTTCCGAAGCTCTTGATGCTCCATAAGTCAACTTCGGAGTTTCGTCATAAACAGAACATGTAATTCTTTTTCTATTTTCCAGAAGGACCTTTTTGTCAAGCTCTATGAATTTATTAATCTTGCTTTCATGCAGCTCCCTAATAAAAGTAGAAAGTGCCTGCCTTTTCCTGAAGGTACGGTGCAGGAGATTCTCGGCATAGTTACCTTCAAAAGCAGGGATCATATCACATACTTCTATTTTTCCGGCTTCAATATCTTCCATCATAGGTGCTGCTTTTGTTTCCATCCACACTTTCTTGTATCCAAGGTACTGACTCCAGAATACCAGAGACGAAGTTTCTGCTTCCCAGATGGTCATAGAGTATTTTAACTGATTGAGCTTTGCGGCTTCCAGATCTTTTCCGAATATTTTTCCAAAATCTGCGCCTATGAGGATACCACTTTTTTCAATTAACCTTAAAAAGGATTTTTTTGCTTCCATAACCCCTTTTATTGCAGATTCAAGAGCAGCTCTGTCAACCCCGTTTACTACAAGTCCAAAAATTTTATCAGTGAAAATGCCTTCAGTTATATTTTTTCGGAAGGAAGTAATCCACCTTCCATACTCATCCAGAACAGCAGGGTCACTTTCAAGACCTTTCCAATGTTCTGGAAAATATCTTTCACCCATTGCCCCATTACTTTCAAGCTCCAGTATGCAGGATTTATATTCAGAAAGACAGGCCAGATCAAGAAGAATTCTATCGTTTTGAGATGGCCCACCTGAAACGTAGCAGGAAGAAATTTCTGTTTTCAGTTTTCGGTAACTGGGATATATAACCTTTAGAAACTTGCGGGATAATTCCTCGAATTCCGAGGTATCAAGATCGCAAATCGAAGGATAAAAGGTATTGTCTACAAAAATTTTCAGCTCTCTGTACTGCCTGAGTCTCGCAATTAGAGTCTCAGCTATAACTCTTGATGACTCAGAATCCCACTCTAGATTATGGAGTATCTTTTCAGGGCAGGATTTTGACCTCTCTAGGAGTTTTGCAGCATCAATTATTGTTGTAATTTCTTCAAGTGTATGGGGCCTGGAGGTTCCAGAACAGTCGTTGAGAGTCTTTATAGCTGCTTCCAAGTATCCAAAAGAAGTGGCGCATTCGCTGATTATGGACCCAATTTCCAAAATATCTGAGGGAAGCACAAGCCCGGGCTCACAGCCATACCATGGGTTTTTCTTGGGTGTCCCGAGGCAAGGGAGTACTTGACTCAATTTTTCTAAAATAGACTTTGCTTCTGCCCAATCTTCTGATTCCCAATTTTCAGGATTCTGAAATTCGTAGAGGGGCATTTTCAAACCTTTTGCCTCAAAATAAGCTATTGTCTTCTCCCTTATCCCATAGAGTGTATAAAAGCTTGGATAGAGCTTTCCTGCAGGTTCTTCTAGAGACAGAGCATACTCGTTGAGTTCTTTTTTCATTTTTTCGAGTTCTCTGATATCTCTTTCAGAGCTTATGGATACTGGAGCTATGCGATTCATTCCTTTTTCCAGCTCTTCAAGCACTACCTTTTTTCGTGTTTTGTTGCTGTGGATATCCAGACAGAGTTCTCCAAGCCCTGCAGAATCCAGTCGACTTTTTACAACATGGAGCGCAGCCATCTTTTCACTCACGAAAAGTATGCTTTTTCCATGGGCCATCAGTTCTGCAATTGTATTTGCAATTGTCTGGGACTTGCCGGTTCCTGGAGGGCCCTCCACGACAAGATTTTTTCCCGCTTTCACATCCTCAATGACTGCGATCTGCGATGAGTCGGCATCCATTATGTGGTAAGTATCTTTTGCTGATAGCTTCATATCAACATCTTTTTCTAGGAAGCCAGAAACCTCACACTCTGGATATTGAGGGTTAAAAATTTTCTGAATAAGAGGATGCTCTGCAGGAGACATGCCCTCAGGCCAGGTTGCGGGATCAAGATCCTTATACATGACAAACTTTTTAAAGTTGAAAAGGTCAAGGCAAATTTCATGCAAAATTTTCCAATCCTTTTTTTCGCGGATTGCTGCAGATACTGCATTGAAATATTCTTCAATTCCTGTTGCCTTCTCAGGCATCTCAAAATCCGGAATCTGGATTCCAAATTCTTTCATTTTTGCCTGTAGGGTAATTGAAGTGAGGATCTCGTCTCCAGTCCATTGGATACTGAAGTTTCGGCCCTTTCCTATTCTTTTGAGTTCAATAGGGATTAAGAGAATAGGAGCAGTTGAATTTTTTATGCTCGACTTGCTATCACTCCACTGCAGGAAGTTTATTGCAAGGTAAAGCACAGGATATCCCTGTTCCTCAAAGATGGAATTTGACTGGTTAAAAACATAAAACAGTTTTCGACCTAGATTTTCGCTATCATCAGTAGTTTCCAGAAAATGTTCGGAGCAGGAATTTTTGGGTTCATTTTTTTCTCCAGAATCGAGAATTTTCCCTATTGTTCTCAAAAGCATGCTATTGTTTTCGTAAGTATCTCCTTCTCTTTCATCCCCGTTTTCAACTTTGCTTATTTGTCTAGACCGAATTTTAGACTTAAATTTCATTAACTTTTCCTGGAGAACGAATAGCTCATAAATTTCCTCGGGATTTCTGCCTGCAATTGAGATGGTCCTTTTTCGGGAAAAGTGGTAATTTAGAAGATTATTGCGGAGGGACATATCAAGTAAATTTTGCCTTAATGTTTCCAATTCCTTAACTACCTCTACCATAAAATACCAGGCCTGATCAAATAAATATAAAAATATATAATACGGAGTATGAATGTATATTAATTATTAATAAATTTTATCATGTTTTATCGAAAACAAAGTTCAAAATGGATTATAAATATAGTTATAGAGGATTTAAACATTATTCACTGAAATCATACATATTATAATAATTAATTATTAAAATAATTCCCTTATATATGAGAATTATTTCTTTCCTATTAGAGCTTTTCTCTAATATTATGGAAAATTTTGATAAATCCTAAATTTAGTCATATGTACATAAACTTTATATTAATGACTCGTGAAAATCAGAGGTTTCTCGAAATCTTCTATGAATTGTTCCTTTTAATTTTGGCAATTAGATTGTTAATCTTTTATGTAATATATATTTCTTTGATTTTCAGGCTGTAAAGCTATGACATCACTATTTACTTACTCTTAGTCTTCTTTGGAGGGGGCGATAGACATCTGATCGCCACAGGTCCTTTATATCAAGTTTATGCACATGTGACTAAATTTAGGATTTATCAAAATTTTCTTTATTTATTTATAAGTCCATTCAATCCCATTACTGCAATTTTCCTATTCTGTTCCTCAGTTAGGAGTTCTCAAAACTCAGGTATTGTTACAGAATACATAATTGGATACTCTTAGCACATGTTTAACTATTCTGCGAACATATATTCATAGAACCAAATTTTAGAGAATCCCCCCTGTTATTATGCTATGAAGTTTATACCAAAGTGTGACTTATCACCCTTTTTGGTCTAAGTTAAGTTTCTGAATTTTCTTATTTTTGCTTCATTTTTTTCGATATTTCTCCGATTTTGCGTGCCCAGGATCTGAGTGTATAAAAATAGCGTCCTAAATAATTTCCTTTTTTATTTTCAAACCAAAATAATAAAATTAACTTTGAAACTGTCTTTATATTTACTCTTTTTTATATCTCTAAATAGTTATTTTCCTGAATAGTCAGACTTGGGTACTGTCTGGTATGTACTCAGAAAAACTACAAAATTTCTTGAAGAAAAATCGGTCAATGCATTGATTATCAAGGTCAAAATTGGAAAGATCATTCCATTGTTGTAAGACCAAAATTTAAAAAATAATTACTTCTTTAGCTTCAGGTCTGCTTAGGAAGTTGTTTTGTACAAATATATGGACTCTCATTGATACGATAAGATTTCCAATCAATTAAGGGATCAACCTCAGCAAGTTTGTCTCCAAGTTATTGAAGAAATTTATATTACTCTTTAAGAGCAAAATCAGTAAGAGTCATAATAAGTAATAATTAATTTTAAGAGATTGAAAATATCCTATAACCAAACGTATAGGAGTTCATCGAAATTATCTATAATTTGTTTACATATCTCCCCATTATTTTTCATTGGAAGTTAAATTAATTTTTAAGCACTTTCAGGTTGGAAAATAGATTGCATTCTCTACATCTATGGAAAATAGGATCTAGTCCCATTTTACGTTTTCTTTAATTTTACGTAAATGCGGGATCTGAAATTATTAGGACCGTTATTTAATAAGCTAATTTAACTCTCGCATTATAAAAAGAGAGAAGATCAAGTCGTATATTCAGCATTGATCCGGACATAGTTATAGCTCAGATCGCAGCCCCAGGCAATTGCATTCTCCTTTCCAGCATTAAGGTTAAGTGTAATGACGATTTCATCATTTCCCATTATTCTCTTCAGAAGTGTTAGGTCAGAAGGCTCGAAAATCTCGCCAAATTTGACAAGCTCGATCTCTTCTTCTCCTCCTGAGAAAGAAAGAGAGATCTTCTCCTGCTCAAGTTCAGCACCTGAGTAACCTGCAGCAGCCACAACCCTGCCCCAGTTAGGATCCTTTCCAAAGATTGCGGACTTGACCAGGGGGGAACGAACAATTGCTTTTGCAGCAAGCTTGGCATCTTCATACTTTTTTGCTCCCACTACCCTAGCTTCAATAAGTTTCGTGGCACCTTCTCCATCCATTGCTATTTTTTTTGCAAGATCCGTAAATAAATAAATTAAACTTTCCTGAAAATCATCGAGGCAACTCATGGAGGGCTTGATTCCTGACTTACAGGTAGAGGTAAAAAGTACCATATCATTAGTGCTTGTATCTCCATCCACCACAACCATATTGAAAGTTTTTTGTACGGCTATTTTGAGAGCCGCATCCAGAACATCTGCAGGTACTTTTGCATCTGTATAAGCAAAACACAGCATTGTTCCCATATTTGGCTCGATCATTCCTGAACCTTTAGCAATTGCACCTATTCTTATTCCACAGTCTAGCTCAATAGCTGACTCTTTTATAGCTGTATCGGTTGTCATGATTGCCTTTGCAGCTGCCTTACTGCATTCAGGAGAATTACCAAGTCCGTTAATTGCTTTTCGGAGATTTTTTCTAATTTCTGAGACATCAAGCCTTCTGCCAATTATTCCTGTTGAGGCTACAGCAACTGTCTCAACATCAATGTCAAGCTTTTCGGCAAGCATCGATGCCATTTCCATGGCATCAAGAAAGCCGTCATCACCTGTAAAGGCATTTGCGTTGCCACTATTTGCAATCACAGCCGAAAGCCAATGCTTGGTATCAATTACTCCTTTACTCAGAATAACTGGGGCTGCAACCACTTTATTTTTTGTAAAGACACCTGCTGCAGGGCCTTCAGCAAGAATAACCATAATTCCAGTTTTTCCGGTTTTGACTCCACTTGCAGATACCCCCTTTACAGCACATATTCCACCTTCTATTTGCTTCATGAAAGATTCTCCCTATCTATCAGAGTTTTGCAAGACCTTCGATGATATCTCCGCGAGTAATAATTCCTACCACGTGATTGTTTTCAGTTATAGGCAACCTGTTAATTTTGTGCCTGACCATATGTTCAGAAGCTTCTTCCACTGATGCCTCGGGAGAGATCGTGTGCACATTCTTAGTCATTATCTCTTCTACCCTTATAGAACCAACATCTGAAAGCATCTTTTTTGTATCATCCCAACTGAGAAGTTCCCTGATAGGAACCTCTATAACTTCAAAAGGACTTGGAAGCCATAGCTCTCCTTTTTCTGGGATTATCAGCAGTTTAAGCAGGTCACCTTCACTTATGATTCCTACAAGCTCATCGTTTTCTAGGACAGGAGCCCCGCTAATATTGTTTTCTCTCAAGATTTTTGCAGTTTCCCGGACTGTATTGTCAGGCTTACAGAAGACAACGTTAGGATTCATTATATCTTTTACCTTCATCTAAATACCTCTTGAGACAAATTCTATTCCTTACTTTAGTAAGTTACTAGTTATATGTTCTCGCTTACTTTTCGGCTTGTAAGTTTTTTTCTCTATACTAGTATCTGAAAAAGTGAGGTTTTGGATGTTCAGATAAATGGGTTAGTTAGAACAGAAAAGAACACTCCTGAGTTTTTATGAGACTGAAGAGAATTTTGATGAATCTTTAATTTTCACGAGTCATTCAGATACAATTTATAAGCATATGAGAAAATCCAGTGGTTTATAAAATTTCTCTTAAAAGATTATTATGCTCTCAATTTCCAGTAACTTGCTCCTGAACCAGTTTTAGGTCAAGTGTTTACGGAGCGGCCGCAGGCAACCAAAGTCCACGCTTTTCGTCCAGCCCGAACATTAGATTCATGTTCTGGATTGCCTGTCCTGATGCACCTTTTACCAGGTTATCAATTGCGGATAACACTATAACCCTGTTGTTCTCCTTATCAACTTCAAAGCCTATATCGCAGAAGTTAGAACCCCGTACTGCGGTAAGGGAGGGGAAGCCAGAGGGGAACCTAATAAAAGGTTTATCCCTATAAAATTCTTCATAAATTGCCTTTAAGTAGTCTGTTGAGAGAAGCTCATTTGTGAAGAAATGACCAGTTGTAAAGATGCCCCTAATAGAAGGAATCACATGTGGAGTAAAATTGATATTTAAAAGTTTTCGGTCCAGCCTATTTAGTTCCTGAAGTATTTCAGCCCTGTGTCTGTGGGTTGTGAGCTTATAAGCAGTGATATTTTCTGCAAGGTTCGGATAGTGGGAAACCTCTGTCGGTGAGATGCCAGCCCCTGAAATCCCTGTTTTGGAATCAAATACTGCAATATCAATAAGTTCAGCTGCAGCTAGTGGAGCTGCAGCAAGTATTGCTCCTGTAGGGAAACACCCAGGGTTTGCCACAAGATCCTCTTCTGCAGCTTCAGCATGAAGCTCTACGAGCCCATATACTGCTTTCCTCGGGTCACGGTGTGTAGTTTCGTAAATTTTTTCAAAGATTGAAGTTTCAAGTCTGTAGTCTGCGCTAAGATCAACGACCTTTGTGCCACCGTCAAGCAACTCAGGAACATAGCTCATTGCAGATCCATGCGGTACTGCTAAAAAAACAACGTCACAACGTTCCCTGATATTTCCAGAATTCGGATTTTCATATATGAGGTCCAGAAAACCTTCCAGATGCCGGTGAGTGCTTGTTATGGGCTTCCCTTCAAGACTTCTAGAAGTTGCCAACTCCACCTTAACATTGGGATGATTCACTAGCAAGCGCAGGAGTTCTCCTCCTGTATATCCTGACGCTCCTATTATTCCAGCCTTGATCATAAACTATTCACTGCCTATATAATATCAATACAATATAATTAAACTTGTTATCTAAAAATAAATATGAAATTCTTCGAATACCAGGTTCAAATAAATGAAAGTACACTTCATTTTTATTTTTTTAATATTATAACCACCGTTATTTCAGGAAGTAGGTTTGTCCCAATTTTGGTCTTATGTTAGGCTTCACAGCAAACTTGTACAAAAAGAACAAATTTAAAAAATGAAGTCTATGCTATTCTTCCTTAGTAAATGTTTCATATCGTGAAGTCTTGACAGATATTTTTGGCAAAGACATTGTATCATTTCTATCAGGAATTTCATTCGGTAAAGCAGTCGATCGAATAGTATAAAATCTTTCTCCAAATGGTCGAATAAAGGTATTCTGTTTAAATAGAATCTTGACAAAGAAATATCTTAAAGTGCTGTCTTCAGATTCAGAAATGTCTGAATCTTATAAAACATTCGTCGATGAAACCAAAACTTTGTAGAGGTAAATTTTCAACTATTTTTATGGGAAGCACAAAATGAAATGAAAATTTTAATGTAGTTTTCAAGTATTGAGAAGTAATGTAACAACTCTAATTGTTGAAATAAGCACATTTAAGAGTTTTCCTGTAGTAGATCTGTTTTTTCATGGCCTTGAGTTGTTCAAAATGTCACCAATCAGCTGATAAATTTTACAATGCTGGGATCACAAAAGAAGGATCAAAGGTAGCAAAGTGGATTTCAATAGAGATTATCAGCAGCAAGAACGAAAAATAGTATTTTAAGTGAGTTTTTTAACCAGAAGAAGAAATCAATTGCAAATGAAAAGGCAATTATTGCTCTAGCAAGGGAAATTGCCACAACAATATGGAATTTTATTGCAAACAGTGAGATGTAAATAAATGAAACAGAATACAGAATAGGGAAAAATTCAAAAAAAGAAAGTTTTTAAGACTGAAAAGCTATCGTTTGTAGAACATATCTAAATAATTAATTAAATAAACATAGTTATAAAAAAAGGGCTGGAGAAGTACTTTTGGAAGATAACCTCATGTACTTTCATGCCAAATATAATCAAGATGACTCAAGCAAAAAGAGTTCGAAAAAATAAAAATAAGGATTGCTCCTAATTCATAGTCATTATTTTTTGATTAGAACATATATTTCAAGGTGGTTTATTAAGTGGATGTACAAGAATGGGAACAGCGTCATAAAGAAGCTTTTTCTAATGTGAAAGAAACAATTCCTTATCTGGAAGGGATGTTTGTAGCTTATAATAGCAATATCGACTTTATCAAACACCTTACTGAAGAAGATCTTTCCAGGCTGATCGGAGTTTTTAAAGAGACTGAAATTATTGAAAGGATTGAAACATATCCTAGGGAAATAAAAGACCCTTTAGATTTCATGGCACGCTTGCTCATGTCCATGCGAGAAGGGAAAGCTGCCGAAATACCTACTCATAACTCAGATATCCACGAATGGCTGAAGGAGCATCTGGGTTTTGACTATGCTGGAATGGGAGGCCAAGCTGGGATAATTTCAAATCTTCTTTCTTCCTTGGAGCTGAAAAAAGTGGTGGCATATATTCCCTGGCTTTCTCAAGAGCAAGCAGAATACTTTGTAGATACTGACAATCTCTTTCACCCAACGGTAGAAAATGGAAAAGTCTTTTTAAAGCACCCACGAGAAGCCTTCAAATCTAACATTGGGTCAAAAGTCAACTGGATACTTGAGTACTCCAACAATCTTAAAGTAAGCTGTGATGGAAGAGACTTCAATGTGCCTAGAGATAACCGCTTGATTATTTCCTCTCGGCCCAAATGGCTCCGCCTGGATGTGGACAAAGAAGTATACGAACAGCTTGATTCCATTTTCCCGATTGATGGGGCAATACTTTCAGGTTATCAAATGATAAAGGAGGAGTATGAGGACGGGTCTACATATAAAAATTATGTCGCAAGTTCTGTCCAGGTTATTGAAAAACTGAAATCCTTAAACCCTGAACTCCGTATCCATGTAGAACTCACATCTATCCAGAACAGGGTGATAAGAAAGGCTATTCTAACAGAGATTGTTGCCAAACACGTTCATTCCCTAGGCCTTGATACTGTTGAGGTAGCAAATGCTTTGAATGTGCTTGGCCATGAAGAACTTTCTTATTCAGTTATCATGAAACAGGAATATGGGATAGCATCTCTTTACCAGGGGGCTGTCCAACTTTTAAAGGACCTATCGCTTGAAAGAGTACATGTACATTCCCTTGGATTTTATATATGTATATTAGTGAAAGGTCACCCTCTTACGCTTAAAGAACAAGGGACTCTCTTCTATTTTCCTCAATCTTGGCAGCTGCTAAGGCTATCAGGGGAAATATTGGAAACTTTATGGAGGCAGAGATTGGATTGGATGTTCCGATTTCAAGTGATGGAATCGAAGATCTGGAAAACTTCAAACTTTATTGCGTGGGCCGAAAGCTATGCAGTCTGGAAGAATCTGAGTATGGATATCTCTACGGTCCAGATCATGATGCTGTCATTATTCCTACCAAGGTCTTTGACAAGCCGAAGGCGACAGTAGGAATAGGGGATACAATTTCGGCAGGAGCTTTTGCTGCCATGCTTGCAAAATTAAAGCAAAAAAGATCATAAATCTTCAATCTGTTTAAGATGTGAGATATTAATGTTGTGGAAATTAAAATGGAATGGTTAAATGAAAATACTTTGTGGATACAATGTCAACGTAGACTCCGTATATAGGATAAGTGGAGCCGAAATTTCGGAACTACTGGAAAATCTCGAAATGACTGAGATCCTTGAAAAAATAGACAAACCTCCTGGGAAAATATTTTCAAAATCGGATTTTGTAGCCGGGCTTGCCTATTGTATGAAAAATGGATGTGGAGGTGAGTGGCTCATTTTTGAGCAAGCTGTTTTTGAGTTTCTTAAAACCCGTTATTTTGAAAAATCCATTCTTAAAATGGGTGGTAATGCTGGAATAATGGCAAATACCCTCTCCCAGCTCGGAGCTTCGAGGGTAATTCCGAATGTCGTTGTACCCTCAAGAATCCAACTTTCTTTGTTTTCAAAAAAATCAATTTATTTTCCCCACTCTCCCTTGCAGAGAAAGAACAATTCAGGAGCTGAATCCGAAGGAGATATGGAAATTGTTTCCAGCGATCAGGATGCTATTCATTTCGTGTTTGATTTTTCAGAAGGGGATACTTTTTCCCTATATGGAACACAGATCAGAGTTCCAAGGGAAAATCGTTTCATAGCAACCTATGACCATTTAAACGTCAGGGTCTTTGTCAATCCTGCATTTGAGAAATATGCCCTTGGACACGCTTGCGAGATTGATGGTGCACTTATATCAGGTTTTCATCTCCTCCTTGAGACCTATTCTGATGGCAGCAGCTACAAAACGATTTTTGAAAATACTCTATGTAATATTAGATGCTGGAAGGCCTTAAATTATAAACTTCGGGTTTCCCTTGAGTTCGGACACTTTACAAGCAAAGATATCGCAAATTCGGTTTTCTTGGAGTTTGCATCTATTTGCGATAGTATTGGAATGAACGAAGATGAACTTGCGATGCTCCGCCATTTGCACGGAGTCCCTGAGAAAGAACTTTTGCACATGGAGGCAGAAGCTGTGGGAAATGCGACATTTGAGCTGGCTTCGCAGTACGGGCTTAAAAAACTTATAATCCACACAAGGGAATTTGTGTTGACCGCATTTAAACAGAATTCTGAACCGAATTTGAAATCTATCCCAGAAAGATCTGTAAATTTTCAGGTTTCAGGAAAATTGATAGATTTCGAAAGTTTAAGCCTACAAAAAATGGCTAGACAAAAAATTGAAACCTTGATGTTTGGAGTAAGCTGTGCAGGAGTATATGCAAATTCAGGAAGGCTTGAAGGAAGGACATTTGTGTACGAGGAAGCTTCAAAACTTCGAGAAAGCACTATTGGGAGAGAACAACTTGATATTTTCCTTAAAGCCTTCGAAGGACAGGCTTTTGATAAGGGAGCTTATGCATTTAAGGGAGAGTATATTCTCTGCATGCTTCCTACACTGCTTTCTAAATATCCAGTAACTACTGTAGGACTTGGGGATACATTCACGGCGGGGATCTTTTTGAGGGAGCTGGAGCTGGATGTTCAGGCTTAAGCCTAAAATTTTTGATCTGAGCTATACTCTTGACTGCGGACAGGTTTTTCGCTGGGAACGAGATGGAGATTGGTGGACAGGAGTTTTGGGAGACCATGTTGTTAGGATTTCTCAGGACGATGGAAAACTGATTGTCGATTCAAAACTTTCTCCTAAATTTGTTGTAAATTATTTCCGTCTCAGCGACGACCTACTTTCAATATATAAAAGCATAGATAAGGACCTTCTGATAAACGAGGCAATCATGAAATACAGAGGATTGAGATTGATCAGGCAGGATCCCTGGGAATGCTTGATTTCTTATATGCTTGCTACAGCTTCAAACATTCCTATGATCCAGAAAAGGATTAATCTACTTAGCTACTTCTTCGGGCAGGAAATCGAAGAAGGATACTTCAGTTTTCCAGATCCACAAACCCTTGCAAATGCTGACCTTTCTGTGCTTAGTAAATGTAAACTGGGTTTCAGAACCGAGCGCATTAAAGATGCAGCTCGAGAAGTGTGTTCAGGAGAGCTTGATCTAGATGGCCTTTCTCGTCTAGAATACAAGTATAGTAGAGATCGCCTTATGAGGCTTCAAGGTATAGGGGAAAAAGTAGCTGACTGTGTTCTTCTATTTGGTTTCGAGGAAATGGAAAGCTTTCCGGTAGATACTCATATCAGGCAGATAATCCAGCAGTATCACATATACAACAAATTCTTTAAGAATTACTCTAGCCTGAGCAAAATGGGAGATTGGGGTCGGGAATACTTTGGACCATATTGTGGATATGCTCAGCAGTACCTCTTTTACCATAAAAGACAATTTATAAGGAAATCTGTTTATTTTTAAGGCTTGTATATTATCATATAGATTAATCTATTTCTTTCTTTCATCTTTAACAGTCAATCTGCTTTCAAATAATTAAAGTGGCAAAAATAGGAATCAAAGATTCACTAAAAAGGATTTAGCTTACATCCATAAATACATAGTAATATTATTGGTTTCATTTTATCTATTGGATATGATAAAATATATGCTATATATTTAAAATAGAACGAGGAGAAAGTGATACCCAAATGTTTTAAAAATTGTTTGAATTTTGTTACGATAATAATTCTGATTATGAGTATGATTCCAGGAGCTATTACTCTTCCTGGAAACAATAATATGCATATAATGGACTCAAATCCTGCTTCGATCACTGAATTATATGTTGGAACTCTCCATGAAACGCCAAATCAAGAATATGCTAAAATTACAAATAATGGAAATTAAGCAGTAAATATGAAAGTTTGGAAGATCAAAGACGAAAGTGAAAAGCACACCTACATTTTCTCGGATTACATATTGAAGCCTAGAGCCACGGTAAATCTGAGGAGTGGGAGTTGTACAAACACCGCAGATACATTATATTGGAATGAGCACTCATTTATTGGAATAACAGTGGAGATACAGCATATTTATACAATGCTCAAAGAAAATTAGTTGTTAAGGAAATTGGCCATGGTCCATTAGTGAAATCAAAAATTTTAATTTTATGTTTTTTGATAATGCTCGGATAAACTGAAGTTACAAGAATTGCAACAATGGCTTTTTAGGGCATTAGCTACAAAATATCCAAGTTTTGCCATGATTACAACTTTTTATTATAAAATAGCATTATTTCAAAACATGGAAATAGGTTTTAACTATAAACCTATACAAAAATTATTAAGCAACTGATTTTTTACAGTTTTGTTTTCATAATTTTTATTGTGAATTTATTTCAAATGTTGCTGCTTGTAAATATTATATCCGGCATTGTACCCTGAAAGTAACTTCGTATCGTATCCGGTATTGTATCCACCAGCATATCCGATATCTTGGGAAGTAGTGCTTTTTGGTGCAAAATTTATGTGGCCTGTTCCAGTGTATTTCACGCCTTTAATTCCGAGGTCATATCCACGATCGTATCCATTTATAACTCCAATCATATATCCTTCACGGTATCCATTCAAATAATGCTGTTTATCCTTTGATCCCCTATTTGGGTTCATATGTACGCTTACTGATTCAGTAATTTCATTTTTGGCTTTTGTATTTGTGCTTACTGACTCAGTAGTTTTATATGCTGGCTTGATTGTTTCACTGGATTTATTCAAATTATATAGAGCAAGTCCTTTGCCTTTCCAAGCATCGGAATTATGTGGGTTAATTTCAATCGCTTTATCATATGCTTTTATCGCTTCATCAGATCTATTTAATTCATATAGAGCAAATCCTTTATTGTTCCAAGCAAACTCATTATGCGGGTCAATTTCAATTACTTTGTCGTAGGCATTAATTGCTTCATCATATTTATTTAATTTAGATAGAGCAATTCCTTTATTGTACCAAGCTATTGAATCCTGTGGATTAATTTCAATTGCTTTGTCATATGCTTTTATGGCTTCATCTGTTTCATTTAATTTATTCAGAGCATTCCCTTTATTGTACCAAGCTATTGAATCCTGTGGATTAATTTCAATTGCTTTGTCATATGCTTTTATTGCTTTGTCGGTTGCATCTAATTTATTTAGAGCTTTTCCTTTATTATTCCAAGCTTCTGAACTCTGTGGATTAATTTCAATTACTTTGTTATATGCTATTATGGCTTCATCGAATTTATTTAGATCAGAAAGGACGTTTCCTTTATAGACCCAAGCATTTGGATCCTGTGGATTAATTTCAATTGCTTTGTCATATGCTTTTATGGCTTCATTAGAGTTGTTTGAATTAAAGACATTGTTGTTGGTTGAGTTTGAAATATCTGCAAATAGCGCCGCGTCTGTGAAACTCACTAGAATTAAAAACGCCAGCAAAATAATTTCAAAAACCATTATGATTATATACCCTTTACTTGCTTTCCCATATCTCTTTTTTCCCATATTTAGCCTCTTGATGTGGATTTAGGTATTAATGCCAACGAGAATTACACAAATACGAATGGATATTATTTCCCTCTGAAAAGTAAACTTTTCGAATGAAATATTATATTTATGAATATATCAGTATAGTTTTATACCATATTTAATTGTTAGATTTATAATATTTATCAAAAAAATCCTCAAAACAACCATATTTTGACTGCAAAATAGTCATTTAGAATACAGAATTTTTAGTTTGAATTCCGATATAAACTCAAAAAAGCTTCATTATAAGTTGCAGGTTTCCTCAAAGGTCAATATTGTTCAATGCAATAAAATTTTTAAAGTATGGAGGGAGTAGGAGAATAACATCTTGTCGGGAAAAAATGAATTTTTTGATGACGAAAAAACTTTTTTCCTATTGGATTAACAGGATTTTATCCTTCACCAAAGTTTACAAGGAAATAATGTGCCTTATAATTTTACGAAAATTCTAATGTAAATGTAGATAAACAGAGCAAACATTCCGGGCAATATACCCCAAAATATACCGCTAACCATGTCTCTACCCATAAGATGTACTGCTTGCTTTACCTTGATTTTGTCATTAAACATACAAACAACAACCACATCATCGTCGACAGCCATCAATTACTTAATTTTGTTATTAATTTAAGTGATCAAGCGGATCTGATATATCAGAAAGTTGATCTTGTGAACTGCACGAGGATATGCCTGTAGCCCACAGAAGATCTATTTGAAGGTACTGGAAAAACTTTAAATTGTAAATAGATTTAATTTAGGATATCTTTTTTTGCATATATTCTAAATTGTATTAACTAAAACTAATTCAATACTAAAATTACGTAATTCAGATCCCATGAATTATAACATAGGTAAGCCTTTCAATGCTAGTCATAATCAACTTAATCTGTGCAACTGTCATGATTTTTTTAGTCTTCATTAAGGGCACCCTCCCAAGATTCAAGAAAACATTTTATACAGCTTCAAACGCGTTCGTAGTTGACTAGAGTCTATCCAAGTCGTCAATAGTGACATGTTGTAAAACTAATAATTGATCTACATCGTCAGATATCGATTCCAATTCTGTATTGTTTATTGCAGGACCAAGGACTTTGATTGTATTCTCTATCCATCATTTTTGTTGGATAGTTATGCTCAACCTACAATGCAGCTTTTCTTGGCTGTATCTTAATTCAGATTAAAAGTTTTTTTCATGAATAGCTTTTTTCAATTTAAAATGTTATTGCACTTATGGAGCTTTGAAAGTTCAGATAAATTTTAAAAATAATACCCAAGTTTGTTTAATAAATTAAAAATATAATTTCTAAGTAGGTAAATATTGTTTATAGAGTGAAGTATTAATTCTTGTACATTTGTTTAGTTATTTTTCATCATTAATGTCTAAAACAACATCATAAAACCTAATATGAAAAAAGCAACATATGATAATGCAAGTAAAATGTATACTATAATAATAACTTTGGGAACTACTATGCTGATTCTTTTAATCCTAGTGAGTCTCGCAGGTGCGTGGTCATTTGCATTTTATTAAAAAAATTGTATGGGGATTAAAATCATCCCTACTTATTTTTATATTTTATTATAATTTTCAAGGATCTCTATATGTTATAGTATTCATTGCCAGGCCGTGGGTTGAATTTACCGGCAGAACTCCTTCTATTAACTTCTTACCATATCTGTCGTAAACATCCAATTTTATTGTGTATGTAGTCGGATTTTGGCTTATAACATTATTTGGGATAGCCACCCCTATATTTTGTTCGTCTTTCATTTAATATCCCTCCAATAACTCAAAATATCTGTAAAGATAAAATGATGTATACATTATAAATAAATATCTCTTGCGTATTATCGAAAAACTATATATGTCTAGCAAGTAAATATAACTATATTTAAGAATGACAATTGTTATATCTCAAAATCTGACGATTTGTGTAATACGCTGGGATAACTTTATATACTATTATTAGATGACAAAAAACTTAATAAACTCTGCAAGATCGGGATACAATTTAATTGTTGAAATAATTCCAAAGTTAGTTGAAGAATTTAAGGATAAATATCGTGGATACAAGCGAATACTTGGTTTACAGGTGCTATTAAACACCGCTGACATCTCGGGACATGTGAATGAACATAATTGTTTTGCTTGTGGCATATTTAAATAATATTGAGCAAGGAAAGATCTGATAGCCTTCGTTGTTTGTGGCACAAAAAATGACTTGATTTCAGCCCCTATAGTAGGTTTTTTGGAGTAGTATGGAATAGATTTGAACTTTTGGTGATAGTACAATTCACGATGTCATTAAACCCACTTTTTGCAGATGTACACAAAAACGCCATCTATTTTCTCAATATGAAAGTAAATTAAAAATTAATCCAACTTTCAATGAATAATTGTTGGCAGACACAAGAGATATATCATAAAAAGATACAAATTGTACTGTTCTCTCAGCCTAAATTTAGAAGGAGGCATAGTGACAAGGTTGAAAATTAATTTATACCCTAAAGGAGCTTTTTGGGCAGGATTTCGCTTCTTGAAAAACCGCATATTTAGTGCATCTTACAAGCGATACGAACGTAGGCTCGAAAAAAAAATTCAGAATTTCGAAATCCCTCATCATATAGCCGTTATTATGGATGGGAATCGCAGATATGCAGGAAATATGGGGAAAAGTCGAAGTTTTGGGCACTCAATGGGGGCAAAAGTTAGTGAAAAGGTAATTGATTGGTGTTATGATATAAAGGTAAAACAGCTTACTCTTTATGCTCTCTCTACGGAAAATTTCCAGCGTCCTGAAGATGAGGTGGACGGCTTATTTAATCTTATCAACGAAAAATTTTTGAAACTTTATGCCGACCCAAATACGTATGAAAAAAAAATTCGTGTCCATATCATAGGTGATAGGTCAAAATTGCCTGATTTTCTGAATGATTCAATTGAAAAGCTAGAAAAAGCTACGGAACATTGTAATAAATTTCATCTGAACGTGGCAATTGCCTACGGAGGTCGGCAAGATATTATTCAGGCTGTCCGGGATATTGCAAGTTATGTTTCCAGTGGAAAACTTTCTCTTGAAGAAGTGAATGAAAATCTCATTTCAAAACACCTATATCCTTCTCCTGGATTCTCAGTTCCGAATGTGGACCTGATAATCCGTACAGGTGGCGATGAGAGAGTTTCTAATTTTCTTTCTTGGCAGGCTAACGGAAGCGAGTGTGCAGCATATTTTTGCGTTCCTTTCTGGCCAGAATTCAGGAAAATCGACCTTCTTAGATCTGTTAGGGTTTATCAGGCTCGAAAAGCCGAAAAAGAACAGGAGCACTCACATAGAGTCTCAAAAATCATAAACTTCCTGAAGATAAGGAAATATGGAGAAAAATGCGAAGATCTCAGAAAGCTTGAGTCAGCAAAAAAACAGGGAATCTCCTGAAACCTCCTCTATTTCTTATAATTGCAATTAGGTGTAATATCACGAATTTGATGTAACTTCTAGATCTAGTTTTTGTGCACTGTGTCTAATTGGTTTCTACGATATGGAATTGTTCTACTCAATAACTTATTGAGATTTGTGATTTTGCAGAAAATTAGACCTGCTATCCAATTAAGTGAATACAATTCAAAGAATGATACATTTTTGGAAAAATTTGTTATAAATTTCGATCTCTTCTGTGGTTTATCGAAAACCTTAAGCTCATGACTTTCTCTATATTTTTCTCAAATTCGAGAGATTTACTTATTTTTTGAGAATTAATCAAGGACTTATGGATACAACCTATATTTATTTTATGGGAACTAGATTGCTTTTGCCCACTCTACCTAAAAAGATGTAGGATCCTTCGGGATGCACACTCTGTTTGTCAAAATGCAGGAAACCTGGATTTTCTTTTGACTATATTTCTTTAATTCAGATTAGTTTAACTTTGCTTTCGCTTGTTCTACTATTCCTTAATATAATGAAGATTTAGATAAACCCCTAAATCTCGTCATATGCTGATAAATGACATATAAATGACTCGTGAAAATCAGAGGTTTATCTAATTACTCTAAAATAAGGTTAGGATTTTACTGTCTAAATGAAATTTTGTACGATAATTTATACAAAAAAACCATGTGATATCTTATTTTATAAACCAAATGGTATGGATTACATACTTACATTTTATGGTACAAAGGGAGCTCAAAATATAACTCAGTTAGTCAATAAGGTTCATGGGGAATTTTGATTCCCGCAGCAAAAACTGCGGGGTATTCGACTAAAATAAAACATTAAAGTAATTCGATAAACCTCTGATTTTCACGAGCTATTTTATTATACCTGGATGTGGTTATACCTATTTTAATAATGTATCGAGAGAAGTTTACCATTTAAAACTGAGATCATTTAATACTACCTCTACTGCTTAACTCGCCATAACTGACATACTACTCCATGCAGTATCTTCGTCTGTAGATGTTGTGAAATACGGACTAATCCGTTGGGTAGAGCTGCGTTGGTGGATAATTAATTTCAGCAAGTTTGTCTCCAACTAACTGAAGAAGCTTGTATCCTTTTTTAAGAGCAAAATCGATAAGAGTTTTCATAAGTAAAAATTAATTATAAGAGATTTAAAATCCTCAATGCTCAAATGGCTAGATGTTTATCGAAATTCTCTACAATGAACTCACGAATTGAGTCCATTTAACAAAAATGTAATTTTAAATGTAAATATTCCTAATTAAGTTACTTGGCACTATATAACCATGGAAAGCAAGGTAAAAATAAAGTGTAGTAGGAGATTGTACTTTTCTTTCCGTTTTTTTCTTTTTATTTCCTTTCGTTCAACTTTGAAGTTGTGATTAGTTGATAGATGCATGTACTTGATGATAAATTCATTTTTCTAAGTTTTTGAATTACTAATTTTTACTGTGAGGTCTATAAACAGAAACGAAAATGGAATATTGAATAGACGACGTTGAGTCTCATAGAAAATGCGTATAAAACATTTTCTCAATTTATGCTTAACGGCCGGATTTGGAGGTTATTTTATTTTCTGGAACCTCGGGATACATTTATCAATATCTTCCGTATTTTAAGGTTTGATTCCGATATCTATCAGTTTGGTTGAGGAAACTAAAGCTAATTATCAGCATTCAAAGGTATCAAAATATGAATTCAGTAAAGAATTATATACAGATGTTCGGGATTCAGACCCCTATTATTAAGGAAGGGGATGATATCGTACAAATTTTGGAAATTTCGCTTGAGGAGGCAGGCGTTGTTCCAGTTGAAGGGGATATTTTCGTACTGGCTGAATCTGCAGTTAGCACAGCGGAAAAGAGAGTTATTGAGCTTGCAAGCATTATTCCAGGAGAAGAGTCACAACTACTTGGGAAAAAATATGGAATTGATCCCAGAGAAATGGAACTTGTGATTAAGGAATGTGATGAAATTTTAGGAGGTGTTCCTGGAGCTGTACTTACAATTACAAAAGGTGTTCTGGCCCCAAATGCAGGAATCGATGCATCCAATGCCCCCGAAGGTCGTGTAGTCTTGCTTCCAGAAAATCCACAAAAAAGTTCGGAATATATTCGAAAACGGCTTGAACAGCGTTATTCCTGTAGGCTTGGAGTGGTTATAGGGGACAGCAGAACTCAGCCCCTCAGACTTGGATGTACAGGAATTGCGCTTGGAGTCTCAGGATTTTTACCTGTAGAGGATGCACGGGGAACTTGTGATATATATAGGAAACCTCTCATGGTTACACATAAAGCAGTGGCAGATAACCTTATTTCTGCTGCGGAACTTATGATGGGTGAAGCTGGAGAGAGGATACCCTGTGTACTTATCAGGGGCTCTCAGATCAACATGGTAGATGAGTCTCCAGAAATGCCAAAGATTTCAATGGAAGGCTGTATGTACTTTGGCAATATTATTAAAGGTCGGACAGAAAGCAAGGTTTAAAAGTCAAAAAATATTTGAGTGTTTAATCTTCAGAGGTATTCTTAAAAGAAGCTTCTGTGAGATATGCTTGTAACATAATAGTAGCGAAAGGATTTAAGAAGCGTATATTTCCAATTAATGTTTCGTTTATGAAGTCAAAATCTTGATGATGCTTTCTTCAGTTTCCTTAATAATGAGTTTTTATAGTACCCACCGCAAAAATCGACACTTCATAAAATGAGTAAAATGAATCCATTGTCAAGTACAAAAAGATTTTTATCAGAAGTAATTTAGAAGTAAACAATGGAAAGATGAAGAAATAAAATGTGAACAATATTGTATGTCTTGAAAGTTTCCATGTAGTCTGATTCGAGTCCTGGCCAAAACCGGAGATATTTTCCTTCTTTCCACCATGTTTCTCAATAAAGTGCTCGCTTTGTACGAACATACCACTTGAACCACAGCATGGATCATAGACTTTACCTTTATAGGGCTCAATCATTTCAGCGAGAACCCTTACAATACTTCGTGTGGTAAAGAACTGACCACCTCGCTTCCCCTCGGTATCTACGAATTTACCAAGGAAGTGTTCGTAAACCCTACCGAGCACATCCTGACTTTTACTCTCGGTATCCTCTACTTTGAGATTATCTATCAAATCCATAAGTTCTCCATGCTTTATGCCAATAGAATCCTTGCAGGAACGGTAGTTATTTGGCAATAACCATTGAGTGAGCATTTTTCTTTTTAATTAAATCCAAAGCATTATCTATAAGGATGCTTAGATCTGCCATTTTTGAGTTATCTATTAGAACTTTCCATCTAGCATCCTTTGGAACCCGAAATACGTTTTCATCTATGTACTCATCCCTATCTTCAGGATCTGACGACGAGTAGTTTTCAAGTTTCTTGTAAAGCTCTTCAAAATAATTTGAAATATATTTAAGGAAAATTAGCCCGAGAACAAAGTACTTGTATTCTGCAGCATTCATGTTGTTCCTTAGCATATCTGCAGATTTTCATAGTTCATCCTCGAATCCAAAGTTTTCGTTTTTCTTTTCTTTTTTTGCCATAATTATCACATTTTTTGGAAATGGGATTTTCTTAACCAATATGAACTTTTTTTATTTCCCGGGGTAATTTCATGGTGAAGTTCAGTATTTCTTGTAAACCTTCATTCAAAGGGGACATTTATACAAATTCTATAATAAGTTAACACAAATAGATATTACTAAAAATTACATTTATCGTAATAATTGATTAAAATTTATAATCGACAGTTAGAGAATGAATTTAAAGATGTTGTGTACAGCTTTTTGTTATAATCTCTATCTATTGATGAAATTGGAAATAAAATGAGTATTTTGGGGATAATGGAAGCCATCTTTAAAATCAAAGAATAATGAACCAGGAAAAGAATCGTGTCAAATACAGAAATTAGCGAGACAAATTTGGACAGGAATCACGCAAATGAAAAACCAACGGTAAATTGGAATCCTCATGAATATATTCTCTGAGAAAATTTTTTCTGTTTAAACTTGAGATTGCCAAAATACAAGTGAGAGAAAAAATGAGGATTCAAAGAAAATATGGTGGGCCCGCTGCGATTCGAACGCAGGACCTCACGGTTATCAGCCGTGCGCTCCACCAGGCTAAGCTACGGGCCCATTTACCAGTTTTTTGGAAATATCGGCGTTGAAAGGCTTTTTTGAGGAGGCAACCCTATCCAACAACACTTTTAATACTCGAATTACTACTTATATCTTTTGCTTGGATGTTTGAAACTTCATAGATCAAAAAGTTTATTTCAGGAGAATACCCCTCAGCTTGCTGCGGGATAGAAACTTCCCAGATAACCGTTATTTTCTAACTGACTTCTATTTAACTCTACCTTTGTACTATAAACATAAAACTATGGCATGCAAACCACCGTGGATATAAAAAATAGGATATTGTTTTTTAATGAAATATCGAGATTTTATTTAACACAGTCAAATAACATCCTCTGCGAATGAGTGAGATATTCTGAAACAAGAGAATCAGTTCATAAAAAGTTCCTTGGAAACTAATTTATGCAGTAACAAATAAGATATTCAAAGCAGGAAAAGGTCTTGTTGTTACTACCAAAGAATGAGTATAAATAGAGGATTTCGACAAATCCCAGAATTTAGTCATGTGCTTATAAATGGTATACAAATGATTTGTGGAAATCAGAAGCTAATGCAAACTCTATAAAGATATCGGTTACTATTTTTGTCATAATCTCAATTATTTGATGACATTTGGAATAAAAGAAGTATTTTGAGGGTAGAATACACTTTTTTAAAATCAAAGAATAATGGACAAGAAAGGTAAAAAATGTCAAATTACAGAAATCAGCGAGATAAATTTGGACAGTATCCCAGGAAAAAAATACAGGGTAAATCAGAATGTTCTATAATATTTGATTTTAAATTATTCATTTATATCCTGGAAAGTAGTGAACTTCATTGTTTGCAGCAGGTACACTACACAAATTTATGTTTACAGAATGCAGAGCCTGAATGGCGACAGTTTTATATACGATCCTGAGCGTATGTGCTGACAAACACAAGCTAAAAAGGGGCCGGTAGATCAGGGGAAGATCGCTACCTTGGCATGGTAGAGGCCTCGGGTTCAATTCCCGACCGGTCCATTAAAAACGATTAATAGTTCTTTTTTAATAGCCCTATAATATAATTATTTTTGTAAATTGTTGTTTACACTTATCATCACTTTGTAATAGCCAGTGTAGCCAGAGACTCTGGCCAGGTGAATTACACTAGAAAACTAAAAAGATGTACTGTTTTTGACACCTTGAGAAAAAATGTCGCGAATCAGTAAAGGATATACTTTAATATGAGGACTTACGCTCTTTTAACCTATTTTAGTTTGGCTCAGGCCAGATGATAAAGGGATTGTACACAAGCTTAATCAAGATTAAAGGAAGGAAAAAAAAGATTCTCACAATTACTCCTGAGAAAGCTTCCGGATAATTTAACAAATACAGTAGCAAAGCGTTTATATTTTAAATGTTGAGTCTAGAGAACTTCCATAAGTAAGGCAAGTAATTGGAGCTTATAATAAATTATTTTAGAGTAATTGTTGCGGAAGATGCGCATGTTACTCTTGATGCCAACCCAAACTCGCAGGCAAGACCCCGATTCACAATATAAGGCTAGTCTCTGTGCAATAAATTTAACTTTGTCAAATCAAACGGATAATTTCTTTAGATTATATATAAGTAATCCATACATTCGACATGCTTTAATATTTGAAGGAACTCTTGCTGAAAAAGGAATGCACAGGATAAAAAGACGATGGGAAATTTTCGTACCGTGAAAAAAGGAGATTACCTCCTTATTGACTTCACCGGAAAGTTCGAAGATGGAACTGTATTCGATACTACATCAAAAGAAAAAGCCATTGAAGCAGGAATATATGACCCAGAAAGGGAATATAAGCCTCTCTTTTTTAGGGCTGATGCGGGTCAGATAATAAAAGGTATTTATAATGGAGTTATGGGGATGAAAGAAGCTGAGGAAAAGATCCTTATAATCCCACCTGAAGAAGCCTATGGCGAATACAAGATATATCTTGTTCAGGATGTCCCCTTTGCGAAGCTTGAATCCCAGGTCCCCCCCGAAGTAGGAAAAAAGATCATAACACCTGGAGGAAGGGAAGTTAAAGTACTCAGTTCCACAGAAACTTCTGCTACTTTGGACTTTAACCATGAACTCGCAGGCAAAACTCTTATCCTTGAAATAAAAATTTTATCGATTAAAAGTTGATTCCTGAACCTACAAAATAGAGATGATGAAATATGGAAAAGGAAAGAAGTTGTAGTGATATTACTAAGAGGATTCCGATTTACCCTGTATTTTTTTCCTGGGATACTATCCAAATTTATCTCGCTGATTTCTGTAATTTGACATTTTTTACCTTTCTTGTCCATTATTCTTTGATTTTAAAAAAGTGTATTCTACCCTCAAAATACTTCTTTTATTCCAAATGTCATCAAATAATTGAGATTATAACAAAAATAGTAACCGATATCTTTATAGAGTTTGCATTAGCTTCTGATTTCCACAAATCATTTGTATACCATTTATAAGCACATGACTAAATTCTGGGATTTGTCGAAATCTTCTATTTATACTCATTCTTTGGTAGTAACAACAAGACCTTTTCCTGCTTTGAATATCTTATTTGTTACTGCATAAATTCGTTTCCAAGGAACTTTTTATGAACTGATTCTCTTGTTTCAGAATATCTCACTCATTCGCAGAGGATGTTATTTGACTGTTCCTTTCATTGTTGCAAAATAACCTTTTGATTTTGCTACAAAGTACCCTCTGGCCCTGTAAATCGCCTCATTTTTGTCTGATAAATCTATACTCGAATTATGAAGTGATGAAGTTATTGTTTTGAATCTTCTGATCAGCTCGTAATCCCGGCCTATTTATGGGATGTAGTTTGGATCCAAAGTGTGACTTTCTACCTTTTAAGATATATTCAGTCGCTGATTATCCTTTTTGTGCCTCATTTTCTCGAGGTTTACCTGCTTTTACATGTTGAATCTGAAGGGATAAAAGTAGAATCCTGAATAATTCCCTTTTTATTTTCAAAAACAAGGCTATCAGGTTGGCTTTGCAATTTTCCCTCTATTTCGTCTTCTTTGCAGCTATTAATAATCCTTATTCTGAATAATCAGACTGTGGTGCTGTTTGGGATGTACCCAGTAACACCAAGAAATTTCCTGAAAGAAATTCTATCAATACCCTGTTTCTCAAGTTCGAAGTCGAAAAGCATATAATTGCTGTAAAAAAGTATCTTAAACATAATGATTACATCAGTTTCAGATCTGCCTTCAGAAATTGTTTTGTTAAAAAATATCGATTCAAAAATGATACAAAAAATTTCAATCACTTAAGAAATCAATTTCAGCAAGTTTGGCTCCAAAAAATTAAAAAATTATGATTCGTCTTTAAGAGCAAAAGCAGTCAGAGTTTTCATAAATAAAAGTCGATACTACTAAATTTAAATTCTGCAATGCTCAAATGCATAGGATTTATTGAAATTCTCCATATATTATACGATTTATAACAAATAATGGGATACTTTTAGAGCCCAAATTCAACAGATTGGATTAATTAGTACAGAATTATTTCACAAAAAAGCTTTTTATATACATAGAATCATTCGGAAAAATGGGAAATCTCACAGTAAAAAAATTAAGATATAAATTTGAACTGCACGAAGAAAAAGAGTTATTTAGCTTATTTATGTGGTATGAAATTTATGATTTTTTCAAATTCGGATTGTAGTTTACATGTTAAATAATGTGACTTTTTATATGCAATATATGCCTCAAAATCCTGGTTATTAGATTGTTATCATGAATCCTAAAGACAACCTTCAGACAATGTTTAAGTGCACAATCATCCACAGGTACCGAACACAGCGCTGTGAGTACTGAACGACATAAAATTTACATGCATAATAAAATAAGTTAAGAAAAATCTAAAATTAGCTTTTCTAGATGGATTCTTTCATTGGCAGCATCTTTAAGGAGAACATCTGTTTCGGAAATTTTTACAATAAGACGAGCAATATTTTTATCATTTTCTCCTGAATATACAAGTGCTTCGGCAAGTCCTTCAAGAATTTCAACTCCCAAAAGCCCTTTTTCAACTATCATCTCGTCAATAAGTTGGCGTCCTCTTGTAAAATTTCCTGCGAGAGCTGAATTGAGCAGTTCGTCTACAGTTTTATCCACAAATTGCATTATGGTTTCGTAAACCATCTCTTCAGTGATCTCGGAACCCTGTGGAAGCAGAGAAACAAGCTGGAGAGTTTGGACAGCTTTTGCAACGTTTCCTTTCGCAAAATAAAGGATTGCACCAAAAGCTCCATCTGAAAGATGTACATTTTCAGCACAAGCAATTTTCTCAAGATGGGTTCTCATAATAGAATCAGGAATATATGTGAAAAATATTTGAAGACATCTTGAGCGGAGAGGAGAAATGAGTTTAGAAGGCTTCGTAGTGGAAAGGATAAATCTGCATGTTGCACTGTATTTTTCCATAATTCGCCGGAGTGCGTTTTGTGCATCTGAACTAAGGGATTCAGCACTATCGATGTAGATTAGCTTATAATCAGCATCAATCGAAGCCATCCCAGCATAATCATTGATAATTTCCTTAAATATATCTATTACACTTTTGTAAATTCTCTTAGGTTCATCAATCCCCAGAAAACGCACAAAACGCTTATCTCGGACGAGATAGCGTTTTCCCTGGTCAAAAAAATCCGAAGCATTGAAGTATGTAAAATTGTTTTCCCATGTACTACCATATATTTTTCGGGCAAGAGCAACAGAAGCCGTCGTTTTTCCGGAATCTTCTGGGCCGTAAAATATAAGGTGGGTGAGATTACCTGAATCAGCCAACTCGGAAAGCGTGATTATTGCATGTTCGTTGCCAAGGAATTCTTCCAGGGTACTTGGCCTATATTTCAAAGTCCAGAGATCCTGCATCTATCTCACCTTTTTTTCATTTTTTGCCAACAATTTCAAGGACTTCCATTTTTATTTTTCCGGAATACTTAATCAGCTAAACCTTCATTTCCTCTAGTTACTTCTACTCTTTTTTCAATTTCTCCTTTTGCTTCAAGCAGTTCCTTTATAACCACACCGTAAACGGGTCTTGCAACAATTACACCAATGAATACTCCAATGATAGTAGTAATTGCAAAACCTTTCAGAGTTCCAAAACCCATTACGACTAGAGGAGCCATTGCAATAATATTCGTGGAAGCTGCACCTATAATTATCACAAAAGCTTTTCCTATTCTGGAAGAAAAGGCACTCATTGTTGAAGGAACTTTGCCTTCATAAAGCACCTCATCTGTGATGATTATAAGGTGGTCAATTCCGGTGCCTATGGATGCGATGATACCTGCAATTGATGACAAATCAAGCTGCCATTTGATGAGTGCCGCAACTCCAAGGATCATGATGATTTCACTGATGGAAGTTCCTACCATAGGTATCAAAATTCCAGGCCTCTTGTACCTGAAATAAACCACTGAAGCTACAGCAATCAGGGAAATCAGGCCTGCAATCACAGCTTCGGTTTTGAACTGCGCTCCAAGGCCTGCATCCACATGCCCTGAACTTTCAAGCATTACATGGACAGGAAGAGCCCCTGCTCGGAGGTGGACCTCCAGATTCTTTGCTTCTTTTTTTGCATCGTCACCTGTGCCTGTGGAAGCCTCCCAGGAATATATAGGAGTTTCTCGCAATCTGGTGGCTGCATCAGGATTAAGAGGAGCCCCATATACTTTTACTTGATCAAGGTACATATTCAGATTATGTTGTTCTGGTTTATCAACTGCTCCTGTTTCGATTGCTGCTTTTTGGAGTGCTCGGGCTCCTGCTTCAGAAAGGGTGAAAGGAACATGCCACTGATTATCATGATAGCTTATAATTCGGACATCTTCGATAGTATCACCATAAACCACATGCTGAGTTTCATTTCCTGTAGTCTGGATCCTAATCTCGAACTTACCCTGTGTATCGACAATTTTCTTGGCTGTTGCCAGATCAATGCCTGCAAAGTCAACCTGAATATAATCTTCTCCCACAGTTCTAACAGGAATATCTTTCAGGCCAAATGCGTTGAGTTTATCATTAAGTATATCTCGTGTAAGATCTCTTGTCTCAGTGCTGACTCCTTCTTTGTAAGTTGAAGTACCATCCTGATTTTTGACAATAAACCCTCCCACTTTCTCCATAAGGGCCTCGAGATCCTTTTCAGATATTGACTTTTTTATTTCGTAGACCAGCACGTTCTTGTTACTCGTTGGACCTACTTCTGTATCAAGAGATTTTGCGAGATAATTCTGGATAAGGGATTCTTTACTGATAGAAGCTATGGTTACCTGAGTTATGCCTTTGCTCGGATTGTCCACGCTTACATTGGCTCCCAGCCCCAATCTCTCAATTTGGGATGCGTTAATCGGAACAGATGTAGTAAACGTTATATATTTATTGGCAGATCCGCCGCCTTGTAAGTTATTATTTGTGATGTTAATAGGTGAGCCAATTGCAGGCTCGACTAATGCGCTGACGATCTTTTCGGGATCTGCATCTATCTGAGCAAGCGTCCCCTCCAGTTTAAGCTGAAGCCAAGATCCGCCTTCAAGGTCAAGCCCATAGTGCAGATGAGAAGTTGCCCCTGCGTTGGTATAGCTTGGATGGATAGCAAAGATCGCTCCAAGAACTGCTAGGAGGAATATGATTATTCTTGGGTTTTTTAAAAGATTTTTTGCTTTATTCATCTATTATACCTCCCTCCAAATTCTGGTTTCAGTACATACCAGCGCAGAATCCCCGTATTCAGGAGCCAGGTATTCATAATGTCTGCAAACAGTCCTGCGATCAGCACTATCGAGATCCTGGAAAGTAGAGGAATCTGTGTGAAGGAAGGAATTATCAAATAAAGATAAGTAGAGACTAAGTACATGATTACAAGTGCTACAAGAGCTGTGCTGGTCATTGTAACTCCTGTCTGTATAGCTCGAGAAACTTTCTCTTCTACCGTGCCTCGGCGTTTAAGCACTCTATTTGTAAGTAAAATGTCACTGTCTACGGAATAACCGATAAGCATTAGCAGGGCGGCAAGTGTGCCCAAGGAAAGTTCTACCCCAGTAATCTTCATGAAACCAAGGGCAATTGTGATGTCCGAAAAGGCAGAGAGTATTACTGCAAAGGATGGTACTGGACTTCTGAAGAGCAAGAATACTACAATGGACATTCCTATAAAAGAGATGATAAGGGCCCTAATAGCTTGTACCTGCAGAGATTGACCGTAAACAGGCCCTATTTGGCTAATTTCCACATTAGAATATCGGCTCATGACATCTTTTTCCAGCTGGTTTTGTTTTTCATTGTCCATAACCCCAAAATCCATGATGATCCTGCTACCGGCCTGCCGAGCATCGATGATGTGGTAAGACGAATACGCTTCTTTAAGCGCAGCAGGAGAATTGATCGTTTCTACAGAAATTTGTGTGCCGCCCTGGAATTCCATTCCCAGAGTTACCGGTGACCCGCTGCTTAAAAAAGAAACAAGCAGTATAATTAGAGAAACTGCGAGTATCGCAAGAGGGAATGCCAGCAACTGGCGATTATCGTGATTTTTCACGAAATTATCTAAAAATTCGGTCAAACCTGTTGCCATAATTTAATACTCCGGATGCATGTATCTATCTTTTATCAAACTTATCCGAATAACTTTTCACATCGAGATATATGATCACGATTCATAATTCAGAACAATTGATATTTATAGTCAGATTTGTTCGCTGATTCGGAATCGGTTTATTAATGATAATCTAATTCAAGTTTGGATATAATATTCTGGTATCTGAATGTTATAAATATGCTAATTTTTTTAATTTTATATCGTCAAAGATTAATATTCCATTTTTCTTTGGAAGGTAATTCTTCCCTATACACCGTTATTTCATTCCACTTAAAACTAACTCTTGAAAATGCTATAAGTTCTAATGTCACAGCTATATATACCAGTTACTGTTCATTATAAATAATGACAGAAAGACCTTCCCTTGACGAATATTTCCTTGAAATTGCTTTCGTGGTAGGAAAACGGGCCACATGCCTCCGAAATAATGTAGGAGCAGTTGTCGTTAGAGATAAACGTATTCTTTCAACGGGATACAATGGGGCTCCAAGTGGTATGGAACACTGCCTTGAAATCGGGTGTATCCGTGATCTGGAGAAGATCCCTTCAGGCACTCGACATGAGAAGTGCAGGGCAGTGCATGCGGAACAAAATGCCATCATTCAGGCTGCAATCCATGGGGTGAGCATATCAGGAGCAACTATCTATTGCACACATCGACCTTGTATTCTCTGCACGAAAATGATTATCAATTCAAATATCAAAAGGGTTGTATATGCAACTCTTTATCATGATAACGATTCACTTGATTTTTTCAAGGATGCATGTGTGAAAGTGGAACATGTACTTTTTGAAATTAAATATTGAAGTTCGGCAAAGATTAAACTCTCCGGATTATAACATCCACTTTGTACTCACCTCTGCAGAAGAAGTTCTCCATAGGAGATACCAAAATGATTTAATTAATTTTATGATTTCTAGGACAAAGCTTAGAAACCATTGGATCTTCAGCTGAGTGGTAGCCCATATCATAACTAAACTGACATCCCACAGATATACACAGTGTATAATTTATTTGTCTATTTGCACAACTATTAATTCATCGAAAGTTGGATTAATTTTTAAGCTACTGTCATATTGAGAAAATAGATGGCATTCTTGTGTACATCTGCAGGAAGTAGGTTTAATTTTAATAATCCTAAATCATTCGTTTGATAAGATTTATTGACCCAAAATCAACCAAGTATATACATTCATTCATAGTTAGTCAGGAATCTAAATTTTTTCTTTATAGAAAATTTAGATAAACCCCTCAATTTATCATATACTTAGAAAAGGTACATAAATGACTTTTGAAAATCAGAGGTTTTTCGAAATCTTCTACATCCAATTTGGGATTATTTCGTCATCTTACAGGAGACTTACTTTTGGGAACTATTAGCGAAAAAATATTTTCCCGGGCATCGGGTACAGAGGCAAAGGCAAATGATTTCGTGATGGCAAATATAGACTATGCAATGGCGCATGATGGTACGTCGGTTCTTGCAGTAAATGCTTTTAAGGAAATGGGAAGGAATAAAGTATGGGATCCTTCTAGGATCATAATTCCTTTTGATCATATTTCACCTGCGAACAATGAGACATCAGCTACCTTGCAGAAGGAGATTAGGGAATGGGTGAAGGAACAAGGTATCACAAATTTTTATGATGTTGGAGAGGGAATCTGCCATCAATTACTCCCTGAAAAAGGCTTTTCTCTCCCTGGGAAACTTATCCTAGGTGCTGACTCTCATTCCTGCACTTATGGAGCTTTCGGGGCTCTTGCTACAGGAGTTGGGGCTACAGATCTGGCTGAGATCTTCGCTACTGGTAAGCTCTGGTTCAAAGTACCCGAAAGTTTAAGGATTACTGTTGAAGGCAGTCTTAAAGTTGGGGTTTATGCAAAAGACCTTATTCTTTACATCATAGGGAAGATCGGAATAGATGGTGCTACCTATAAAGCTGTTGAGTTCTACGGGCAAGCAATTAGCGAACTTTCGGTTGCTGGAAGGATGACACTCTGTAATATGGCAATCGAGATGGGGGCAAAGTTAGGATTTGTCGCGCCAGACGAAAAAATATTCGAATTTTTAAAAAATAGAGCAGTTGATGTTTATGAACCTGTCTATGCCGATCAAGATGCTGGTTATGTAGAAAAATTCACCTATCATGCTGATTATATTGAACCTCAGATAGCTTGCCCACATCAGGTAGACAATGTAAAACCGGTTGGAGAGGTAGAAGGAACTCATATCGATCAGGTCTTTATCGGGACATGCACTAATGGGAGGCTTGAAGATCTTGAGGTAGTAGCAGCTATCCTGAAAGGGAAGAAGATTGCAGTTAGAACTATTGTAATTCCTGCATCCCGCATTACTCTCCTGGATGCAATCGAAAACGGGACTATTAAAACTCTGTTGAAAGCAGGCGTGACTCTTGTAACTCCTGGCTGTGGGCCGTGTCTTGGTGCCCATCAAGGAGTACTTGGGGAAGGAGAAGTCTGCATTTCAACAGCAAATCGGAATTTCAAAGGTAGAATGGGAAAAGATGGATTTATTTATCTCGCATCACCTGCAACTGCAGCAGCTTCTGCATTAACAGGCGAAATTACTGACCCAAGAAAAATTTAATAGGAAACATTTTGGATCAAGGTCTTTTAATCTGAGATATGTTGCAAGGTTTTATTTACCGATGTAAATATTTGATTTAAATCCAGCGGGAATTTATAGCATGAATTTCATATACCTGAACAGGAGGGACTAACTATGACTGAAGAATGTAGTCATGAAAATATTTCACATTTGATTGAACACTGGATTGAACATAACGAAAGCCATATCCAAAATTTTAAAGAATGGGCTCAGAAAGCAAAAAAAGATGGTTTTCTTGAAGCTTCTGAAGACATACTTGAAGCTGTCGATAAAATCGAGGAAGCAAGTGAGTACCTTAAAAAGGCAAAAGAAGGACTTTTTCACCTTCATTAAAATATACGAAAGTAAATTATTAGTAATCAACTATTTCATCTCATGTTCCGGAATTTTCTGGCACTATCTTTTGTTTTTCATTTTTTATACGAATCATATTTTCAAGATACTCCTCAGGCCAGTGATTTCCTTTAATTTTTTAAATTTGGGTAAAATTTATAGTGGGCTATGATATGCTTGATTTTTAGACTTATTTTATTAATCACTGCTTTTCTCGGTAAAGATTACAATTTTAATCTTTCATACTAAATGGTTGTCCCCTATTAATGATTGATGTCTTTAAAGATCGAAATATCATCAAATCTCATAATATCAACTTTGAATCCGTAATTTTATAGAGAATTTTGATAAATCTCTGATTTTCACGATTCATTTATTTATCATTTATAAGCACATGAATTTATTATTTATAATATATGAAGAAATTTAGTGTTTATTTAAATTCCCTTTTATTCTCTTGGGGTGTATTTTTGCATTTAACTTTTTTTCATTTTCATACGCTAATATACCGTGTCTTCACAAGAGTTACAGTGGGTGCAGTAAAGTACCATTAGATTTGTGAAGAACTCTATTTTTTTTAAAATGAACATGAAATTCTTCGAATAACGGGCACAAATAAATAAAAGTACTTTCATTTTACCCTTTTTATTGTTGACTATTAAGTAGGAAAATCTTTCTAGATTTGTTTTTTGAAAACTTTCAAAAACTAATAAGTTGATTCGAATAGATGGCTAAAATATAACTTTATCAAGGGTGCTAAATTAGTCTTTTAGGCAATTCCACTGCCAAATAAATTGTTAATTTAAATTGTCAAAAATAGTGAATAAATATTATGGTTTAGACATTATAATTTTTTTTAATTGCCACTATTATATATAGATCTCACTATTATATGTAGATCCAACTATTATATGTATATCTTATGAAAAACAGCTGCAACTTTTCTCTAGATATGATTATGGAATTTTAGCTCGTAAAAGTGGGTTATACCATAAAAATATGATGTTATTTAATATGAGTCAAACCTGATTTTTAGTTTCCTGTTTATGTTCATTGATAAAGCACCTACCTGTTATAGAAAATTTCGATAAACTCTCATATTTGTCATACACATTTGTGTGATGCAGAAATGATTCGTTAAAATCAGAGGTTTATCGAACTCTTCTCTGGTTGGAAATTCTCGGGATATTGAGGCGCTTACTCATAAAAAGATAGATAAAGTATACTCGGGATTCATGACACAACTTGAACTTAATAATATTTATTCAGCCATCAAGAGTTTTCTCAAAATATCATCAAAAATTTCGGTCTTATGTCCAGCTTCGGCATAAATTTATATCGTTGACAACATCTGGAATAAAATAAGTATATTGAGGGTAGCGGAAGCTATCTTTAAAATCAAAGAATAATGAACAAGAAAGAAAATAATCGTATGAAATACAGAAATTAGCGAGAAAGATTTGGACAGGATCCCAGGAAAAAAATATGGGTAAATCGGAACGCTTTGTAATTAATTTTATTGGTAATTATATTCCAAAAATAAATATCAAAATAACTAACATCAGGATTTGTAACTGCAAAAAAATAGGTGAAACAGAAAAATCTGCTCTAGGTTCTGAAACCATGGAAGAAGTGGGAAGTATGGAAAGGTTGCGTATGTTCTTCATTTCCCATATTTTCCGTGCTTTCTGTGTTCTATCCTTTCGTTCGGATTATAATCAACTCAACAATTAACTGCACTTTTCAATGTGTTAACTACGATCATTGTTGTCTAGATATGTGAATATTCCTGCGTTGACAGTAATTGCAATCAATTCAAAACCAAAATAATAATAAAAAGTCTCAGATTAGTAGGAAAAAGTTCATAACTTTTATCCACGTTTGAAGCATGAAAAAAAGTACTACTGCCAACTAGTTCATTTCATTATGTTCAATAAATTTTAAAGTAGTTTATATATATTGGTTACTTATACAATGGAAATCGCACAGGATGCATAAAACCACTCTTCGCAGATGTACTAAGAATGCCAGCTCTCAATAAACTAGTAACTTGAAAATTAATATAACTTTCAATGAATAATAGTGGACAAATAGCAAACAAATTTTACATTTGCGTACATATGCAAGATGTCGGATAAAAACACTTAAGGAGTTAACATGATCCCAAAAAAAGCATTTGTAACAAAAGGTACCGGAGTGCATAAGGACAGATTAGCATCTTTTGAGCTTTCATTGAGGGCTGCTAGAATAGAAAAATACAACCTTGTAAGTGTTTCCAGTATTCTACCTCCAAATTGCAAAACCGTACCTAAAGATGAAGGACTTTCACAGCTAAAACCTGGTGATATTGTCCATTGTGTACTTGCAAGGAATGATACTAACGAACCACATCGGTTGATGGCTTCAGCTATAGGGACTGCTCTTCCGGTAAATGAAGAAAATTATGGTTATATTTCTGAACATCATTCTTTTGGAGAAGAAGAAATTATTGCAGGAGAATATGCGGAAGACCTGGCAGCAACAATGCTTGCAACAACTTTAGGGATAGAGTTTGATGCTGAAATGGCTTGGCATGAGAGAGAACAAGTATATAAAGCTAGTGGCCATATCTTTGACTCTTTCCACATTTGTCAGACTGCAAAAGGCGACAAAGATGGAAAATGGACAACAGTTGTAGCTGCAATGGTCTTTGTTACTACAAACTAAAAGTTAAGACTAGTAGGCATTGTGCCTAATTTTCGATAAAATAAAAAATTTTAAATAATACGTTGAGTAGGTAAATTCAATATCTAAAGCCAAATTATACATATAATGCGAAAATTTAACTTGTAATTTTCAGAAAATTCAAGAAACTATCAAGCAGAAGGAATTAAAGAGAGAGATAGTGGTTAGATAGTAGCAGGTTTTGTACATTGTTCCCCCCTCAACTTTTTCAATATCACAATCATAATTTCAATGTCTCTCCAAACTGCAAACAGCTGGGTACGTTCACACCCCCAATCTGAATATTAAGAAATTGTTCAAAGTCAAATTACTTCATTTGCGTATATACTTTTTTTGTTTCATTTTCTAAAGGTTTATCAGCTTTTGTTTGCCTCATATCTGAATGGATAAAAATAGAGTTCTGAATCATTCCATGTTTTTATTTTCAAACCAAGGCAATAAGTTGGTTTTGCAACTGTTCCCATATTTATTCTTCTTCATATTTATTCTTCTTTATAGTTCTAAATAATTCTTATTCTTAATGACCAAATTGTAATACTGTCTGTATGTACTCAGGAAAACCAAGAAATTTCCTGAAAAAAATTCGATCAATACATTGTTTCTCAATTTCAAAGTATGAAAGACCATTACATTGTTGTAAAACGATATTTTAGACATAATCATTACAGAGTTTATAGTCTGCCATAGGAAATCTTTTTTTAAAAATATTCTGAATTCAAAAATGATACGAAAAGATTTTCAATCAATTAAGGAATTAATTTCAGGAAGTTTGTCTCCAACTAACTGAAGAGGTTTGTATTCTTGTTTAAGAGCAAAATCAGTAAAGGTTTTCATGAGTAAAAATTATTGTCAAGAGGTTTAAGCTCTCCAATACTCAGATTATAAAAATGTATAGAGATCCTTAAATGAAATTTGATCGAGAAAGAGATCTAGTGCTTCGACTCGATTAATGGATATATAAAATCAAAAATAAACTTCAACAAAAATAGTAATATGTTTAGTTATACGTTAATCGTAAACCAAAAGATTATGCTAGAAATAGGACTTGAAGCCTGGTAAAAAACAAGCATCAAAAGGCTATTTCCCTCCTATTGTCTAAAGAATAATATAGTAGAGAAGTCTACTTTGCTAATTATTTTAAATAAGATTGACCTTAGGGACCAAGGAGAATCCATTACTTTTTCATGTAACTCAGTGTGCTTCTCGAGACTGGAAGAATATATTAGTATGACTCAATATATCGTTTCATGCCTGTAGAAACAAGAAAAAATTCAGTCGTTGGAAAAGAAGACTATGAAATTGTCAATATTACCGAAATGGTATCAAAAGAAATCAAAAACTCAAAAATAAGTAACTTGACAGTTACAGTATTCGTATCGTTTCCACCGGAGCAATAACCACAATGGAATATGAGCCAAATCTTTCAAAGGACGTTTCAGAAATTCTTGATAACTAATCCCTATGGATAAGGATTATTATTATCATGAGACTTGTGGAGATTACAATGGAGGATCTCATTTCAGAGCACTATCTATAGGTCCTACTCTTACAGTCCCTTATGTTGAAAAAAATGACATTGTGGGCATTATCCGAAATCCGTGAAAACTTCTCGGATAAATAAAAAAAATAATATTATAGTAATATATTTATTTTGTGAAATAAAGTAGAATGGATTTCCAAAATGAAAATTTTCACAATCAAACAATTGTAAAGCAAATAAAGGAAAGTTTGCACTGATTAATATAATAA
>Ga0224559_1000129_pt1 | contig 47760 bp, 52 predicted proteins | sample 714S33034metaG_FD_180676 | JGI IMG/M metagenome (GOLD analysis project Ga0224559, IMG submission 180676) | Peat soil microbial communities from Stordalen Mire, Sweden - 717 S3 30-34 | ecosystem: Environmental > Terrestrial > Soil > Wetlands > Peat | place: Sweden: Norrbotten County, Stordalen... | reverse complement strand
TACCCTTCCTTTCTACTATTTCTACTTCCTGCTCTTCAATAGGTTTTTGAATAAGCTCTTTAACAATGATGTTCCTCATAAATGGCCTCCCATATTAATGTTAATTAGTGAGTTAAAACCATCTCCTTGAATTATGTTAATTATCAAAAATGCATGCTTCATAGGGGTTATCAATATAATTATTAACAAATTCGAGTTAAGGGGACGGTGTTTAATGTATGCCTTTTGAAACAACTGATATAAAAAATGATCCATTTACTTTAGAATTCCAACTAAAAAAAATTCAATATTGTTAAACTCAATAGAATTCAACCATGTCAAATATTAAGTAACAAAAAATATCTTAACCAAACTTATTTTTATTTGAAACTAATGCACCCATAATAAGATCATTCATCAAGATTAACTTGTTTTGTTAAGAATTTAATAAAAGAGGGTATATCTTAACAGACTTCATTATCAACATCCTAAATAACACCCAGAATAATCAATTGATGACACGGTTAAATCAAAATAAACTCTGTTACTTGCCCAGATATTTGTTGTGAATTGTATAATATTAATCATTATCAATGAGGCTTAAATCTTTTTTTTTAAATGTAGTTTCAACCGAATTTAATAATTACTAGTTGGAATCATAATTTGAAGTAACAGATTTGGAATTAAAGAAAAAATTAATATACAACCTATTTGGAGTATAAATGCTGAATGCAAGGTGCAAGTTATGAGTAATATTATTCTATTAAATAAAACTAAAGGTATAAGGTTAGGTGAGGTTGATTTTGCAAATAGTTTCATGTCGAGATTTTTAGGGTTGATGTTTAGAAATGATCTTGAAAGGGGACTTATACTTAAACTTCCAAGCAGCAGGAGCAGGCGAGGATCAGCCATTCATATGTTTTTCATGAAATTTCCATTGGACATCATATTTGCTGATGAAGCTAAAATCATTGTAGATATGGTTTCTATTGGCCCATGGAAAACTTATACGCCCAAAGCTGCAGCCAAATATGTTATTGAAATGGAGAAAGGAACTATAAACACTTTTAATCTTCAAATTGGGGATGAACTCGATTTCACACAAGATTGTGTATAAAAAAATACAAGATTTAGAACGGACATAGATACATGCAATAAAAATTATTTTCGGAGTGTCATGGATGAAAGTGGAAATATTTGACTATGGTTCTGATGAAACGAATTATTATGTTGTTTACAGAGTAACTGGACTGGACTTGGATGAGGAAGAGAGACTTCAAGGAAATGTTGAAGGTGATGTAGATATAAAAAATGATGGAATGTACATTACAACACATTTTGAAGAAAAATATTATCCTTTCGGTAGCGATGCAGCTAAATGTAGTATAGAAGATTTTATTGCTCGGGAAGAAATTGAAATGACAGTTTATCTTACAAGTGTTTTGGAAGATGAATAAATTAATCCCATTTTTTATTGAATAAAATTTAAAAATTTTAGGGCGAAAAAAAATGAAAGATGAATCAAATTCAAATCCTAATGCGCTCATGGTACGTCAGAAGATGCAGTTAGCCATGTCTGGCTTCAGAGACAAACTCGGTATACATGAATTTAATCCAAGGGACTTTGAGATTGTGGATTTAAAAGTGGAAATACCTGATCTTGATCCCGCCTTCAATGGTTATCGCATAGCCCATATTAGTGATATACATCTTGGACAATGGATATCCGCCAAGCGTATTGAAGGGGTTGTAAACATGGTTAATAAACTGGAACCGGATCTTATAGCCATAACTGGCGATTCTGTTTCATATGTGGTAAATGAACCGGTACTCGATATGTTGAGAGTTCTTAAAAATCTTAAACCAAAGGATGTAACTGTTGCTGTCCTGGGAAACCATGATCACTGGGTAGGGGCAAAAGAAATACGAAATGTAATGGATGAAAGTAATATTATAGAACTGGAGAATGATGTTTATACAATTAAACGAGGAAATGCAACACTCCACATTGCGGGAGTGGACAGTATAACCCTAGACAAACAGGATTTAGATGCGGTTTTAAAGAAATTACCTTCATCAGGCCCGGCTATATTATTGGCGCACGAACCTGATTTTGCTGATGTCAGTGCGGCTACAGGGAGATTTAGTCTTCAACTTTCTGGACATTCTCATGGAGGACAAATGGTTATTCCAGGATTAGGAACACCTTTTAGAGGATCAAAATTTCGAAAATACCCTTTAGGAGAATATAAAGTGCGTGAAATGGTACAATATACTAATAGAGGTCTGGGGACCAATGTTTTTTGGATTCGTATAAACTGTCCCCCAGAGATAACTATATTGCGACTTCAAAGTACTTGAAAACATTTCAAATCTATTAATTTATAAAATAAAATTTCATTCATGTCTAATATTTATTTACAACTAGTGATCTGTAATAAGAAACCTTAAATAAGATTTGAGGGATAGGAATTTTATGAACTTAAAAACAAGGGAGATAATACTGTATGTTGCAGGGTTATTTCTCCTTATATCGGGAATTTTAGGCACATTAGTGCCCCAGTTAGGATTATCTGTATTTACTTCGGTTGTTTGGGCAGTTTTAGGTGCGGTTTTTCTAGCTGTTGCCTATGGGACCAAAGTAAGGAAAATAGTTTTCTATGGTGCGGGGATATTTTTGTTTGTTGCGGGAATAGTGGGTTTAGTTTACAAAACACTAGGTATATCAACTTTAAATTCAATTCTATGGTTACTTTTAGGTGTTTTATTCATGTACGTCAGTTACAGTGTTGATTATTAAGAGTAAAACTTAAAAATTGAATTTATTGAAAAATAAAAAAAAATTTAACCATATTATTCTTTCTTTTTAATTGCTCCGATTCCCATTTTTGCAACTTTTCTAACAACAGGATTATCATCTTTAACCGCATCTTCAAGCACGTATAAAGATTGTTTATCCGCTATAGACGCTAATCCCAAAGCAGCAGCATAACGTACACTAGCTTTTTCATCACCCATGAGCTTTATCAATGGCTTAACTGCCCTTGGATCTGAAAATACTGCCAATGAAAGTGCAGCAGCTTCTTTAACATGCCAATCTTTATCATTTAAAGTGTTTATCAATGGTTCAACAGCTTCAGGATCACCAACCTCTGCAAGAAGTTCGGCTGCATCTTCACGCACAATCCAATTCTTATCTTGAAGATCTTTAACAAGAAAATCAATTCTTTTACCTTCTGGCATTTAAAACCTCCTAAAATGATAATTAAAAATTTCATATCTGATTACTTCTAATTAATTTATGATTTTACGGCCATTAATAATTTTATATTCCGTTCAAAATGCTTTTTAAAAATATTTTAAAATAGAGTAATATAGAAACGAAAAAAAATATTTTAATGCAAATAAATTATCGTGAATTGGGATTAAAATATTATTCTATTTAAATCCGTGGGATGATTTAAAACTTTTATACCCTCAATTTCATACAATTTTGCGGTATTTTGTATGTCAATATCCCTCATATGTATTGTTATGAGTCTACCTCCAGTTACAGCCCCATACTGACAGAGAGTTTGACAAGCACCACATCCCTCACACTTTAAAAGATTTATTTCCACTCCCGGGGTAATTGCTTTATTCGGACATTGTGTCGATGGCACACAAATTTCACAGTTTTGACAAAGATCAAGTTCAAGTTTAGATGGTAAAACAGTTTCAAGGTCTCCTGATTCTAGATCTACTGGGATTATGTAGGTTTCTACATGCCCCTTTCCAGATTGAGCTACAGCATTAGTAATGAGGGTATCTGCAATACCATTTACTATTTTACCGATTGTATTGGAAGTTGTTGGTGAAACAATTAATGAGTCGTAGGTTCCAAGTGAAAATCTTCCTGTCATTGGAAAGCTTGCGCGCTGATCTTTTTCAAGTATCAATTCCCTGTACTTACCGCCGGTTATATTTTGAACGGATTCAAACAAGCCATACATTTTAAGAACCTCTTCACCAGCTCCTGATAGAAGTACTGTAACGTCATGCTTTTTTGAAAGTTCAACAAGTACATTAACACTTTCCTGGAGTAGATGTCCTGCTCCCGTAATACCCCAAGCAATTTTCATATAGTTCTCCACTTATATTTTTTTTGTATCGATTAAAATTCTAAAAAAAGAGAAGTATTTTAGAAGTCCACATAGTTGTAGGCTTCGTCTTCCTTGAATGCATAATACACTTTATTATGTTGTTTTATGAACTCTGAAACTTCATCTTTAATATTTTCCCCATCCACAGCAACTCTTTTAATATATGCTGCAATTTCTGCCATGTGTGATTCTTTTAATCCCCGTCTGGTTATTTCTTGTGTTCCAATACGGATACCTGAAGGATCATCGGATCTGTTAACATCGTCCCATGGGAATAAATTTTTGTTTAAAATGATGTTATTGCTTTCAAAGTCTTTTGCTAATTTAGCTGCTCTACCTATATTGGAAACATCTATTGCAATTTGATGAGACTTTGTGAAACCCTGATCTTCGCATAACACATTAAATCCAAGTTCGTAGAGTTCTTGTCCCAATGCTTGTGCATTTTTAATTATCTGTTTTGCATATGCACTTCCAAATTCAAGCATTTCAGAAGTTGCTATACCCAATGCTGCAACATGATGAAGGTGGTGATTGCTTACAACACCAGGGAAAACTGCATCATCAATTTTCTTTGATATATCATCCTTACAAAGTATAATTCCTCCCTGAGGTCCTGGGAATGTTTTATGGGTGCTTCCAACAAGTAAATCTGCTCCTTCTTTAAGAGGATCTTGGAAGCATCCTCCTGCAATTAAACCCAATACATGAGCACCATCGTACATTACCTTTGCACCTACTTCATCTGCTGCTTCTTTTGCATCTTCAACAGGATGTGGGAAAAGGAAAAGGCTACCTCCTAAGAGTACAATTTTAGGTTTTTTCTCAATTATGTCCTTTTTCATAGCATCTGCATCGATATTCATTCTTGTTTCATCGAATGGGTGAGGAGATACTTTTAATCCCCTTATACCTGCGGCACTTACATTTGCATGACTTATATGTCCACCAACAGGTACCTCAAGTGCCATCATCGGGTCTCCGTGATTTGCAAGAGCAAAAAATGAAGCCATGTTTGCGACTACACCTGATATTGGTTGAACATTGGCATGTTCTGCTTTAAAGATCCTTTTAGAGAGTTCAACTGTAATGTCTTCTATTTGGTCTACATATTTGCATCCCTCATAGAGCCTACATCCTGAAAGGCCTTCTGCATATCTATGGGAAAGATCCGAAGCCAGAGCTTCCCGTACACTTGTACTGGTTATATTTTCACTTGCTATAAGATTTATACTATTTTCCATCCAATTATGGTGCTCTTTTGTTATGTCTTTAATTTTAAGAGCATATTTTTCGTTTTCAAACATTAATTATCCTCCAAATAAAAGCAAATTAGTCATGGGTGTAATGATTTTATGTATAAAATGAATCAATATAAATACTTTCAAAAAAGCTGCAGTGATAAATTGTTAAAAAAAAATTGGATAAAATTTAGGTTGTGGCTTTTTGATTTCGTTTGAAGAATGGTTTAGTTTTCATTTCACCTAAGTTGGTGAGGATTCTCTCAAGATCTCCTGCAGGAATTGTTACCATCACATCATCGGGTTTCAAATTCATATTGTTACGGGAACCAATATCTCCAAATCCGTAGGTCACTTTACCAGTTAAGTATGGTACTGATGCCATAGAACTACAAATAGGACCTGAATCCGCACCTAGCCCATGTGATCCTGAATCATAGGCATTGGCATGAAGTATCATCATAGCCTGTTCAGAATTGCACACAACAAATACTAGATCAGGATCAAAATCAGCTTTAGTTAATGGTGAAAATATAACAGCATCAAATATTCCTGCTTCAATTGGTATGTTATTCTGCCATGATCTTTGAACTGCTGGAATACTTTTATATACTCCTGCCGGCACTAAAAATGCTCCACTTTGCATGTTTTTAGGTAGCTCCTTTCTATCCTTCATACCGGAGTAACGAATACCACCCATACATTCTTCTTCTTCAGCAGTTGAATAAAATATTTCGCCGTTTGCTGCTTTATCAAGTTTAGTACAGAATCTAGATTTGCCCTCTTCCTTCTTGATATTTTTTGGTACTCTCACTGACCATTTAATAGCTACTGGTTCTTTTTCAAGCTTTAAAATTTCTTTTAATTTTTCACCCATTTCTTTATACAAATTTTTCACCTTCTAGATAATAACTGACCGGTGGATGTATTAAATTTTTATATTTTTAATCTAAAATTTGTAAGTTGAGTTTTTACAAATATAATTTTAATATTTAATTAGAATAATTGATATTATCTAAAAAAATTTATTAAAATATCTAGTTTTTCAATTATTATTTAAATTCTGAGAAATAGCTAATTCAATCTAAAATATTCTGTAAAATAAAAAAAATATTGGAAAAGGGGTTTAACCCTTATTTTCCACCGTTCATTGCTGCTTCTATTTGAGCAAATATCTGGTTGGTTTTGAAGTGTGCCTGGTCTAAAGCTCCAGATGGACATGCTGCAACACAGGTTCCACATCCTTTACAGAGTGCTACGTTAACATGTGCTTGTTCATCTATTCTTTCAATTGCACCGTATGGGCAGAGTTCAATACAAACTTCACATCCACCACATACATCTTCATCAACACTTGCAATGATAGGTTCAATTTCCACTTCACCTTTAATCATTGGTATTGCTGCTCTAGCTGCTGCACCTGATGCTTGTGCAACTGCGTCAGGAATATCTTTTGGTCCCTGAGAAACACCTGCTAGGTATATACCGTCTGTTAATGTGTCAACAGGCCTGAGTTTAGGGTGAGCTTCCATAAGGAAACCGTCAGCACTTTTTGACAGGGTTAAAGTCTGTCTGAGAGTTTCTGCACCTTCAGGTGGCTGTAGACCCACTGATAGAGCAACCATATCGTAGTCGTATTCTGTGACTTTTCCGAGTAGGGTGTCTTCTGATCTTATGGTTAGGGTCTTATCAGGGTTTTCTATGACTTGTGCTGGTCGACCTCTGATAAATTTAATACCATACTTCTCCTGTGACCGTTTGTAGAACTCTTCAAATCCTTTACCGAATGCCCTTATATCCATGTAGTAGATTGTAACTTCGGTGTCAGGTTCGTGGTCTATGATGAGCTGAGCGTTTTTCATTGCGTACATACAGCAGACTCTGGAACAGTATGGTTTATCGATCTGTTCGTCCCTGGATCCAACACACTGGATGAATGCAAATTTATTAGGTACTTTACCGTCTGATGGTTTTATAACATGTCCCTGGGTTGGTCCGGATGCGTTTATGTATCTTTCCAGTTCAAGACCAGTGACAACATTTTCAGCTTGACCGTATGCCCATTCTTTTTTCTCTGTGGGGTCATATGGGTCGTAACCTGTTGCAACTATAATAGTTCCAACGTCGAGTTCGATGGTTTCTGGTTCCTGGTCGTGTTTTATTGCACCGTTACCACAGACCTGGTCGCATAGTTTACATTCAATACAGTAGTCTTTGTCTATGGTTGCACATAGTGGGACTGCCTGTGGGAAAGGTATGTATGTAGCTTTGACCATACCAACACCTTCATCGAAGTAGTTTGGTATTTCTATCGGACAAACTTCGGAACAACTTCCGCAACCTGTACATACTGATTCATCTATGTAACGTGGTTTTTTCTCTACTTCTACTTTGAAGTTTCCAATGTAACCGTCTACCTTTTTAACTTCTGCGTAAGATATGAGTTCAATGTTTTCGTGTTTTCCACAGTCTACCATCTTAGGTGCTAGAATACACATTGAACAATCTAATGTAGGGAATGTTTTGTCCAGCTGAGCCATTCTTCCACCTATTGTAGGTTGTTTCTCTACAAGGTAGGTTTTGAATCCCATATCACCAAGATCGAGTGCTGCCTGAATTCCGGCTACTCCTCCACCAATAACTAGGGCTTTGCTTGTAACTGGAACTGATTCTGATATTAATGGTTCTAGTAACCTTGCTTTTGCAACTGCCATTCTTACTAAGTCTTTAGCTTTTTCAGTTGCTGCTTCAGGTTCGTTCTGGTGAACCCAAGAATCGTGTTCCCTTAAGTTTGCAAATTCAAAGAGATATGGGTTTAATCCAGCTTCTTTCACTGCTCTTCTGAACGTTGGTTCGTGGAGCCTTGGTGAACATGCTGCTACAACTACTCTGTTTAAACCCTTTTCTTTAATGTCCTTCTGGATCATTTCCTGTCCAGGGTCTGAACAGAAGTATTTGTATTGTTCTGATACAACAACGTTTGGAAGTGTTGCTGCATAATCTTTTACTGCGTCGATATCAACTACGCCACCGATGTTTATTCCACAGTGACATGTGTATACACCGACTTTTGGTTCTTCGGTTGTTTCTTGCTTTTTTTCTTCTGCCAATTAGATCACCTAATCCATTAAATTAATGATAGATTATCTTATCCTTAATGTGTAGGGTCTATCAACTTAATAAATAAAGTTTTCTATTTATTTTTTTATACAAAGTATATATGTGAGAATATTTTTAAAACACTTAAAATTCTTATTACACATAATAAATTTATTTTAACCAAATTAAATTACGGGCATGTAAATGATTTCAGCTAAACAATGAAAATTTTTTATTATAACATTCTAATTTTAATTTAAATTATTTTAAATATAATATTTTAACAGATTAATTTAACAATTTAAACATTTTATCCCATTTAAATTAGGTTAATACGTATATGTGAATGATTAAAAATATATGACAATAATATCTCCTTTAACATTATTTTTATAATGTATAATAAAAATTATTCGCTATATCAATACCAAACATTGATTATGAACAGATTTAAAGTGTATAGGGGCCAATTTGATATTTTTAATTATTGATCACGATAAATATTATGAATAAATAAATCTTGCATCAGAACTCTTTACAAGACATTTCAGAACTTAATATGGGATTATATGAAAGAAATGAGTATTGGCAGTGTTATCATGCTCACCACTGTGCTTAGGAATATGCATGCGGCAGCTGCATTAATATCAAGGTCATAACTTGCTGCAAGAACTAAACTTAACATTGCAGAAGGCATACCTGCCTCAACAACGGTGACCGTTCCTTCAAGACCATGTAACCCTAAAATATACACCATCAAAACTGCTATCATTGGGGATATTATCAGTCTTGTTAAAGTCACGAAGGATGCTGCACCGAAATAATTTTTTAAATCTCCCGCTTCTAGAGACAATCCAAGCGATATCATAATCATTGGAATTGCAGCTCCACTCAAATATTTCAATACATCTAAAGGTATAAATCCTGGGTTTAAATGTAAAATATTAGCAAGTATGCCTAGTATTATACCCCACAAGGGAGGAAACAGAACTGTTCTCTTAATAATTGATGTATATCTGCCACCGAATATTAGAATGAAAAAAATTCCAAGGCTTAAAAATAATATTGTAGACCCCATATCATAAAATACGGCTCTAACTAATCCTGTAGCCCCAAATATTCCCAAAACTACTGGATATCCCAGGAAACCCGAATTAAATAGGGTTGATGTGCCTACTAATGTCCACCGGGTTTTTTTTGAATAGCCCCTTGCACGTGAAAATATGTATACTAACAACCCGCATAAACTGCCGGTTATAATACAGATAAGCGTTATGGGTAGAAGAAGTTTTAGATTCGAAAGATCTGCATTGAACATTGCAAGGAATATTAGGGAGGGAATTGCAATATTTATAACAATTTTATTAAGAGTTAAGGAATCTTCAGGCTTTAAAAGACCTATTTTCTTAGCTAAGTAACCGATTAGTATCAGAAGTATGATTGCAAGTATGGTTTCTGTGGAATTCATAGTATCTAACTATCGTCTAAAAATATTGAATATCTAAATGGACTGAATTTAAAAAAAATATAATAATAATTCTAATAAAAAAAATTTATTTAAGGGAAATTAATCTGTAATTCCCTCTGTAATTACTTTGAAAACTGCTTCTCCTTCAGGTAAATGGGGACTGTCCACAAGTCTTGCAATTCTTTTACCTGCTAGTCCTTTTTTGAGCCATATTCTGTACGTTGCTGCATGACCAAGCACATGTCCTCCTATGGCTTTAGTTGGACTTCCAAAGAAAGCATCTGGTTTAGATTGAACCTGGTTGGTAACGAAAACAGCTACATTGTAGGTATTTGCAATGTTTGAAAGTGTGTGCAAATGTTGGTTCAGCTTTTGTTGTCTGTTAGCAAGGGATTCCCTTCCAACGTATTCTGCACGGAAATGTGCCGTTAAAGAATCTACTATTAAAAGTTTGATATCTGTACCGCTTTGTATGAGTTCATTGACCTTGTCTGCCATGAGTATCTGATGACTTGAGTTGAATGCTCTTGCAATGTGTATTTTAGTGAGAACCTCTTCAGTATCGAGTTCTAATCCATCGGCAATTTGTTTTATTCTTTCAGGTCTGAAGGTGTTTTCGGTATCTATAAAAACACAATCTCCTGACAAACCACCTTTTTCTGGAGGCAACTGAACAGTAACTGCAAGTTCGTGGGAGATCTGACTCTTTCCCGATCCAAATTCACCGAATACTTCGGTTATGGATTGTGTTTCGATTCCCCCACCTATGAGTTCATCGAGACCGGTACTTCCAGTTGTTATCCTACCAACATCTTTCCTTCTTTCCATTACATCTAAAGCAGTCTCAAAATCAATCTGTTCTGATTTTCTTGCGGCTTCTATAACCTTTTCGGCAACACCCTCACCTATTTCGGCTTTAACACTTAATTCTTTTGATGTTGCAGTGGCCAGTCTCATCATATCTGCGAAACCAGCATCTCTTAATTTCTGGGCAGTTTTCTCTCCCACATTTGGCAATTCTTCGAGTTCTACCATTTTAAATCTCCCTTTAAAAGTTCATAATTAAAAATTTTATAATCAATTCCAAATACAATGTAATATTTTTTTTAGATTTCACTTCAAATCTAATCCTAAATAGAAATTTATGAAAATTATTCAAATAATTTTTAGGATTAATACAACTTTTATATACGCACTATTTAAAGATTGATCAATTACCAATTTAATTCAAATGTTTGTATCATAAACTCTGCATTTCCACTAATTTTTATTTGATTTATTCATGTTCATTACATCTTTATATCGACAAGTTTTTTAGCGTTAAGTCGTATCTCTTCGTTATATTCGTCGAAACTGGCATCGGCAATCACTGTGATCTCATGCCCAACAAGATCCGAAACTTTATCTTCTAGGGAACCTTCATCACCAGTTTTTTGAATAACTTCTATAATCTCTGGCATTTTCATGCCAATAAGTTCTTCTGCAGCGGTTCTGAAAAATGTGACCCTCATGGTACCTGTTTCATCTTCTATTACACATGGGATTATCATTAAATAGTTGGGTTCCTCAATTTCCTCGCCACATATATCGCAGATATAGGTATTGTCAACTAAACTAACTCTTTTATTGCAGTTTGGGCACATTTCATAGAGAACCCTGTTCCCATAAGCTTCCACTATTTGTCCAGTAACCTTTATATTTTTGTCTTCTTCCTCAATATCGTCGATCTTCTTGGTTTTGTAGATCATTTCTTTAATATCATCATGTGAAGGAAGCTTTTCTGATTCTTCGGTTGTAGCCTTAGTAACATTGGTATTTCTACCCACACTGATTTCTATTTTATCTTCACGAGAATTTACACGAGGATTTTCTATTTTTATTGCATCTCCAACATTTAAAGGAGTTTCTGTTTTTTCATCCCAGAATGATGCTCTAATTACTCCTGTTCCGTCTGCAATTTCAACTGTTCTTACAATGCCCTTTGTTCCGTCTCCCCTCTGGAACTCGTTTGGATCGTAAATGTTGATGACTCTTCCAACCATTTTGATGTTATTGTCACCTTCTTTCAATTCACTAATAGTTTTACTGGAATATAAAGAGTCTTCAATTTCATTTATTGATGGAATGTCTACCATTTCCTCAGCGCTAGGTTTAACAATTCTTGCAGGTCTTCCAATAGAAAGATCCATATTATAATTTCCAAGACGTGTCCTTGCATTTTCCAATTTTATTGGATCTCCTGTATTTAAATGAAGATCTGCTTTGTCATCCCAGAAAGATGTTCTTATTATTCCTGTACCATCACCAATTTCAACAGTTCTTACTTTACCGGTCGTGCCATCGTCCCTGTTAAATTCACTTGGTTCGTAAAGATTTACAACCCTTCCTACAACATCAATTTCTTCGCCTTCATCGTCCATTAAATGTATATCAGCTATTTTAAGCGGTTTAAGATATTTTCCACATTCTTTCAGCTGATTTTTTAATTTACTATCAATTTCGGGGTTTATAATTATTTTAGAATTCCAATTAGTATTTATTCTATAATCGGTACCGGAATATTCGTCGAATTCAATGTTTCCACCAATTATCTTAATGATGTCTCCCTTTTTCAAGTCCATATTGGCGTCTTCGTTCCACAGGGTGATCCTTATAGAACCGGTGTCATCTTCCATTTCTAGAGACCTGACCTGACCTGTGGACTCATCGTTTCTTATGAAAGTTATTGCATCATATATTTTAGAAATCACACCTATTACGGTGACGTCACGCATTTCATGGGCATCTCCAATTTTTTGCACAGTTTCAGTATACTCTGGAAGATCAAATTCTCCCTTCATTACTCTACCTACCCATGAGTGGGTTAGTGCTACTTCTCCATCTCTTGTTCTTCCCATTGCACCCAATATTTTGACAGAATCTCCTTCTTTCAAGTCAAGATATTCTAATATATCTGTATCTCTGTTCCAGAGTGTGTACTGTATTTTCCCTGTTTTATCCTGTATTTCCATGGACAAAACTTTTCCTTCCTTACCATTTTTATTGAAGGTTCTTGTTTTAGGAATGCGCACTATCCTTGCGATTACATTAACTGTTGTGTCTCCCTTTATATCCTCTATGTTTGTTATTTTGTCGTCGTATTTGGGAAATGTTTGAAAATCTTCTTCTGGTAGTTTTTGTATTGTAGAATCCATTTTCATATGAAGTTCATCTTCTCTGAATCCTTGTTTAACTTCTGCATTGTTTATTTTAATTACGTCTCCTTCCAAGATTTGTTTAAGGAATTTGATGTTTTCTGTCCAGAGTACAACACGTATTTCCCCGGTGTCATCTGAAATTATCATATTGGCCAGTTTACCTTCTCTTCCCTTTTTGCTCGTGAATTTTTTCACGTTAGAGATATGCATAACCCGTCCTGTAACGCTGATGTTATCTCTACCAGTTTCTAATTCGTTTATTTTATGGGCTTCATTTGCTTCTGAGAGGGGTTTGTTCTCTTCATTAATGTACTCACCAATAATTGTACGTGCAATATCCAGCTCACTCATGAAACTAACATCTTCGTAATCATGCTTCCTTTCTTCCATTTTCTTTAAGAAGTCTTCGTATGAGATTTTATCTTGTATCTTTTCATATTCGCTTTTTATTTCTTGATTAATCTCGCCGCTCATTTGGGTTCCCTCACTCCAATATTTCTCATCTATATTAATATTTGATTATAAGATTAATATACAACGATAATGATGATTTGATTTTGGTTTATTAAATAAATTTTACAATTCATGTCGATAAATATATTATTCAACAATACTCTGATAACGTCATTAGAATAATAGTTTTTATCTATTTAAATCTCCGTATACATTGTGAATTGCTTTTTGCCAACTATTAATTTTAATATTTTTATGGAGTTAACTGTTCTATGCTTGTATTATTGAGGTTTGATCTTCGTAATATTGTATCTACTTATGATGTTTTAAAAACTAATTCTATTTTGGGTCTTGGAAACTAATGGGATTTGAGTTTAGTTATGTGAAACTGTATATATGTAATCTAAATTTGAATCATGGATTGGGTGTATTTTAATGTTGTAAACTATTTTTTAACTTGTATTTTATAGGTTTTGGTCAACGTTACAGTTCATATTATATATATTACTAGTAACCATATAATTATTACTATTCAATATTGCCACCCTTCTGTTCGGATGGGTAATTCCAGATAGAAATGTTAAGGGTAGTTTTGGATATATTTTTTTGAACTATAATTTATTGATTACAATAACATCGATGGTGTATGGTAAGATTAATATAATAGTTAGTTTGATAAAACTATTTATTCTTAGGGGGTATATAATTAATGAATCAAGAGCTCGAACTCGTCGAATCAATGGATAAATTAGGTGTGCTAATGAATAAATTTCAAACAGAGCTTTTAAATGGAGAATTAAAGGAATACACTCTAAGACAACTGTACTACATTGAATTAATTGATAAACATGAGGGGATTAGTGTTTCAGAAATATCAAAAACACTTGAACTTAAAAAATCCACGGTTTCGATAGCAATTAACCAACTAATGGAACTTGAAATTGTAACAAAAATCCAATCAAATACGGATAAACGGTTTTATTTCCTTAAACTAACTTCAAAAGGTAAAAATATCATGAAAATGCATAAGCAGGTTCATCAAAATACAATTAAAAAGATTATAAATATCTTAAATCCTGGTGAGGTAGAAAGTTTCATTAAAATTGTTGACAAGATCGCAGTTTTAAATCTATGAATTTTATACAAACAAAATATTCTAATTAATATGAAATTGGAATAAAGGAGAAATTTAAATGGCAATGACAATGGCTGAGAAGATATTGGCAAAGGCTTCAGGTAATAATGAGTCAGAAGCTGGAGAAATAATAATGGCAAATATTGATGTTGCCATGACCCATGATTTAACTGGACCGTTATCAGTAGAATCATTCGAGAAGATAGGACTTAAACAGGTATGGGATCCAGAGAAAATTGTAATAGTCTTCGATCATCAAGTTCCAGCTGACTCAATAGATGCAGCAAATAACCACATGCTAATGCGGAAATTTGTAAAGGAACAGGGAATTAACAATTTTTACGATGTAAGAGAAGGTGTATGCCACCAAGTTCTGCCTGAAAAGGGACATGTAGTGCCTGGAGAAGTTGTTGTTGGTACTGATTCTCATACATGTACGCACGGTGCGTTAGGTGCCTTTGCTACGGGAATAGGATCAACTGATATGGCAATGGTTTTTGCAACTGGAAAGCTGTGGTTCAAAGTACCGGAAACTATTAAGTTTGAAATTACAGGAAAATTACAGGAAAATGTATTTGCTAAGGATGTAGTTCTAGATATAATAGGTAAAATAGGGGCTGACGGGGCTACTTATAAAGCCTGTGAATTTGGAGGAGAAACCACCAGGAACATGTCCATATCTGACCGGATGGTTCTATGTAACATGGCAATAGAGATGGGTGGTAAAACCGGTCTGGTTGAACCAGATCAAAAAACAATAAATTATCTAAGGGGTCGATCAACCAAACACTACGAAATCATGAAAACCGATAGTGACGCAAAGTCACTCGAAACTATGTTTGTAGATGTTAACGAATTAGAACCACAGATAGCTTGTCCTCACAATGTAGACAATGTCAAACCAGTATCAGAAGTTGAAGGTACACACATAGACCAAGTATTCCTCGGTTCATGTACTAATGGACGTTTAAGCGATCTCCGTACTGCTGCGAGGATCATGAAGGGGAAGGAAGTATCTAAAGATATCAGAATGCTCGTTATACCAGCCTCTAGAGAGGTTTACACAAAAGCAATGGATGAAGGTCTTTTAAGAACTTTTGTAGATTCTGGTGCTCTAGTGTGCAATCCCTGCTGTGGACCGTGTTTAGGTGGACATATCGGACTTGTAGGGCCAGGTGAAGTAAGTCTTTCCACTTCCAATAGAAACTTCAAGGGAAGACAGGGAAGTCCTGATGCAGAGGTCTATCTTAGTTCAGCAGCGGTAGCAGCAGCTTCAGCAATCACTGGAACGATCACCGATCCTCGATAAATTGAATATATTGAGAGATTTAAAAATAACATTTAAATAATGATTTTTATGGATGTGCAATAAACATGAAAGGAAAAGCTTGGAAATTTGGTGACGATGTCGATACCGATATAATCATACCTGGAAGATATTTAGTATTAAGAGATGAAAAAGAACTTGCGGCATGTGTAATGGAAGGATGTGACCCTGAATTTTCGAAAAAGGTTAAAAAAGGCGATATAATAGTTGCGGGCAAAAACTTTGGTTGTGGATCCTCAAGAGAACATGCGCCAATAGCTATTAAAGGTGCAGGAATATCTGCAGTAGTTGCAGAATCCTTTGCAAGAATATTTTATAGAAACTCAATAAACATAGGACTACCATTAATAGAAGTCAAAGAGATCTCACAACATATCTCTGAGGGAGATATAGTCGATATAAATATTGATGAAGGGATTTTAAAGGATTTAAATTCTAATGAAGAGTTTGAAATTAAACCTCTCCCCGATTTCATGTTGGGAATAATGGAAGAAGGTGGATTAATAAACTTCCTTAAAAACCACTTAGAAGAAATAAAAGACGGATAAATGGGTTTAATATCGTAACATAAAATTAATGTTCCAAATTATTTATCTGTATGATACAATAAAATTTAATTAAAACTTAAAATGGTGTTCTTATGTACAAAATAGCTGTTATACCTGGAGACGGAATAGGAAAAGAAGTAATGGAAGCCACACTTCACATATTAGATGCTTCTGTCATTGGATTTGAATACACCTTTGCTGATGCGGGAGATGAACTTGCTGATAAAACAGGCATACCCCTACCACAAGAAACAATTGACTTAGTAAAACAATCCCAAGCATGTTTATTTGGTGCAGCAGGTGAATCAGCTGCAGATGTTATTGTTAAACTCCGAAGAGAACTTGATTTATATGTGAACCTCCGGCCTGTAAAATCCTATCCTGGTACCAAATCTTTATTCGAAGATATAGACTTGGTGATTGTCAGAGAAAACACCGAAGGACTCTACTCCGGAATCGAAGAGTATACTAAAGAAGGAGCAACAGCCGTCCGTGTGATAACCAACAAGGCATCGGAGAGAATATGTCGATTTGCATTTGATTATGCTGTAAAAACTGACAGAAATAAAGTTACAGCTGTTCATAAGGCAAATGTACTCAAAAAAACCGACGGAATTTTCAAAGACAATTTTTATAAGGTTGCAGAAGAATTCAAGGGAATAAACTCCGATGATAAATATGTAGATGCAACAGCAATGTTTTTCATAACCCAACCAAACATGTTTAGTGTGATCGTGACAACAAACCTCTTTGGTGATATACTCTCAGATGAGGGAGCAGGACTTGTAGGCGGGCTTGGATTATTACCATCAGCAAATATAGGTGAGAAATATGGTCTTTTTGAGCCAGTTCATGGTTCTGCACCATTAATTGCAGGTAAAGGAATTGCAAATCCCTCTGCTATGGTACTTTCAGCTGTTATGATGCTTGAATATTTGGGGGAGATTGAAGAAGCAAGAAAACTCGAAGAATCATTAATTGCTGTTTTGACAGAAGGTAAAATAGTGACCAAAGACCTGGGTGGAAAAGCTTCAACAATGGAAATGGCAGCAGAAATAAGGGCAAAATTTGCAATGGAATAAATTAAATTTTATTTGATAATTAAATATTTTTTTTAAGAAATAAGTAGTACAAGTTTATTTAATATATATTCCATTAGGATCATTTATTTAGAGAAATAAAATCATAGAAAATAGAATATGGTATATAATAATTTGAAACTAAAATTCGGAGCATGAACATGGAAAACGGTGCCAATGTTGATATTAGGGCAGACATTCCCCTACTTGAAGAAGTAATCTATTTAGACGCAGCAAGTACTACTCCTACCCCTAAACCAGTTGTTGAGGCAATGTGTGATTATTTTTATAAATACAATTCAAACACAGGTAGAGGAGCATATAGGATGGCAGTTAAATCAACCAAAGAATTTGAGGGAGCTAGGTCTCGAATTTCAAAATTTATTGGTTGTAATCCCTCCGAGGTAATATTTACCAAAAATACAACAGAAGCAATTAACCTTGTTGCAAATGGACTTGATTTTAAAAAGGGAGACTCCATAATAGTACCTAACATTGAACATCATTCCAATTTTATTCCATGGTTGAATCTCAAAAAAAAGGGTGTCGAGTTAAAAGTCATAAAAGCAGATGAATATGGCATTATAGACGCTGCAGATGTAGAATCTGCAGTTGATGCAAATACTAAACTCATAACAACTACCCATGTTTCGAATGCAATAGGATCAGTGCAACCAGTATATGAAATAGGCAAAATTGCTGATGAAAACGAAATTCTTTATATGATAGATGCAGCACAATCAGCAGGGCATATGAAACTGAATGTTAAAGAAACTTATGCTGATTTTGTATCCTTTCCGGGGCATAAAGGATTACTCGGCCCGATTGGGACCGGATTTCTTTACTGTAGTGACGAGTCTGTTGATAAAATTGAACCAATGAACTTAGGTGGAGGAACCGTTATAGATGTTTCTGAGGGGGAATTTTCTTTAGAAGATGTCCCTGCTAGATTTGAAGGTGGTACGCAGAATATTGCAGGAGTTATTGGCTTGGGGACTGCAGTCGATTATATTAAAAGAATTGGATTGGATAAGATCGAAAATCACAGCAAAAATCTCACAGCACAGCTGTTTCAAGAGATCAACGATATTGGAAACACAATTGTATATGGAAGTCCAGAAAATATTTATGGTATAGTTGCCTTCAATATAGATGGTGTAAATGCACATGATGTAGCAAAGATACTAGACGAATTAAAAAATATTTGTGTTAGAAGCGGTCACCATTGTGCAATTCCAGCAATACGACATATTCGAGCATTCGAACTAGGAGGCACCGTGAGAGCATCTGTACATTACTATAATACCAAAGATGAAATAGAGATATTTGGTGAAACATTGAGGGAAATTTCTAAGTTTTTCGGAGATTAAAAAAATGACCAGAGCACAATACATTGCAATATTTATAATTCTAATAATGGTTATAAGTTCAATTGCGGCTATTATAAGTGTAGTTTAAGCATGATTGGAAGATTAAAATCTATAATTTAATCTATTTAGAATTTAACAAATTAGTATAACTTTACTGATTGGAGCGTGATATAAATGGTAAAAGTTAGGATAGGGGCAGTAGTATCAGAATTTAACTACGATATAACTCATATGATGTTAGAACTTGCAAAAGAACATGCAAAATTTCTAGACTCTGAAATAACCAAGGTTATAGCAGTGCCTGGCGTTTTTGACATGCCATTAGCGATTAAAAACCTCCTTGAGAAGGACGAAATTGATGCTGTAGTAACAATAGGTGCCGTTATAGAGGGCGCCACAGCTCATGATGAGATAGTGATCCAACATGCATCACGTAAAATCACTGATCTTTCGTTGGATTACAACAAACCAGTTACATTAGGAATATCTGGTCCAAAAATGACAAGGCTCGAAGCTCACCAGCGTATAGATTTCGGTAAGAAAGCAGTTGAAGCAGCTGTCAAAATGTTCGATAGACTGGAATAAATTAAAATTAAATTTTTTTTATTAATTCCTATTTTTTTTGTTCATATCAACAATTTTTTCTATTAAGAACTTTTTTTTACAAAATAATAAAACTATTTAGCTGTGAAAACAATCTATTGAACAACTTGCTAAAGAATTATTAAAAAAAATTCTGGAGACTTATGAATGGAAATATTAACACCTGATGATTTAAAAGCCAAATTTAAAGATCCATGGATCACACCCTATAAAAAGGTAATCACCATGGTAGATGACGATAGAGTGGAATTAATTGAATATCACCCTTGTGTGGCAGGATCTGAATGGATGGTTTATCAGTATAAACGTACCAGTGACCTTGTAATGGACTCTAAAAGAGATGGTGATAGGCACACATACAATCTTAAAGTGGGTAAGGCCAATATGGCGCTTAAGCCCAGTTTTTCTGCTGCAGGAATAGAAGAAGTCGCTGTTGAAGGCGATGAAGTAAAAATTGTCCATGCAGGGCTTGCAGGGGCTGGTGTAGGGGCTGCAATGTGTAGGGGGATGGCAAAGGGTGTTAAACATGTTGAACTTTATGATATAGGTGGAGGTTCGAAGGTAGGTAGAGCCGCAGTTGTAACACCCAGACTTCAAAAGGTTGTTATAGGAATTGATGATACCGATACCAAACAGGAAGGTGCAACTTGGACTCTTGCAAACAATGTTGGGAATGCACTTGCCCAAATGGGATTTGAATATCTGGACCATGTCACATGTCAACTGTACCCCCACAACCCAAATAAGACACAAAATTGCGTTGCCATAGCACTTGTATTTGCTGTTGAACATGGAAGAAGGGATGAATTAATAGAAAAAACAAGAGAACTTCTTAAAAAGGATACACTCTCAGAAAAAACTGCTATAGCAGTTCTAGACGGGTTTGGAGTACCAAAAAAACTTCGGGAATATGCTGAAAATACAAAAAAATCAATGATGACTGTAGAAGATGCAGAAACAACAGCAAAAGAAGTAGGGGTGCAACTTGTTCAAGTTACAGGTGCACCAGGAGAAATAGGTGCCCTGGCAGCACTTGGACTTTATAACGATCTAGAAGAAGCTGTTAAAGTTTACTACTAATTCGTTCACATTTTTTTCATTTTTTTTAAAGTCAATACACAAAGTTTAAAAACTTCCCAGTAGTTGAACTTGCAAACTGCATATCTGTGACAACAGATGGACCTATTTCTATTTTAAAACTTTTGCTTCCATCTTGAACATAGTATGTATTTGTCACACTGTCAGGGTTGTAGGTTATAGTCTTGTAGGCAACACCATTTAAGTAAATTTCGTACGTTCCATTAGTTAATATTCCCATAGTACTCGAAACTTCCACGTTGTTCATGTATATGTTTACAATTCTACCGCTAGTATTAGAATTTTCACTTTTTAAGAGCACTCCTTCGGTAATATTAAGGGCACTTGTATTTCCCATCACTGGCACTGATTTTTCTGCATAAAAATTATTAAACCTATTCCGCAGATCTCCATCGGTTATAACATCTCCCACATTGAGTCCTAATATGTTTCTAGCACCTACAGGTAACCTCATAATATTTTCTTCACCTGGAACAGTTTGATTAATTGTGTACTTTACACCGCCGATGTAGATTGAATCTCCATAGTTAAGTTCCAAAGTAGCAAGAGCTTCGGTAGGTACGTTAATAATTGAAGATGTGGTTTCATTTGCAGCAATAGTGTAAGGTCCTCGAACATCAACAGTTTGATTACTTGCAGGGTTATTGAATATTATAAGATTCCTAGAGTCCGGTTGGATCGATATTTTACCACCGTCAAAATGAACAGAGCCTAGCAGTGTTGAGATCATGGCAAGGAGTATCAATCCAGAAACAATAATTGGGGAGTGCATTTTAAGAAATGTTTTCAAATTTCTCATGCTGCCGTCTGTTCTTGAGAAAACATTGAAGGAGATCCTTATGATCTTCACTATATAAAACATGGCAATTATCACGCCAATACTCGATATAAGCACCCCAATTGTTAATGAGATGAATCTAATAAAAAATACAGCGAAAATACCTAGAGAAGCAAGTGAAAGGCCGAGGATTTCCATTCTTATGTACTGTCCAAGGGAATCGATCATCGTGATCCTACCATATGCTGTTGCTCGATCAACTATCGTTCTCACTACTTCGTTTGCAACAAGATTTAACTCGGTTAGTGAGGATAGAACATGTTCAATTTTCCCAATGTCCACTTCTTTAACTTTCATTCCCATTACATCAGCATCTAAAACAATTCCGACGTCAACACCGTAATCATCTTCTAATTTTATTTTATTCAAAAACGATCTTTTAGCTGCAAACTGGCCACTAAGAGGTTGATCAAATTTAATCTCTGGAAAGAAAAAGTTCAAAAGGGGTTTTGCTGTAAGTTCTGTAACCCTGCCAGCTTCCCTCTTAAATTTGGTCTTGGTAATATCTGCTTCTCCACTCATTATAGGTGTAATAATATTGTTAACTTGAGTTTTAGTCAAATTATGTAGATCAGCATCTAAAAATACTACAATATCTCCTTTAGAATTCTTGAAACCAGTTTTTATGGCTGCACCTTTTCCTTTATTTTTAGGGTGGTTTATTACCATTGCACCAGCATCCAATGCATTTTGTGCTGTCTGATCAGATGATCCATCATTAACTACAATAACCTCTTTAATGTAGTTTAAAGATTTTACAACACCCACAACTTTAGCTACTGTTTCCTCTTCATTGTAAGCTGGGATTATCACTGATACAGTCATTTTTTTTGGATTGCCAACTGTTTTGATAGATGATAATAACAGAATAAATATCTTAATGATCCATAACACAAGGTACACCTCATAGTTCCTTTCATATTCTATACGTGAACATGATATAAAAATATAAGTACATTTTGTTAAATTAAATTAAAAAATTTTAATAATATCTTTTTTTATTTTATAGTATTACTCAGAAACTTTATTAACTCTTCAACATATAATTTTTAGTAACATAAACATTTCTACATTTTTTTTATATAATTAAAATAATTATTGGGGTATAACATGGAACCAAAGGTCATGATAATACTTGGAAGTGTTTCAGATTTTAATGTAGCAGAGAAATCTATAGGTATACTGGAGATTCTGGGTATCTCATATGATGTGAGGGTAGCCTCTGCACACAGAACACATGAAAAGGTTAAAAAAATAGTAGAAGAATCTACTGCAAATGGTGTGGAAGTTTTCATAGGAATTGCGGGACTTTCAGCTCACCTTCCGGGGATAATAGCAGCCAATACGTATAAACCAGTTGTGGGGGTTCCTGTGTCTGTGAAACTTGGAGGGTTAGATGCACTCTTTGCAATAGTTCAAATGCCTGTTGGTGCACCTGTGGCAACGGTTGGAATAGATCGTGGGGAAAATGGTGCAATACTTGCTGCACAGATAGTGGGAATACACGATGCGGGTGTCAGAACCAAACTTTCAAAGATGCGGAGAGAATTCTTCTTTAAACTAAAGAATGATGAAGAAATGCTTGCTGAAAAATTAACAGGAAAATACTATTCCCGACACTCATTTGAAATAGATGAACTTGAAACAACAACAACAAAAGAAGATGATCCTGTGGGAAATGATGATACAGAATATCCTGATGTTGCAGTTATAGCTGGAAGTTACTCTGATATAAAAATTGCAAAGAAAACAACCAAATTTCTCGATAAACTTAAGATTACATACACTACTAATGTAATATCTCCAATTAGGCATCCTAAAAAATTTGAAAATTTCATGGATGAAACAAAGGCAGTTAAATTATACATAGCTATTTCAGGACTATCTGCCCATGTAACTGGTGCTGTTGTTGGTTTCACTGAAAAACCAGTAATAGGTGTTCCATGTAACATAAGGCTTGGTGGATTAGATGCACTGCTTTCCATGGTTAACATGCCTCCTGGTGTGCCAGTTGCTACACTGGGGATAGATTCAGGAGGTAATGCAGCTATACTTGCAGCTGAAATGCTGGGGATAGGCTATGCAGATATAAAACAGGAATTGTTAGATTTTAAAAGAAACATGAACTGTCCGGGTAATTAAATCAAAATATAATCATGATACAATGAAAAAATATAATAAAATCAATGAAAATCGGTGTGAAGTAAGTGGATGTGGATGTAATGTTAACTACTTAATCCTAGGAGTAGCAGTTATATTCATTGTACTGATAGTTGCATCTACCGTAAAGTAGGCCCTGACACTAATATTGGATGAATCTGCTTTATTAGATAATTATTTATTATGGAGTTGAATTAGATGAGAGAATTTTTAAAAACCCTTGAAAATGATTTTACTGTTATAACTATTGATGAGCAAATATCAACCAAATATGACGTTTCTAAAATATTAAAGGAACATAATAACGAAGTTGTAATTTTCAATAACATTAAAGAAAGTGATATGGGAATAATTTCTGGCATTTGTAACACAAGGGAAAAAATAGCATGTTCCATTTATTCAACAGTGCCTGAAATCACATCAAGGATAATCCAAGCCACAGAAAATCCAACCAAGATTGAGAAGATAGAGACAACTCAAAAATCTTTTAAAACTTCCATGAATGCAGATCTTACTAAACTTCCAGTCCCAACGTTCTATAAAAAAGATGGGGGGGCCTATTTGACTGCAGGGGTAATAATAGCAAAGGATCCTGAAACAGGGGTCAGAAATGCTTCAATACATAGGATGCTTGTTAAAGGTAAAGACCGTTTAGGAGTTAGAATAGTCCCAAGAAACCTGTACACTTACTATAAGAAAGCTGAAGAATTGGATGAACCGCTTGAGATTGCAATTGCAATAGGAATGAATCCTGCAACACTTCTTGCTTCATGCACATCGATACCAATTACAGCGGATGAACTTGAGGTTGCTAATTCTTTCCACAATGGGGAAATGAAGCTTATTAAATGCGATACCGTCGATCTGGAAGTTCCTGATTGTGAAATACTCCTTGAAGGTCAAATAATTCCTCATGAAAGAGATTCTGAGGGCCCATTTGTTGATTTAACCGACACTTATGATGTTATAAGGCAGGAACCTGTAATAAAGATTGAAAAAATGCACTACAAAGATAAACCACTTTACCATGCCATAATGCCTGCAGGAAATGAACATAAACTGCTACAAGGTTTACCTCAAGAACCAAGGATATATAAGGCGGTTCAAAATACGGTTCCAACAGTAAAAAATGTAGTTTTAACAGAGGGGGGCTGTTGTTGGCTCCATGCGGCAATTTCAATACAAAAACAGACACCGGGTGATGGAAAAAATGTTATTATGGCTGCTCTTGCAGCACATCCGTCATTAAAACATTGTGTGGTTGTGGATGAGGATATAGATATTTTCAATGGTGACGATATTGAATATGCTATTGCAACACGAGTTAAAGGAGATGAAGATATTCTAATTGTACCTGGGGCCAGGGGATCGTCACTCGATCCACGTGCAACTCCTGTTGGAACAACAACAAAAGTAGGTGTAGATGCAACCAAATTATTAGATAAACAAGAGAAATTTGAAAGGGTCAGTAAAACCAGGGATTAAATTAATTCTCAATTTATTTTATTTTAAAAATAATAACTGGGACTCGAGTTATACGATGATATCTGATTTAGTCCCACATTTTGGACATTTTTTATCCGTTTTGATACTATTTGCCATAACCTGATGCCCATTCCGTTCAACGAGAACTTCTCCGCAGTTGTGGCAGTAGGTGTTTTCTCCCATACTTGAAGGTACATTTCCAATGTAAACATATTTCATGCCCTTTCCATTTGCAATTTTATATGCTTTCTCAAGGTCAGCAACTGCGGTGGGTGGTACATTTTTCAATTCGTAATATGGGAAAAATCTTGTAAAGTGCAATGGCACATCAACACCAACTTCTTCTACCATGAAGTTTACAAGCGATTTTATATTCTTCTCAGAGTCATTATAACCCGGTATCATCAAATTGGTAATTTCAAGATGTATCTTTCTATCATAGATCCTTTTTATGTTGTCAAGAACTGGTTGCATTCTTGCATCGCAGAGTTCTTTGTAGAATTGTTCTGAAATCCCTTTTAGATCAACATTAGCGGCATCAAGATATGGGCCCACCATATCAAGTGATTCTTCGGTCATATACCCATTTGTTACATAGATGCTTTTTAAACCGTTATTCTTTGCAAGTTTAGCAGAGTCAATTGTATACTCTAACCACATGGTCGGCTCGTTGTATGTCCATGCAATTGATTTACATTTATATTCTTTTGCAAGTTTTACAGCATCTTCTGGTAATATTTCACGTAGGGAAACTTCATCTAGTTCGGCTTGTGATATGTTCCAGTTCTGGCAGTGTTTGCATCGGAAGTTGCACCCAACAGATCCTAAAGATAGAACAGTTGAACCCGGATAAAAATTGAATAAAGGTTTCTTTTCGATGGGATCTACTGCAACTGAAGATGCAGATGCATAGTTCAATGTGTAGAGTGTTCCACCGATATTCTCACGCATATCACAAAATCCTTTTTTATGATCAGAGATTACACATCTCCTTTCACATACCTTACAATTCAATGAGTTATCTAATTTGTTATATAAAATAGCTTCTTTTTTCAATTTTAACACCAAAATCATTCATTTTTAGATAGAACCCTATTTATAATATTTCTATTAAATTTTTAATGAATATTATAGGTCACTTTAAGTGGTCATAACCCTTTGGTGTTAATATATTTGTATTTCCTTCCTTATCTAACATCTTAATCATTCCAGATGAATCAATGGAACCGATTTTGTAGAGGTTAATTTTGGATTTTAGATCTTCAAAAAGATCGGGTTTAACAGTTAAAACAAGTTCAAAATCTTCTCCATATGCAAGTGCCATTTCTAATGGATCATCTTTCGTTGTATTGGCTATATCAAAGACAACTTTGGGTATGGGAAGATATTCTTGATTTAATACTACTCCAATACTCTTATCACATGCGTTCATCATCTCACCCAACTCACTAAGGAGACCATCAGTTATATCAGTAGCAGAAGTTACTGAACCGGAATTTGCCAATATAATTCCGATATCCAGTTTAGCTTCGGGTTCGAGGGCGTGTTTAATTACCAAATCTTTAGTATCTGTATTAAGATTATCAAATTTATGTGATGTATCGCTTAAAACTTTAAATCCTGAAGCTGCAAGTCCAAGTGGCCCGGTGACAGCTAAAATATCTCCTGCACTTGCTCCATGTCTCATCATGACATCTTCTTTTTTCACAATACCCAAACATGTACCACAAAGTGTTAATTCTTTTGCTTCATTGGTATCGCCACCTATTAATGACATATTATACTTTTTACATGCATTTAGTATTCCATCAATTATTTGATCAAATTCAGATAACTTCATGTTCCGTGGTAGGCCCATTGAGATCAGTATACCTATTGCTTCGGCACCCATGGCAGCTAAATCGCTCACATTTACAGTTACTACCTTTTGACCAATCTGATATGGGCTCATTTCATTAGGAAAATGTGTATATGCTATTAACATGTCGGAACATGTTACTAAATAATTTTTTCCAATATCAATAAGTGCAGCATCATCAGAAAAGCTTCGAATTGAAAGTTCATCTAAAAAAAGAGATTTGATCCGGGGATTTTGACTTTTTGATAAAAGTCTATTGATAAGTTTTTTCTCCCCGAGATCAGAAATTTTATCTATATTAGAGGGCATCATTAACCCTGTCGTTTATTATGGCTGCGATCCTTCTATCAGCACCTAAAGGTTCTGTATAGATAATCTCGCCTTTAAAATCAATTTTAACTTCATTTTCATGGCTGTGACTGTGCCCATGACTGTGGTTGTGTTCACTATCTCCATGTCCATTGTTGAGTCCCAGAATTCTTGGTATATCTTCTGTTGTATGGACACCATGGGCGAGGAAAACTGGTGTTACAACGATCTTTTCCGCACCTTGTTGTGCAAGGCTATTAATTGCTTCGGGGATTGATGGTTTTGACATGTTCATAAAACCCACTTCAACAAGAAGACCTTCATCTTCCCTATACATATCAGCAATCTGAGTTACAACATCCTTCCCATATGGTAATCTGCTTCCATGTCCAACCAATAATACACCAATCTTAGTTTTTGAGCTTGAATTTGTATCCATATGATATCACTCCGTCTTCGCCTTCTTCTTTGATTTTTCTAAATACCATCTCAACATCGTCGCCTATTTCAACCATGTCAGGATCACAGTCTACGATCTGGGATGTTATTTGTGCACCTTCTTCTAGTTTAATGATTGCAACTACATATGGTGCAAGTGTTTTGAATTCATCTGTTGGGGTGTGTATCACTGAAAATGTATGAATTTTACCTTCACCACTAAATTTAAAATCTTCAATTATACCCTTTCTTCTGCATTCAGGACATAAAACTCTACTTGGGAAAAAAACACTTCCACATTGGGAACATTTTGATCCGATGAGATTGTATCGCTGCTGGATATGGCGCCAACCTCTTACGATATCTTTCATATTGAACCTCCTAAATATACCTTTAATTGTTAATTAATTACTGCCATTATGCTTTTTTATGTATCGCTTTAAAAAACGTACTTTATCAATTTTGTTGATTGAATTTAATAAGATAATTCACATATTTAATTCTAATCTAATTCTCTTCATATATTAAGATAATTAACTCTTATCTAAATTTGATAATATTAAAAATTTTTATTTTTGGATACTATTATTCCATCCGAAATGAAGATTCTCCATTTAAAATTCTCGATATAATACCCTTTGTTTATATTGTATGAACACTTATAAATTTATTGTTAATAACAATTTATAAATTAATAATATCAAAAAACTATGGAAAACAAAGGCTATGTAATAGGTGGATTGGCATTTCTACTGGTTTTACCTTCAATACTACTTTTGATGGTACTCGTGGATATGGTTAACTTGGACGAATCAGTGGACACTATAATTAAATCTGATAATTCATTCTACATTTCCGGGGATGTTGAAAGAAATATACCAATAATAACAAGGCAAGTTCTAAAGGAAACTGTTGATAACACCATATCTAATGGGATGCCACTTACTAATAGTCGAATTCTAATTAAGAATGCTATTGGACATAAGATGGACGATTTATGTGCTAATTACCAGAATAATTCCGGTGTAAATGTTAGATGTATAATCAACTCTGTGGATTCTGCTTTGGATCCCTTTGAAGTAGAATTAAATTCGACTATCGTGGTAATGAAGGATAATATCACCTATAATCGCATTGTTAATCAGAACATATCGATATTGTGTACAGATCATCGAAATAAATTTTCAATAAACTCCAATGATTCTAACGAGATTTCTGATCCATTACCCTTCATTAAATGCAAAAAATTTGGTGGTATGATCATAAAAAATGCTAGGATTAGCTATGGTTCAAGTCTTAAAAAATATCTAAATGGTGTAAATGGTTCTGAGATCTATGAAAATGCTAGCTCACCATATTACATAAAAAAATGTCCCTACGATCCATACACATCACACGGAAACTCGACAAAATTTAAGACCCTAAAAAATTGTATAGACAATGGCTATTATCATGAAAGTAATGATGGGGCATGTTTATTATGCCGATTAGAAGGACGGGCTACATGTAATCATTATGGATTCGAAACATTCATTATACCTTCAAACGAAGGAAATAAACAAATTATAATCGCCCCATGCTCCATAGACCATGTGATATTCAGTAATAAAAATTTCAATAAACCCTATCCTGGAGAATCAGTTCAATCCTCTAATGATAATACATCCTGCGAAATATTTCTTGACAATGGCCATCGGGCCAAATATGGAGTACCAGATATTAAATGAGATTCAGTTATTTATGGCACTAATCACGTCCTAAAATATCAAAAAATTGAAGATACTCAAGGTGGATTTCATGAGGGATAATAACGGACAAATATTTACAATCGATGCATTATTAGCATTATTATTAATCACCATATTAATAGGTGTTTCAGCCAATACAATGGGCATTGTAGGGGATAAAATTCTAGAATACTCTTCTGAACAATCAATACAAAGAATTGCTGGAGATACTGCAGATGTCCTGATAAAAACCCCGGGTGAGCCTGAAAACTGGGAAAATTACAAATATTTCACGAATATAATACCTGGACTTGCAGATATTGAAAATGGAACCAATAAATTCGGGAATGTTTTAAGTATGAGGAAGATATCTTCTCTTAAAAAAAATCCAGAATTAATAAAACTGTTATTGCCGAAAAATATGGACTGTAATCTTATGATATATCCAACAAACACGTCTCTCCCAGTTATTGATGTAATTAGCAAAACTCCACTTAAAGGAGATGTTACGGTAGTTAATCGAACTGTGTTATATGATTACAAGTTAATCGATATCTATTCAAATATAAAACCTGATAATATCCGTATTAAAGGATCTGAATATGTTTGCACACATTCTTACATAAACCCCTCTTCACATAAACCTCCAGATTTCAAAAGCAGAAAATCTGGGTGGGTTTGTGCTGCATTTAACATCGATTTGGAAGATATAAAGTCAAAGGACTTTTATATATTAACTGATCCTGTTAGGGGTGATAATACAGATTTTCATGCGTCTTGGATATTGGATACTCCCAACAGGATGACTAATAACTCCCAGAATTTCACATCAAACCCTATACTCATAAATTCTATTATTTCAGAGCTTTCAGAAAATAAGAATAGGGAAATTTTTGTATTACACGTTTCCATTAGTGGAGATATTAAACAATGTTTTAACACCTATATTGTTGGTGTTCCAATGGGTACATCTGTCCAAGATGTCCGATTAGATAATATAGGCCCACAACCAGCTTTTTTAATCATGAAATTATGGATTAAATAGATAGTTAATAAAATGGGGATTATTAAAAAAGATTTATGGTGTTCAACTCAAATTTGCAGTTAAAACAACAACCTCTTCAAAAAAGAATCTTTCACTGGCAGTTATCGATACCTCAAAACCTTTTTCCATCAACCTTCCCATAGTTTCCTCAACATTAGCTAATGAAGATTGAACTAATTGAACACACCCCTTAGGGTTTAGATGTACAGATAATTCTTCGATAAAACGGTCAATAACTAATCTGCCGTCTGGACCTCCATCCCAAGCAGATTCTAACTCATCATCAATTCTTTCGTCTTCATCAGTCGGAAGATACGGTGTGTTAAAGAGTATTAAATCGAATTTTTCACCCTCTATGGAATCGAAAAGATCACCCAATCTTATATCAATATCTGATTGGTTGAGTTTTGAGTTCTTAAGGGCACATTCAACAGCATACTTATTTATATCCACAGCAATTACATTTTCAGTTATTTTAGATGTTATGATTGCTATAATCCCTGTTCCGGTGCCTATTTCAAGTACTTTGTCAGTTTTTTTAACTTTTAAGTTTTCTGCAAGTAGAAATGTGTCTTCTGCAGGTTCGTAAACTTTTTCACAAGTCTGAAATTCCATTCCTTGATATTTGATCATGGGTTTATCCTTTTCAATAAATTAAAAAAAAATATCTGATTTTTTTATTCAGTGTCGTATCCATCAATTGCTGAGGGGAGACATTCAAGAACAGTTGAAAGACCTGAAAGGTGTAAGTTCATAGTAACAGCACTCAATACCTCGTCCCTTGTGGCCCCATTTTTTTTGGCCATTATGGCATGCATTTTGACCCCTACTGGATTTTTATTGGATGTTTGAATTGCTATATTTATCAATTGTTTAGTTTTTTGATCAAGACCCGTCATTGTGCTCTGGACTTGTACGAGTTCATTGAATTTTGCAGCTAGTTTAGGACATTCTGATTGGAAAGTTTCATAGGTAGATTTTTCCATTTTATCACCTGTTAAAAATTTTATTCTGTAATAATATTACATTTATTTATTCATGTTTTTAGGGGGATCAAATCGGTCCATAGTTTCTTCTAATTCTGTTGAGAGTTTTCGTATATTTTCGGGCTCCATATTAATCACCCTCTGATCTAAAAGTTCAATATCCAGTTTTGATATTAACTCCTTGACTTCGTCCTTATTGAATTTTCCAATTTCATGAAAAGAATCTATTAGGGCATTTCTTACTTTTTTCCTTTTATGTTGGAACAATGCTCTCGTTACATTAATTAGAAATTTGTCAATTATTACTTCATTCTTTGGGGTCAGTTTGATAACGGCTGAAGATACCTTTGGTTTTGGTAAGAAAACATTTTTAGAAACATTGAAAAGCATGCTAGCATTGGCATAGAAATGCATCATGACCGATAACCTCGAATAGTTTGAATCACCAGGCTCTGCAACCATACGTTGAGCAAATTCCAGCTGGTACATTAAAACTGCAAATTCAAAATTATATTCCAGTATCTTAAATGTTATTGGTGATGAGATTTTGTAAGGTAAGTTTGATACGACTTTGTTAAAATTTGGTAATTCAATTTTTGTGGCATCACCATTAATAACATCTACATTTGTAATATGAAGTTCTTTAAGTCTTTTAATTAAAATAGAGACAATTTTAGTATCTTGTTCAACTGCAATTACCTTTCCTGCATTTTCTGCTAGGGGAATTGTCAATGTCCCTATTCCTGCACCTATCTCTAGAACTGTGTCTTTCTTTGAAAGTTCAGCACTTTCTACTATTTTGGCTAATACATTCCCATCTACAAGGTAATTTTGCCCTTTTCGTTTATCAAGCTTAACACCTTCTTTATTTAATATTTTGAGGGTTTCAGACAACATGTAATTATTACTCCTGAAAAAAAATTGAACAATAACAATTAGTATAATTATATTTGATTTAAACCCTATTTTATAGGGTTAATAAAATAATCAGAAATATTATATGTCATGAAATAAAAAAAGGAATAGATATTAATTTAAGCTTTTTTAGGTTTAGGTGGTCTGGTGAAGAGTATATACTTCATTTTTCCTTTTCTTTCTTCGCCAGCTTCAAGTTCCTGATGGACACGCTTTGCGATGAGCTTAACCGGTTCAGCAAGCATACTTACCCGGTTTTTAATATCTTCAAAGCTCGTGAATTTAGCTTCTTTTCTAGCATTTATAATGTCCCACATATGTTTTTTACCGATTCCAGGCAGTAATTCAAGTTGGTGTAGTCTGGTTGAAATAGGGCCTGCATCGTTGAAAAATTCAATGAACTTGTTTTCTTTTTCTTTTATTATCTCTTCGATAACATAATCCAATTCTACTCTTGCAGTTGTTGTGAGCTTATCATACATCAATCTACTATTTACACGTGCTATTTCGTCCCGTTTTCCAGGTCCTATGTAAACACGTTCGTGTATGTCGAGCTGAACCCTCTCTTTTGGAATGAGTTCTAAAAGTGTAAACTCTTCGGTTCCTACAGCTTGAGCAATTGGTTTTCTTTTAAATGAAGGTGCACCTTCCTTAACATAACCTAAAGGAAGATAATCAAGGATAATCGCATGATCTTCCATTCAAACCACCCGGATGGTTATTTATATTATATAAAGCCCTTAGGCCCAAATTTAATGGAAAGAATTCGAATTCCAATAAATGGAATTAAATCATTCCCTATACTTGTTCACAATCTCTAATATTTGTTCTAATTCTTCTTTTTTGTGTGAACCCCTTTCCTTTGCAAACATCAACCTAAGATCTGCTAGATCTATTGGCATGACATCAGCTATTTTAATGGCTTGAGTTTTTTTTATTATCTCCTCAAGTTCGCTAACAAGCTTTTGAGCGGTTTCAACATCAAGTTTTGAAAACTTGGTTACATGATCCATTGCAAGATTCTGTTCGTAAGTTGGATCGTAGGATTCTGAACTTTTTTCAAGCATCTCCTTGGCTTTAGCAATTGTGATGGGGTCGGTGTCAATAACTTTTTTTCCAATCATCCAAATCACTCTTGCATTTTAAGATGTTCTGGTCGGATTATTAATTTTTTAGCCTTATTTCCATCATTTATTTCTACTATGTAAGCACTTCCCCTTTTATCATCAACTTTACCTGTTTTTCCATGGAAACGTGGGTGTGGTTGACCTTTATGAATGCTAGGATCGATTATTATGTGAACAATATCACTTTCATCGAAGGTTTGTATTTTTTTAGTTATAGGGTTTGTCCTACCTACTCGTATTGTTTTTTTAAGTTTGTAACGTGTTTTACTTCTTGAACCTTTTGATCTAGTTACCATATTTTAAACCTCCAAAACCCTTAAAGGGCCTGTTATAAGATGACTTAAGTCAGTTTTATGAATATTAACCAACATCTAATTGATTTGAATTTTATAATAAATTGTAATATCTCACATTCAAGCTCGAATCTTCTGATTAAAATATCTATTGATAAAATTCGTTTAAACCAGATTATTTGAAACTCTACATTAATTATTTTGGATATTACAATTATTTACAATTTATTATATTTGAATGAGATGTAAATATATATCTTGATTTTTTATAACTATATAATACTATTCATTCTACTACTTTAAATGTTTACATGCATTACATCCAACTGTACACACCGTGCACTGGTACCAAGTATTTCTGATACACTTGGCTTGCTTCTGTTTTCATCACCGGATATAAGTTCTTTAATGTAAAGGCCACCTTCACATTCTATTAATAATTCAAACATCTTAGGATCAATCATTTTATATTCGAGCTTTTTTACTTCGCGGGTGCGTATTTTATCTGCACGTCTGTGAGATACTCTGATAGGGGTTCTTTGATTAATAATTTTCATTGATTTCAAAGAATCGAGAAGTGATGGATCAACTTCATTCTCAAGTTCGACCGTTGCTTTATAGACTTTGTAAGTATCCCTTGATGATTCTTTTATTTCTGCACGCCGATTTTTAGCAACAAATTTCATTTCTGAGACTTCTACTTTACCCTCAGCATGCCTATTAACAGAGTTTTCAAGATCCTTTAGGTCTATGTCCCTCATTTTAGGTTCTTTTATTTCTAAGACGAATGTTCTCCCGGTTCCAAGCATTCTAACATCAATATCTTCTCTTCCAGCTCCATGAAATTTAGCACCTGTGCCATTTGCAGCTTTAATTGCATCTTCTGATATAAGCTCTTCAACGGTCTCGGGATACATCTTTCCGGTATAGTTGCACTTTTCACAACCCCTACCTTTACATTTACTGCAGGGCCATTTTGTTTGAGGAATACCTCTAATAAGTTTTCTATAACGGCTCTCAATAAAAATAGGGTTTATCTGTGTTTCTATTGTACCTTTTTTGAAGTCCACCATCAGTACCAAGTTAGGATTATCAAATTCTACTTCTTTAGAAAGTCTTAAAGACAGTTCCTTACCTATTTCCCTGTTTAATTCTTTTTTAATATTTTCAACATCGAGATCAAATTTATTGTGGATGTATTCTTCCCTTTCAATTATCTCAGGATCAACACGGCAACCTACTAGGAAATTGGAAAAATGAATATCTTCGGTTTCTATAACTTCTATGAGTTTATCTATCATAGTATCCAAGTCGTCAAATAGATCGTTGCAAATATAACATGCAGAACTTTTTGGAATATTTTCATTGGTATCTTCAAGGGTTTTTCTCAAATATTCACCTCTTATCAAATTTCCCGGGCCTGCAATGGTTTTTGAAAAACTTCTACCTAAACATCTCTTGCATATGTTCCCGTTGGTGAGGTCCATGATCTCTAATGATATATCTTTAATTTGAATTTCCATTTTTATCATCCATAATCTTTTATAAATTGTTTAAATTAAATATTAATTAATTCTAATTATTATAATCAAATATTATATAATAATTAATAAAATAAAAGAGAAAATTTGGTAAATCCCTTAAACCAATTGATATCAGTAATGCTTATCTCATCATCTGCTTCATCATTTGTCCCAGGGGACCGCCCATTTTTCTTTTTCCAAAGCCTTTCATTGCTTTTTTAGTGACGTGATAATATTTTAAGAGTTCTTTTACGTCTTCATTTCTCATACCCGATCCCCTAGCTATCCTTTTAACTCGGGATTGTTTTATTACCTCGGGGTGTTCGAGTTCATGGTCTGTCATGGAATCCATGAGTATCTTGTACTTTGCAAGCTTTTCTTCTGTTACTTGGGATGCATTTTTAGGGAGTTTACCCCCTGCTCCAGGGATCATGTTCATTACCTGCTGCATAGGACCCATCTTATTCATCATCTCAAACTGGGAGTACATGTCTTTAAGTGTGAATTTACCACTTAACATTGCATCTACAGATCCCATGTCCGCATCTGTTTCTGCTATTTCCTCTGCACGTTCAAGTAAGGTTTTTATATCTCCCATTCCGAGCAGTCTTGAAATGAAACGATCAGGATCGAAGGCTTCAAAGTCTTCTACTCTTTCACCGGTTCCTATAAATTTTATTGGTGCTCCAATTTCAGCTACTGCTGAAAGAGCCCCTCCACCTTTAGCAGAACCATCTAGTTTGGTTATTATTATAGAACCAATTTTGGTTGTATTATTAAATGCTAAAGCCTGTTCCCTTGCTTGTTGACCTATAGTCCCATCAATGACCATTATAACTTCATCAGGTTCCACAACGGATGAAAGACTTTCCATCTCATCTAGTAACTCTTTTTCTTCTTTGTGACGGCCTGCAGTATCAACAATTATAACATCATTCTTTTTAGCTTCTTTTAAACCTTTTTTAGCCAAGTCTATTGCGTCCGGATTCTCTGCATCTCCATAAACTGGAACATTCATTTGTTCGGTTAGTTGTAGGAGTTGTTCATATGCAGCTGGTCTCCAAGTATCTGTACTAACAATAGCGGGATTGAAACCTTTTTTTTGCAAGTAGCGAGTAAGTTTGCCTATTGAAGTTGTTTTACCGCTTCCCTGAAGTCCCATAAATAGTATTTTGTAGGGTTTTTTATGGATCTCCACTTCTTGGGCAGTTGCACCGAGTAGGTTCACAAGTTCATCGTAAACTATCTTAATAACGTGTTCTTTGGGTGTAACACCCTTTGGAGGTTCTTCATTTAAAGAACGATCTTCTATAGTCTTTGAAAGTTTTAAAACAAGTTTTATATTCACATCTGATTGGATAAGTGCCCTTTGAATATCTTTTATGACCTCTTTGACAACTTCTTCGTCAATTATGGACATTCCTGCCAGTTTTTTCATTGTTTTGGTCAGATTTTTTCCTAAATTACCCAACATTGTAACTCACCTGTTTAAAATTTTAATTTTTATTAATATTCATAAATTTTATAATTTTTAATAATCTATTTAATTTCTTATAGTAAATTCAATATTATTATATTAAGAGTTTAAGTATTTTCAGTATTTTTTTTATTGAACGTATTGTTAGTATATGCCATAAAAATATGGAATTTATCTTAAGAACCCCATTAGTAAACTAAATCTTGATTGAGTTAGGGGTTCGGTGTATAGTTATTGATGGGGATTTTTTGTTTATGATTGTCAACAAATTGATGATAGGCTGCCTAAAAACCTTTGTGATAGGAAACTTAGCATAATATTTGTTATCTAATATTGAATAATGCTTTTCCCGTATTTCACAAATTATACAAGGATATTAAAGACATCTAGAATGAAGCCGTCTATCAACTTCATATCTCATAGTTATATATAAATTACTGCAAACTATACAATTATTATTAATATTCGATTCATCCTCCCTTGAAGAAGACATCACGATAGAAATTTGAATATAAATTCATCAGATATGACATTAAGTTGTTGATGTGGATTTATTAAATATTTTAAATAAAATTAGTTTGCGAATTTTATCTACAACTTTAGTTAAATGAATTTAAAATCATAATTGTATATAATTTTGCTATAATTAATTAATGCATACGATGATCCGGTGATAAAAATGTTTGAAAAACTCAAGATCAGCTTAATTAAAGCACCAATAATAAAAAAAGGCGAATATAACTATTTTGTTCATCCAATTACCGATGGTATCCCTTTAGTTGAACCTTCGGTACTTGAAGAAGTTGCTGATGGAATTTCAAAATTTGGAAACATGGATGTGGATAAAATAGTATGTGTTGAATCAATGGGAATACACATAGCAACTGCATTATCGATAAAAACGGGAATACCTTTTGTAGTAGTTAGAAAACGAGCTTATGGGTTAGATGGAGAAGTTCCAGTCCATCAAATTACAGGCTACAGTCATGGTGAGCTATATATTAACGGTTTACAGAAGGGGGATAGAGTAATCCTTGTAGACGATGTTGTTAGTACTGGCGGTACTATGATAGCTGTTTTAAATGCTTTAAAAAAAATTGGTGTAGAAGTTGTCGACGTAATGGCAGTTGTGGAGAAGGGGACTGGGAAAGAGATAGTTAAAAGAGAAACGGGATTCACAGTTAAAAGTTTAGTCTTGGTGAATGTGGTAAATGGAAGGGTTGAAATAGTAGGAAGTGCTTCAGAATAATTTTGGATATAAAGTATAATAAATTAAATTTTCTTATATGGTGATTATGATATGTCAAAGCATGAACTTCAAGTAGCGGGAGTTATAGAAAAGATTAAGGATTTAAATGCAAAAAAAGTTGGTATCCAATTTCCAGAGGGTCTTAAAGTTCATGCAACAAAAATTGCCAGACAAATCGAGCATGAAACAGGGGCCCTCGTAATAATATCTGCTGATCCTTGTTATGGTGCGTGTGATGTGGCAGATGTGGATATGGCAGATTCTGTTGATGTTTTAGTTCACTTCGGACACAGACCCCTCCCCCTAGATTACGTTATTCCGATTATTTTTGTAGATGCATATTCTAATATGGAACTTCTCGAATGCGTTAAAAATTCTATGTCTATGTTGGAGGGTTATAAAAGAATAGGGCTTGTAACAACTGCTCAACATTTGCATCTTTTGGAAAAAGTTTCAGATTTTCTTGAAGAAAACGGGAAGGAAATTTTAATGGAAGATGGTGCAGGAACAATAAAAGGTCAGGTATTGGGATGTAACTTCTCAGCCATAAAGAAACTTGATGCAGAAGCATTTCTTTATGTTGGAAGTGGAAATTTCCATGCTTTGGGCATTAAACTTTTTACAGATAAACCTGTAATAGTTGCAGACCCCTATCTGGGAGAAGCAAGGGAAATAGAAGAATTTGCAGACAGAATATTGCGTATACGTTCTGCAAGAATAGCTAAGGCTATGGATGCTAAGAAATTTGGGATTATAGTATCTTCTAAGAAGGGTCAGTCGAGATTGGAATTAGCAAAGACCATAAAAAGTATGTTAGAAAATTCTGGAAGGGAGGGATTTATATTACTCCTTGATGATGTATCACCCAATATCTTGCTCCCATTCATGGATCTTGATGCTTTTGTAATGACAGCATGCCCTAGAATCGCCATTGATGATTCAATAATGTATAAAAAACCATTATTAACACCTTCAGAACTTGAAATAGCTATTGGTAAAAGGAAATGGGAAGATTATGAAATAGATGAGATAACGTACTGTTGATAAAATTTACAGAAATATAAATATTATGCTATATAAAAATTCATTCTTGTATAATACTATATAAACATGAAGCTCAAATAGTAAGTCACTATAATATTAATAGCATAAAAATGAATTTCATTTGAATACTTAACAAATGTGGATTACAAGTTCATGAGTGATTAGTACTTATTTTAAGTTGAGGTGAATATATGAAAACCAAATCTGGAGATTTTGTTTTACCGGGGGATGCGTTGGGAGTTACTGAGGAGTTTGTTCCGTCAGAATGGACCTATGAAGATGAAGGTAGGATAAGATCCCTAGTTGCAGGAACAGTGGCTGTAGACAATAAAAATAAAAAGATATCTATAATACCAAAAACAAGTTCTCCCTCGATGCTTAAGACAGGGATTGTTGTTGTTGGACAGGTATCCGATGTTAGAGGTCAAAGAGCCCTTATCAAACTGGACAGCATTAAGGATAATAGCAGGGGTCTTGTAACATCCTTCTCAGGAGGAATACATATCTCACAAGCCCAAAAAGGTTACGTAGCCAAATTAACCGATGAGTTCAGAATAGGTGATCTTATCGAGGCAAAGGTGACCAAAATAATAGGCATAGACAATGTTGACCTTACAACAGCCGAAGATGAGCTCGGTGTTTTAAAGGCCATGTGTACCAAATGCAGGCACTACATGAAACAAACAAGTAAAAACGAAGTTGAATGCCCAAATTGTGGTAATAAGGAACGAAGAAATCTTTCTTCTAAATATGAGGGATAATATGAAGGTTATTAAGGAAACAAAGAAGGAATTTGAGGTAGAAATTACTGGAGAATCTCATTCTCTATGCAACACTTTAAGAAAAACGCTTATGGAAGATGATGATGTTGAGGCAGCAGCTTACGTAATTGAACATCCTATTATAGGACAGCCAAAACTATATGTAAAGGGCAAAAATCCTAAAAAATCACTTCAAGCAGCAGCAGAGACGGTTAAATCAAGATCTGAAGAACTTAAGAATCTTATAATTTCTTTTGAAGATGAAACCAAAAAATGAAACCAAGAAATTCAGGATTATTAAACAGGAAATAAGAATTTTAGGGGTTGATGATTCCCCATTTCCTTCCCACACAAAGGAAAAAGTTATGCTAGTGGGTACTGTTTTCAGGGCAGGAAATTGGTTAGATGGTGTTCTAAGTACATATATCCATGGTGATGGCACTGATGGAACTGAAAAAATAACTGAAATGGTTAAAAATTCAAGAAATCTTGGCCAGCTTGGAGTTATTATGCTTGATGGCATCACATTTGGAGGTTTCAATCTCGTAAACATTCGGGAGATATTTGAATCGACTGGTGTCCCTGTTATTGTAATAATGCGTAAAATACCAAACTTGGAACGAATCAAAAAGGCATTGAAAAGATTTGAGGATTGGGAATTAAGATGGGCAAATGTACTTGAAGCAGGGCAAGTCTATAGGGTAGACAATCCTGAACCAATATACATTCAGATATATGGGATTGAATTGGAAGATGCAATGGAGATAGTAAGAATTTCAACAACTCGGAGTGCAATACCCGAACCATTGAGGGTGGCACATATAATAGCAGCCGGGATCATATCTGGAGAATCACGGGGAAGTGCTTAAAAATAATTTTTAAATTATAACCAATATTTTATCAAATCCTAAGGAAGTGTTTTATATTAAAAATCCTCTTTTAACTGTTGATACCGTGATTATACAAAATAACTCTGTGGTATTAGTAATGCGTAAAAATCCTCCTTATAAAGGTTCTTGGGCATTGCCCGGGGGATTTGTAGAGTATGGTGAAACAGTAGAAATAGCTGCCATTAGAGAGACAAAAGAGGAAACAGGTCTTGATATAGAATTGGATGGTATGGTGGGAGTATATTCTGATCCTCATAGAGATCCTAGGGGGCACATCATTTCAATATGTTTTTTAGGCCATAAAATTGGTGGAGAACTTGTTGCAGATACAGATGCAGCAGATGTACAATGCATGAGGATAGATGAAATTTCTAAGATTGAATTAGCATTTGATCATCATAAGATTCTAGAAGACGCATTTAAACTCCAAAATAACTGTCTAAACTAACAATCAGAACGCTGTTTAATATAACAAATTAATATAAACAATTATATGCATTGTTTAAAATGTAAAATATTAATAACAACATTGAATTGAAATATAAACTTAATTTAATAACTTTGATCTTACTATGTAATTATCAAATTTATCATGGAGAGGATATGAATGAAATTTTGTCCTAAATGTGGAACGGTCATGTTTCCTAAAGGTGACTGTTTTGAATGTAAAAATTGTGAATACACAACGAAGATAACAAAGGATGCAGTAAAGGAATATGAAATTTCTGAGAAGATATCTAACAATGAGAGCATAATTGTTACAAGCGACGAAATTCAAACTTTACCAACAACTACTGTTAGGTGTCCTAAATGCGATAATAAAGAAGCATCTTGGTGGCTTATCCAAACTAGGGGTGCGGATGAGTCAGAGACAAGATTTTTCAGGTGTACCAAGTGTTCATGCACATGGCGTGAATATGATTAATGATTCTGTTATAAATTAACATTATCGGGGTAATCAGCCTATTTCTTTTCAGGGGGAGTTTTTAATTGATGGGGGATTCAGAGAAGGATACAAATAATATACAGGGGAATTCAGTAACTTCCGAAGAACACAACAGGAAAGCAGACAAACATCAAGAACGTGGAAGTTCAAATATTAAAAATTCAGATGAGGACCAATCTGAAAATGAAAAAATTTCAGAAGGTAAATCTCATGAAAATACAGAGAGCTCCACAGAACAAAAAACAGAAAGTTCTGTTAAGAATCAATCCTATAAACAGGATATTTCTGAGGAACATGGAACTAATAATGATAGTGCATACCATTACCCTATAAAGTTGGAACATGGGTTTATCAAAAAGATAAAAACCAACCGTGATAAAATAACCAAGGGTACTGCCCTTGTTATTGGTGGATTTTTAATATTATACGGTTTGGTCCTAGTTTCAGCATCAGTAATAACGGTGGCATCCAACGTCATATTTGGAGAAGATGCAACTGCAGATGCATTTCTAATTTTATTAGGTGTACTAATAATTGTTGCTGCATTTGCACAGAGTATTATGGATAAGACTTCTCTCGGTAAGATAGGCTCAGAACTGGAAGTTAATAACGAAAGTTCTGAATCAGATGATAATTCTAAAAAAGATAAAGAAAATGATAATAATGTAAATGACGATAATAAGGATAATATACTTGGAGAGAATAAAAGATAATCAAGGAGGATGAAAATGTTCAAAGCGGTTTTAAGTGATTCAAATGTATTAAAAACAAGTTTCGAAGCTATTTCTTCAATTGTGGATGAAGTTCAGATGAAAGCAGACAGCGATGGATTAAGACTTGATGCACTAGATAGATCTCATATCACATTCGTGCATCTTGAACTTAAATCAGCATTATTTGATGTTTATTCCTGTGATGAACCGCTAAAAATAAATGTTGACACAGAAGAGCTTATGAAGGTTCTAAAAAGAGCAAAAAGCGACGATGTAGTTGAACTTACAGTTGATGAGGGTAATTTGATACTTACATTTGAGGATGAAGCAAGGCGTACCTTCAAGATCAGGCTTATTGATATAGAATATGAGGCTCCAAGCCCTCCAGACTTGGATTACCCATCTATATTTGAAATTCCATTTTCATTACTTAAAAATTCAATCCAAGACATAGGTATTGTCTCTGATAAAATATCACTTATGGTTGATGAGGATAAATTTATTGCATCTGCTGAAGGAGAGTTCGGTGATGCAAAGATAGAGTATCTTCATGGTGAAAAGATAACAGAAAATGCAAAATCAGTTTTCTCTCTCGAGAAAATAAAAGAGATGTTAAAGGCCGACAGATTTTCTGACACCGCAGTTTTAAGTCTTGGAAATGATATGCCTCTTAATCTGGCAATGAAAATGATATCAGACGAGGGTGAACTAAGTTTCCTTTTAGCTCCAAGGATAGAAAGTGAGGAATAGGGTTGGATGAATTTTTCCAGAAACTGAGGGAGATACAAAAGAAAGAGCGTAGCATAAGCGGTCTATCTCGTGTAGGCGATAATTTCTACACAGAAGTCTCCGACTATCTCAACAGTCTCATGAGGAAGATAGATAACAATCCATTTTCCTTTGAATCTTATCTGTTGAGAGACGCCCAGAGAATTGTGGCAGAGATATGCGAAAGGAGAGAGCATAAAATAGCCAATAGTGCAGTTATGAATGTGCAGAGGGCATATCAACTTTTTAAAGAGTCAAAAAGTAAAGATTCACACAGTGATAATCAGATAACCATTCCAATAAATTCCACTCCTGAAGAGGAAGGACTATATTTGGAACTTGTTGACTCATTTATCAAGTACAGGGGAAAGTTAACAGCACCTTTAATGTCATACATACAAAAAAATCAAGGTAACCATGCTGAAATTCCTGTAAATAAAATATCTAAAGACAATACCTCTCTAAAATCACTAAATATAGATGAACTACTATCAGATGCACAAGCGGAATCTTCTATCAAAGAAGATAAAGCTGTTAAATCAGATGATGGCAATTTTGAAAGTCAAATATTTGAAAGGTTCGGATCAGAACCATCTAGAAAGGATGGAGCTAAAAAAAGCATTGAAGAGGATAACAAGGTTGCTCCTGTTAAATCCAATTCCGCTAAAGATACATCTAATAATGAATTTACATCTAGTGTTCCTGAAGAACCATCGGATAAAACTACATCTATAAACCACAACAAAGGGGAAACCTCTGAAAAAAGCTATATTAAAACTTTGATGATCCTAGAAGAACTTCCATCAATCATTGGGGTTGATAAGAATGTTTACGGACCATTATTCCCCCAGGATCTTATAACCATACCCGAGCCCAATGCAAAGATCCTTGTGAAAAATAACAAAGGAATAATTATACAAACATATAAATAAACTATAACTGATAAACAAATTAATACATTAATTGGACTTTTTATAAAGAAGTACAATAACTGCATAATAAAAATATTCAGTTTAAATAAGTTTTAAAAAAGAGCATATTAATTATGAAGGTTAATTGCACGACTTATTTTTACATTTAAGAGGTGATCATATGAAGATTCCTAAAGAAAGGAGAACTTACTGTCCAAGCTGTAAAAAACATACAATTCACGAAGTATTAGAAGCAAAAAGAAGAAAAGCTAGTGAGCTCAAATGGGGTCAGAGGCAGTTTAGAAGGATTACAAGTGGATACAGGGGTTACCCAAGACCACTACCATCAAGAAACAAGCCGATCAAAAAACTGGACCTTAGATACAAATGTAAGGAATGTGGAAAGTCTCATATAAAGAGATCTTCTTTCAGAGCAGGTAAAGTAGAATTCGTAATGTAGGTGAGTATTTATGGCAAGTTACAGAAATAAAAGAAGCAATTTTCTAAAAGTCAAATGTGTGGACTGTGGAAATCAGCAAATAGTATTCGACCATGCTGCATCCAATGTACAGTGCATAATATGTGGCAAAACCCTTGTAAAACCAAAGGGTGGAAAGTCTGAGATAACTGCTCAGATAGTTGAAGTCATGGATTAAATAGGTTAAAATTAATGGATTTGCTCAATTAGTAACAAAAAAACTAATTCCGAGTTAAATCTCTATTCAAAATAATTGAATTTATTATTTAATGATTGATAATATATTCTAAATATATTATAGGTGTTCTAATGGTAAGAATGAGAAAAGAATGGCCAGATGAAGGGGATCTGGTAGTAGGGACTGTTCACAAAGTTCTAAACTACGGTGCCTTCGGAAGCCTCGAAGAATATGATGGTAAAGAAGCTTTTATACACATATCTGAGGTTTCATCTGGTTGGGTTAAAAACATAAGGGACTATGTCAGGGAAAATCAAAAAATCGTTGCCAGAGTTCTTCGTGTAAATCCTAAAAAGGGCCACGTTGATGTCTCACTTAAAAGAATAAGGGAAGACCAGCGTACAAGGAAAATCCAGCAATGGAAAATAGAACAGAAGGCAGAGAAACTTCTTGAATTTTCTGCAAAAATTCTTGGAAAGGATCTCGATGCGGGTTATGAAGAAGTAGGCTATGGAATTATGGAGGAATTTGGAGACCTCTATGGTGCCTTTGAAATAGGGGCCGAAGAAGGAACAAAACCTCTCATAGAACGTGGAATGAGTGAAGAATGGGCTAATGCAATAACAGAAGTCGCTAAAAAGAATATTTCTCCTCCTGAAGTGAATATAACAGGATATATTGATCTGAAATCATATTCCAACAATGGGGTAGATGTAATCAAAAAAGCCCTAAGTGCTATAAATGGTAATGAAATTTCTGTTCAGTGTGTTGGAGCCCCAAGATACAGGTTAATGGTAAAATCATCGGATTATATTACTGCAGAGACTATTCTTAAAGAAGCTGCAGATAAAGCCATAGAAGTTGTTTTAGAGGAAGGAGGCGAAGGCACCTTCCAACGAGAACTTGAATGAAGTTTAAAATGAAAAAGTGCAAGTCCTGTGGGGAGTACACCCTCACCGACAAATGCCCCTGCGGGGGAGAGGTTGGTGTAATCTATCCGCCTAAATACTCTCCTGAGGATAAATACGGCAAATATAGACGTATGCTTAAAAAGCAGCTCTCGCAGAGCGAAAAGGAGTTGGTTAGATGAAAGAGACTTTTATTAAAATCATGGAAGACGTGGTTCTAGACGAACCAATATTCATCGAAGCTCTTCCAGGCATTGGTCATGTAGGTAAATTAGTTGCCGACCATATGATCCACGAGTTGAACGCAGTTAAATTTGCTGAACTTTACTCTCCGGCATTTCCGCCACAAGTTTTTGTGGATGAGAACGGAATAATCGAACCCATGAAAAATGAGTTTTATTACCTTAAATCACACGGTGAAGATAAACAAGATTATATTATACTTGTTGGAAATACTCAGGGGCTTAGTCCTGAAGGCCAATATGAGATATGCAGCGCAGTTATTGAGTTTGTTGGAAAACATGGTGTCAAAAAGATCTATACATTAGGTGGTCTTGGAACTGGACAACCTGTTGATAAACCAAAGGTTTTTGGTGCAGCAACCAATATGGAACTTGCAGAAATGTTAAAGTCACATGATGTAGCCTTAAGAACTGCAGATGGTGGGATTATAGGGGCTTCTGGTCTTATATTAGGACTTGGAATGTCAAATGGCATGATGGGTGTATGTTTAATGGGCGAAACCCCTGGATACTTCATTGATGCAGAAGCATCGAAGGCAGTGCTAACAGTACTTCAAAAATTGATAAATGTCGAACTTGATATTGCAAAACTTGAAGAACGGGCCGAAGAAACCAGAAAGATGATATCTAAAGCTCAACAGATGGAAAGAGAAATGAGTGAAAGAATGAATATTGTCCAAGGTGAAGAAGATCTTCGCTACATTGGATAATCATTTTCAAAACATCCTTCCATTTTTTTATTTCAACCAAATTTAATATTTTATATTCTATTTTATATTCTAATTTTTTTAAATACCCAATGATATTAAACTATAAATCCTATTTCTAATATGAAGTACAGATTATATTAATAAATAAATAACGGGTATAAAAATGATAATAAACGCTGATCTACACATACATGGTTGTTATTCAATAGCAACATCTAAAAATATGACACCTCCGGTTATGGCCCCCCAGGCAAATCTTAAAGGACTTGATCTGGTTGCTACAGGTGATGCACTCCATCTTAAATGGCTCAAAATTTTAGAAGAAACCATTGAAGAATCATCCGATGGAATTTTTTCTTTAAAAGAAAGTGCTAGGCTTCCTGATGAAGATGCATCGGGAGAATCTAAATTTATTCTAACAACCGAGGTAGAGGATATTAAAAGAGTCCACCATCTTATAATATTCCCTTCAATTGAATCAGCAATGGATACAAGGGGACAGATGAAGGGTAATATGGATTCTGATGGACGACCTAGAGTTAGGATGGATGGATCCCAGATAATGGAAATTGCCCATCAAAATGGTTGTATAATTGGTCCTGCCCATGCTTTTACTCCATGGACCAGTATTTACAAGGAATATGACAGTATTAAAGACAGTTATGGTCAAATGCCTGATTTTCTTGAATTGGGTCTTTCAGCAGATTCGGATATGGCTGATAAGATTGAAGAACTGGAAAACATACCATTTTTAACTAATTCTGATGCACATTCCCCATGGCCCCACAGGTTAGGAAGAGAATTTAACGAACTTGAAATTAAAAAGTTAACATTTGATGGTGTAAGGGATTCAATTTTAAATAAGAAAATAAAAGCAAATTATGGATTCGATCCTAGACTTGGAAAATATCACCATACTGCATGTTCTAAATGCTTTACCCAATACTCTATTGAAGATGCAATTAAGATGAAGATGAGATGTCCATGTGGTAGTAAAATAAAGAAAGGTGTTGATTACAGGATACATGAGCTTTCCAGTTGA